>Ga0160434_100063_pt1 | contig 75295 bp, 56 predicted proteins | sample HID1973I_E0MG_FD_108273 | JGI IMG/M metagenome (GOLD analysis project Ga0160434, IMG submission 108273) | Enriched mosquito-associated microbial communities from UW Madison campus, WI, USA - HID1973I_E0 MG | ecosystem: Host-associated > Arthropoda: Insects > Digestive system > Unclassified ... | reverse complement strand
GGGCATGGATGCCCTGCGGTGCGAATGTCCTCCGGCACCGATGAAGCGGGTGCCTCCCCCTTGATTTCGCACCGCAGGGCATCCACGCCCGACTTACCGAGATCACGGCAGCTCCAAGGGAGAGCAAGCGGCGATCTTGAGCGGAAGGTTGTTGTAACGGCGCGGTGGTGGGGGCGTGCTTCCACGGCTCGCGATCCAACGTTCGCAGGTCGTTGTAGGAGCGGCTTCAGCCGCGACAGCAAACGTTCCGCGGGGAGAAGATCTTCTGCCCCGGAAGAAGTCGGGGCTGAAGCCCCTCCCACCGTGCGTGGCGCGGTATCCGACGACCGTCTTGCGACGGTTTATCGACGGCGCGCCGCTGGGCGCTTCTTTGCCACCGCCCTTTTTGCCACCACCTTCTTCGCCGCCGATTTCTTCTTCGCAGGTGCCGCCGCCGGCTTGGGAGACGCGCGTTCTTCGCTTACCCGTCGCGGCGGTGGGCGACGCCCCGGAGTCAGCGCGCGCCAGGCGTGGCCGCCGTTGAGCGCGAGCAGCGCGTCGGCGGCGGCAGGGCCGGCGCTGCCGGCGGGATAATTGGGGAAATCGTTCGGCGGTTCTTTCCACGCGTCCAGGATCGGCTGCACGATGCGCCAGGCGCCTTCGACCATCGCCGCATCCTGGAACAGGCCGGCTTCGCCGTTCATGCAGTCGCGCAGCAGCTGTTCGTAGCCGACCGTGTACTCCTTCGGGAACCAGTCGCGGTAGCGGAAATCCATCCGCACCGGCGCCAACGCCACCTGCGGGCCGGGCCGCTTGACGTCGAATTGCAGCGAAATGCCTTCATCCGGCTGGATGTGCAGCACCAGCCAGTCCGGGCCGTAGCCGCCGACCTCGGTGCTGCGGAACGGCGCCAGCGGCGCCGGCTTGAAGCGGATCGCGATTTCGGTAGTGCGCTCGCGCAGGCGCTTGCCGGTGCGCAGATAGAACGGCACGCCGGCCCAGCGCCAGGTGTCCACCTGCAGCTTCATCGCCACGTAGGTCTCGGTGTTGGAGTCGTCCGGCACCGTGTCTTCCTCGCGGTAGCCGGGCACCGCGGCGCGGTTGGTCGCGCCGGCCGCGTACTGCCCGCGTACCACGTCTTCGGGTTTCAGCGGGCGCACCGCTTCGATCACTTCGGCGCGGCGCCGATGCATGGCTTCGGTGGTGAAGGCCGACGGCGGCTCCATCGCGATCATCGCCAGCAGCTGGAACAAGTGATTGGGCACCATGTCGCGCAGGCAGCCGGTCGGATCGTAGAAGCGGCCGCGCCCTTCCACGCCGATGGTCTCGGCGGCGGTGATCTGCACGTGGTCGATGCGGTCGCGGTTCCACACCGGCTCGAACAGGCCATTGGCGAAACGGAACGCGAGGATGTTCTGCACCGTCTCCTTGCCCAGGAAGTGGTCGATGCGGAATACCTGGTCCTCGTCGAGCACGCGCGCGACGATCTCGTTGAGGCGGCGCGCGCTCGGCACGTCGTGGCCGAACGGCTTCTCCACGATCACCCGCTTCCAGCCGTTGCCCTCGCGCTGCTTCACCAATCCCGCCGCGCCCAGGTTGAGCAGCGCCGGCTCGAAGAAGCGCGCGGCGGTGGCCAGGTAGAACAGCACATTGCCTTGCGTGCCGTAGCGCGGCTGCAATTTTTCCAGTAGCGCGCCGAGTTTTTCGTAGGCGGCCAGGTCGGTGAAATCGCCGCGCAGGTAATGCATGCGTTCGCGCAGCCAGTCCCAGGCGTCCTGGTCGAAGCCGCCATCGCTCTGGAATTCGGCATCGCGCGCGCTGAGCAACTCACGCATCTGCTTGCCGATGTTGGTGCGCCAGGTGCGTTCGCTGATGTCGCCGTGGTCCACGCCGATGATGGCGAAGTGTTCGCCCAGTCCGCCGGAACGGCGCAGGTTGTACAGCGCAGGCATCACCAGGCGGCGAGTGAGGTCGCCCCGGGCGCCGAGCACGACGATGAGGCAGGGGGGAGAGGGAGATACGGCAACAGTCATCGGCAACTCCGGTCTGGGGTCGGAGGGCGTGCGCGCCGGTCTGGCGCAGGCGCCCGATCACGTGCCGGATCGATGCCGGCGCAGGCATGGTCGCACAGGCGCGTGTACGCCCTGGACACGGAGGTGACCGTCTTGTGGGAGGAGCTTGCGCCCCGGCTGCAGCCCGCTCGCAACGGCCTACCGCGCGCGCAGGCCTTTCGGCAACAGCGGCGGCACCCGCTGCAACAGCAACGCGACCAACCGAGGATCCATGTAGTCGTAGTCGTCGGGGATATCCAGGCAGACCACGCGCACATCGCGCAGGTGAACCCCGAAGCGCTGGCGCAGGCGACGCAGGTGCGTGCGCTCCATCACGCAGACCAGCGCGCAACCCTCGAGCTGGTCGGCCGACAACGGCGTATCGGCGTCATCGGCCAGCCCGGCGGAGTCGGTCTCCAGGCCGGGCCAGTCGGCGAACACCCGCTCCGCCGTCGGGCTGCGCAGGCGGTTGCGGCTGCACAGGAACAGGACGCGTGGCAAGCGGGCTAGTTGCTCTCGCGCAGGAAGCGCGCCATCGACGAAACCCCCGGTACCGCCGGCTCGAACTGGCCGGCGACGTCGACGAAGCCGCGCATGATCGCGATCTCGCGCGGGGTGCGGTTGAGGCCGTCGCGGCGGTCCGGATCGGCGCCGGCGCGCAGCAGGCGCTGCACCAGCAGCGGCAGCCCGTGCAGCGCGGCCAGGTGCAGCGGGCCGAAACCGCGCGGATCCTGCACATCCAGCGACACGCCTTCGTCGAGCAGGCGCTCGACCCCAGCCAACACGATCTGCTCGTCGCAGGCCGTGCCGGGTTCGGCGCGGGCGCCGAGCAGCAGCAGCAGCGGACTGACCCGCCCCGCGGCGACGCGCTCGGGATCGGCGCCGGCCAGCAGCAAGGTATCCAGCAGCGCGAGCAGGCGGCTGCGCTCGCGCGCGGTGAACCCGTACAGCGCCGCGCAGTGCAGCGGCGCCAGTTCCTGCGCGTCGCCGGCATGCACATCGGCGCCGGCGGCGAGCAGGCGCGCGGCGATATCCGGCAATCCCAATGCGGCGGCCAGCATGAGCACGGTGACGCCGCCGGGCAGGCGGTGTTCGATCTGCGCGCCGGCGTCGAGCAGGGCGACCACGATCGGGGTCTGGCGCATGCTCACCGCCGCCGACAACGGCGTGGCACCGCTGGCGGCCGCGTGCTGCGGGTCGGCGCCGCGCGCCAGGCACAGGTCGACCACGGCCGCGTGGCCGCTGCCGGCCGCACGCAGCAGCGCGGTGCAGCCCTGGGCGTCGACGGCATCCACCGGCAGGCCGAGATCGATCAGGCGGCGCACCGCATCGGCATCACCGCGGGTGGCGGCAGCGGGCACGTCGGCGGCGCGCAGCGCGCGACGCGGCAACGGCCAGACCCGCCAGTCCAGCCAATCGGCCAGGTCGCGGCGGCCGATCGACAGCGCCACGCCGAGCGGGGTCTGGCCGTCGGCGGCGCGCGCGTCGGGCGAGGCGCCCTGCATCACCAGCAATTTCAGCGAGGCTTCGCGGCCGAGCGCGGTGGCCAGGTGCAACGCGGTCATGCCGTGGCTGTCGCGGGCCTCGCGGTCGACGCCGCGCTCCAGCAGCGCCTGCTGCAGGCGCAGCCAGCCCAACCGCACCGCCAGCGACAACGGCGGGTCGCCGGCGGCGGGGTGGGCGAACGGATCGGCACCGCGTTCGAGCAGTTCCAGCGCGAACTGCTCCAGCCCGCGCGAGGCGCTGTCGTGCTGCACGCAGGCGGTCAGCAGCCGGGTCAGGCCGCCGGCGCCGGCCGGCGAGACGCCATGGCGCAGCAACACCTGCAGGGTCGGCACCGCATCGAGGCCGCGCGAGAGCAACGCGAACATCGGCACGTCGCCGCAGGCATCGCGCGTTTCCGGGTTCGCGCCGTGGCGCAGCAGCCAGTCGACCGCCGCCGGATTCAAGGCCAGGTGCGGGTCGTGCAGCAGTTCGCCGAGTTCCTGCGCCGCGCACAGCCGCGCCAGCGCGGCCAGGCCTTCGCTATTGCCCAGCTGCAGGCCTTCGCGCAGCAGCACCAGCGGCGGCCGGTCCGGCGGCACGGCGGCGGCGGTGGGCTCGCCTTCGTTGCGGGTGTCGGTGACGGCGGACGGCAACGGGTACTGCGGATCGAGCAGCGCGACGATGCTCCAGCGCCCGGCTTCGGCGGCGAAATCGACCGCGCGGCGGCCGCCGTGGTCGGCCTGGTCCGGCGGCAGGCCCAGTTCCAGCAGGCGTTGCACCAGCGCCGGGGAAACCTGTTCGGCCGCGCAGGCGAGCAGCACCGCGTTGCGGCCGTCGCTGTCCATCGCGGTGAAGTCGGCCTTGCGGGCCAGCAACTGCTCCAGCACGCCGGCGCGCGCGCGCCGCGCCGCATCCAGGAACGGCGTGCGCCCGAGCAGGTCGCGTGCTTCCAGGTTGGCGCCGGCACCGAGCAAGGTTTCGACGATGTCGCCATGACCGGCCTGCGCCGCCTCGTGCAGGGCGCTGCGACGCTGGCGGTCGCGCGCATCGATGCGCGCCTTGTGCTTGAGCAGCAACTGCACGCCGGCCGGATCGTCTTCCTCGGTGCCGGCGGCGGCCAGCAGTACCGGGCTGCCCTCGGCCGGTTCGGGTTTTGCGCCACGCTCGAGCAGGAAGCGCGCCAGGCGCCAGTTGCCGGCCTGGCAGGCGATCGCCAGCGGCGACAGGCCATCGTTGTCGAGCGCGTCGATATCGGCGGCGGCATCGCGCAACAGCGCGGCCACGCCCGGGTCGGAACTGCGCACCGCATGGTGCAGCGGGGTATGGCCTTCGCCGTCGGCGACGCGTGGATCGGCGCCGTTGGCCAACAGCGTCATCACCGCATCCGGACGCCCGTGCCAGCTGTCGCGGGTGGCGGCCAGCAGCGGGGTCATGCCGCGATGGGCGCGATTGAGGTCGACCCGGCGCACGATCAACTCGCGCAGCAGGCGAAGATCCGGCAGCACTGCCGCCAATACCGCCAGGCTGCGCTGGTCGCGCCAGTCCTCGGCCGGCAACGCGTGCGCGTCGGCACCGGCTTCCAGCAGCTGCAGCGCGCGATCGACGCGTCCACCGCGGGCCGCTTCGTACAGCGCGGGCACCCACTCGTGGCGGGGCAGGCTTTCCAGCGGCAGGGTCTCGGCGGCACTTTCAAGCAATTCGCGCGCCTGCGGGCCAGCCACCGGCGCATCGATGGCGGCGGCCGCGGGCAGGCGCTGCAGCAGCAGGTGCAGCGCTGGCGCCAGCAACGCGGCCAGCGCCGTCAGCCCCCAGCGGGCGCCGCCGGCGACCAGGCCCGGCCAGGCCAGTACCAGCCCAAGCGCGCATACCACCAGCACGCTGCCGGCCACGGCCAGGCCGCGCCAGGCGTGCAGTTCGCGCCCCGCCAGGCCATGCCAGCGCGCGCGCAGGGTGCCGCCTTCACGCTCCAGCGAATGCCACACCGGCCAGGTGCGCCACAGGCCGAGCAGCGCGGCGCTCACCGCCACGCTCAATACCAAAACCGCCGACAGACTGCCGCTGTCGCGCAGCGCGCCCAGCGGCCAGGCGACCAGCAAGGCGACCAGGGCGCCGCCGCCAGCCCACAATCCGAGCAGCGAAACGACGTCCGGCAGCAGCGCGCGCGGCTGCAGCGGCTGCGGCGACGCGCGCCAGCCGCGCCACCACGACACGCCCAGCGCGAACGCCGGCTGCGCCAGCCACAGCCCGAGCGCGGCCGCCACGCCACCCAGGCCGGCCAGCAGCGACAGCAGCACGCCGACGGCCAACGCGATGGGCGCGACGGGCAGCAACCGCGGGCGCGCGGGCGACGGCTCAGTCATCGTGGCGCTCCGGCATGCCCAGCGGGGGCGGCGGCAGCTGCAGATAGAAGCCGCTGGCGACCAGCTCGCGCCGCACCGCTTCCACATCGGCGCGGGCCAGCTTGCGGCCGGCATCGAGCGTCACTTCGAGCACGAACGCGAACGGACCCAACTGCGCCTGCAGCGGAGCCGGCAGCGCGTCGAAGACGTCGCGCGTGGCGAGGTAGACGTAGGTGTCCTGCTTGCGTTGGCTTTTGTAGACGTAGGCTTGCATGCGCGCGGGCGGACTACGCCCAGCGGAATATGAGAGGAGGTGGCTGGAATTGTGTCGGAAACCCGCCATTGGCGAAAGGTTCGCCAGCCTCACACGCGTCGCGTGACGCCGTTTAGGTTCATCAACCTGCACCCAGGGTGCCGCCCACGCCCGCCCCGTATACTCCCGCCACTTCTAGTGCAGTCCCCGGAATCGAGCTTGAAGCCAGCGCAGCCGTCGCCCCGCATGGCGCCCCTCGCCATCACCGCGTTCACCTCCACCACCGCACTCGGCGCCGGGCTGGCCGCCCAGGCGGCGGCATTGCGCGAGCAGCGCAGTGGCCTGCGCCGCAACGATTTCGGCGCGCAGCCGCTGGATTGCTGGATTGGCCGCGTCGAGGGCCTGGAACAGGCACCGCTGCCGGCCGCGCTGGGCGAGTGGGAATCGCGCAATCACCGGCTGGCCTGGCTGGCACTGCAGCAGGACGGCCTGCCGCAGGCCCTGGAAGCGGCGGTGGCCCGCCATGGCGCCGATCGCGTCGCGGTGGTGCTGGGCACGTCCACGTCGAGCATCGGCGCCAGCGAGGAGGCCTACACCCGGCTGGACCGCGACGGCGACGGTGGCGAACACTTTCCCGCCGACCTGGCCCGCCCGCCCCTGCACACGCCGCATTCGCTGGGCCTGTTCGTGCAGGCGGCGACCGGCCTGCGCGGGCCTTGCGTGACCGTGGCGACGGCCTGCTCGTCCAGTGCGAAGGTGTTCGCGCAGGCGGCACGGCTGCTGCGCGCGGGGCTGGCCGACGCGGTGCTGGTGGGCGGGGTGGATACGCTATGCGGCAGCGTGCTGTTCGGTTTCCATTCGCTGCAGCTGGTCGCCGCCGAGCCGTGCCGTCCGTTCGATGCGCGCCGGCTCGGCCTGTCGCTCGGCGAAGCCGGCGGCTACGCACTGCTGGAGCGCGACGCCGCCGCGCCGCTGGCCTGGCTGGCCGGGTATGGCGAGTCCAGCGATGCCCACCACATGTCCGCACCGCATCCCGAAGGCCTGGGCGCGAAGCTGGCGATGGCGCAGGCGCTGCAGCGCGGCGGCATCGACGCCGGCCAGGTCGGCTATCTGAACCTGCACGGCACCGCCACCCCGGCCAACGACAGCATCGAGGCCGCGGCCGTCGCCGCCTTGTTCCCTGACACCCTGCACGCGAGCAGCACCAAGGGCTGGACCGGCCACACCCTGGGCGCGGCCGGCATCGTCGAGTCGGCGATCGCGCTGCTGGCGCTGCGCGACGGCCTGCTGCCGGGCACCCTCAACAGCAGCCAGGCCGACCCGGCCTGCGGCGCGCAGATCCGCTTTGCGCCGGCGCAGCGCCGCATCGATTACGCCATGAACAATTCCTTCGGCTTCGGAGGCAACAACTGCGCGTTGTTGTTCGCACGCGCATGAGCCTGCAGGCCCGCATCGAAGGCATCGGCTTCTGGAGCCATGGCCTGCCGGACTGGGCGCACGCGCAAGGCTTCGCGCGTGGCGCAGCCACCGAAGCGGCGACCCCGGCCCGTCCTGCGCCGCGCCTGCTGGCGCCGAACGAGCGCCGGCGCGCGCCCGACAGCGTCGCGGTGGCGCTGGAAGTCGCCCTCGCCGCCTGCGAGGCCGCCGGCCGCGATCCCGCCATGCTGCCGTCGGTGTTCGCATCCACCCATGGCGACCTGGCGATCACCGACTACATGTGCCGCACGCTCGCCAGCGAACCGCAGGCGATGTCGCCGACACGCTTCCACAACTCGGTGCACAACGCCGCGGCCGGCTACTGGACGATCGGCGCCGGCGCGCTGGCACCGGCCACCGCGATCAGCGCCTATCGGGCGAGCTTTGCGCAGGGCCTGATCGAAGCACTGGCGCAGCTGGCCGATGGCAGCGAGGCGGTGTTGCTGGTCGCCTACGACGCCGGTGGCGCCGGTGCGCTCGGCGAGATGGCGCAAAGCGAAGGCCTGCTCGGCGCCGCGCTGGTACTGTCGCGCGACGACGGCAGCCACACCGACGACGGCAAGCCCTTGCTGCGCGCCCATTGGCAAAGCGGCGATGCCACGGCCGGGACCGGCAGGCTCGCGCGCCGCATCGCCGCCAACATCATGGCGCCGATGCTGCCGCTGTTCGACGCGCTGGCCTGCGGCGAACCCAGCGCCGTGGTCCACGCCGGCCTCGACCGCAGCCTGCGGCTGGAACTGTCATGACCCGCCTGGCCGCGCTGCCCGCTTCGTCGGCGGACCGCGACATCGCGGTGGTGATCCCCGCGCTCAACGAGGCCAGCAGCATCCGCGCGGTGGTGCAGGACGCGCTGGCGCATTGCCCGCGGGTGATCGTGGTCGACGACGGTTCCGAAGACGACACCGCCGCGCGCGTCGCCGACCTGCCGGTCACCGTGTTGCGCCATAAGTATCGACTGGGCAAGGGCGCCGCCTTGCGCAGCGGTTTCGCCGAGGCGTTGCGCCAGGGTTGCCGCGGCGTGCTGACCATGGATGGCGACGGCCAGCATGCCGCCTCCGATCTGCCGCGGCTGCTCGCCGCCGCGGCCACGCATCCGGACTGCATCGTGATCGGCGCACGCCTGCAGCGGCGCGCGCAGCAGCCCTGGCCGCGGCGCATGGCCAACGAGTTCGGCGACTGGGGCATCGCCTGGGCCTGCGGCTATCGCATCGCCGACACCCAGAGCGGGCAGCGCTATTACCCGGCGGCGGTATGCCGGCTCGGCGACGTGCCGGGCGAGGACTTCGTATTCGAGGCGCAGCTGCTGATCTCGGCTGCGCGCGAACTCGGGTTCGGCGTGGTGTCGGTGCCGATCGAATCACGCTACCGCGGCGACCATGGGCAGAACTTCCGGCCCAGCCACTTCCGGCCGCTGCGCGATCTCTACCGCATCACCCGCCACGTGGTGGTGCAGGTGCTGTCGCGCGGCCGCGTGGTACAGGCGTATCGGCATTGCCGCGCGAACGCCCCGCGCATCCACGACCCGCGCGGCGACCTGGCCACGCCGCCGCACTGAGCGGTCAGGCCATCGCGCCGTTGACGCCGATCACCTGGCCGCTCACGTAGGCGGCCGCGTCCGAACACAGGAACGCGACCAGCGCGGCGACTTCCTCCGGCTTGCCGGCGCGCCCGGCCGGCACGATCTGGCGGATCTGTTCGGGCGGAAATGCTTGCGCCGCCATCGCGCCTTCGATCACGCCCGGCGCGACCACGTTGACGGTGATGCCGCGGCTGGCCATCTCGCGCGCCAGCGACTTGGAGGCGCCATGCAGCGCCGCCTTGGCCGCGGCGTAGTTGCTCTGGCCGCGGTTGCCGAGCACCGCCGCCACGCTGGACACGCTGACGATGCGGCCCCAGCGGGTGCGCGCCATCGGCAGCAGCAGCGGCTGGGTGACGTGGAAGAAGCCGTGCAGCGAGACGTCGATGACGCGCCGCCACTGCGCCAGGTCCATGCCGGCCATCGGCGCGTCGTCGTGGATGCCGGCGTTGTTCACGACCACCTGTATCGGCCCCTGCTCCAGCAGGCCTTGCATGGCGGCCGCGGTGGCATCGGCATCGGCGACGTCGAAGGCCACCGCCTGCGCCGAGCCGCCGCGGGCGCGGATATCGGCAGCCACCGCCTCGGCGCGCGCCAGGTGGGCGTGCGCATGCACGATCACCTGCAGCCCGTCTTCGGCCAGGCGCCGGCAGATCGCGCCGCCCAGGTCGCCACTGCCGCCGGTCACCAGCGCACGGCGCGGAGAAGCAGTCATGGTGTGTCCTCGCTTGGGGGTTGCAGCATCACCGTGGCGCGGCCTTCGGCCAGGCAGCGGCCGGCCGGGTCGATACCGACCTGGCTGATGCGGAAATGGTACTGCTGGCTGTCCTGCCCATCGACCAGGCAGCGCGCTTGGCAATGCAGCGCGCCGGCCAGATCGTCGATGCGCGCGCAGTGCAGCTCGATGCCACGCAACGACACCAGCATGCCGGCGCGCACCACCCTGCCCTGCGCGCGACCGCACAGGCCACCGTGCACGGCCATCGCCTGGGCGCCGTACTCGCACAGGTGCACCGCCGACAACTGGCCGCGACTGCGCAGCGGGTGCGCGGGATCGCGATGATTGTTCGCGCGCAGCACGATGCTGTCTGCGTCCCAGGAGAGCACCTCGTCCCACAGGCACATCGCGCCGGCATGCGGCACCAGCGCCAGGATGTCCTCACGCCCAAGCATGACGGCCTCCGCTGTGATGCCGCGATACCAGCAAGGCGAGCACGAAATTGCACACCACGCCGAGCGCGACGGTACTGCCGATCGCCCGCAGCACCGGAATCGAAGACAGCGCGAGCAAGGCGAACACCAGCACGGTCATCAGGCTGCACACGATCAGTCCGTGCAGGGTGCGCAACTGGTCCTCGCGGCCGTCGCCGGCATGTTCGAAGAACAGCCCATAGTCCAGGCCCAGGCCCGCACTGAGGATGAGCCCGATCAGGTGGAACAGGTTGAGCTCGATGCCGGCCAGCCGCAGCGCGGCCAGCACCAGCAGCGTGGTCAGCAGCATCGGCAGCAATACCCGCAGCATGCGCCGACGCGAACGCAGCGCCAGCCCGACCGTGGCCACCAGCAGCAGCGCGGCCACCGCCAACGCGACCAGCAGGCGCAGCCGATACGCGGCCACCAGCGATTCGGAGGCTTGCTTGAGATCGAGCAACGCGGCACCGCGTGCTTGCGAAGCGGCGGCGAATGCGGCCGGATCGCGCAAGCCGCTGAGCGAGACCAGCGCGGTGGCGTGGTCGTCGCTGCGCAACAGCAAGCCATCGACCGCGGTCGCCAGCGGGCTGCCGGCCAGGTCCTGCGGGCGCAGCGGCGGTGCGCGCCGCGCGGCTTCCATGTCGGCCAGGAACGGCGCGAAGGCATCGGCGCGGAACGGCGAATCGACCAGCGCTTCCTGCAGTGCGCCACGCAACGGTTCCGGCGCGGGCAACAAGGCCTGGCGCTGCCGCTGCAAGGCCATGCTCGGCAGGTAGCGCGCCGCGAAGTCGTAGTCCTGCAGGGCGCCGGCGGCGACCTCTGCGTCGAGCCACCCGCGCAGCGTTTCCGTGCGCCGCAGCACTTGTTCGGCGTCGCGGCCGCGCACGGTCAGCACGTAGCGCACGTCGGGCGCGCCCAGTTCGCTGCGCAGCTGCGCATCGCGCAGCAGGTCGGCCGGGTCGACCGGGGTGAGCCGCGACAGATCGTTCTGCCAGAACGCGCCGGGCGCACGCCAGATCGCCAGCACACACAGCACGGCCAGCACCAGCAGCGACAAGCGCGGCCGCGGCAGGCGCTCGATACCGCGCCACAAGCGGTCCAGTGCGCGCGAATCGGCGAAGTCGCGGATGGCCGGCTCGACCAGCGCCGGCAGCACGTAGCGCGTCGCCAGCGCGGCGGTGGCCAGGGCGGCGATCGTGAACACCGACAGCTGCTTGAGTCCTTCGACGCCGGAGAACAGGAAGGTCAGATAGGCAATGCAGGTGGAGGCGACGCCGGTGCCCAGCGTTGGCCACAGCGCGCGCACGTTGCGCCAGGCCGACACGCCCGGCCGCTGGTGGCTGAGGAAGTGGATCGGATAGTCCTGCACCACCCCAATCAGGGTGAAGCCGAACGCCAGGGTGATCCCGTGCACGCCGTCGAACAGCGCCACCACCGCCAGCAGGCCAGCCATGCCGGCGGTGGCCAGCGGCAGGAAACCCAGGATCGGCGCGCGCCAACTGCGATAGGCCAGCAACAGCAGGATCACCATGCCGACCGTGTCGATCGTGCCGATGGTGCCGGCTTCGCGGCTGGTGCGCGCGCCGATCTTCACCGAGAACGCGCCTGGCCCGCTGATTTCCATGCGGCTGCCGCTGCCGGCCGACACTGCCGCGAAGGCCTGTTCGATCGCCGCCAACGCAGTCGCCTGGCCAGTGGGATCGAAGCCGGCCGCACGGGTCTGCACCAGCAACAAGGCCTGGCGTCCGCTGCGGTCGAACCAGACGTCGTCGATGCGTTGCGGCGCGCGCGCCGGCTGCAGCGCTTGCGCCACCTGCAAGGTCTGCAAGGTGGGGTCGCTGGGCAGCAACGGCTCGATCAACGCGCCGGCCGGCGAACCGAGATCCTGCACGCGCGCCTGCAGCGCCTCGCGCAAGGCCGGTGCCGCGAACGCCTGCGGATCGACATTGCCGAGCAGATAGCGATAGGGCCGCAGCCGCTCGGGGATGGCTTCCAATCCGGCCTGCTCGCCATTGGCCACCAGCGCCAGGTCGGAGCGTTCGCCCAGGCGTGCACGCAGCTCGCGCGACTGCCGCGCCAATTCGTCGGGCGCCGCGCCCGACAACGCGATCATCAACAACCGCGAGCCCGGCCCCTCGCCGAGCTCGTCCATCAACAGCCGTTGCGCCGGCGTGCGCGCATCGGGCATGAACTTGCGCAAATCACCGCTGACCTGCAGCCGCTCGCTGGCGATCCAGCCGGCCACCGCCAGCACCGCCAGCCAGGCCAGGGCCGCCAGCAGGCGCCAATGGGATGCGCTGATCCGGATCATGCGTGGCGATGCTGCATCACGGGCCTGCGCGCAGTTCGCACAGTGATTCCGGCGTCGCGCCGGCTTCGACCGCCCGCACCGCCGCGCCCAGCACGGTGCGCTGGATGTCGCCACGTGCCGGCTGGGTCGCGATGCAACGCAGCTCGCCGTCGTCGCCGTACAGGTTCACCGCCAGCACGCGCTTGCGCAGCGCCGGCTCGCGCGGCTGCAGCGACAGCTGCCAATGCCGCGGCGTGCCCTGCGCGCTCACTTCGTATTGCCGCTGCAGCGCCTGCGCATCGCCATCGAGCAAGGCCCCGAAGCTGGACTGGATGCCGGCCAGTTCCGGCACGCGCTCCAGCGAATAGCGCTGCTCGGGCTTGCCTTCGCGCGCGATCACCGCCTGCCCGCCGGCCAGCGTGGTGGTTTCGCGGTACGGCGCGCGCACTTCGCGCACCAAGGTGTCGCGATCCGGCCGGCGGTACTGCCCGCTGATGCGCAGCGGTTGCTTCAGCAGCGCCGAGCCGCGGATCTCCACGAACTCGGTCGCGCTGGGCGCCGGCCGCGCCAGCGCGCGCAGCAGCACGGCCGGATCAGGCACCTCAGCCGCAGCGGCGCACGGCATCGCGACGGCGCAGGCCAGTACCGTCAGCCACGCGGTCGCGTACGCCTTCTTGCCAGAAATCATAGAAGTTGAACCAGTTGTAGGGGGCATCCAGGGCATGTTGCTGCAGTCGCGCGGCGTAGTCGCCGATCAAGCCGTGCAGGGCGGCCGCACGTTCGCCGCGCGGCACGTCGGCCACGTCGCGGAAGGATTCGAAGATCAGTTCGTAGCGGTTGCCGCCGCGATAGACCCCATAGGCCAGCACTACCGGCAGCTTCAGCGCCGAAGCGATCAGCCACGGCGTGGTCGGGAACGGCGCCGGGCGCCCGAAGAAGTTCACCGCCAGCGCCGGCTCCTGCGGCTGCGCGCGGTCGACCAGCATCGCCACCATGGCGCCTTGTTCGGCGGCGTGCTTGATCTGCAGCGCGACCTGGTGGCCATCGGCACCGGCGTCGATGATGCCCGCGGCCAGGGCCGGATCGAGCGCATCGAATACTTCGCTGATCGCCGCGTTGTGGCGCTTGTCCAGCACCACGCGCAGGGCGAGATCGCCGCGCAGGCGCTTGAGCACGCGCAACGCATCGAAGCTGCCCAGGTGCGAGCCGAACACCAGCGCGCCGCGCTGCTGCGCCAACGCCGCCTTCAGCGTATCCAGGCCGGTGACCTGGATCTCGAACAGGTCCAGCCGCCCGCCGAGCAGGAATACCCGGTCCAGGATCGTGCTGGCGAAGGTATGCACGTGGCGCGCGGCCTCGCACAGACCGGCGGGCCGCCCCAGCACCTGCGAGAGGTATTGGCGCGAGGCGCGCCGTTCCGGTCCGCGCACCAGCAGGAAATAGCCGGTGATCGGATACAGCAGCAGGCGGGTGAGGCGGCGCCCGAACGCGCGCGCGATGCCGGCGATCAGGCGGATCGCAAACCGGCCACCGCCCTCCGGACGCTGCTTCCAGTCGCCTTGCATACCAGGGTGAGCGCTCATGCCGCCGGGTCCGCGCGGTCCACGCGACCGCTGGCGACGACGCGCCCTTGCGACTGCACTTCGAATCGCCACGGTCCGTCTTGTTCGAGCTCGCCTTCGAGCCCGCCCTCCAGCACGACCTGCGCCAACTGCTCCGGCAGCAGCGGCTGCAGGAACTTCACCTGCGGCAGGCGCAGTGCCTCGCCGGCCACGCCGCGCTCGGCCAGCGCCTGCAACACGGCCTCCAGCACCACCACGCCCGGCACCAGCGGGCGGCCGGGGAAATGGCCCGGCAGGCAGGGATGGTCGGCGGGAATGCTGAACTGCATGGCGGGGTGCGGTAATCGCAGGTGATCAGGCCGCGCAGGATAGCCGAGCGTGCGCGTGGCCGCGCTCAGCGCAACAGGTCGCGCCAGAACGGAGCGCCGAGCCGGGCCATCTGGCGCACGAAATCGCCGACGTGCCGGTAGGGCTGCTGCGGGAAGCGGCGCTGCCGGATCCCGTACTCGACCAGGCAGAACCCGCCGACCAGGCCCCAGCAGGCGATGTTGGCGGCCCACGACCACTGCGCATGGCTGATCGCCAGCGACGGCGGGCTGCCGATCGCGGCCAGCCACTGTGGCGACGCGCACAGCGCCAGGCCGAGGTTGATCGCCGTCAGTGCGCCCAGCAACAGCGCCCAGGCCAGGGTGAGGCCACGTCCGTAGCGCGTCAGCGCCGCGGTCATCGGCAGTCCCGCGCGTGCGTGCAACGCGGCGACAATGCGGGTGATCAATGGCTCGCGGCCATGGCCCAACGTGCGCGCGAAGCCCCAGGCGACCAGTCCGGTGAAGGCGACCGGCAACAGCAGCAACAACACCCACACGTAGCCGGAACCTGCCAGGCAGTACAGGCCGGCGCAGGTCGCGGCCAGCAGCAGCAGCGCCCACGGCCGCAACCGCAGCACCGGGCCGAGCAGCATCAGCAGCGCCAGGCTGGCCAGCGCCAACGCCGACCAGCGGCCGTCCTCGCGCAGGCTGGCCACGTGCGCCAGCAGCGGATAGGCCAGCAGCAGCGCGACGCGCACGGCGAACCCGGCGCGCGTGTCCAGCGGATCGGGGCGCGGTGGCTGGGTGTCCTTCGGGGCAGCGCCTGACTCCTTCATGTCCATCGGCGTGCGCGTGGTGCCTTCGTGTCCATCAGCGCGGCGCGCCTCCGTATCCATGGGTGCGTCCATGGGTGCGCCGCGACGCCTTACTGCGGCCGCTGGGACTGGACATGGGCCGACAGCGCGCGCAGCGAGGCGAAGGCGCGGCGGTTGTCCTCGTCGCCCGAGCGCAGCTGCACGCCGTACTTCTTGCCGATCGCCAGTGCCAGTTCCAGCGCGTCGATCGAATCCAGGCCCAGGCCTTCGTTGAACAGCGGGGCCTGCGGGTCGATGCCCTTGGCGGCCACGCCCTCCAGGTTCAGGCTTTCGACCAGCAGCTCGGCCAGCTCGCGCTCGGCCTCGGTTTGTTGCGACGACATTGCAGATTCCGTACGTACCAAAGGCGGCAACGATCCGGGATTGGCCGGCGTGAAGCAAGTCGCGCCAATCCGGCCCCGGGCCGCCCGGGCAGTCATTCCGATCGCCTGGGCTATCATCTTCGGTCCCGAATTCCCGCACGACGGCAGCATGAAGTCCCGCCCCCCACGCGTTTTTTCCTTCTGCGCAGGCCCGGCATGGCGTTGAACGCAACCGCCCTGGCATCCCCCGTGTTGGGGGTGGATTACCTCCCGCCGCAACAGTTGGCCAGCGTGCTCGCCGACCCGCAGGTGCTGGCGGTGCTGGATTTCGCCGCCGGCGCGCGCAACGACGGCGACAGCGACCCGCGCCTGTTCCGGCTGGGCCTGCAACCGATCGGCGCACCGATGCTGGAGGTGTGGCGCAGCCAGCGGCCGGTCCGGCACGGCCGCGATGGCGACATCGCCTGGGCCAGCGACGGTGAGCTGGCCTTCGGCGCGCTGGAGGTCGACGAGGCCGAGCACGGCGGCATCGAGGCCGCCGGCGATTACGCCTACCGCCGGCTCGGCGAGTACATGGCCGGGCATGCCCAGCCCCACCTGCTGCGGATCTGGAACTACTTCGACGCGATCACCGACGGCGACGGCGATGACGAGCGCTACCGGCGCTTCTGCGTCGGCCGTGCGCGCGGCATGGGCGCCATCGACACCGGCACATTGCCGGCGGCCACCGCCATCGGCCGCGTCGACGGCGTGCGCCGGCTGCAACTGTATTGGCTGTCTGCGCGCCGGCCCGGCACGCCGCTGGAAAATCCGCGCCAGGTCAGCGCCTACCATTACCCGCGCCAATACGGACCGCAGCCGCCGAGCTTCGCCCGCGCGATGCTGCCGCCGCAGGGCGGCGACATGCCGCTGATGCTGTCGGGTACGGCCAGCGTGGTCGGCCACGAGACGCGCCATATCGGCCAGCCGCTGGCGCAGCTGGAAGAGACCTTTTCCAATTTCGACGCGCTGATCGGCGCCGCCCGCGGCCGCCAGCCTTCGCTGCCGGCGCATTTCGACGCGCACAGCCGACTCAAGGTCTACATCGCGCGCCAGGACGACCTGCCAGCGGTGGATGCGGCGCTGCGCAGGCATCTGTCCGCAGACGTGCCGCGCTTGTTGCTGCACGCGGCGGTGTGCCGGCGCGACCTGGCCGTCGAGATCGATGGCTGGCATGGGGATTGAGCCGGTTGGGTGAGCGTGGTCGCGGCTGAAGCCGCTCCTACAACAGCATCGGAAGCTTGGTCGCGCGCCGTAGGAGCGGCTTCAGCCGCGACCGTGCGATCCGCAATCAGTCTTGCAACAACCGCAACATCCCCGCACGCGGCAGCTTGCCGGTGTCCGCACGCGGCAGCGCCGCCACGAAGCGAATGCGGCGCGGCAGGAACACCGGGTCCATCGCCTGCCGCAATGCGCCGAGCAGGCCGGCCTCGTCCAGCGTCGGTGCCACCACCACCGCGGCGATCCGGCGCACGCCCGCCTCGTCCGGATCCAGCTGCAGGATCAGCCCGTCGCGCACTCCCGGCACCGCCAGCAGGCGACGGGTCAGGTCGGCCAGCGAGGCGCGCTTGCCGGCGATTTCCAGCAGATCGGCCTGGCGGCCACGCAACTCGAAGCGTCCGCCTGGCTGCAGTTCGACCAGATCGGCCAGCAGCACCGGCTCGGGCAGGTGCGGGGCGTGCACCAGCGTGCCGTCCGGCTGCGGCGCCAGGGTCACCCCTGGCAGCAAGCTCCAGGCGGCGTCCACCGCAGTACGGCGGCGCGCGAAGATGCAGGTCTCGGTAGAGCCGAACACCTCGCGCATCTCGCCGCCGAAATGCGCTTCCGCGGCGCGGGCCAGGTCCTGCGGCAGCGGCGCGGTGGCCGACACCATGCCGGCCACCGGCGGCATCGGCACCGCGGAGTCCACCAGCACGCGCAGATGCACCGGCGTGGTCACCAACAGGCGCGGCGCCGGCAGCGCGGCCAGCGCCTGCGCCACGTCCTGCGGGAACAGCGGCCGCCCATCGTCGATGGCGACCTCGCCGAACAACGGCAGGATCACCGACATCTCCATGCCGTACATATGCTGCGGCGGCACCGTCGCCAGTACCGCGGGCAGCGCGCCCGGCGGCCACAAGCCGGCCAGCGCCTGCAGGTTCTGCGCGCAGCCGAGCGCGAACGCCTGCCAGGTCTTGGGATAGGGCTTGGGCCGGCCGGTGCTGCCCGAGGTGTAGCCGATCGCCGCCAGCGCCGACGCCGCCACCTGCGGCCGCGGACCGTCACTGGCGGCCAGCGGCAACGGCAGCGGCCAGTAATGGGGCACGCCCGGCTGCGTCTTGGCCTCGCCGAGCGCATAGGTATCGCCGTGCAAGGCCATCACCTCGGCGACGACCTCCGGCGCGCGCGAGGGCGGCAGCAGGGTGATCTGGCCGCGCACGGCGACGGCGCACAGCGCCACCAGGAACAGGTAGCGGTCCTCGCACAGGTTGACCGCATGGCGACCGGCCGGCAGCCGCGCGGCCAGCGCGCGCACCTGGGCATGGAACTCGGCCAGGGTCACGGCGCGCCCCTGGCGGTAGGCCAGCACGCGGTGATCGGCGCCTTCGCCCAGGGTCAATGGCGCGAGGAAGGCTTCGGGCAGGGCGGACATTCGGTGGGGACAGGATTCGGACACGATCCGCGATTCTGGCCGATCGCGGCTGCTGTTGCATGGTTCTCCCCTTGGCAGCGGGGGGCGTGCGGGGCGCTGCGGCTTGCGAGGTGGGGGGTTTATTGAGGGGCGCGCGTGCTGTGGGCGGTGGCTTGTGTCGGCTTACGGTGTGGGCTCCGTCCTGGCGGGAGGGGTGGCCAGCGGCGGCGCTCCCTTGCAGGTTCCGTCATCAAGACAATGAAGCCGCCGCCACGGCAGGAGGGAATGAACAGCCGAAAACGCTTTGCCAACCAAGCCGGGCCAGCCCTTCCCGTCAGGGCGGTGCCCGCACCTAGGCCGACACAAACCACCGCCCAAGCAACGCGCGCCCCTCACGCCCCCCATTACCTGTGGCCCAGCCGCCCAAGGCCAGGTCGCTGCTAGGCTTGCGCGATCTTTGTCTCCGTCAGCCCGATACCCCCATGCACAGACTGTTGCCGCTGTCCTTGCTGCTGCTGGCCGCCTCCGCCGGCGCCCAGACCGCTTCCCCCGCGCTGACCATCGAACAGGCGATGGCCGACCCCGACTGGATCGGGCCCAGTGTCGAATCGGCCTGGTGGCAATGGGACGGACAGCAGGTGCAATACCAGCTCAAGCGCCAGGGCAGCCCGGTGCGCGACACCTTCCGGCAGGGCCTGGACGGCGTGGCAGCCCAGCGCGTCGGCGACAGCGAGCGCGCCGGCCTGGACGCGGCCAACCCCGCCTATGACGCCGCGCACCAGCGCATGGTGTTCGCGCGCAACGGCGACATCTTCCTGCGCGACCTGCGCTCGGGCGCGCTGACCCAGCTCACCCGCAGCAACGAAACCGAATTGCGCCCGCAGTTCGCCAGCGACGGCGGCGTCATCTGGCGCGCCGGCAACGACTGGTACCACTGGAAGGCCAGCGGCGGCACCGCCCAGGTCGCGGTGGTCAAGGCCGCGCGCGACCCCAATGCCGCGCCCAAGCCCGATGTGCTGCGCGAGCAGCAGATGGCCACGCTGGCCACGCTGCGCAACGACCGCGCACAGCGCGACGCGCTGCGCCAGCAGGAAGACGCCTGGCGCAAGGCCGACCCGACCCGCGCGCCGGCACCGGTCTACCTGGGCGATGAAGTGGAGATCGTCGACAGCGCACTGTCACCCGACGGCCGTCACCTGCTCGTCGTCACCCAGGCCAAGGGCGCCGACGAAGGCCAGGCCGGCAAGATGCCGAAGTACGTGACCGAATCCGGCTACGAGGAATTCCAGGAAGTGCGCACCCGGGTCGGCCGCAACGCGCCAGTGCCGCACAAGCTGTGGCTGGTCGACGTCGCCGCCGGCAACGCGCGCGAACTCAAGTTCGACGCCCTGCCCGGCATCACCGTCGACCCGCTGGCCGCGCTGCGCAAGACCGCCAAGCTCGATCCGCTGAAGGGCAACCGCGCGGTGCGCATCGAAAGCGACGGCGACGGCAGCGGCCCGGCGGTCCACTGGAGCGAGGACGGCGCCAATGCCGCGGTGGAGATCCGCGCGGTCGACAACAAGGACCGCTGGATCGCCACCGTCGATCTGGACAAGGCGCAGCTGCAGCCGCGCCACCGCCTGACCGACGATGCCTGGATCAACTGGAGCTTCAACGACTTCGGCTGGCTGCCCGACAACCGCACCCTGTGGCTGCTGTCCGAAGAGTCGGGCTACTCGCACCTGTACACCATCGCCGGCGACAGCAAGGCCCGCCAGCGCACGCGCGGCAAGTGGGAAGTCTCCGCGCCGGTCCCCAGCGCCGACGGCAGCAGCTTCTTCTTCGTCTGCAACCAGAAATGGCCGGGCGACTACGAGGTCTGCAAGCTGGACCTGGCCAGCGACCGGGTCAGCGAAGTGACCGCGCTGGACGGCGTCGAGGATTTCAGCCTGTCGCCGGACGGCCGCCAGCTGCTGGTGCGCTACTCCGGCAGCTACCTGCCGCCGCAACTGGCGGTGGTGCCGGCCGCTGGTGGCCCGGCGCGCGTGTTGACCGACACCCGCAGCGCCGCGTTCAAGTCGTACAACTGGGTGCAGCCGCAATACGTACAGGTGCCGTCCAAGCACGGCGCCGGCACGATCTGGGGCAAGTACTACGGCCCGCAGAATCCGGAAGCCGGCAAGCAGTACCCGATCGTGATGTTCGTGCACGGCGCCGGCTACCTGCAGAACGTGTCCGAGCGCTACACCAACTACTTCCGCGAGCAGATGTTCCACAACCTGCTGGTGCAGAAGGGCTACATCGTGCTGGATCTGGACTACCGCGCCTCGGAAGGCTACGGCCGCGACTGGCGCACGGCGATCTACCGCAACATGGGCCATCCGGAGCTCGAGGATTACCTGGATGGCCTGGACTGGCTGGTCGACACCAAGCAGGGTGACCGCGCCCGCGCCGGCATCTACGGCGGCTCCTACGGCGGCTTCATGACCTACATGGCGCTGTTCCGCGCGCCGGGCACCTTCAAGGCCGGCGCCGCGCTGCGTCCGGTCGGCGACTGGATGCAGTACAACCACGAGTACACCGCCAACATCCTCAACACGCCCGAGCTGGACCCGGAAGCCTACAAGGTGTCCTCGCCGATCAACTTCGCCGAGGGCCTCAGCGACCACCTGCTGATCGCCCACGGCATGATCGACGACAACGTGTTCTTCAAGGACTCGGTCGACATGACCCAGAAGCTGATGGAACTGCACAAGGACCACTGGCAGATCGCGCCGTACCCGCTGGAACGCCACAGCTTCACCCGTGCCGATTCCTGGCTGGACGAGTACAAGCGCATCCTCGATCTGTTCGAAAAGCAGGTGAAGTAAGCTCGGCCGCCCTCGCGGTGCCCGACGAACGCCGGCCTCGCGCCGGCGTTCGCATTCCCGCCCACCCCGCCCACCCGGAAGGTTTGCCATGGCCATCGCATCGATCCCGCCGCGCAGCCAGTTCGTCACCGTCATGGCCTGGCTGAGCCTGGCGGTGGCGCTGTTGAGCGTGACCAGCAACGCGCTGCAGGCGGTGGCGCTGGCCGTCGCGCCCGGGCTGGGCGACTTCAGCGCCCTGCTGCCGCCGGGCACGCCGCGTCCCGCCCTGCTCGACTGGCTGGGCGATCACCTGCTCGCGCTGTCGCTATGGGGCGTGGTGTTGTCGCTGCTGGTGGCCTGGATCTCGTGGGCGCTGCTGCAGCGGCGCGAATGGGCGCGCCTGGCGTTCATCGCCGTGCTGTTGCTGGTGGCGCTGGCCAATTTCGCCTGCATTCCGCTGCTCGATACCGCGTTGGCGATGACCAGCGCCGGCCTGGACCCGGACGGCACCGCCGAAGTCGCCGCCGAGCTGGGGCAGGCGAGCGCACCGTTGCTGGCGGCGATGAAGCTGGTGTGCTGGATCGGCGCGCTGGCGATCGCGGCGATTCACGGCTGGATCGCGTGGCGGCTGTGTAGGCCGGAGATTCGGGCGGAATTCGGGCGCTGAGCGATCGCCTCTGCGGACGCCGTCGGGGCTGAAGCCCCTCCCACAAAGTGGCCCAGCGCAGTGTGGGAGGGGCCTCAGTCCCGACAAGACGGCGCCCGTAGCAGTGCATCGCTAGAATGGCCGCATGAACGAACGCATGAACGATTTCGATCGCGTACGCGACTATCTGACCGGGCTGCAGGATCGCATCTGCGCCGAGATCGAGGCCGTCGATGGCCTGGCGCGGTTCCAGGAGGATTGCTGGCAGCGCGCCGAGGGCGGCGGCGGCCGCACCCGGGTGTTGCGCGAGGGCGGCGTGTTCGAGCAGGCCGGGATCGGCTTCTCCGATGTCAGCGGCACCCGGCTGCCGCCTTCGGCCAGCGCACACCGGCCCGAGCTGGCCGGCGCCACCTGGCGCGCCACCGGCGTGTCGCTGGTGTTCCATCCGCGCAATCCCTACCTGCCGACCACCCACGCGAACGTGCGCTATTTCCGCGCCGAGCGCGATGGCGAGGCGGTCGCGGCCTGGTTCGGCGGCGGCTTCGACCTGACCCCGTTCTACCCCTTCGACGAGGACGTGCTGCACTGGCACCGCACCGCGCAGGCGCTGTGCGCACCATTCGGGCCGGAGCGCTATGCCGCGCACAAGCGCTGGTGCGACGAATACTTCTTCCTGCGCCACCGCAACGAGACGCGGGGTGTCGGCGGCCTGTTCTTCGACGACCTGCACGGCGACTTCGAGCAGGACTTCGCCTACCTGCAGGCGGTCGGCACGGGTTTCCTGGACGCGTATTTGCCGATCGTGGCGCGTCGCAAGGACCTGCCCTACGGCGAGCGCGAGCGCGAATTCCTGCAGTACCGGCGTGGCCGCTACGTGGAGTTCAACCTGGTCTACGACCGCGGCACGCTGTTCGGCCTGCAAAGCGGCGGCCGCGCGGAAAGCATCCTGATGAGCCTGCCGCCGCGCGTGCGCTGGGAATACGGCTACCAGCCCGAAGCCGGCAGCGCCGAGGCGCGGCTGGCCGACTACCTGGTGCCGCGCGACTGGCTGGGCTGAGCACCGCGCTTCCCCCTGACAACGGCGACGTGGTACCGGCGGCGAAATGTGACCGAACAGACGGAATACGCGCGTCGCCGGCCGGATTGCCACGTCAATGAAATGACGCCCGTTTATTTTGGTGAAACCGGACACGGTTCCGAACGCAACAGTCAGTCAAAATAACGGCGTTCCGGAAAATAAAAAGCCCCGCGGACCAGGGGGAGGTCGGCGGGGCCAGGGAACGGAAACTTGGGGAGGAGTTTCCGCTCCATAGATCTGCTCCAGGGGATGGGAGAGATCCGCGACAGGTATTGCGCCTGTCGAGGGCTATATGAACATTTCGGACATTGATGAATCGTGAAGATCGCGGTTAAGAATTCGTCGGATTAAGGACGGATTCATTCATTTCTGACGGATTCACCTTGCTTTTTCTGACAGGCGCAGCTTCGGCTGCGTTTGTCGTTTTTGATGAACGCGCAGCGCGCTGCGCATTCATTCAATGCGCCTCGTCCCAGTTGTCGCCAACACCGGCATCGACCACCAGCGGAACGCGCAACGAAGCCGCGCTTGCCATCAGTTCGATCGCGCGCGCGCGCAGTTCGGGAATGAAATCGCGCTCGGCCTCGAACACCAGTTCGTCGTGCACCTGCAGGATCATCAGCGCCGGGCTCGCGCCCGCTGCGTTGCGTTGCGTGGCCAGCCAAGCGTCCACCGCCACCATCGCGCGCTTGATGATGTCCGCCGCGGTGCCCTGCATCGGCGCGTTGATCGCCGCGCGCTCGGCGCCGGCGCGCTGGCCCTGGCTGCCGCTGTTGATGTATTCCAGGTACAGGCGGCGGCCGAAGACCGTCTCGACGTAGCCCTTCTCGCGCGCCTGCTGGCGGGTGTTCTCCATGAAGTCGCGCACGCCGGGATAGCGGCTGAAGTACAGCGCGATGTAATCCTGCGCCTCGCCGCGGCCGATGCCGAGCTGACGGGCCAGGCCGAACGCGCTCATGCCGTACATCAGGCCGAAGTTGATCGCCTTGGCCGCGCGCCGCTCGTTGCTGGTGACTTCGTCGATCCTGCGGCCGAACACTTCGGCGGCGGTGGCGCGGTGCACGTCGGCGCCGGAATCGAACGCGGTCAGCAGGCCCTTGTCTTCAGACAGGTGGGCCATGATGCGCAGCTCGATCTGCGAGTAATCGCAAGCGAGCAGCTGCCGCCCCGGTGGCGCGACGAAGGCGCGGCGGATGCGCCGGCCATCGTCGGTGCGGATCGGGATGTTCTGCAGGTTCGGGTCGGTCGACGACAGCCGCCCGGTCGCCGCACCGGCCTGGTGGTAGCTGGTATGCACGCGGCCGCTGTCCGGGTCGATCATCTCCGGCAACTTGTCGGTGTAGGTGCTGCGCAGTTTCGCCAGGCCGCGGTATTCCAGGATCACCCGCGGCAGTTCGTGCTGGTCGGCGATCGCTTCGAGTGCTTCTTCGTTGGTCGACGGTTGGCCCTTGGGCGTCTTGACCAGCGCCGGCAGGCCGAGTTCGTCGAACAGCAAGGCCTGCAGCTGCTTGGGCGAATCCAGGTTGAAGGCGCGGCCGGCCAGTTCGGTGGCCTTCTGCTGTGCGGCGAGCATGCGCCGCGACAGGTCCGCGCTCTGGCGGCGCAGCTCGTCGGCATCGACCCGCACGCCGTTGGCCTCGATGCGCTCGAGCACCTGCACCAGTGGCATCTCGATCTCGCGATAGACCCGTTGCAGGCCCGGCTCGGCGGCCAGCTTGGGGGCGAGCACGCGATGCAGGCGCAGGGTGATGTCGGCGTCTTCGGCGGCGTAGCGGGTCGCGTCCTCGACCGCGACGTGCGAGAACGGGATCTGCTTGGCGCCCTTGCCGGCGACGTCCTCGTACTTGATCGTGTCGTAGCCGAGGTAGCGCTTGGCCAGGCTGTCCATGTCGTGGCGCGCGCTGCCGGAATTGAGCACGAAACTCTGCAGCAGGGTGTCGTCGGCATAGCCGGCCAGGGCGACGCCGTGGCGGCGCATCACGTGCAGGTCGTACTTGCCATGCTGGCCGAGCTTGCGCACGCCCGGATCGGTCAGCAACGGCGCCAGCAATGCCAAGGCCTGTTCGCGCTCCAGCTGCGGCGGCGCGCCGGGGTAGTCGTGGCCCAGCGGCACATAGGCGGCCTGGCCGGGGCGGTCGCTGAAGCTCAGGCCGATCAGCCGCGCCTGCATCGGGTCCAGGCTGTCGGTTTCGGTATCGAAGGCGAACTCGCCGGCGGCGCGCAGGCGCTCGATCCAGCCCTGCAACGCCTCGACCGTGGCAATCGTCTCGTACTCGCCCGGCGCGGCCAGGGCCGGATCGAGGTCGGCGGCGGTGGCCGGCACTGCCGCCGACACGAAGCCGCGGCCGCGCGCCTGGCCGGGCTCGCGCTCGGGGATCGCGACCGCGCCGGCGCCGCCGCCTTCCAGTTCCTTCAGCGCCTGGGTGAAGCCGTAGCGGCGGTACAGCTCCGCCAGCGCGGCGCTGTCGCGCTCGCGCAGGGCCAGCGTGCGCGGACCGCCGGGCAGCGGCACGTCGGTCTTGATGGTCACCAGGGTGCGATTGAGCGGCAGCCGCGGCAGCGCCGCGCGCAGGTTCTCGCCGATCTTGCCCTTGATGGCGTCGGCATGGGCGACGACGCCGTCCAGCGAGCCGTACTCGGCCAGCCATTTGGCGGCGGTCTTCGGCCCGCACTTATCCACGCCGGGCACGTTGTCGACCGCGTCGCCCATCAACGCCAGCAGGTCGACGATCTGGTCGGCGCGCACGCCGAACTTGGCCATCACCGACTCGTCCGAATCCATCTGGCTGCCGGTCATGGTGTTGATCAGGCGGATGCCCGGCCGCACCAGCTGGGCGAAGTCCTTGTCGCCGGTGGAGATGGTCACCTCCAGCCCGTCGGCGGCGGCCTGCAGGGCCAGGGTGCCGATCACGTCGTCGGCTTCGACGCCGGCCTCGCGCAGGATGGGAATGCCCAGCGCCTCGACGATCCCGCACATCGGCTCGACCTGCGCGCGCAGGTCGTCGGGCATCGCGGCGCGATTGGCCTTGTAGTCGGGATACAGGTCGTCGCGGAAGGTCTTGCCCGGCGCATCGACGACGAAGGCGACGTACTCCGGACGCTCCTTCAGCGTGGTGCGCAGCATGTTGACCACGCCGAACAAGGCGCCGGTCGGCTCGCCCTGCGCATTGGTCAGTGGCGGCAGTGCGTGGAAGGCGCGGTAGAGGTAGCTGGAACCGTCGATCAGGACTAATTTGCTCATCGCTCGATTCTACCCCTGCACATGCACGCGCCCGGCGCGGCAAGCCGGCCAGCCGCGGTCTCGCGCATAATCGCCGCATCCCCGAACGAGGAATGCCCCATGAAGATCACAGGCCTGCTGTTCGCCGGCGCGTTGCTGGCCGGCGCGTGCACGCTCGGTGGCTGCGCCAGCACCGCCGTGGGCATGGATGGGGCGCCGCTGGACCTGAAGAACGCGGACCTCACCACCAAGACGATGGACAACGGCGACCGCATCGACGAGTACCGGGTCGCCGGCCAGGTGCGCATGGTCAAGATCACCCCGACCCGCGGTGCGCCGTACTACTTGTACGACCGCGATGGCGACGGCCACATGGACAACGACAAGGACGGCATCTCGCCGGTGTACTGGAAGGTCTACAGCTGGTAGCCGACGCGCGCCGGCGGTGAAGGCCTAGCCTTCTTCGCTGCGGCCGGCCACCCGTTCCAGCTCGTCCACGCCGCTGGGCGCCAGGTCGCGCAGCAAATCCAGGAAGTCGCGGCCGACCAGCCGGCGCGCCCGCTTCAGCAGCAACGGCAGCGGGCTGGAGGGCTCGTGGCGCGCGTAGTACTCGCAGATCTCGTCCAGGCGCCGGCGCACGTCTTCCGGGCCGGCGATCTGGCCGTGGTTGGCAGTGGCAATGACCGGCGTGCCGGCCGTGCCGGTTTCGGCACCCGTCGCGGGGTCTCCCTGCCCGCCCCGCGCCTGCCATTGCGATTGCACGAAGCGGTCCAGTTCGCCCAGGTCGCCCAGCAGCGCCTTCAGGTCCGGCCCGCTCGCGCCCAGGCGCTCGCCCAGCAGTGCGTCGATCGCGCGTGCATCCTCGAGCGCGCCGCGCAGCGTCGCGGCGGTCGCTTCGAGTTCCTCGACCGGGCAGTCCAGGCAGCAGGCTTCGATCTCCACCCGCGTCGGCACGGCGTCGCCCTCCTGGCTCGGCTTGAGGGTGCCGTCGGCGAGGCGCAGGTCGCGCAGATTGAAGCGCCCGAGCCGTGGCGAGCGCACGAACGGCGCGCCGCGCAGCAGGCCCAGCACGTCCTGCGGATCGGCCAGCGCGAGCAGGGCGTTGACCCGTGCGGTGGGGTCGTCGTCGTCCTCGGCGTCGAGCTGGGGATGCACGGTGCTCCATTGCTGCTCGAGCAGGCCGCGCAGCAAGCCCAGGCCGTCGCGCCAGCCCTGCAGGCCTTGCAAGCAGGTCCAGGCGCGGGTCAGGTGCACGGCCACGCGCAGGTCGCGGGTGCGTTGCTGCAGGCCCAGCGCGAGGTCGCGCACGCGCTCCCAGTCCGGCGGTTCGGCGGCGAGCACGCTGTCGCCGACGACGCGCTCGCCGCGGCTGGCGGCGGCGCGTTCCAGGGCCAGGAATTCGGGGTCGTACTCCAGGTCCTGGCCGCTCGGCGCCTGTTCGGACAGGTCCGACCACAGGGTTTGAAGTTCGTGATGGGCGCTCATCTTGCCGATCTCCTGCTTTCAGTCGCGTAAGGGGTGCCAGGCGGTACTGCTAAGGCCGGCTCATGGCGTGCAGCCGGCGTCCGGGTCGCCGCTGTCGCAGGCCGGGGCCTGGTCGGCGGGCAGGCGGATGCCGGGCTGGACGATGCCGAACGCGCGGTACTCGGCGTTGAGTGCACCGACATCGACATAGGCCACGCGGTGCAGCGAGCCGCTCTGCGCGCGTTCGGCGATGGCGGTTGTCGGCAAGTTGACCGCGCCGCCGATCGTCACCGGCGTGCCGTCCGGATGCACCGCGAAGAAGTACGCCGGCGGCAGGCCGACGAAATCCACGACCTGCACCGGGTTGCTGGTGATGACGTAGATCGGGTCGGCCGAGGTACCGATACGGCCGCTGGACCACCAGTGGCCATCGCCGGCATACACCGGGGTGGTGCCCTGCTGCAGCAGGTCGCCGCCGTCGACCTGGAGGAAGAATGCAGCGTCGCCGGTGTCCACGCTGAAGTCGCTGCCGTTGAGCGCGCCCAGCGTGAGTGTGCTGGCGTTGGTCAGGCTGAAGCCGCCGGCGGCGGCGAAGTCGCCGAGCCGTGCGACCTGGTTGGCGGCGAAGCCATCGGCCGTGCCCAGGCGGGTGGCGCCGCCGGAGCGGCCGCTCAGCGCAGCGGTGGCGATGCTGCCGCCCACGCCTTCGTCGATCGCGCCGGTCGCCTGCAGGCGTACCGCATCGGCGGCCAGGCGGCCGTCGATGCGCAGGTCGCCGCCGCGCACGTCCAGTTGCGCACTGCTGCCGGCCTGCACGTCGCCGGCCACGGTCAGGCTGCTGGCGTTGCCGAGGACCAGGCTGGCGGCGCTGAAGTCGCCCAGCGTGGCGATCCGGTTGTCACCGGCCAACGTCGCCGCGCCGCCGGCCTGACCCGTCAGCGTCGCGGCGAAGAGCCGGCCACCGCCTTGGGTGATGGTGCCGTTGGTGCGCAGGTCCAGCACGCGCGCGGCGCTGATGTCGGCGCCGAGGGCGATGCCATCGCGCGCGCCGAGCTGGATGTCGCCAGCGGCCAGGGCCGACTGCACCGTCAGGCGGCCGCCGTTGGCCTGCAGCGACAGCGCTGCGTCGCCGATGTCGATGCCCTGCGCCGGCAGCGAGAGGTTGCCGCCAGCCACCAGCGAGACATCGCCGTTACCTGGGTCCACTGCCTGCGCCTGCCCTGCCGCGGCCGGGCCGACCCCGCTGTTGCCGAGCGCGGCCACCTGCAGATCGTTGGCATCGACCAGCCGAATGCCGTGTCCGTTGGCGCTGACTGCGCCCTGGAAGTCGTTGCCGGCGTTGTCGAGCACGATGGCGCCGGTCGCGCCGAGGCGGCTGGCGCCGCCGACGAGAACCGCACCGGTCTGGCTGATGTCCTGTCCGCTGGCGATGTCGAGATCGCCGCCGACCCGCGTGTCCGTCAGCGCCACGCCGTTGCCGGCCAGCGCGGCGTGGCCGGCGACGCGGGCGTCGGCCACGTGCAGCGTGCCGGTGCTGCCGGCCTGCAGCGCGGCGGCATCGACCTGATCCAGCGCCAGGTCGCCGCTGGCCGCGATCACGACCTGGCCGCCCCGCAACGTGACGCCGCCGGCGAAGGTATTGCCGGCCTGGTCGAGGCGGATGTCGCCAGGGCTGGCGAACTGGCTGCTGCCGTCCACGCGCAAGCGGTTGCGCTGGCCGATCGAGGCGCCGCTGGCCTGCAGGTCGCCGCCGATCCGGACATCGCCGAATGCCAGGGCGCCGAGGCCGGCATCGAGCGCGGTATCACCGGCCACGGCGACGTCGGCCAGATCCAGGCCATTGCCGGCGCTGGCATCGAGCGTGCCTGCGGTGACGCTGCCGAGCGCGATGGCGCCGGCGCTGGTGAAGGTCGCTGCGCCGGTGACATCGAGTGTGCCGGTCTGGTTGATCGAGGCGCCGTTGGCTTGCAGGTCGCCGCCGACGCGGACAGTGTCCATCGATAGCGAGCCGGCCGCGGCCACGGTGGCACCGCCGGCGACGGCGGTGTCGGCGAGGTTGACCCCGCTGCCGGCATCGATGGCCAGGCTGCCGAAGCTGGCGTAGCTGACGCCGATGTTGCCGGTGCTGGTGAGGTTCGCTGCGCCGGTCACATCGAGTGTGCCGGTCTGGCTGATCGCCGCGCCGTTGGCGTACAGGTCGCCGCCGACGCGCACGCCGTTGAACGCCAGCGCGCCGGTGCCGGCGTCGAGCGTGGCCGCATGCTCGACGGTGGCGCCATCGAGGGTCAGTCCGCTGCCTGCGCGCGCGATCAGGCTGTCCGCCGACACGGCCGCCAGCGACATGCTGGAGAGGCTGGCGAGGTTCGCTGCGCCGGTGACGTCGAGCGTGCCGGTCTGGTCGATGGAGGCGGCGTCGGCCTGCAGGTCGCCGCCGACGCTGACGTTGTTGAGCGTGAGCGCACCGGCGCCGGCATCGAGCGTGGCCTGGCCGGCGACGGTCGCGCCATCGACGGCCAGGCCGTTGCCGGCCGATGCATCCAGGCGGCTCGCCGACACCGTGGCCAACTGCAGTGCGTCCGCGCCATGGATCGCGACGGTGCCGCCTTGCAGGCTGACCGCACCACCGAAATGATTGCCGGCAGCGGTCAGCGCGATTGCGCCGGTGCCGCTGTCGACGGCGGTGCTGCCGCCGACGTTCAAGGCGCCGGCGTTCTGGCTGATCGCGGCGTTGTCGCTGCCCAGGCTCAGGCTGGCGGCGGTGACGTCGCCGCCGAGGGTGATGCCGTCGCGGCCGCTCAGCCGAAGCTGTGCGCCGGACAACGCGGCCGTGGTCAGCAGTGCACCGCCTTGTGCGCTGAGGCTGAGATCGGCGCTACCGGTGTCGATCGCCGCGCCGCCCAGGCTCAGCGCACCGCCGGCCTGCAGCGCGACGGCGGCATTGGCGGCGTTGCGCAGGTTGGCGATGTCGAGGTCGCCCACCGCGTTCACCGCAATGGTATGGCCGGTCAGGTCGAGGGCGCCGCCGAAGCGATTGCCGCTGTCGGTCAGGGCGATGTCGCCGGACGCGGCCAGCGTGCTGGTGCCGGTCACCTGCAGCGCGGCGCTCTGGCTGATCGCGCCGCTGCTGGTGGCGGTCAGATCGCCACCGATGCGGACATCGTCGAAGGCGACCGTGGCGCCGTCGACGATGGCGGTGCCCGCGATATCGGCGTTGCCGAGGCCGAGGCCGCCGGTCGCGGTGGCTTGCAGGCTATTGGCCTGCACTTGTTCGAGATCCAGGCCGCTGCCGGCGTTGATGGACACATCGGCACCGCTCAGCGCGACCGTGCCGTCGAAGCGGTTGCCGGCGTTGAGCAGCGCGATGTCGCCGGCGCTGGCGAAGGAAGCGTCGCCGCCGACCTGGTAGGCGCCACTCTGGGTGAGGCTGGCGGTAGTGTCGAGGCCGAGGTTGCCGCTGGTGGCGATGCTGCCGGCGCTGAAGCTGGACGCGCCGACACTCAGCGATGCCAGCGGCGTGGCGGCGCCGATGTCGCCGGCGACGACGACATGGCCGCCGGCCTGCACGTCGAGCGCGTAGGCGCCCTCGATGCCGCCGTTGAAGTCGAAGTTCTGCCCGGCCATGTCCACGTTGCCGGCCAGTACGACCGGGCGCCCGAACAATGCATTCGTGCCTACGGTGACATTGCCGCCGAGGGTGGTGTTGCCGCCGCCGCTCACCTGCAGGCTGCCGATGTCGATGGCGCCGCCGAAGCGACTGCCGCTGGCGGCATCGACGACCAGCGCCTGTGCACCGGTAATGGTTTTGCCGAATGAGACGTCGCCGCCCAGGCTTTGCACGATGACCGGCGCGGCCAGGGTCACCGCGTCATGGAAGGCGATGCCGTTGAGGGCCGCGACACTGCCGCCGAGCTGCGTGCCGCCGGCGGCGTCGGTGGCCAGCCCGGTCAGCGCGAGGCTACCGCCGACCGCCGCGCCAAACGCAGTCGTGCCGGCGGTGTTGACGGTCAATGCCTGGGCGCCGTCGACCGTGCCGTCGAAGGTGATATTGCCGGCGGCGGTGCTGGTCAGCGTCTGGTCGTTGCCCAGCGTCAGCGGCGCGGTGTACCGCTGCGCGCCGGTGGTGGTGATCGATCCGCCTTGCAGCGCCGCATTGCCGGCGATGACCCGCAGGCTGGCCAGCGCGGCGTTGGCGCCTATCGTTCCCAGCGTGACGTGGTTCTGTGCCTGCAGCGCCAGTGCATGCGCGCCATCGATATCGCCCAGCACGAGGTTGCCGCTGGTGCTGGTCAACGCGCTGTCGTCGGCCAGGTTCAATGCGCCACCGAACGACTGGTTGCCCAGGGTGGTGAAATCACCGCCGATGCGCGCGGCGCCGGTGATGTCCAGGCTGGCCAGCGGTGTGGCCTGGCCGACGTCGCCCTCGATCGTGGTCAGGCCGGCGGCGTCGAGCGTCAGTGCGAAGCTGCCGTCGATGCTGCCGTCGATGCCGAGCGTGCTGCCGGACGTCAGCGTGGTGTCGTGGTCCAGGGTCAGTGTGCCCTGGTACTGCTGGGCGCCGGTGGTGGCGATGTCCTGGCCGATCACGATGCCGTCGGCGGTCGCGGCGAGGCTGTTGGCGCTGATCGCGCCCAGCTCCAGCGTGCCGGCGGCGGCGATGCGCGCATCGGTGCCGGTGAGGTTCACCGTGCCGCCGAACTGGTTAGCCGGCCGGGTCAGGTCGATCGCGCCGGTGGCGCTGAAGGTGCTGGTGCCGGACACGGCCAGTGCGCCGGTCTGGCTGATCGTGCTGCCGGTTGCGCCCAAGTTGCCACCGACCTGGGTGGCGCCGAAGCCGATCGTCGCGCCATCGAGGGTGGCGGCGCCGAGGATGTCGGCGTGGTCCAGGCGCAGTGCGCCAGCCGCCGACGCATGCAGGCTGTTGGTCTGCACCGAGTCCAGGTCGAGCCCGATGCTGGAGGCGATGCTGACGTCTGCGCCGCTCAACGCCACCGTTCCGCCGAAGCGGTTGCCGGCGTTCGTCAGCCACAGGTCGCCCATCGATGAGAAGCTGGCGTCGCCACCGACCCGGTAAGCGCCGCCCTGGACAATGGCGCTGTCCGAATCCAGGATCAGGTTGCCGCTGATATCAAACGACGAAAATGCTGCCAGCACGCCCGTTTCCACGCGCAGCGAAGACAGCGGGGTGGTGACGCCGACCGGGCCCAGTATCTGCAGCGAGCTGGCCTCCACTTCCAGTGCATGCGCGCCATCGAGCCTGTTGTTGAAACTGACCGAGTTGCCGGACACGGTCACATCGTTGGCGAGCACGACATCGCCATAGAAGAACGCGTTCGCGGTGACCGATACATCGCCACCGAGGATCGTGCTGCCGGGGCCGTTCGCGCTGAGGCTGGCAACGCTGGCGCCGGCATTGAACGCCGTGGTGCCGCTGCTGCTCGCGGTCAGGTCGTGCGCGCCGGTGACGCTGCCATTGAAGGTCAGGCTGCCGAGCGGGCTCTGCACCAGGCTGTCGCCATCCAGGACCACCGCATCGCCGAAACCGATGTTGTTCCAGGCGCTGACGTTCGCGGCCAGGCGAGTGGTGCCGCCAGCGTTGGTGGCCAGGCTGTCCAGCGCCGTCGTCGCACCCACTGCTGCCTCGAAACGGGTAGTGCCGGCGGTATTGACCTGCAACGCATACGATCCATCGACCGTGTTGGCAAAGCCGATATCGCCGCCGCCGTTGCTGGTGAGCGTCGAATTGCCGCTCAGCGCCACCGCGCCGTTGTAGCGCTGCGCGCCGGTGGTGGTGACGTCGCCGGCCAATGCAACGGCACCGGTGTTGACTTGCAGGCTGCGCAACGCCTGCGCGCTGCCGAGGTTGCCCAGCAACGAAGTAGTGCCGCCGCTGTTGATCGTGAGCGATTGCACGCCAGCGCCCGCGGCATTGACGGTGCCGTTGATGGCCACGCCCTGGGCGAGGCTGTTGAGCGTGGTATCGCTGGTGAGGACCACGGCATTGCCGAGCGTGATGCCGCCGTTGGCGATGACCTGGCCGCCCACGCGCAGGCTGCCGGCACTGCCGCTGTCGAGGCTGGCCAATGCGGTCGACGTACCGATGTTGCCAGCGATACTCACCTGCCCGGCGGTCGCGAAGCGCAACGCGGACGCGCCATTGATCGAGTTGTCGAAGGTGATCGCGCCGCCGCCGGTGCTGGCCAGCGTCGTGCTGGGCGCCAGCAGCGTCACCGGCCCCTGATAGGCCTGCATGCCGAGGGTGCTGACGTTCTGGCTCAGGCGCAGGCTGTCGGCGCTGGCCGACAACGAGTCGGCAGTGACACTACCCAGCGTCAGCGCGCCGCTGCCATTGATCGACACATCGCTGCCGCTCAATGACACCGTGCCGCCGAACGAATTGGCCTGGTTTAGCGTGATTGCGCCGCCGGCGTCGAAGCCGCTGCTGCCGACCACGCTGATCGCGCCGGTCTGGTTGATGGCGCCGACGCTGGTGGCGGCCAGGTTGCCGCCGATGGTGCCCGTGCCCAGCACCAGCGAGCCGCCGTCGAGCGTGACATTGCCGCTGGCGCCCACACCGTTGGCGATCAGCGTGCCGATGGCCGTGGCATCGAGCGTGGTGACATTGGCCGAGACCAGCTGCAGGCCACCGCTGGCGGCGAGGGTCGCATCGTCGCCGACCAGCGCGACCGTGCCGCCGAAACTGTTGCCGGCGTTGCCGAGGTTGATGTCGTTGCCGGCCTGCACCGACGTCGTGCCGCTGGCGGCCAGCGTGCCGCTGCTGCTCACGTTGCCGGTGCTGGACAGCGAAAGGTTGGCCGCTTCGATGCCGTTGGTGTTGACGAAGTCGCCGCCGTTGGCGGTGACGGTCAACGAGCCGCTGCTGGCATCGACCGCGTTGGCCTGGATGATGCCGGCGTTGTTGATGGCGATGCCGGCGCCAGGCTCGACGTAGGCCGCCAGGCGGGTGGCGCCGAACAGCACGCCGCCGTTGTAGAGGCTACCGGTGGAGGCATCGATGGGCGTGCTGGAGAACACCTCGTTCACGTAGTCCAGGGCGGCACTGCGGCCGACGGTCAGGCCGATCTGCGGCGCCTGGATCACCCCGCTGTTGGAGATGCCGGTGCCGATCAGGTTCACCGAACCGGCGGCGGTGATCGTGCCCTGGTTCACCACCATCGTCGTGCTGCCGGCCGGATTGGACAGCTGCCAGCTGTTGGAAAGGTAATCGCCGCTGGCCAGCCCGAGGCTGCTGGCGACCAGCCCGCCGACGTTGACGTTGGCGGTGGCGCCGAACAGGATGCCGTTGGCGTTGATCAGGAACACCTGGCCATTGGCGGTGAGGTTGCCGGCGATATTGCTGGCGACGCCGCCATTGACCACGTTGAGGGTGACCGAACCGGCGCCCTGGGCCTGGGCGAAGTTGACCGTGCCGCCGCTGCCGATGTTGAAGGTGCTCCAGTTGATCAGCCCGCGCTGGCTGCTCTGGGTGATCTGCATCACGTCGTTGACCGGCGCGCCGATGTTGCCGGTGCCGTTGCCCCAGCTGCCGCCGGTGGGCAGTTCCGCCGCCAGCGCCGGACCGGCGCAGCACAGCGCCAGCAGCACTGCCAGCGTGCGCAGCCGCAGCTCGCTTCGCACGGGCCTTTGGTCGCCGCCGCCGGCATGCGCGTGGCTGGCAAGTTCCGACGCGACCTGGACCTGGCCGAGAGCGGTGTTGAACACGAGGCGGTAGATGCGGTTCACGGTGCGTCCTTCAGAAAGTCATGCCCAGGCGTGCGTACAACCGCACGTCCTTGCCGTCGGCCGGTTCGATCGCACTGGTCGGCACTGCGCCGGCCAGCCGCAACTCCAGCTTGTGGAAGCGCTCCAGGCGCACGGTCAGCCCGGCGCCGGCGCTGGCCAGGGTCTTGGGGTCTTCGCGGCGCGAGGCATCGAAGATCCGGCCGTGGTCGACGAACAGATCGAAGCTGAGCACCTCGCGCCAGGTCAGGCCCTGGAACGGCGATGCCTTGTCGGCGAAGCCGGGCGCGTCGACGTAATACTCCAGCGCGCCGTAATAGCCGCGGTCACCCAAGGCTTCGCCCTGCGTATAGCCGCGCACGCTGTCGTTGCCACCGAGCTGGAACTGCTCCATCGCCGGCAGCGAGTTGTCCGAGTACTGGCCGTTGAGCTTGAACAGCAGGCGCTGGGTGCGGCTGAGGTACTGCAGGCGCAGCAAGCCCAGCCGGGCGACGCTGAAACTGCTGTCGCGGGTGGGATTGATGATGTCCACGTCGGCGGACTGGTCGTCCAGCGAATGCCGCACGCTGAACTGGGCGAGGTTCACGCCATGCCAGCGCGGATCGTTCTGGCGCATCGACAGGCCGAGTTCGGCCACGTCGTACTTCTGCTTGGCGAGCAGGAAGCCCAGGCCTTCGAAGCGCGAGTTCTCGTGGAGATAGCGCGCCGACGTGGTGAGCTGCAAACGCTCGGTGTTGACGAACTTCCAGTCCGCGCCGGCATAGCGCTGCGAGGCCGGGCCCTTGAGGTCGAACGAGGCCAGCGGGCCGCTGTTGGCTTCCAGGTCGCTCTGGTTGGCGCCGGCCAGCACCGACAGGCCGGGCACGCCGCGGATCGGCACGCTATAGGACAGCGCGCCATTGCGGCTGGCCGAGGGACTGAACTGCCACATCGCGCTGGCGGCGAACACGTCGCCCAGGCCGAGCGGACTGTTCCAGGTCAGGCCGGCCTGGGCGCGGCCGCGGCCGGTGACCTCGGTGCCGAAGTTGTCGACGCTGAGGTTGAATTCGTAGGGCCGGCCGGTTTCGCGCGCCACCAGCACCACGTCAGTCTCGCCTTCGTGCTCGCCCGGTTGCAGTACCGACGACACCGACACGCCCGGCAGGTCGCGCGCGTACAGCAAGGCGCTGTCGATGTCGGCCTTGCGCAGCGGCTGGCCTTGCAGCTGCTCGGCGGCGTCGCCGACGGTATGGCTGCGGTAACGCTGGTTGCCCTGCACGATGACCTTGCCGATGCGGCCTTCCAGCACGCGGATCTCGACGATCTGCGCGGGGCCGAGCTGCTGCGGCGGCAGGTAGGCGACGCTGACCAGGAAGCCGGCGTTGCGGTAGGCCTGGGTGATGACATCGGCCGCGGCCTGCAGTTGGGCGAAGTCCAGGCGCACCGTGTCGGCGCCCTGGGCCAGTGCGGCGAAGTGCGCATCGGCCAGTGCCTGCATAAGCTGCGGGGTGATGTGCTGTTCCGGATGCTCACCGACCTCGGTGACGCGGAAGCCGCGCACCTGCAAGGTGGCGTTGGCATCGCGGGCGGCGACCGCCGGTACTGCGGCGGCATCGACTTGCTGCGCGCCCGCGGGCGTCGCGCCCGCGCCGCCGCTCTGCGCATGCGCGGCTGCGGCCGGACACAGCGCGGCGGCCACGACCAGCGCGAGCGTGCTGTACTTCATCGACACGAAACTCTCTCCATTGAGCAAGCGTGCGCGCGTGCGCGCCGGTTGCCCGGCTGCCGATACGACGCTATCCAGAACGCGATCCAGAAGATGCGCGTTGCCATGCTGCGGGCCGGCGCTCATCAGCCCCCCCTCCGCAGCCACCACCACGCGATCAACCCCGCGGCAATGATCGCACAGGCCACCACGGCCGCCAGCCCACCCCGGCGCGGGCGCGGCGCCGCGGCCTGCGCTGCATGCGACAGCGCCGACGAAGCAGCACCCACCGATGGCGACGGATAGGCGGCGGCCTGCGATGCCGCCTGCGATGCGACGTGCAGCGCATTGGGCTGGGTCTGCGCATGGCGTTCGCGGATGCCCTGCAGGATCCGCCGGCGCCGCGCGCGGAATTCGCCGCGATCGATGTGACCGTGCAAATAGGCCTCGCCCAACGATTGCAGGCTGAGATTGGCGTGCTGCTCCCAGTCGTTCACTTGAGCTCCCTCAGCACGCGGAAGCCGACATCCGATTGCGCGCCCGCCGGTGCGTCGCGGCGCGCTTCGACGCTGCAGTCGGACCAGAAGCTGGCATAGCTGCCACCGCGCAGCGAGGCGCTGCCGCCCTCGCCCACCCACTCCCAGACATTGCCGGACAGGTTGACCAGGCCCCAGGGATTGGCCTCGCGGCCGCGCACGCCGACCGGCGCGCCGACACTGCCGGCGCTGCCGGTGGGCGGTATGCAGTTGCTGTCCGGCGCCTGCCGCCACTGCTGGCCGGCACGCGCGGCGTGCAGCCATTCGGCCTCGGTCGGCAAGCGATAGCGCCAGCCGCCGCTGGCGCGGGTCAGCCAGCGCGTATACGCACGCGCCTGCGCCAGGGTGATGTTCTGCGCGGGCAGCCGGCCGAGTTCGGCACTGGCCGGCGGTTGCGCCTTGCACTTGCCGCTGGCCTGGCAATAACTGTTGAAATCATCCACCGCGATCTCGCCGCGCGACAACGCGTACGGCTTGCCGCCCGGCAATGCCGGTACCGCCACCAGCATCGGCCCGCGCGCGCCACCGACCGCGTCGAAGCACGGCTTGCCGCGACCGGCCAGGCCATCGCAGGGGTCCGGGCCGTCCGGCAGCGGCGGCAAGGGTTCGTCGTCGGCCACGGCACCGGGCAATGCGGTCGCCGCCGTGGGCGCGGCGGCGCGCTTGGCGGCAACGACGGGCGCATGTGCATTGGCGGCGGCGATCGCATTGTCCGGCGTATCGCCGGCAGGCTGCTGCAGGCGCGCGCGCAGCGAGGCTTCGGGCAATTGCCCGCGCGCCTGCATGTCGCGCTCCAGCCGCTGCATGGCCGCTGCATCGTCGCGATACAACGCTTCCAGGCGTTGCCGCACGCGTTCGCGCTCGGCCGCCGGGGTGGCCGGCGTCACCGCCATCACCGCGGCGATCGCCTGGTAGCGCGCCATGTCCGCCTGCAGCGACTTGCGTTCGCCCAATGCACGCGATGCCTGCTCCAACGCATTCGCGGCGCCGGCATAGTCGCCACGCTCGAAGCGCTGTTCACCCTCGCGCTGGAACGCCTGCTCCAGCAGTGCCGGTGCCTGCTCGCGCACGAATGCCGAATCGGGCTGCAACTCGCGCAGTCGCGCCAGCGTGCGCGCGGCCTTGTCGAGGTCGCCGGCCGCGACCGCGCGACGCAAGGCTTCGCTGCGCGCGGCCACATCGGCCTGCGCGCGCTCGGCGTCCAGCCCGGCCAGCACGGCCTGCTGGCGCTGCTGCAGGCGATCGCGTTGCTGCTGCAGCGCAGGCGCCTGCGGAGCCTGGCGCAAACCGAAGTCGAGCAGGACCAGATCGTCGGGCAGCTGCGCGGGCTGGTCGTGCGCGGCCAGGGTGATGGCGATCGCGGCGGCGAGCTGGGCCTGCAGGGCCGCTGCCTGCCCCGGTGTCTGGCGCTGCAGCTGCGCCAGCACTGCGGCGGTCTCGGTTTGCCATTCGGGGCTCGCGGCGGGCTGTGCGAGCAACTGCTCGAAGCGGCTGCGCGCCTGCGCCGCATCGATAGGCGCGGCCGGCTGCGCGGCCGCGACCGGATGCGTGTCGACCTGAAGCTGCGCGGCCAGCAAGCGCAGCCGCAGCGATTGCGGGAACTGCTGCTGCGCTTGCTGCAATCGGCTGCGCGCCTGCGCGTTGTCGCCGCCGGCCAGCGACGCGGCGATCGCATCGGCGTAGGCCAGTTCCAGTTCGGGATTGCGCAGCAACGCGCTGGCCGGATCGATCGCGCGGATCCGCTGCAGGGTCTGCTGCACGCCGCCATCGAACAGCTCGCCGCGTTGCAATAGTTCGGCCAGGCGGGTATCGAGTGCGTTGAGCTGGATGTCGCGTTCGGCGTCGATCTGCGCGCGGCGCGCATCCAGCGGCGGCGAGTACAGGCGCAGGCGGTCGCGCAGCGCGAACACCTTGAGCGTGCCTGGATAGTCGTAGCGGCCGGCCGCCGGCTGCCACAAGGCGTCGAGACGGCGCAGCAGGAAGTCCTGGATGGTGTCGCTGCGCTCGACCAGCACCTTCGCGCGCTGGTCGTCGTCGAGCGTGCCCAACGCGGCCCAGGCCTGTTGCTCGTCGCGATAGGCGCGCGGGTCGCTGGCACCGAAGCGCGCGATCACCTCGGCCAGGCGGCTGGAATCGGCATGCCGCGACAGCCCCACCGCGGCCGCGCCCAGCACTACCACCGCGGCCGCGCCGTAGCCGAGCATCGGCAGCGCGCGTTCGCGCCAGCGCACTTCACGCAGGCCTTCCAGCAAGGCGTTGACGTCGGGCAGGCGCTGCGCCGCGTCGAACGCCAGTGCCGCGCACAGGGTGCGGTACTGGCGCTTGCTCAGGCCCGGCAACGGCGGCGGGCGGCGCTGCTCGCGCAGCGCGACTTCGGCGCTGTGCTTGTCGAAGGGGTGGCGGCCACTGAGCAGTTCGAAGCACACGCAGCCCAGCGCGTAGATGTCGTCGCTGGGCGTGGGCGCCTGGCCGCGCAGCATCGCCAGGCTCGCGTAAGCCGGCGTCAGTGCGCCCAGCGTCGCCGCGTCGAACACGGTCTGCTCGCCGGCCACGTCGGTCTTGTGCTTGCCGGCGCGAGCGATGCCGAAATCGAACACCTTGGCCACGCCGTCGCGGGTGACCATCACGTTGCCGGGCTTGAAGTCGGAGTGGACGATGCCGGCGGCATGGGCGCGCGCCAGCGCGCGGGCCATGCCCTCGATCAGCGGACGTGCGCGCGCCAGCGGCATGCCGTGGCTGGCCTGTTCGCGGATCAGGGTGCGCAGGTCGCAGCCGTCCACGTACTCCATCGTCATGAAGACGATGCCTTCGTCCTTGTCGAAGTCGTAGACGCGCACGATGTTGTCGTCCGCCAGCTGCTGCGAGCGCCGCGCCTCGCGCTGCAGCGCCACCAGTGCGTCGGGATGGCGGCGGAACTCGTCGCTGAGCACCTTCACCGCCAGCCACGGGTCGCGATCGCGCGCCTCGACCTTGCGCGCATCGCGGGCCAGGTAGACCACGCCCATGCCGCCGCGCCCGAGCTCGCGCTCAAGATGGAAACGACCCTTGAGCACACTGCCGACGGTGACGTACTGGCTGCCGGCCGCGGCCGCCGCCGCGCGCGCCCAGCCGGCCAGGCTGGAACTTTGCGATGGGCTGCCGTGGGTGCCGGTGCCGGTGCCGCCCTCGGCGGGTGCGGCCGGCGCCTCGTTGGCGGGCTGCACGCGGGTGACGTCGTCCTCGTCGGGCAGCCGCGCACGCGCTGGCTTGACCACGGTGACATCGTCGGACGCGACCGGCTCATCGGGAGCCAGCGCGCGCAGCGCCTGCAAACGCTCCAGCAAGGTGGTCGCGGTGTCGTCGTCGATCGCGCGTTCCTCGCGCATCCGCCACAGCGTGTCCACGCCGCTGCGGTAGTCGTCCTCGGCCAGCGAGCCACGCTGCGACAGGGCGGCAAGCAAGGCCGGCAGGTCCAGCTTGCCGATGCGGAAGGCGGTGACCAGTTCAACCACGGAATGGGTGTCCTCTTGCACGTTCTTCACTCCTGCAGGCGCACGACCACGGCCGAGACGTTGTCCCGGGCCGCGCGGCCGAGCGCCAGTTCGAACAGACGCGCCAGCAACGCGCGCGGTTCGCGCACGCGGCGGCATTCCAGATCCAGTTCGGCATCCGGGATTTCCTTGTTGATGCCGTCGCTGCACAGCAGGAACGGCGCGCCGGGCACGTGGCGCGCCACCACCCAGTCGACCAGCAGCACTTCCTGCGCGCCGATCGCCCGGGTCAGCACGCCCGGGCTGGCACCGGCCTGCGAAAACTGCGTGGCATCGTCCTTGACCCCATGCACGTGGTCGCGGGTGAGTTGGCGCAGGCGGCCGTCGGACACGCCGTAGCCGCGGCTGTCGCCGACCCAGCCGCACAACATGAAATCGCGGTCGTAGACCAGCACCACCACGGTCGAGCCGATCAGGTCGACCTGTTGGTTGCGCGCGTGCTGCAGCAGGTCCTGGTTGACCTGTTCGAGCACGTCTTCGATCGCTTCGATGAAGTCGGCGACATCGTCCGGTCGCTGCAGCGCGCCCAGGCGTTCGACGATGAGTTGGCTGGCGTAGTCGCCGGCGGCGTGGCCGCCGAGCCCGTCGGCGACCACCCACAGGCCGAGATCGTCACGCAGCAGGATGGCGTCCTCGTTGAGGCGCCGCACCTTGCCGGTGTCGGTATGCCCGGCCGAGTCGTAGGGACGGACGGCAGCGTTCATGCATCCACCTCGGTGATGCCCTCGCCGCGCAAGGCACGCAGGCAGTGGTCGACGTCCGGCAATGCGGGCAGCAGGCAGGGCACGGCCGCCAGGTCGCACCACCACAGGCTGCCGCGCTCGGCCAGGCAATCGGCCCAGCCCTCCAGGCGCACGCGCAATGCGCGCTCGGCCAGCGCCTGCGGCACGGTGGCACTGGCGTCGTCGGCGTGCGCGTCGGCGCCGCCGGGCAGCGCGGCCACGCGTGCGTCGAAGGCGTCGTTGCCGGTCAACGCGCCGCTGCGTACTGCGACCTGCAAGGCAGTGGCCGCGGCGAACCAGGGCAGCGTCGCGCGCAACAGGCCGCCGGCATCGGCATCGGCACGGACCGCGCGCGCCAGCAGCAGCGGAAAGCGCCGGCCGACCCGGTCGACACTGGGGGCGACCACGCCGGCAAACGCGACCGCACCGCAAACGCCCGGCGCGCACAGGAAGGCCCACGGCCGCGCCGCGGGTTCCGGTCCCGCCAGCCACGGCGGCAACGCCGGCAGCAGGCGCACCAGGTGTTCATCCCAGGCTTGCACGAGATCGTGCGGCAGGCGCCGCTGGACGAAGTCGCCGGCCCACGGCAACTTGCCGTGGAAACCGCTGGCAGCGTGGGTAGGCGCTGCGTCCATCTCAGCTCCCGCAGTGGAACTGCGCGACGTCGCCGTCGAGGAAGGGATGGCGCAGGTTGCCGGCCTGCAGTTCCAGCTGCGCATGGCGGCCGTTGAAGTCAAAGCGGGCGACGTAGCGCAGGTCCGACTCCGCTTGCAGCTGGCCGGCCTGCAATGCGCGGAACAGCGCCCAGTCGCCCTGGTAGTCGATGCCGCCCAGGCGCGTGCCGGCGGCATCGAAGGCGGTGATGCTGACGCGGCCCGGCGTGGGCCCGGGCCAGCGCATCGGCATGCTCGGCGGCGCGCCCTCGTGGTAGTCGTAGCGCTGGCCGTCGATGTCGATGTCCAGCCGCGCCACGCCCTCGTCCAGCTGCGGCGCGAGCACGGTGAAGCCGACCTCGGGCTGGTTGCCGCCGCGGAAATACTTGCGCTTGATCGCGTCGGCGACCTGCATGCGCGCCGGTAGCGCGGCGTCGCTGGCGGCCGCGGTGGCCGTCGGCTTCCACTGCCAACGCGGGCTGCGGGTATCCAGCAGCGGCGCCATCGTCTCGCGGTAGAGACTGTCGAAGCGACCGCCGTAACCGAACAGTTCGCCGAAATTCTGCACCGGAATCTCGGCGCTGGCAGTGGGGTCGAACGGATAGCGCCCGCGCACGAATTCACCGCAGACCTGGTCGATCGACTGCGCGACCTTGTCGTCCAGCGTGGCCTGCGCCTGGCGCTCGAGCAGGGTCGAGCTCTGGGTGGTCAGCGCCAGCAGCCATCCCGACACCGGCGGCGGCAGTTGCGCGGCCTGCTGCCGCGCCAGCAGCAGGGCGGCGTCGGGCGCGGTGCCGCCAGGGCTGGGACTGAGCAGGTGTTGGCCGAGTTGCTCGAAGGTCGCCAGCACGGCATCCAGCGGCGTGCTGCCCGGTGCGCCGCTGCACAACTGGCTCAGCGCGGCGAAGTGCTCGCTGACCGCCGCGCCGGGCACGATCGTGGTCTGTTCGCCCTCGCCCGGCCCCAACGCGGCCTTCAGCGCGGCGGCGCCGGGCAGTCGCGTCGCGGCCTGCGCGACCGCCTTGCCGGCCGCGGCGGCGGCCTTGTCGGCGGCGGTCGGTGGCGGCTGCCGCAACAGATCCTGGGTCTGCTCGCTGACCACGCCCAGCAGCAGGCGCAGCGGCGAACTTGGCCCGGCCAACTTGGCCACCAGCGCCGACGCGCCGTCGGTATCGCTGCTGGGCGCCAGTTGCAGGTCGGCCAGCAGGCCATCCCAGGCACGGATGTAATCCTGCTCGTACAAGCGCAGCACCTGTTGTGCCAGGCGTGCGCGCTCCAGTGCATCGATGCGCTGGCGCCCGAGCACCCAATCGTCGGCGACGAAGCGCTCGACCGCCTCGTCGATGCCGCGCGCGGCCAGTTCGGCGAACGCCGGCTGCGTGTACAGCGCCGGCCAGGGCGCCGACAGCTGCTTGCCGCTGCGGCGTTGGAACACGTCGGCCAGCAGGCCCAGCGCGCGGTCCAGCCGCAACGGCGCCGCTGCGGCCATCGAGCCGATACCCAGTTTGAGATTGCTGTACACCAGGCTGGCCAGGTTGGCCGCGCGCAGGGTATTGCGCGCCTGTTCCACCAGCAGCGGCTCGGGGCTGATCGCGCGCAACCGGCCGGGACGGTCGACCAACTCGCCCAGCTGCGCGTCCAGCGCCTGCGCCAGCACCGGATCGCCGGCGAACAGGCGCTGCGCATCCAGCCCCACCAGCGCGCGCAGTTCGGCCGACTGCAGATGCGCGGTGTCGCCGAGCATCAGGTAGCCCTTGAGGTAGTAGTACAGCGCTTGCGGGTCGCTGGCGCTGGCCTGCAGGCCACGCCGCAATTGCGCGGCCAGGCCAGGCACCAGCAACGCGTTGAGTTCGCGCACACGTGCCGCTTCCAGCTCGCTGCCGATCGCCGTGCCCTGGTACAGGCCCCAGCGCTGCGTCCACGGTGTCGGCGCGGTCGGTTGCGCCACCTTCGCCACTGCCTCGGTGGCCTGCAAACGCTGCAACGCGCGGCTGTAGTAGTCGCGCAGGCCGGCGGCGGCCGAGGGATCGGCCGTCTGCGGGCGCGCGTCCAGGGCCTGCCGCACCTGCGCCAAGTAGTCGCGATTGGCGTGGTAGCTGCCGAACATCGCCGCCAGCCACATCACCGTCACCAGCGCGATGCCGACGCAGGCGCCGGCATGCATCAGGGTGCGGCGCCGCTGCTGGCGCGGATGCAGCCCGGCCAGCCCGGATTCGCGCAGCACCACTTCGCGCAGCAGCTGTTCGATGAAGAAGGTGCGCGGCTGCGACGTGGCCGCCGGCGCACGCTGCGGATCGAGCCCGAAGCTGCGCGCCACCGCGCCGAGCATGCGGTCGATCGGCGTGCCTTCCTGGGTGCCGGAGGTCAGGTAGACGCCGCGCAACAGCGGCGCCGGGCCGTAGGCGTGGCCGCTGAACACCGACTCGACGAACTGCCGCGCCACCTCGCCCAAGGCGGCGAACTGCGGCGGGAACGCCAGCATCGCCGCGCGGCGGCCGCGCTCGCGCTCGTCGTGCAGGCGTTGCAGCACGCGTGCGTTGAGGCGGTCGAGCAGGTGCGCGTGGGCATCGGCGAACGCGCGTGGGGCGCTGCCGTCCAGGCTCTTCTCCAGCGGGAACGACACGCCCCAGACCTGGGCGCGCTGCTGCGGGCCGAGATCGTCGAAGAACTCGCCGAAGCCGGCCAGCATGTCGCACTTGGTCAGCACCAGGTACACCGGCACCTGCACGTGCAGCTGGGTGTGCAGTTCGTCCAGGCGGCGGCGGATCGCCTGCGCATGCTGGGCGCGTTCGCCCGGGTCGAGCAGCAGCAGGTCCGACAGGCTCATGGTGACGACGACGCCATTGAGCGGGCGGCGCGGCCGGTGCGAGCGCAGCAGGCGCAGGAAATCCTGCCAGCCGCCGGCATCGACCGCGCGGTCGGAATCCTGGGTGGTGTAGCGGCCGGCGGTATCCAGGAACACCGCCTCGTCGGTGAACCACCAATCGCATTGGCGGGTGCCGCCGACGCCGCGTACGGCTTCGTTGCCAAAGCGATCGGCCAGCGGGAAGTGCAGGCCGGAATGCTGCAGCAGCGTGGTCTTGCCGGAGCCCGGCGGGCCGATCACCGCATACCACGGCAACGCATAGAGATTGCCGCCGCCACGTCGCCGGCGCAGCAACTGCAGCGCTTCCTGGAAGCGGCTTTCGAGCTGGCGCCGCTCGCCGGCGGCACGTTGCGCGCGGTCGTCGCCGGCGCCCAAGGCCTGGGCCATGCGTTGCGCCTGGCGGCGCGCACGCCAGCGCCGCGCCTGCCACACCGCCACCACCAGCAGCGCCAGCACGGCCAGCACCAGCAGCCGCACCCAGGCACTGGCCAACGGCTGGCGCCCGGCCACGCCGAGATACGGGCCGCCAAACCACACCAGCGCGACCAGCAGCACGATGCCAAGCACGACGATCCAGCCGCCCCGGCGAAGTTTTTCGATAAACGCAGCCATGCCTCAGTCCCCCGGCTGGAACAGGATTTCCACGCGGCGATTGCGCGCGCGGTTGGCCGGCAGCTGCGGCGGCCGCGCCAGCGGTTGCGAATCGCCGGCGCCGGCCGACTCGACCCGCGACGCATCGCGCAGGCCCGCGCCCAACACTTTCGCCACCGCCTGCGCGCGCGCGGCCGACAGCGCGAAGTTGTCCTTGTAGGCCAGCGAGCGCAGCGGCTGGTCATCGGTGTGCCCGACCACGATCACGCGCCCGCGCAACTGGTCCAGCGCAGCGGCGATCTTGGCCAGCAGCGGGCGCTGCGCCGGATCGACCTCGACGCCGCCGGAGGCGAACATTGCCGCCGCGTTGAGCCGTACCCGGGCACTGCCGTCGGCTTCTTCGTCGACGCTGAGCAGGCCGGCGCGCTGCTCGGGCGCCAGCAGTTCACCCAGCCGCAAGGTCGGCGCCGGGCGCGCGGTGTCGGGCACGCGCGCCGCTTCCAGGCCGATCCGCGCGGCCTGCGCGCTGATCGGCGCCGACAAGGTGTTCAGTCGCGCATGCAGCCACAGGAACACCGCCAGCAACAGGCACGCCGCGGCACTGGCCACCACCCACAGCGGCAGCCAGCGCGACAGCCGGTGACGGCGATCCTCCACGCCGCGCCAATGCGGCGACAGGGTCTCCGGCGCGCTGCCGCGCTGGCTGCGGATGCGGCGGTACAGATCGTCCTGGATCGCCGACAGCCGCAACGCGCCGTCGGGTTCGATCTGGTAGCGGCCGGCGAATCCCAGCGCCATGCACAGGTACAGCAGTTCCAGCAGCTCGATGTGGCGCGGCACGTCCTCGCGCAGGCGATCGAGGATGGCGAAGAATTTCGCGCCGCCGTAGGACTCGCCATGGAAGGTCACCAGCAAGGTGCGCTGCGCCCAGCCGCTGCGCTCGCCCCACGGGGCATTAAGCACTGCTTCGTCCAGCGCCGCGCACAGCACGTAGCGCGCGGTCAGCACGCTTTCCGGCGGACAGCGCGCATCGCGCACGCGCGCTTCGAACTTGCGCACCTGCACCTCGGCCTGCTCGCGCAGGCGCAGCACGTCCGGTGCCTGCGCGCTGTGGCGCAGCTGCACGGCCAGCAGCAACAGCGGCGTGGCGGCCTGCACCAGCGGGTTGAGACTGTCGCCGAGGAACTCGCTGATGTCCGCGCGCGCGGCGTCGGTGGATCCCGCGGCAGCGGTCGAGGAAGAACGTTGCGACTCCTGTGCATTCATCGCCTATCCCCTGATCGCCCACAGTTGCAGGGCCAGCCCGGGGAACTCGTCGCCCAGGTGGAACGCCAGGCCGCCGGCGCCGTGCAGGGCGCGCCACAGCGTCGATTGCTTGTCGAATTCGAAGTAGACGTGGCCGGCGTGGTAGGGGATCTGCCGCGGCGCCACCGCCATCGGCGCCAGCGCGATGCCCGGCAGTTGCAGGTTGACCAGGTCGCGGATCTGCTCGACCGGGCCGATCTTGGCCAGTGCCGGCATCCGCCGGCGCAGTTCCTCGGCGGGCAGGTCGGCCTTGGCCGCCAGCACGAACTGGGCGCTGTCGAGCAGGCCGGGGTCCGGGATCACCGCCACCCACACGCCGAACTTGCGCGCCTGCACCGGGATCGCCAGCGCGGTCTGCTCCAGCACCGCGCTGAGGCTGCCGCGCAACGCGGCGATCAGCGGCTCGAAACTGTCGCGCAGCGCGCCGTGCTGGTACGGCGGGAACGCCGGCGGCCGCTTGCCCGGCGCGGTGAACGTGGCCAGCTCGCCGGCCAGCGACAGCAGGCCGCGGTACAGCGCTTCTGGATGCAGGGTCGGTGCGGCCACCCAATGCGACAGCAGCGGCTGCCAGCGGTTGACCAGCTGCAGCATGAGGAAGTCGGCGATCTCGGCCGCACCGCCGCGATCGGTCAATGCCACGCGCGCGGCCAGCGCCTCCCCGCGCTGGTGCAGCAGGCCCAGCAGTTCGACCAGGAAGGTCGCCAGCCGCGGCGCCGCTTCGGACGCGGTCACCGTGGCGATGAAACCGTCGTCCAGCTGCGCGCGGCGATCGGCGCGCACTTCGACCAACTGCGCCAGCGGGATCCGCGCCAGGCCTTCCAGCGGCTGCGAGTGCAAGGCCAGCCGCGTATTGAGGCCGCCGACTTCCATCAGCACGCGCTCATCGACGCTGCCGGAGGCATCCAGCGCCTCGCTCTCGCGCACGCGGTAGCGGAACAGCTGGTCCTGCGGCGACTCGGCGCGCGCGGTATCCGGCTGCGAGGGCTGGCGCAGCGGCAACGTCAGGTACACGGTCTGATCGCGCGCGTTGCCGTCCAGCTCCAGCGGCGGCGGCAGCGGATCGTCGCCGGGCATCGAAAACGGCGTGCCATCGGGGAACACCCCGCGCGCGCGGCGCAAGCCGAGCTTGCCGACCGCCAGCAGGTCCAGTTCCAGTTCCAGCTCGCTGAAGCCCCAGCCCTGCGCCTGCAACGGCGCCGCGCGCAGGTCGACGTAGCGCTCCAGGTAGCGCTCCTGCTGCTGCAGATGCTGCGGCCGCAGGAACAGACCCTCGCTCCATACGACCTTGTTGTTCTGGGTCATCCGCGCTGCTCGCTGGTTGCGGTGCGCACGCCGTGGCGGCACCGTTCGAAAGGGCGTCGCCCGGCTGTCCCCAACCGGCCGGCATCGCAGGCCGGCGTCACGCGACGGCGGCGATCGGTGCGGCGATTGTGGACAGGCGTCACATGCAACAGCCCGTCATTTCGTCTCAGCGCGGCGCTCCGGCATGACGTGCCTCGGCATCGCGCATTGGCGTGGCGCATTGGCATGGCGCACTGGCAACGCGCGCCTCAACGCGGCGCGGTGCCCTCGCGGGTGGCGCGGCATGCGGACTTGTAGCGCGCCAACTGGGTCTCGTAGGCGCGCGCGAACTCATCGCCGAACAAGCGACGGAAGCAATCGTCCGGGTCGCGCACCAATTCCTGGAACTGCTCGCGATAGCGCTCCCAGTAGCGGCCTTTGCCCGGCAACCCCAGGCGCCGGCCGCCACGGTCGGCTTCCTGCTCCAGGCGATCGGGACTGAAATGGAACAGCAGCGACTCGTAGGCGGCACGCATGCCGGCGAGCATCGCCATCTGGTGGCAGCGGATATCGTCGAAGGCATCCTCGAACGCCGCCGCGCCGGCGAGGAAGGCACCGCCTTCGCCCGATTCGAGCTTGCGCATCGCCTCCTGTGCGGTGGCGGCGAACTTGAGCGGATTGTTCTCGGAACGCTGGATCACCGTGACCGGCAGGCGGAAGGTGTTCTTGATTTCGGCACGGGCGCGCAGCGCTTCCATCAAGCCCTCGACCACGATCGCGAAGATGCGCTCGCGCTCGTCCGCATCCGGCATCGCCGTGCGCATTGGGGTGCCTGTTGGTGTGTTCGGCTGCGGCGCCGGCATCGCCTTCGGCGCGGCATGCGGCGCGGGCGGCGGCGCGAAATCGCCCTGGGTCAGGTCCCAGTTCTCGGGCAACTGCTGGGCCGGGCGGACCGTTGCCGGCGGGCGGAAATGGTCCACCGACGCGGCGCTGTGGTGCCAGGCGTCGGCATCGCTGCGCGGACGCGGCGGCGGCGCTGCCGCCGGCTGCAGCAGGCGCAGTGGGTCCAGTTCGGCCGCGGCGCCCGGCAGCGCGTCGTCCGGCGTCGGTGCATGGCTCGGCGCGGTGCGCACGGGCTCCGGCTGCAGGCCGCGCCACAGGTGTTCGAAAGGATCCTCGCCCAGCGCCGCGGTGGGCGTTGCCGGCGCCCGCATCGGGCTGGGCGCGACCTGGGTCAGGTCGGGATTGAAGGCTTCGTCCGCCGCCGGCACCGGCGCCTGCGCGCCGATCGTCTGCAGCCGCGCTTCGATCTCGAAGCTGTCCACCTGCAGGCGATCGCCGTCGCCGAGCATCGCCGGCTCGCCGCGCGTCAACGCGCTGCCGTTGAGCAGCATGCCGTTGGTGCTGCAGTCCTCGATGAAGTACATGCCGTTGAGATAGCGCACCTGCGCATGGGTGCGCGACACGCCGGACGCCGGCAGCACCCAATCGCATTCGTCGGCGCGGCCAATGCTGCCGCCATGCTGGACGAAGGTCTTCTGCGCGGCGCTGCCGAACTGTGCGGCGTGGCGGCCGCTGACGGTCAGGATCAGGTTCTGCGGAAGGGACACGCGGGCGGTACTCCGGGATGATCTGGTGGAAGGAGGGTTGCTGCCTAGCGATGAGCGCCTTCCAGCACCGTCAGGGCCTGGCGGGCATAGTCGGCGCGACGGCGTTGGAACTGATGGAGGTCGGCGGCGGCGAGCAGGTTCAGCGCGGCCACCGCGGCGCGCGCGGTCAGGTGTTCGGGCGGCGGCACCGGCGCGGCCTGCCCACTCGGCGCCAGGCTGCCTTCGGCCCAACCGGCGCTGGCCGCGAACCACGCACCCAGCGTGGCGTAGCCGCCGGCGTTGGCGTACTCGAACGCCGCGCGGCGGTTGCCTTCGCTGGGCTCGCGCAACCATTTCTCCGCCAATGCCGCGCCGGCCCGCGCTTCCGGCGCCAGCGCTTCGCCGCGCGCGCACTGGCACAGCCAGGCCACCACGTAGCGCTTGGGCAGCAGGCGCGCGGCCAGTTGCAGCGCGGCCTGGACGTGGCCGCCGTCGAGCAGCGCCTGCACCGCCTGGCGCGGCGTCATCGCCGCCTGCAGCAGCGCACGCGCCTCGGCGTCGATCTGCATCTGCTCGCAGGCATCGGCGTAAGGATCGGCGTAGGCGTCCACGCGGCTCATCCGATGGTGATCAACGCGGCGGCCATCTTGGCCAGGGCATCGCCGGACAGGCTCAGCATCGGCGCCTTGACCTCGGCACTGGCCCCGCCCTGCACCTGCAGCATCGCGTCGGAATGCATCTTCAGGCTGGCGCCGGCGCCGATGTCCATCGTCGCACCAGCCTTGATCGTCACTTTCACCCCGCCCTCCAGCGCCAGCGAGTTGCTGCCTTCGATACTGACGTTGACGCCCTTGATGGCGATTTCGCCGGAACTCTTCATCACGATGCTGGAGGCGCCGGTGACCAATTCGATCTCGCTGCCGGCATCGAGCTTGAATTTCTGCCGCACGCTGTAGGTCGCGTTGGCGCCGACGGTCAGCTTCTCCTCGTTGTCGACTTCGACCGCGCGGTCGTGCTTGACCTTGCCGGTCTGGTCGTTGTCGATGGTGTAGCGCTGGTCGTGGCGTACGTCGATCTGCTGGTCGTGCTCGACCAGCACCAGCTGGTCGTTCTCGACTTCGACGTGCATGTCCTTCTGCGCGTGCAGCAGGAAATCCTCGCTGCCCTTGCGGTCGTCGAAGCTCAGTTCGTTGCAGTCCTCCGCGCCGCCATCGGGATGGCTGCGGCTGCGGATGCCGCTGCGGGTGCGCTGGTCCGGCAGCGGATACGGCGGCATGTGGTCGGCGTTGTAGACGCTGCCGACGATCAGCGGCCGGTCCGGGTCGCCGTCGAGGAAGCCCACCAGCACTTCCTGCCCCACCCGCGGCAGGCTCTGCAGGCCCCAGCCCTTGCCCGCCCAGCCGGACGCCACCCGCACCGGGCAGGACACCTTGCCATCCGGCCGCGCCGGCTTGCTCCAATGGAAGGTCACCTGGACCCGGCCGTACTGGTCGACCGCGATGTCCTCTTCGCTGTCGCCGGCAACCACCGCACTCTGCAGGCCGGCGATGCTCGGCCGCGGCGTGCGCGCCGCGCTGCGGAACGGCAGCCGGGCTTCCAGCGCATCGAAGCGGCACGACAGCACCGGGCCGCCGCCACCGGCATCGCCCGACGTCGGCGCGGCTTCGGCCAACTCGGTCTCGGTGGCGACCACCAGGTATTCCTGGTTGCACGCCGCCTGCGGGCAGTCGAACAGCTCGAACAGCTGCGCCGTCGCCAGGCCCCACGCCGTGGTGCTGCCGCGGCAGGTCGCGCGCTCGGCGTTGTGCGCTTCGGCGCGCACCTGCGCATAGCGCTGGCCGTCGCCGAGGACCGGGTGGGCGCCATGCCATTCGTAACCTTGCAGGCCATCGACGCCATGCAGGCCGTCGCCACCCAGGCGCTCGTCGGCGAGCAAGCTGGCGCGCGGCCGCAACGGGTCGTACTCGTCGAGTTGGTAGCGGGTCGGATGCACCGCGCGACGCTGCCGCCACTCACCGACCGCGGCCACCCGATCGTCGGCGGCCGCATCGCTGGCACGCCAGGGCAGGCGCTGGAACGGCGCCTGCCGGCCGTGCGCGCCGATGCCGTCGGCCAACACCATCGTGTGCGCGCCGGCGGCGTGCTCGAAGTAGTAGTAGATGCCTTCTTGCTCCAGCAGGCGCGACAGGAAATCCAGGCCGCTCTCGTGGTACTGCACGCAGTACTCGCGCGCCGGGTAGTCGCCGGACAGGCGCAGCCGCACGTCGCTGCAACCGATCTCCTGCAGCAGCGCGCGCGCCAGCTCGGGCACGCTCTGGCCAGTGTGGATGCGGCAGTCGCGGCGCTGGCTCAATAGCCAGAGTTTGGGCACCAGGGTGAACTCCAGCGCGACATAGGCCAGGCCTTCGATGACCTGGCTGCCCTGCTGTTCCACCGCGGCGACGATGCCGTGGAAATGGCGCGAGCCTTCGTCCTGGCGCAGGGTCACCCCCATCGGGGTACCCAGCAATGCGCCCAGGTCCGGCGCGGCCTCCGCGCACAGGGCATGGACCTGGTAGCGATACGGCTGGCCGAGCGCCTCGCTGCCCTGCAGGCGCACGAAACGCAGGCGCGCGCCAAGGTCGGATTGCAGGGTGATGGTGCGCGCCATTGCCGCGTCCGGAAGCCAGGAAGAATGCCGCCGGTCGCGGGCGCCGCGCATCGCCGCGCCCGCACCGGCCTGCCGGCGGATGCTCACATGGCCGCGCGCGCGGCAGCCGACATTTCGTCTCAGCGCTGCGCGCGTACCGACGATTGCGCGACGACGGCGTTCTCATCCGGTTCGCGCAGCACCTCCACCGCCTCCTCGCGCACCGAGCGCAGTGCGGCGTTGAGCTGCATGGGGTCGCGCGCGACGATCGGGTCCAGGTATTGGCTGCGCACGGCCAGCATGCCTTCGCTGTCGTTCATGCGCTTGAGCACCGCGTACAGGCGCGACGCGCTCTCGGTGGTATGCGCATCGAACACGCCGCGCCGCTCGACGCGCATCCGCAGCGCGTTGGCATGGGCGTCGCGGGCCGCCGCCAGGTGGCCGGCATGGTCTTCGATACGACCGAGCACGTCCCAGGTCGCGGAAATAAGCGCATGGTCCGGGACCACCCGCGTGTAGCCGTCCAGCGCAGCATAGGCAGCCGCGCGGGCTTCTTCGTAGCGGTCGGTGGCGGCCAGCATGCTGGCCAGGCCGCCGCGTGCGAACAACGTGTCCGGATGCAGCTCGCCCAGCACTCTGATCCGCGCCGCCAGCACCTCGCGCTGCAGGACGATGGCGCGGTCGCGCTTGGCGGGCACGTCCTGCTTGGCCAGCACACGGATCAGTTCGGTCTTGGAGCGCAGCGTGTCCGGATGGTCGGCGCCCAGCACCCGCTGCTGGCGCTCGATCAGCGTGGCCATGAACGTCTCCGCGCGCGCCCAGGCCGGCGGATCGCGTGCCAGGCGGACCATGTTGGCGCCTTCCAGCGCCATCGCCTGCAAGGTGTCCGGATGATCGATGCCCAGGCTGCGTTCGCGGTGGTCGCGCACCTCGGCGGCCAGTACCAGCGAGCGTTCGTACTCGTTGCTGTTGTTGAGCAGGTCGGCCAGGGTAAACGTCGCCGCCAGCGTACGTGGCGCATCGCGGCCGTACTTGGCGCGGAAGCGCGGCAGCAGCGGCTGCATGCGCGCCAGCGCATCCTCGCGGCGAGCCATCCGGGTCAGCGTGCCGACGATGTCCAGCTCCACGTCCAGCAGCGCCGGATCCTGCGGGTCCAGCCGCCGCGACCACACATCGATCAGGCGCAGCTGGCGCGCCAGCGCCTCCTGCTGCTGGCCCTGCGCCAGCCGCACCCGCGCCTGCAAGCCGTCGGCGCGCAGCCACAGCGGGTTGCTCTCGGGGACCGCCGGCGCCAGTTCGCGGGCCTGCGCCAGCACTTCGTGCGCCGGTTCGAAATTGCCCTGGCGGAACAGCGCATTGGCCAGGTCCAGCAGCGCCTCCAGCACCTGCACCGGCGGCCCGTGCAGCTCGCGCAGGTTGTCCAGCACGGTGTGCAGTTCGTCGATCGCCGCCGGGTAGCGGCCGATCGCGATCAGCACGCGCGCCAGCGATTGGCGCAGGTTGGTGGCGAGCACCGGGTCGTCGCCGATATCGTGCTGCAGCCGCTCCAGCGCATGCGCGACGACATAGCGTTCGAGCAGGTCGCGCGCCAGGTCCGAGGCCGGCGCATGGCCATCGGCGGTGGCTGGCAGCACGCCGGCCGCGGTCATCGCGTGGCCCATCGCGTCGATGTCCACGCTTTGCAGCATTTCCTGCTGGAAGGCCACGGTGCGCTCGAGCTGCAACTGGCGGTGCGCGGCCACCTGCTGCTGGGTATGCGCCTGCGACAGCGCCCACAGCGAGGCCACCAGGCCCACCACCACGCACGACAGCACCGCCAGCGCCGCGGCCACTGGCAGGCGATGGCGCTGCAGGAATTTGCGCGCCACCAGCAGCGGCGGATTGGGCACCGTTAGCGGCGGCTGGTCGTGCTGCCAGCGGTCCAGGTCGGCGAGCAGGCTGGACACCGACTCGTAGCGCCGCGCGCGCTCGGGCTGGGTGGCCTTGCGCACGATGGCATCGAGCCCATCGGCGAAGGCGCGCCGCAGCGCCGAGGGTGAGCAGCGCCGGCCCTCGGCCACCCGCTTCAGCCGCTCCGGCGACAGGCCGAGCAGCGCCTGCAGCGGCGACAGTCCGACCGCGGCCTGCGGCGATGGCGCCTGCCCGCACAGCAGCTGGTAGAGCATTACGCCGAGCGAGTAGACATCGCTGCGCGCGTCGATATCGGCATGGCGGCCGGTCTGTTCCGGGCTCATGTAGCCCGGCGTGCCGCCCGACCAGTCCTCGCCGACCGCGCCGACGCCGGCGATGGCGATGCCGAAGTCGATGATCTTCGGCTGCGGGTGGCCATCGATGTCGCCGATCAGCACGTTGCTGGGCTTGAGGTCGCGGTGGATCACGCCCTTCTGGTGCGCGTGCTGTACGCCCTGGCAGGCCTGCATCACCAGTTGCACGCGCTGCGCCAACGCGGCGCAGCGCTCCTCGCACCAGCGGTCGATCGCTTCGCCGGCGATGTACTCCATCACCAGGTAGGGGCGCTCGCCCTCGTGCACGCCGGCGTCGTAGATCTGCGCGATCGCCGGGTGATGCATCTGCGCCTGCATCCGGCATTCGAACTCGAAGAAGGCGCGCTGGCGCTCGTCCAGGCCCGGGTTGGCGATCAGCTTGATCGCCACCTGCTGCTGGTAGGCGCCGTCGGCGCGATGGCCGAGATAGACCCGCCCCATGCCACCCGAGCCGAGCAGGCCCTCGACCGCCCACGGCCCGCAGCGCGTGCCCGGCGGCAGCAGCGGCGGCGGCGCGGCCAGGCGCAGCACCGCGTGCTGCAGTGGCACGCGCAGGCGCACGGTGGCCTCGGCCTCGACCGCCAGCATCGCTTCGAGCTCGCGCCGCAACAACGGGTCGTGCGCGGCCTGGCGCTGCACGAACGCGTCGCGCTCCTCGCGCGCCAGCCCACTGGCCTGGTGGAACAGCGCCTCCAGCTGCCGCCAGCGTTCGGCGCTCAGCACGGCGTCAACCGCGCCGCCAGCCACACCCGCACGAAGCGCAGGTCACGTTCGGCGGTGGGCACCGACACCCCCAGCGCCTGCGCCGCCTCGGCCACGGTCATGCCGACCAGTTCGGTCAGGGCGAAGGCGCGGGCCTTGCGCACGTCCAGCCGCATCAGCTCGTCGAAAGCCTCGGCAATGCCGGCCAGGTCCACCGGCTGCACGCCCGGGTCGACCAGGCGCATGGTCAAGGTGACCTGTTCGCCGCCGCGCTTGCCGCTGTGGTGCATGCGCGCCAGGTCGATCAGCAGATGGCGCATCTGCAGCGAGGCCAGCGCGTAGAAATGCGCGCGCGAAGCAAACACGTCCTGGCGCGAGGACAGGCGCATCCAGGCCTCGTTGACCAGCTCGGTGGCCTGCAGCCCGCCGCTGGCGTTGCGCAGCAGGTTGCGCACCGCGATGCGGTGCAGCTCGTCGTAGACCATCCGCGCAAGCACGTCGCTGGCGGGCGCGTCGCCCTCTTGCCAGCGCGCCAGCAGGCGGGTGATCGAGTCGTCGGATTGCGATGGCATGTCGATGCTCACTGGCAGTCCCTCCATGGAACGGCGTCCTCGCGCCCCGGCAAGCAGTGGTCCTGCTGCTTGCCGCGGAGTTCCTCATGGCCCTGGCCTGCGTGCTTCCCCTGGCCCAGGCGGTCGATTCTACGTCGCGCGTTCCCGGTGCGCCGGTGCTCAAGCCGACGGCCAACCCGGGAACATGACGCGGCCACCGGCGTCATACCCGACGTTTCGTCTCATTCCGGTGCGGACGCACCGTCGGCTGCCAAGAATGCGCGCCACGGCAAGGTTATTCTTTGATCGGCGCCACAGTTTCACCGGACCACGCGGATGCACGCGATCGCGGGCATCGCGCGGCGGCCAGATGCGCGGGTAACCTTCGCAAGCTCCCGACGCCGGGCAGTGGGGTGGTCGTCAGAAGCGGACGAACCGGTGCAACTTCAACTCGGTCCAGGCGACCGTGAGCTTGCCCGCCTGCCGATAGGAGAACCAGGCCGCGGGCATCGCGCCTTCGTGCTCGGCCTGGATGTCGATGCCCCAACTGAACTGATTGCGCTCCGTGGTGACATCAAGGATCCAGTGCTCGGCGTTCTTGTTGCCGAACGCCTTCTTGAAGGTCTTCTTGATGTCCTCGACCGAGCGCCACCGCGCTTTCGCGACAGCGAAGTGGTCGGTGAACGGGCCCACCACGTACCAGCGCTGGACGTTGGCACCGCCTTCCTGCAACAGATAGTCGAAGGTGGCCTCGATGTCGGCCTTGGTCGCACCAGGGCTGACATGCGTGCAGAGCATGCCGGCCTGCGTCCAGCCCGCAATGGCGAAGCACTGCGCGATTCCCGGAGAGGTACAGCTCTGCGAGGCAGTGCCGACGTGGTATTCCGGAAGGACCTGGTGCGCCTGGGGTTGCAGAAACACGATTGCCATGCGGTTGCCTTGAGTCGAAAAGCTGCGTGCGGCAGCACGCGGTGGGGTGGGCGACAGGGATGCGGGGTGTTTGATGAGAAGACGGAAGCCGCCGATGCACGACCTCAGGCGGGCTCGACCTTGGACACCACATAGTTCTTGACCGTGATCTTCTTCGTGCATTCCATCGACACATGGGTCGCCAGAACCTTGGGGATGATGATTTCCACGCCACCGCTTTCGTTGTTCGGGCACCGGAAGAAATAGCCAAGCACGCCCAGCCGCTTCATCAGCAGCTGATCGTTGTCGACGGCGACGTTCTGGGCCCTGAGTTTCTGCTTGACCTCGGGTATATCGATGTTCCCGGTCTCGAAACACTTGCCGGTGGCGTCGATGAGCGGAAAAGAGGCATCAATCAGGCTGACCTTCTGGAGGAAGGCGATGCCGTTCCCATTCTTCACCGTCTTGACGGGAGCTTCCTCGCCTTCCTCCAGGAAAGAGACGCTGGGTATCTTGGACTTGACCTTGTCAGGCGCGTAGCCGATGGCCGTTTCTTCCGAGGCCGCGATATAGACGCCATCCCAATCCCAGTTCTTCTCGCCCCCGTTGGCGGTACTCGCACCGTTCCAGGTCGGCTTGGCGCTGATGCGGTACCCGATCACGCCGCGCATCAGTTGGTTGAGCTTTATTTCCATTCCAGTCCCTCGCCAGGTCTTGTTGGATCAGCTGGAGAAATTGAGTGCCACTTCGGGCCAGTATTCGCTGAAGAGCACATCGCCGAATCCTTCCATGAGCTGCTCGTACCACGCGGTCTGCTTGAAGCTCTTGGGCAACATGGCGTCGTACGCCCCGTCGATGTACCTCACGCCGGCAAGCCGGGCGATCGCCATGACCTCGTGGAAGCTGTGATGTCCACCACCGATCAGGAAGGCCGCGATTGCCAGCAGGTACTGCCTCATCGCTTCCTTGTCGAAATTGCCGAACAGCAAGGCCAGGCGGATCAGCTCGGTCGTGGAACCGGAGTAGGACGCGGCGAAAGGCTGCTCGCCGATCGAGTTGGGGGCGTCGCCCTTCACCCCCTTGCTGCCGTCGCGCTCGAATTCCCCGACCGCGCGCGGATGCGGCTCCAGCAATGTCGCCAACTCGGGGTCGTGGCGCACCTGCGCGCGCTTGATGTCCGAAGAATGCTGGATGCCGACGGACTTATAGGGGTCTTTGTCGATCTTGTCGCGCCGGCGGCGTCCGCGATTGTCCGGATCAAATAGCGAGGCGGGCTTCAGGCGACCTTTGTTGCTCAGGTCCCGGTCGCGTTCCTCCGCGTCGCGGTAACCCAACATCGGCACCATCTTGCCGATCACGGTGGCGTGCACGTTCATCACCTGCTGGAGCGTGCCGTGATCGGCGGCGATCAGCGCACGGATCAGGACGTCTTCGTCGGCCGGAGCTTCCGAAGGACGGCCGAGCCGGCCGAGCTCGTCGTTGTACAGCCACGACTTGATCTCCGGCCCCAGCTTTACGAACGTCGCGCCGAGTCCGTCGGGATCGCCGCTGCGGAGCGCCCGCATCTGTCGTTCTTCCAGATAGTCGCCGATCGCCGAATTGAGCTTCCTGATGGCGGGCATGACCGGGGAAGAATCCAGCAGGACCAGTGCGGCCAGATATGACTCGAACCTCACGCGCCTGCGGATGTTCTTGTTCTTGTCGTACTGCGAGTACTCGCTTCCCGGTCGCGGCGGCTTGGCGCCCTTGTTCGCGAAAACGATCGTTCCGTCATGGGTCAGTCCCCACGGCGAAACGTCAAGGGGCGGCGCGCCCTTGATCTTCACCACCTTCTGCGACTCGACATCCTGGAGGAACAGGTACGACATGGGGATTTCCCGGTATCGGATTCATGGGCCCGACGGTGCTGCAGGACACGCGGGTGATGCCGCTACTTCTTCCAGTAGGCGGGATTGGGAATCCGCTCGTACTCCTCTTCGAACAGCAGGTAATTGGCGATCTTCGGGTCATGCTTCATGACCGGGTTTTCGATCGGCACCCAGCAGGCCAGGATCTCGTCCGGCCGGATTGTCCTGTAGACCGCTATTTCCTGCTGTTGCGCGTGCGGATTGTGGTGCCTGCTGATGGCCTTCACCGCTTCGTTGGCGTCGATGGCCTTGGTGTGCGGGTGGGTAAGGATGATCTCGTAGCAGTACTTGCCGTAACTCTGGGTGGCCAGCCGGTCGAGCGAACACGACAACCAATTCGAGCCCTTCCCCTGGTCGACCTGGGTATGGGCCACGATGTCGTCGTAGCCGGGCTTCCTGATCCATCCGCGCGAGAACACGATGTCCGGCGCCTTGTCGCTCCAGCGGTAGAGAAGCCCGCCGATCCAGAGGAATTTGGAGACATCCGCGAGATAGTCGCCACTTTCCATGCGGATGGCGTTCCTGAGGAGTTGATGCATGGATTCCTTGGGGACGGACATGTTCCTTCTCGCTGACAGGTTCGGGTTTCAATCGCCATCGACGGACAGGGCGGGGCGACATTCCCGCGCGCAACGCATTGCCTAGCCCACCAGCACGGTGAAACAGCCCAGCACGATCACACCGCCGTGCGCCGTGCTGTCGCCCAGGCGCGCGGCCGGCAGCCCCTTGATGAAGACCTTGGTGGAGCCCTTGGCGATGCTGTCCGGCGGACCGACGCAGGTGCACAGGTCGCTGACCCGCGCGGCCGGCAAGCCGCCGATCAGCACCGTCGGCGCGCCCGGCGCGGTGATCGGACCACCGACGTGCGGCACCACCCCGGTCACCATCGGGCAGGCATGCAGGTCGGTGAGGCGTGCGGCAGGTTGCATGGACGCAGGCTCCAGGGGGCAACCCGGCCAGCCTAAGCCGGGGCCGTGGCGCCAACCCGGCACAACGTCTCATCGGCGCGGGGAGGGTGTGGGCCACGATCGGCTGCTGTCCGGGCGCAGCCACGTCCTTCTGTTCCCCACCACGCGAGGCTTCACCGCGATGCGACGGACACCACGAAACAATGACCCTGCGTTTCATGGATCACGGATTGATGGAACTGGAGATAGGGCTTCATGGCGATAGCCCTCCATGCTTGCTGCCGCTTGATGCTCCTGGCGCGTGGGCGGTTTCAGATCTTCACCTTTCCGATCATCTTCGCGTCCAGGATCGCGCCGAGCCGCTTCAGTGCCGCCTCGACGCCGACCGGCGCCCACATGAAGCGCACCTTCGCACGGCTTCCTTCCTGCTTCGCCATCTTGACGATCTCGCTGGTATCGCCGGCTTCCATCGTTCTGGCGGAAAGCAGGTAAGCATCCCGATAGAAGTCCTGCGGGTCCATGTCGGTCGGATCGTTGATGCCGCACAACCGCTTGGCCAGGGCACCCAGGTGCGCTTCAAGGTCGATCTCTTCAAGTGATTTCGCGTCCGCGACCCAGTCGTTCAGGCCGAACGCGTTGCTGACATGGCAGCCGACGTTGGTCTGGTAGATGTATCCCAGCAAGGGGTCGCCCTTGTGGCGCAGCTGGCTCAGGAAGACGTACGAGTGCCCGGCACCCCCGCCGATGACATTGATCCGCACGATCAGGTATCCCTCGGTTTTGCGCATCTCTTCCAAGGCATCCGATCGGGCTTTTCCATCGGCGAGCGAGACCGCCTCGGGGCTGGTGATGATGTTGCTCATCGAGGTTCCCGCGAGGATTTCGCACAGACGCGTTGCGCTGGTCCCGCACGCCATCGTGTTGCGGATCTGGTTCTCCAGCGAGAACTCCTCAAGGCCCCACGATCGCATTTCGTGATCGATCGCCACCCCTTTGAAGGCCTGCTGCCCCGCGAGATTCTTCCACGCCTCGCGGATCACCATCCTCAGCTTGATGTGCAACGCGTCCATTCCCATCCCCATCGATCTGCTGACGTCCACCGCAGCTGCGTGGATCCCGTCGATCAGCCTGAAGTCGTCTTCGCCATGCGCGCGATTTCCATGACCTCTGTCGCGCCGAGGTCGGCAACCAGGCACGCGAGCATTGCCATGCCGTCATAGACGGAATTCCGCCTGCTTCCGAAGTGATCGTGCGTTGAGCCATAGGCGATGCCCAGTTCGTGCACGGCGCCGTGACGCACGTTGCCGGCTCCCGCATCCATGGGGGTGTCCCCGTAGGCACCGGAGCGGTTCCGGTACTCGTCCATTTTCACCAACAGCGCCTGATACCTGCTGATGGCAGGCGAATTGATGCTGATGGAAAGAATGTGGCCGTCCTTCACTTCAAAAATGAACAGGTCCCCGCCCTGCTTCCGATGCGAGAGGAATTTTGTGCCATCGGCCAGCACCAGGTCCTCGAACTTCGCCATGACCGCTCCGTTGTTGTTAAAGCGATTGCCGTCTCTGCCAGCGTCGATCGTTTCCCCGCGCAGCCGAACCGCCGATTGCGATGCCTGCGGGCTAGATCCGGTACTCGAAACCCTCCGCGCCGGCGCTGATCGAGACGGCGCCGATCGGTTCGCCGGCCAGGGTCCGTCCCAGGAACGCCCGGCTGACTTCCGGCAACATCGTGTTGGTCAGGATCGCGTCGATCATCCGCCCGCCCGATTCGCTCTCGGTGCAGCGGCTGACCACCAGTTCCACCACCGCGTCGTCGTATTCGAACGGGATGCGGTAACGCTCCTCCACGCGCTTCTTGATGCGCTGCAACTGCAACCGCACGATGCGGCCCAGCATCTGCTCGCTCAGCGGGTAGTACGGGATCGCCACCAGCCGGCCCAGCAACGCGGGCGGGAACACCTTCAGCAACGGCTCGCGCAGCGCCTTGGCCATGCCCTCCGGCTCGGGCATCAGTTCCGGGTCCTTGCACAGGCTGGCGATCAGTTCGGTGCCGGCATTGCTGGTGAGCAGGATCAGCGTGTTGCGGAAATCGATCTTCCTGCCCTCGCCGTCCTCCATCCAGCCCTTGTCGAAGACCTGGAAGAACAGTTCGTGCACATCCGGATGCGCCTTCTCCACTTCGTCCAGCAGCACCACCGAATACGGTTTGCGGCGCACCGCCTCGGTCAGCACGCCGCCTTCGCCGTAGCCCACGTAGCCGGGCGGCGCGCCCTTGAGCGAGGACACGGTGTGTGCTTCCTGGTACTCGCTCATGTTGATGGTGATCAGGTTCTGCTCGCCGCCGTACAGCGCTTCGGCGAGTGCCAATGCGGTCTCGGTCTTGCCCACGCCGGAGGTGCCGGCCAGCAGGAACACGCCGATCGGCTTGCTGGGGTTGTCCAGCCCGGCGCGCGAAGTCTGGATGCGCTTGGCGATCATCTCCATCGCATGGTCCTGGCCGATCACGCGCTGGCCGAGCAACTCGGGCAGGCGCAGCAGGGTGTCGATCTCGTTGCGCGCCATCCGCCCGACCGGGATGCCGGTCCAGTCGGCAACCACCGCGGCCACCGCCTGGTAGTCCACCGTCGGCAGGATCAACGGCGCCTCGCCCTGCAGCGCGGCCAGTTCATCCTGGACCTGGCGCAGGCGGGCCAGCCGATCTTCGCGCTCGCCCTCGGCCGGCGTCGGTTCCGGCAAGGTCGGCGCGGCGGCTTGCGCGGCGGCGGCCTCCAGCCTGCTGCCGGTGCCTTCGACCGGCGCGCCGCCGGCGCGCAATCCCTGGCGCAGCGACAATAGTTCGTCGACCAGCGCCTTCTCCTGGTTCCAGCGCGTCTCCAGCGCATCCAGCCGGGTCTGCTCGGCGGCGCGCGCACGTGCGCAGGCATCGGCGCGCTCGGCCACCTCGATGCCGATCGCCTGTTCGCGCTCGATGATCTGCTGCTCGGTATGCAGCGATTCCAGGCGTCGGCGGCTGTCGTCCACTTCCGCCGGCACCGCATGCAGGCTCACCGCCACCCGCGCGCAGGCGGTATCGAGCAGGCTCACCGACTTGTCCGGCAGTTGCCGCGCCGGGATATAGCGGTGGCTGAGCTTGACCGCCGCCTCCAGCGCCTCGTCCAGCACTTGCACCTGGTGGTGCTTTTCCATCATGCCGGCGACGCCGCGCATCATCCGCACCGCGCGCGCCTCGTCCGGCTCGTCCACCTGCACCGCCTGGAAGCGGCGGGTCAGCGCCGGGTCCTTCTCGATGTATTTCTTGTACTCGGCCCAGGTGGTCGCGCCGACCGTGCGCAAGGTGCCGCGCGCCAGCGCCGGCTTCAACAGGTTGGCCGCATCGCCGGTACCGGCCGCGCCGCCGGCGCCGACCAGGGTATGGGTCTCGTCGACGAACAGGATGATCGGCTTCGGGCTGGCCTGGACCTCGTCGATCACCGCGCGCAGGCGCTGCTCGAACTCGCCCTTCATGCTGGCGCCGGCCTGCAGCAGGCCCACGTCCAGCGCGCGCAGCTGCACGTCCTTCAGCGCCGGCGGCACGTCGCCGCGGGCGATGCGCTGGGCCAGGCCTTCGACCACCGCGGTCTTGCCGACGCCGGCCTCGCCGACCAGGATCGGGTTGTTCTGGCGGCGCCGCATCAGGATGTCGACGACCTGGCGGATCTCGTCGTCGCGGCCGATGATCGGATCGAGCTTGCCGCTGCGCGCCTGCTCGGTGAGGTCGGTGGTGAAGCGCGCCAGCGCCTCCTGCTTGCCCATCGCCGCCGGCGCTATCGCACCGCTGGCCTCGCCCGGTGCGCCCGCGGCACCGGCCTGGAAGCCATCGCTGGGCCGCTGTCCCTCTTCAGGCGAACCGGCGACGATCTCGCCGAAACGATCGCCGAGCGCCTCCGGCTTGAGCTTGTCGAACTCGTGCGAGATGCCGCTCAGCACGTTGCGCAACGCGCGCACGCTGAGCACGCCAACCACCAGGTGGCCGCTGCGCACCTGCGTCTCGCCGAAGCGCAGCGATGCGTAGATCCAGGCGCGCTCGACCGCTTCCTCGACATTGGACGACAGATCGGTCACCGCGCCGGCACCGCGCGGCAAACGGTCCAGCGCGGCGGTGAGGTCGCGCGCCAGGTGCGAGGGCTCAAGCTGGAAATGCTTGGCGATGCGATGCAGGTCCGAATCCGGCAACTGCAGGATCTGGTGGATCCAGTGCACCAGCTCGACATAGGGATTGCCGCGCAGCTTGCAGAACACGGTGGCGCTCTCGATCGCGCGATAAGCCAGTGGGTTGAGCTTGCCGAACAGGGCGCTGCGGCTGATCTCGGTCATTGTTGCGATCCTCGTGTTTCGGAAATGGCGGTGGACAGGCGCGGGCGGACCACCACCTCGTCGGCGTCGGCCACGCTCCAGGCGCGTTGGCCCATCCAGGTGTCCAGGCCGAGCCGGCCGCTGCGGCCCAGGCGCAGGCGCGGCACCTGGTCGGCGCGCAGCAGCAGCTGCACGTCCCAGGCCTGGGTGTCGCCGACGTAGCCGCGCACCGCGGCGGTCAGCTGCGCCAGCGCGCGGCCACCGGGCAGCCACTGGCGGAAGGTCGGCAGGTCGAGCGGGCCGATGCGCAGGCGGAAACGATGCTGGCAGCCCCGCACTTGCGCACCGAGTACCGCGCTGCGGCCGAGTACGGCGCTGCGGCCGGCACCCAGGCGCAGCCGTGCATCGGCGGGCAAGCGCATCCACTCGGCAACGAACTCGATCACCTGCACCGGTACCCGCAGCGCGTGCTCAAGCAAACCGCGCAAACCCTCGCGATTGCGCGCCAGCGCACCGAGGCGGCCGGCGAAGTGGCGCTTGTAGTCGTCCGGCAGCGCATCGCGGTCCTGCAGCGCCGGGCTCGCCAGACCGACCAGCGCGCCGAGATAGAGGCGGAAGCGATCGTCGTCCGGACGTTCGGCCTGCACCACCGGCTGCGCCTCGGCCCAGGCGCGATAGAACAGGCTGAGCATGCGGTGATGGAACAGATCGGCGAACGCCACCAGGCTGCGGTCGCGCGCATTGCGCTGGCGCTGCAGCGCGTACTCGGTCAGGTGCAGCGGCAGCGGTGCGTTCGGGCCGAACAAACCCAGCACCAGGCCATGCAGCGCCGGCGGGCCGCCATCGCGACCGGGCTCGACGCGGTCGATGTCGCGGCTGGCAAATTCCAGCGACGGGCTATGCCGCAGCCGCAGTGGGTCATCGACCGGGCGCGCCGAGCGGCCCAGCCGCGGTTGCGCCGGGTGCGCGCGCTCCAGCAGGCGCAGCGCCGCGAACAGCTCGAAGGCCTCCGGCTTGCGTGCCAGCGCCTCCAGCAGCGCCGCCCGCGAGGCGGCTACAGCGGCTGCAGCGCGCCCGGACGTGCGGTCCATCGCGCCACCTCGTTGCGTTCGACCGTGCGCAGCACGGTTTCGGTGAATGCGTTGATCGATGCGTAGCGGGCGAAGAAATGCCGCAGCACCGCCGCCAGCAGATAGGCGCCGGTGCCTTCGAACGCGTTGTCTTCGCAGGTGAGGGTGATCTCCAGGCCGCGCCCGAAGGTGATCGGGCCCGGCACCGGGATGCGCCCGACGATCGGCCGCGCCTGCACCGACTTCAACCCCTCGATCTGGCGCTGTGCGCCGGGGTCGTGCGGATCGCAGTACAGCGCCAGCATCTCGCGCAGCGCGTTGGCGCCAGCGCTATTGCCGTCTTCGAACAGCGACAGATAGTTGAGCTGCAGATGACTGAGCAGCCGCCATGCACTCTCGCCGCCGTCGCCGGCCGGGCGCGGCCGGGTCGGGCCGGCGACGCAGCGCACCGCCGCCACCGGCGCGCCGTTGTCCAGCTGGAAATCGCTGCGGCCCTTGCCGACCGGCATCTGCAGCGGCAGATCGCGGTTGCTGCACAATAGATTGAGGCCGAGCTGGCGCAGCCGGCTCGGGTACGGTGTGTCGGCCGCATCCACCAGGCTGACGAACAGCTCGCTGCCGATATAACTGGAACGCGCGCCCTGCCGCCGCTGCCGCGCCGACAGCTGGCGCGGTTCGCGGCGCAGCGTGTAATAGGCCGCGTGCGGGTGGTGCCAGGTGCGCGCGTCGCCGCCGTAGAACGGCTCGAAGCGCTGCTCCGGCTCCTGGCTGTCGCCATAGCCGTCGACCTGGCTGACGCTGTGGATCTCGAAATCCATCGGCCGGGTGCGGTCGGCCAACACGTGGTATTCATGGCGCCCGGCATCGAGATGGATGCGGTCGGCACGACGCGGGAACAAATTGATCGCCGGCGTGCAGAACAGCCGGAAGTTCTCCGCCGACACCGCGTTGTGCAGGCTGGCGACGCTGCGGTCGAACAGCACGAGGATCTCGAAGGTCTGGCCGCTGGCACGCTGCAGCACGCGCCGCAGCGCGGTGAACTCGGCGAACAGGAAGCGCTCCGGACAGGCGAAGTATTCCTGCAGCAGGCGATACCCGCCGAACGAGCGCCCGTCGTAAGGCAGCAGCGCATCGCCATCGTCGAAGCCACGCGCACGGATCGCCGTGCCCTCGTGCCAGGGCGAAGCCACCGCGCCGGCGCGCACCTGGTAGCCGACCGCGTTGCCCAGCAACTGCTCGTACAGGCGCTTGGCCGCCTCGCCGCCGGACAGGAACACCGGCAGCGTATCCAGCGCCAGATCCTGCAGGGGCACGCCGCCCTGGCTTTCCAGGCGCAGGCGCAGGCCGGCGCGCACCGGCACGCCGGCCGGCAATGCGATGTCGGCCGCCGCCAATGCGGCCGGGCTGTCGAAATACTTGGCTTCGACCAGCGCCAGCGGCCACAACGCGACCTCGTGCGCGGTACGGTATTCGCACGCGGTGCGTTCTTCCGCACCAACCTGGCCGCGCAACGCACTATGGCGCGGCACGCGGTGGCCGGCGGCAAGATTGGCGTCCTTCAGGTCCGGCTGCAGCTGCACCACCGCCATCGACGGCAGCGGCGCGAGGAAATGCGGGTAGACCATTTCCAGCAGGTGCTGGGTGAACACCGGGTACTGCGCTTCGAGCTTGAGCTGCACGCGCGCGGCCAGGAAGGCGAAGCCTTCCAGCAGCCGCTCGACATACGGGTCGGCGCATTCGATGCCGTCCATGCCCAGCCGGCCGGCGATCTTCGGGAACTCGCGCGCGAACTCGGCGCCCATCTCGCGTACGTGCTGCAGCTCGCGGTTGTAGTGGCGCAGCAGGCGCGGGTCCATCAGGCGAAGCCCTCGACCAGGTCGAGCTTGCCGGTCTCCAGGTCGACCTCGGTCTTGAGGTAGAGATTGAGCGGGATCGGCTGCGCCCACATCTCCGAGCGGATGTCGAACACCAGCGACTTGCGGTCCATGTGCTGCGCGCGCGCATGCACGCTGACCTGCAGGGTGTGCGGGATCAGGCGCGGCTCATAGGCCAGGATCGCCGCGCGCAGCCGCTGCTGCAGTTGCGCCACGTCCAGGCCAGCCAGCTCCAGGCCGGTCAGGTCGGGAATGCCGTAGTTGACCACTGAGCGCGCCACTTCCGGATAGGCCTCCAGCGCGTGGTCGCTGGCCATCTGCACACTGTTGAGCAGCCACGACAGGTCGCGGGTGACGCATTCGCGCAGCCGGCTCGGCGAGATCACCCGTTGCTCGCGGCTTTCCTCGCCGCGCTGCGGTTCCTCGTCGGTCAGCCGGTCCAGCAGCGAAGGCTGCAACCGCTCGGTGGTGGTCAGCTCGGCCATGGCGCCGCCTCAGGCCGGCGCGTCGAACACGATGCAGCGGGTCTCCAGCAACGCGTACTCGCCGGCATCGCTGGCGAACATCCGCTGGCCGGCCCCATGGCCCGCCGCGTCCCATTCGGTGCGCCGCGCCAGCCGCAGCGCGGCATCGGCGTTGTGCTCGCTGCCCGGATAGCGCACCGGTATGAACGCCACGCTCTGGTTGCCGTTGGCCCACAGCAGTTCGGCCGGCACCCACACCGTATCGCGCAGGTCGGTCGGCGCATCGATGCGCAGTTCGCGCAGCTGCGCCAACGGCGTCCACGCGTAGCCGCTCTGGGTGATCAGCTCCAGGCAAGGACCGAAGCGCGCATCGGCATCGCCGATCCACGCGAACGGCACCTCGTCGATGCGCCCGGCCACTGCCGGCGCCTGTTCCAGCGCCAGCTCGCGCAGCGCCGCGGCGGCAGCGGTCTCCCCCCGCTGCTGCAACTGCAATGCCTGCAACAGCGGCGCCAGCCACGGCTCCGGCGTGCCGATCACGTTCGGCAGGCGTTCCCCGGCGAACACCGCCGCGCGCTCCCCTTCGGCGCGCAGCAAGGCCTCGCAGGTCGCCGCCAGCAACAGGTTGGCCGGCGCCAGCTGCGCGGCGGCCTGCAACTGTTCGCCGGCGCGGCGCCATTGCCCCAACACCGCCAGCAGCTGGAACAGGAACAGCCGCTCGGACGCGTCGGCCGGTGCCGCGCGCACCCGCGCGGTCAGCACCTGCAGCGCCTCCTCTGGACGGCCCGCGCGCAGCAGCGCGGCCGCCGGACTGTGGGCGACCGGCGTGCCGGCGGGGGTCTGCTCGCTGGCCATGGCGATCAGGCCGTGGCCACGGCCTGCATGTCGTACGTGAACGTCTTGGCCGCACCGTCGGCGGCGCCGTCGGGCTTCTGCGGCTGGAACGCGTACTGGAACTTGCCGAAGTGCAGGGTGATGTTCTCGGTCAGGCGATCTTCGCCGCCGGAGCCGCCGGTGGACACCGAGGTGATCAGCACGCCGTTGCTCAGGTGCAGGGTGACGTAGTCAGTCTGCTCGCCGGTGGCATTGGTGACATACAGCCACGCCTCTTCCAGGCGCGCGCCGGTGGCGCAGGCCTGCAGGATCGCGTTGGAGCTCTTGTCCACGTACTTGGTGATCGAGATGTCCTGCACGTGCGACTTGCCGCCGGCGCTGACGCCGCCGCTATGCAGGTCGCCGCTGTTGCTCACGCCCCAGGACCAGGCCAGCACCGGGATCTCGCCCTTGTGCTTGGCATGGGTGGAACCACCCTCGATGGTGACCTTGCTGCCCTTGAACTTCAGATGCATGTCGAAAGCCATGGAACCACTCCTTCATTCGATGATCATTGCGAAAGGCCGGCGTCCGCGTGGATCGTCCACCAGGGTCGCCGGCACGGGTCAGACGCGAATCAGGCCTTGGCCTGCGACGGCAGCCGCGACACCAGCCGCAGCGACACCGTCAGCCCTTCGAGCTGGTAGTGCGGCTTGAGGTAGAACTTGGAGGTGTAGTAGCCCGGCGCGCCCTCCACTTCCTCGACGATCACCTCGGCGGCGGCCAGCGGATGGGTGGCCTTGTACTCCTCGCTGGAGTTGGCCGGGTCGCCGTCGACGTAGTTGAGGATCCAGTTGCCCAACCACTTCTGCATCTGCTCGCGGCTGGAGAACGAGCCGATCTTGTCGCGCACGATGCACTTGAGGTAATGCGCGAAGCGGTTGCACGCGAACATGTACGGCAGGCGCGCGGCCAGCGCCGCGTTCGCGGTGGCCTCGGGGTTGTCGTACTCGGCCGGCTTGTTCAGCGACTGCGCGCTGATGAAGGCGGCCATGTCCGAGTTCTTGCGATGCACCAGCGGCATCAGGCCCATCCGGTCCAGCTCGGCCGAACGACGATCGGTGATCGCGACCTCGGTCGGGCACTTCATGTCCACGCCGCCGTCGTCGGTCGGGAAGGTATGCGTCGGCAGGCCTTCGACCGCGCCGCCCGACTCGATGCCGCGGATCCGCGAGCACCAGCCGTACTGCTTGAACGAGCGGTTGATGTTCACCGCCATCGCGTAGGCGGCGTTCTGCCAGGTGTATTTGGACGAGTCGGCGCCGGCGGTGTCTTCCTCGAAATCGAACTCCTCCACCGGGCTGGTGGTGGCGCCATAGGGCAGGCGCGACAGCGTGCGCGGCATCGCCAGACCAATGTACTTGGCGTCTTCGGAATCGCGCAGCGAACGCCAGGCGGCGTAGTCGGGCGTGGAGAAGATCTTGGCCAGGTCGCGCGGATTGGCCAGCTCGTTCCAGCTGTCCATGCCCATCAGCTTGGGCGCGGCGGCAGCGATGAACGGGGCGTGCGCGGCCGAGGCGACCTGGGCGATGCCGGCCAGCAGCTCGACGTCCGGCGGGCTGTTGTCGAAGTAGTAGTCGCCGACCAGGCAGCCATAGGGCTCGCCGCCGAGCTGGCCGTACTCGTGTTCGTAGACCTTCTTGAAGATCGGGCTCTGGTCCCAGGCCGTGCCCTTGTAGCGCTTGAGGGTCTTGCCCAGTTCCTTCTTGGACAGGTTCAGCACCCGGATCTTCAGCTGGGTATCGGTCTCGGTGTTGTTGACCAGGTAGTGCAGGCCGCGCCAGGCGCTTTCCAGTTGCTGGAAATCGGCGTGGTGCAGGACCTGGTTCAGCTGCTCGCCGAGCTTGCGGTCGATCTCGGCGATATAAGCCTTGAGCGTCTGCGAGACATCGTCGCTGACGATGTCGCCGCGGCCGAGCACCTGCTCGGCCAGCGTGCGCACTGCCGACTCGACTTCTTCCTTGGCACGTTCGCTCTTGGGCTTGAATTCCTTGCTCAGCAGGGCGGCGAAGTCGCCTGCTTCCAGGGTGGCGGTACTGCCGCCGGCTTCGGCCAGCTGTTCGGTCGTCATCGTCGTCACTCCTGCTCGCCGGGCTTGGGCGCGGAGGCCAGCGCCTGCAGCAGCGCCGGGTCGCGCAAGGCCTGCGCGATCAGCTCTTCGGCGCCGGCCTTGCCGTCCATGTAGGTATCCAGGTTGGCCAGCTGGGTGCGCGCTTCCAGCAGCTTGGCCAGCGGTGCGACCTTGCGCGCCACCGCCGCCGGCGAGAAGTCGTCCATGCTTTCGAAGGTGATGTCGACGCTGAGGCTGCCTTCGCCGGTCAGCGTGTTCGGTACCGAGAAGGCGACCCGCGGCTTCATCGACTGCAGGCGGCTGTCGAAGTTGTCGACATCGATCTCCAGCGCCTTGCGCTCTTCCAGCGCCGGCAGCTCGCCCGCGTTGGCGCCGGACAGGTCCGACATCACGCCCATCACGAACGGCAGCTGCACTTTCTTCTGTGCGCCGTACAACTCCACGTCGTATTCGATCTGCACCCGCGGCGCGCGGTTGCGGGCGATGAATTTCTGGCTGTTTGCCATGACTGGCCTCCGGTTGAGCATCCGATCCGGCGCGGAGGACACCGGACGGTGGCGCAGCTGCTGCCGCCGTGGTCGCGTCGCCATCCCGCCCCACCGCCCGGAGCACGCGTTGCGCGCCGGCGGCAGTCCCTTGCGCCTTCCTCCCCGCAAGCCGGCAATGAACGGCGGACGCGGGGATCGGCGCAGGAGGAGTCTAGGAATGGGTCGCCACGGCGGGCCCGACAATTCGTCTCAGCCGCCCTTCTCGGCCGCCTCCCCGCCCGCGCGCGTGATCGCGGCGGCCGATGATGGGTTCGGCCGCCGGTTTGCGGTTGTTGTGTATGACAGGCCCCGGGGGATGGGCCGCCGCCTCGCGCCATGAACAATGCTTGCCCTGCGTCGGTGATCGGGACGCTCGCCGCCGATCTGCGCGCCATCGTGCCGCTTCGTGCCCATGCAGCCGGCGATGGCTTGCCGCAGCCGCCGGATGCGGCGCGGATGGCCGACATCCTCGGTTACATCGACGCCCATCTGGGCGAGTGCGAGCTCGACGAGCGCATGATCCGCACCGCCTTCAATCTCTCGCGGGCGACGCTGTATCGCGCCTTCCAGGGCCTGGGTGGGGTGGCGCGCTACATCCGCGAACGGCGGCTGCGGCTGGCCTACCGCCACCTGCAGCGCAATCCGGCCTGCAGCCTGACCTGGCTGCTGTACGAGGTCGGCTTCGCTTCCGAGCGGCAGTTCCAGCGCGCCTTCCAGGCCCAGTTCGGGATGTCGCCGGCGCGCTGGCGGCTGGCCTGCCGCAGTGAGCGGCGCGAGCGCCTGTGCTGATGTGAGCCGGGCCCGGCCGCGTCGCGCCGCGCCGCGTCCGGCGGAGCCCAGCCCGACTCAACGAATGACCAGCACCGGCACCGTACTGTGGGTCAGGACCTCCACGGTCTGGCTGCCCAGCAGCACCCGGCTCATGCCACGGCGGCCATGCGAGGTCATCACGATCAGGTCGCTGCCGCAGTCCTTGGCGGTATCGATGATGCCCTCGGCGGCGTAGCGGTCCAGCACATGGTGCGGGCTCGCGGCCACGCCGGCCTGCGCGGCGGCGGCCAGGGCCGGCTCCAGTACTTTCTGCGCGCCTTCCTCGCGCTCCTTGCGGTACTCCGGGCTGGCTTCATAGCCGACGCTCCAGCCCATCGCGTCGTACATCCCCATCGCCCACGGCTCGGAGACGGTGACGATATCGACCTGCGCGCCAGTAGCCTTGGCCAGCCCCAGGCCTTGCTGCAGGCCGCGCTGGGACAGTTCCGAACCATCGATGGCGATCAGAATGCGCTTGTACATGACTGCCTCCTGGGTGACCCGTCCGACGACGGTGGCGGCAACATTGCACACCCTCCGTGCAGGCGGCGCGTTGATCCGGATCAACCCAGGGCCGCCCCCTCTCCCGCTTGCGGGAGAGGGCTGGGGTGAGGGCGCTTCTCGCCTGCGCGATTGCATACCCTCCGTGCAGGCGGCGCGTTCTCCCAGGGGGAGAAGGGAGGGTTTCGCTGCACGCCTCAGGCCCCTGTCTGGCGCCCCCTCTCCCGCTTGCGGGAGAGGGTTGGGGTGAGGGCGCTTCTCGCCTGCGCGTCAGCCCACGCTGAGGTTGGCGTAGGCCAGCACCAGCCACTTGGCGCCGACTTCGTCGAACTGGACCTGCACGCGCGCATGCGCGCCGCTGCCTTCGTAGTCGGTGACCACCCCGCCGCCGAACTTGGGATGACTGACGTTGGCGCCGAGCGCGATCGCCGGCGTTTCCACCGCGGCCGCGCCGTAGTTGCGGCTGGCCCCCAGCGACGCCGGCCGCGACACCTGCACGCGCGGGCGCAGCTCGTTGAGCAGCTCGCGCGGAATCTCGCGCAGGAAGCGCGAAGGCATGTTGTAGTTGTCCTGGCCGTGGATGCGCCGCGATTCGGCGTAGCACAGCAGCAGCTTCTGGCGCGCGCGGGTGATGCCGACGTAGGCCAGGCGGCGCTCCTCTTCCAGGCGCCCGCTTTCCTCCAGCGAGCGCGCGCTCGGGAACAGCCCGTCCTCCATACCGGCCAGCACGACCAACGGGAATTCCAGGCCCTTGGCCGAGTGCAGCGTCATCAGCTGCACGCCGTCTTCGCCGGCCTGGGCCTGGCCTTCGCCGGCTTCCAGCGAGGCATAGGCCAGGAAGGCGACCAGTTCGGTCATGCCCTGGTTTTCGTCGTCCTCGTCCGGGCGCACGAAGCGCGAGGCGACCGAGACCAGCTCGTCCAGGTTCTCGGTGCGCGATTCCGAATCCAGCCCGCCGCGGCTTTCCTTGGACCAATGCTCGCGCAGGCCGGAACGCAGCAGCACATGGTCGATGCGCTCCTTCAGCTCCATCTGCGCGGTCTCGGCGGAGACCTGGTTGATCAGGTTGAGAAAGCCGGCCAGTGCATTGCGCGCACGCGCGGTCAGCGGGCCGCCTTGGGTGCTCGACATCGACGCTTCCCACAGCGACAGCGAGCGCTCGCGCGCCAGCTTGCGCACTTCGTCCAGGGTGCGGTCGCCGATGCCACGGGTGGGCGTGTTGACCGCGCGCTCGAAGGCGGCATCGTCGTCACGGTTGGTGAGCAGGCGCAGATAAGCCAGCGCATCCCTGATTTCGGCGCGCTCGAAGAAGCGCATGCCGCCGTACACGCGATACGGAATCTGTTCGGAGATCAACGCTTCTTCGAAAGCGCGCGACTGCGCATTGCTGCGATAGAGCACGGCGACCTCGCCGTAGCTGCCGCCGTCGCGCACCCATTGCCGCGCGCGCTCGACGACGTAGCGCGCCTCGTCGACCTCGTTGTAGGCCGCGTACAGGTCGATCGGGTCGCCCTGCCCGCTGTCGGTCCACAGCTGCTTGCCGATGCGGTCGGGGTTATGCGCGATCACCGCGTTGGCGGCGCCGAGGATGTTGGCGGTGGAGCGGTAGTTCTGCTCCAGCCGGATGGTCTGCGCGCCGGGGAAGTCGCGCAGGAAGCGCTGCACGTTCTCGACCTTGGCGCCGCGCCAGCCATAGATGGCCTGGTCGTCGTCGCCGACCACGAACACATGGCCGCTGTCGCCGGCCAGCACGCGCACGAAGGCGTACTGGATCGCGTTGGTGTCCTGGAATTCGTCGACCAGGATCTCGCGGAAACGCGCGCGGTAATGGGCCAGCAGGGCCGGGTTGTCGCGCAGCAGCTCGTGTGCGCGCAGCAGCAGCTCGGCGAAATCGACCAAGCCCGCGCGATCGCAGCGCGCCTGGTATTCGGCATAGGCCTGGCGCAGCGTCTCGGTCCAATCGTCGCGCGGCTCGGGCTGGATATGCGGCGGCCGGCGGCCTTCGTCCTTCTGCTGGTTGATCCACCACACGATCTGCTTGGGCGGGTAGCGCGCCTCGTCCAGCTCCAGCGCCTGGACCACGCGCTTGACCAGCCGCAGCTGGTCGTCGGAGTCCATTACCTGGAAGCCCTCCGGCAGCCTGGCGTCCTGCCAGTGCAGGCGCAGCAGGCGATGGGCGAGTCCATGGAAGGTACCGATCCACATGCCGCGACTGCCGTTGCGCAGCTGCAGGTCGGCGCGATGGCGCATCTCGCCGGCGGCCTTGTTGGTGAAGGTCACCGCGAAGATGCCGTGGGTAGGCACGCCCATGACTTCGTTGAGCCAGGCGATGCGATGGGTCAGCACGCGGGTCTTGCCCGAGCCGGCGCCAGCCAGCACGAGGTAATGGCCGGGCGGCGCGGAGACCGCTTCGCGCTGGGCGGGATTCAGGTGATCGAGCAGGTGAGAGACATCCACGCGGTTATTTTAGCTTGGAACCCGGGCTTCGCGGATCGCATCGTCAGCGCAAAGCTTTTCGCGCTCATCTTCGCAACTTCTCCTATTGCTTGGACGCTTGCGGCAGGTCGGCTTGCGAGGTGGGGGTTTATTGAGGGGCGCGCGTGCGGTGTGCGGGGTGGTTGTGCGGCTTACGGTAGGGGCACCGTCCTGCCGGGGTAGCCGCTTTCGGTTCGGGCGGACATCCTGTCCGCACTCACCGCGCGGCACGTCCCTGTGCCGCTCGACGCGCCCACCCCGGCAGGACGGCGCAAGGCGCGTTGAGTTTCAAGCTTCGTTTGGGGCGCGCCGGAGAGGGGAGAGGAGAAAAGCTCGGCTCCCCGTTGCTAATGACACCG
>Ga0160434_100062_pt1 | contig 75818 bp, 76 predicted proteins | sample HID1973I_E0MG_FD_108273 | JGI IMG/M metagenome (GOLD analysis project Ga0160434, IMG submission 108273) | Enriched mosquito-associated microbial communities from UW Madison campus, WI, USA - HID1973I_E0 MG | ecosystem: Host-associated > Arthropoda: Insects > Digestive system > Unclassified ... | reverse complement strand
TTCTTCCGGGCACACGCACTGGCCCGCCCTGTGGGAGGGGCTTCAGGCCCGACTTCCTCCAGCGCAGGTGACTTCATCGCAGGCATGACCCACGGTCGCGGCTGAAGCCGCTCCTACAATGCCGCTGCCTGCTGTAGGAGCGGCTTCAGCCGCGACCGCGAGCGCCTTCCGGACCGCGGCCCAGCCTTCCTACACGGCGACCTTCAATCCCCGAAACGTTCCTCGAAGAAGTCGTCCATCATCCGGAACGCACGCTTGGCCGCGCGAGGGTTGTACAGGCAGCCCGGCGGGCTGTTCGCGTCGGCTTCGGCGAAGCAGTGCACCGCCCCACTGAAATTGACGAACTGCCAGTCGGCGCCGCCAGCATCCATCTCCTTCTGGAATGCGGCGATGTCCTCGGCGGTAACGCCCTTGTCGTCGGCACCGTTGAGCACCAGGATCGGCGCCTTGACCGCGTTCGCCTGCGCCGGCAGATCAGTGGAGATGCCACCGTGCAGACTGACCACCCCGGCCAACGGTGCGCCGGCACGCGCCAACTCCAGCACGGTCGTGCCGCCGAAGCAGAAACCGACCGCGCCGATGCGGGCCGGGTCGACCGGTGCCTTGCCGGCCTGCGCCTTGAGCACCTCGACCGCCTTCAGTGCGCGCGCACGCAGCGTGGCGCGATCGCTGCGCAGCTTGCCGGCGACCTGCCCGGCCTCCTTGTCGTCCTTGGGGCGAACGCTCTTGCCGAAGACATCCGCCACCAGCACCACGTAATCATCGCCGGCGATCTTCTTGGCCTTCTCCACCGCCGAATCATTGACGCCGCGCCAGTTCGGCACCATCACCAGGCCCGGACGCTTGCCGTCGCCATCGTCGTCATAGACCAGCACGCCGCTGAAAGCCTCCTTGCCGACCTTCCACTCGACCGGCCTGGCCTGCATCGCCGCCGATGCGGACAACGGCGCGATCGCCGCCACCAGCACACCCGCCACTTGCCACCACGCATTGCGCCTGCTCATAGGACCGCTCCAGCTGGGAATGCGGCGAGTGTAGCCCTCCCCGGCCGCCGCGCGAATCATTTGCGGACAGGTGTGCCCGGGCTTGTGCACAGCGGATGTGGATGGACCCGGGAGAAGACTGTGGACAACTTCGCGCGCCCCTTGCGCTGCAAGGACCGCGAACGCAATGGCGAAATTTTGGCCAGCACCGGACCGGTTTTCCACAGCGGGTGTGGACGACATGCGGAGAACCTTGTGGATAAACCCCGCCAGCCCTTGCCACGTACGGGCCGCGGCTTGCATGGCCAAAAAATCACCAGCGCGATGCCGGCGTGTTGCGGCCCGAGCGGCCGCGGCTGAAGCCGCTCCGCGCTCGTTGTAGGAGCGGCTTCAGCCGCGACCGCGAACCCACCGCTGCAAGGACATCGCCCGCACTCGCAAAACTGTCAGAGCCGAAGCCCCTCCCACAGCCGCCAAAACCGCGCCGCCTACCCGATCCCCAAGCCCGGGATCGCACTGATCGCATCCGGATCGAAACCGGCCAGCGCAGCGAAGTGGCGCCCCCGCGCCACGTAATCGGCATACGCACCGAAACTCGGTGCGCCCGGCGACAGCAACACCACGCCGCCGGCATCGCCCAACGCCGCGCGCGCCAAGGCCACCGCCTGGCCCAGGTCGGCCGCCGCGTGCAGGCCGAAACGACCCTGCGCCGCCAGTGGCGCCAGCAACTCGTGGATGCGCGGGCCGTTGCCGCCCAGGGTGACGATCTCCAGCGGCGCCGCGTCCTGCGCCATGTGGCCGGCAAAATCGTGCCAGTCCAGTCCGCGGTCATGGCCACCGACCAGCAGCGCCACCCGCTGCTGCGGGAAGCACGCCAGCGCCGCCAGCGTCGCGTGCGGCGTCGTGCTGATCGAATCGTTGACGTAACGCACGCCATCGCGCACGCCCATCGTCTGCAGCCGGTTGGGCAGCGGCTGGAACGTCAGCGCCGCCGGTGCCAAGGCCGCCGCATCCAATCCCAATGCCTCGATCGCGGCCAGCACCGCGCACAGATTGCCGCGATTGTGGCGGCCGGGCAGCGGCACCCGCGCAGTGTCGAACACCGCCACGTCGCCGCGATAAACCATGTCCTCGCGCAGATGCCAGCCATCGGCGCGATTGAACCAGCGCACCTCGCTGGCGCTCAGCGAGGCGGCCAAGGCGACCAGCCGCGGATCCTCGGCGTTGAGCAAGGCAATGCGTGGCGCCGCTTCGGTCACCAGCGACAGCTTGTCGTCGATATAACGCTGCTCGCCGCCATGCCAGTCCAGGTGCTCGGGGAACAAGTTGAGCACCAGCGCCAGTTGCGGGCGCGCGCCGCTGCGCGCGACCTCGCGGGTCTGGTAGCTCGACAGCTCGATCGCCCAGTACTGCGGCGGCGGTTCCGGCGCCAACAGTTCCAGCAGCGGCAACCCGATATTGCCGGCCAACCCCGTTCGGTGGCCGCCGGCGCGCAGCAGGTGCGCAAGCAAAGCGGTGGTCGTGCTCTTGCCCTTGGTGCCGGTGACGCAGACCGCACCGGGCACCACGCCGCCGGGCTGCGCATGCTCGGCAAACCACAGCGCGGTGCCGCCGACGAAATGGGTGCCGGCCTGCGCGGCCGCCAACGCCTCGGGTCGGTTGGGGCTGATTCCCGGCGACTTGACCACCACCGCGAAACCCATCAACGCATCCGCATCCACGCTGGTTTCAACGCGCAGCAGCGCATCGCCGAGCGCGGCGGCATCGGCAGCCTCGTGCTCGGCGCAGAACAACGTCAGTGGCAGCGACGGCAGCGCGGCGCGGATCGCGCGATAGGCCGAACGGCCCTCACGGCCCCAGCCCCATAGCGCGACCGCCTGTCCCTCAAGCTGCAAAATTCGCACGCACGCGCTCCCACAGCGGCGCCGGAATGCGATGCTCGGTGCCCAGCTCCAGCTGCGGCGCCAAGGCCAGTTCGTCGGCCTGCAGCTGCGGGCGGATTTCGCGGATGAAACGCACCACCAGCGCATCCTCCTTCCACTCCGGGCGCGCCGCCAGCGTCGCCATCGCGGCCCGCGATTCACGCCCTTCGCCCACGCACTCGAACGGCTTGTGGTCCTGGAATTCCAGCAACGCGTCGAAGCCGCCGGCCTGGCTGGCATCGTCGAGCAGGTTGCGGCCGAAGATCTTCACCAGCCGCGTCTTGGGCATGAACGGCGCCAGCGCCAGGAACACGAAGTGGCACTTCGGGCAGACTCCGCACCAGCGGTTGACCGGCCGCTCGCCCATGATGTGGAAGTTGCGGTTGCAGCTGGAAAAATGCGCGTCGTAACGGTCGGTCTTGGCGAACTGCCGCGCCACCGCCAGCTCCGACAGCGGGCGCAGCAGCGAGTAGTAGCGCAGGTCCGCGGCGACGCGACGCTCGATGTGCTCGCCCAGCGCGCGCTCCCAGTCCCAGCCCTTGGACCACTGGTGGTTGACCTCGCCGGTGCCCGGAATCAGGCTGCCATAGCTGGCCGAGCGCTCGTTGGAGAACACCACCTGGTCGGCATCGGTGAGCAGCGCGGCGAACAGCATGATCATCGAGTTCACCGCGGTCACCGGGATATGGCCGTTGTACGCGCCCTGGCGGTTGAGCTCGAACAGCTCCGGCGCCAGCGTGCGGCCGATGTTGAGCGTCGGCAACCCGGTGCGCTCGGCGCAGGCGCGGATCAGCTGCGAGCCGCCGATCCAGGTCACGGTCTGTTCGATACCCGCCGCGCGCAGGGCCTCGATGCTGACCAGCGAATCCTTGCCGCCGCCGATCGCGACCAGCGCATGCTCGCGCAGGCCGACCACCGGCGCCGGCGTGGCTGCCGATGCTTCGGCCGGCAAGCGGAAGCGCCCGCGCAGGTTCAACCCGTTGCGATAGGCGAACTCGCCCAGCCCGTGCAGGTACAGGTCCTCGACCAGCGCAGCGGTATCGGCATCGATCGCGTAATCGTCGATCACCACTTTCGCCGGCACCGCCGCCTTGTAGTAACTGACGCCGGCGAACAGATGCAGCAGCCGCAGCGCCTGCTGCGCCGCCGCCGCGCGCGCGCCTTCCAGCGCGAAGGGCGCGCCGGGGATGGTGACCGTCTCCACCAGTTCCGGGCCCTGGTCGAAGGCATAGACCAGCGAGGCGACGCCGCTGGCGGCATCGAAGCCGCAGCGCACGAAGCGGAAACAGGAGACCTGGTGTTTGTCGAAAGCGCTCATGGAGTATCCGTAATGCGTTGACCCGGTTTTCGCGCAAGCGCGCGAGGGCCGGGGCCGATCATGTGGGGGGTAAGGGGGTAGCGGGTGTCAGCGCGCCGGCGCATCGATCACGTCCTCGCGCGGCAGTTCGCGCTGGTTGTAGGTGCTGGCCATCGAATAGCCGTACGCGCCGGCATCGGCAATCAGCATCACGTCGCCCGGCTCGGTGGCCAGCGGCAGCTGGCGGCGCTTGCCGAACACGTCGGAGGACTCGCAGATCGGGCCGACCACGTCGAACGGGCCCATCGCCGCGTCGTCGAGCCGGCTCAGGTTCTCGATGTCGTGCCAGGCGTCGTACAGCGCCGGGCGCACCAGGGTGTTCATGCCCGCATCCAGGCCGGCGCGGTGGATGCCGTCCTTCTCGATCACCTGGGTCGCATGGCTCAGCAGTACGCCGGATTCGGCGACCAGGAAGCGCCCGGGCTCGATCGCCAGCCGGAATGCCGGGTGCACCGCGCGCACCTCGGCCAGGCCGGCGCCCCAGCGCGCCAGGTCGAACGGCTCATCGTCGGCGCTGTAGGGAATCGGCAGGCCGCCGCCGATGTCGATCGTCTCCACCGTGCCGATACGCCGCGCAAAACCGGCCAACTCGTCGAACATCAGCCGCCAATGCTGGCTGGTTTCCACGCCGCTGCCCAGGTGCGCATGCAGGCCGACGATGCTGATCCCCAGCGCGCGCGCGGCATCGACGAACTCGTCCACGCGCGCGGTCGACAGGCCGAACTTGGACTGCTTGCCGCCGGTGTTGACCTTCTCGTGGTGGCCGTCGCCGTGGCCGAGGTCGATGCGCAGCCACAGGTGGCGGCCGCGGAACACCTCCGGCCAGCGCTTGAGCGCTTCGACATTGTCCAGGGTCACCGTCACGCCCAGCGCGAACGCCGCCTCGTATTCGTGCCTGGGCGCGAAGCTGGGCGTGAACAACACGCGGCGCGGCGACAACTCCGGCAGCGTGTCGAATACCCGGCGCAATTCGCCGTGCGATACGCATTCCAGGCCGAAGCCTTCCTGCACCAGCGCCTCGAGGATGGCCGGATGCGAGTTGGCCTTGATCGCGTAGTAGCGCTGGTCGATCGCGCCGATCGCCTGCAGCGCGCGGGCCCGCTCGCGCACCGTCGGCAGGTGGTAGACGTAGCGCGGCGTGCCGGCCTGCGCCAGGCGCAGCAGATGCTCGCGTTCGCCGCGCCACCAGGGCGTGGCGCGCGGCCGCACCGAGCCGGTGATCTCGCGCCAGCGCGGCCCGAACACCTCGCCCTCGCCCACCGGCATCGCGCCGCTGTCGATCAGCTCGGCGTGCAGGATCGGCAGCAGGCCGTCGGCATCGCTTTCATCGATGACGAAGGTCAGGTTCAAGTCGTTGGACGATTGCGAAATCATGTGCACGCGTTCCTGCCCGAACGTGGCCCATACGTCCGACAGCCGGTGCAGCAGCGAACGCATGCCGCGCCCGACCAGGGTGATCGCCGCGCATGGAACAATGATCTTGACCCGGCAGATCTCCGACAGGTCGGCCGACAACGCCGCCAGCACGTCGGTGTTGACCAGGTTCTCTGACGGATCCAGCGACACCGTCACGTTGGTCTCGGCGGTACCGATCAGGTCCACCGACAGCCCGTGCTTCTTGAATAGCGCGAACACGTCGGCCAGGAAGCCGACCTGCTGCCACATGCCGATGCCTTCCATCGACACCAGCACGATGCCGTTGCGGCGGCTGATCGCCTTCACCCCCGGCACCGGCTCGGCCGTCCCGTCGATGCGCGTGCCCGGCAGGTCCGGACGCTCGGTGTCGAGGATCGCCATCGCCACGCCGGCGTCGCGGCAGGGCTTGATCGAACGCGGATGCAGCACCTTGGCGCCGGTGGTGGCGATTTCCTGCGCCTCGTAATAGTCCAGGCGGGTCAGCAGGCGCGCGTCGGGCACCTCGCGCGGATTGGCCGAGAACATGCCCGGCACGTCGGTCCAGATCTCCACCCGGCTGGCGCCGAGCAGCGCGCCGAAATACGCCGCCGAGGTATCCGAGCCGCCGCGGCCGAGGATCGCGGTGCCGCCGTCGGCGTGGCGCGAGATGAAGCCCTGGGTGATCAGCATGCGCGTGGGCTGCGCATCGAAACGCGCCTTCCAGGCCGCGTCCGACTGCCACTGGCACGACACCGACAGGCGCCGCGACCACTCACTCTGGTTCGGCTGCGGCGGCAGTGCGGACAGCCACTCGCGCGCGTCCGCCCAGCCCATGTCCAGGCCGTTGGCATGCAGGTAGGCCGCGCCCAGCGTGGAGGACAGCAGCTCGCCCTGGCCCAGCACTTCGGCCTGCCAGTCCAGCGTGCGCTCGACGGCGCGCGCGTCGTCGAGCAGGCCACGCAGCACAGCCAGGCGTGCGCCCAGCACCGCATCGGCATCGAGTTCGAGCTCGGCGAGGAATTCGCGGTGACGCGTTTCCAGCGCCGCGACCCGCTCGCGGCTGTCGGCCGCGCCATCGGCGATCGCGGTCAGCTCATTGGTCACGCCCGACAACGCCGACACCACCACCAGCACGCGTGCACCGGTCTCGTCCGCGCGTTTTTTCGCCAGTTTCCCGATCGTGTCCCAGCGATGGCGGCGCGACACCGAAGTGCCGCCGAACTTGAGGACGATCCAGCGATCGGCAGAAAGAGAAGCTGACATGGTCGAGGTTTGTCTACGATAGGGGGGAAAACCGGCACCGCCAGCGCGGCGCGGAACCTCCGATTCTACGGGGATCGCCTACGCGCATCGACCGCCACCCCTTCCCCTCGACAGCCTGCCTCCTCGACAGCCCGTCACCCGACAGCCCGACCATGACCGTACGCCGCTATCTGCAGCTCGACGTCTTCTCCGATCGGCCCGGTGCCGGCAACCCGTTGGGCGTGGTCCTGGACGCCGAAGGCCTGGACAACGACGCCATGCAGGCCCTCGCGGCCTGGCTCAACCTCTCCGAGACGGTGTTCTTCCTGCCGCCGGACGCCGGTGCCGACTACCGCATCCGCATCTTCACCCCGCGCATGGAACTGCCTTTCGCCGGCCATCCCAGCGTCGGCGCGGCCTGGGCGGCGATCCGCCACGGCCTGGCCCAGCCGCGCGCCGGCGCCCTGGTCCAGCAATGCGGCGCCGGCCTGCTGCCGGTGCGCATCGAGGACAATGCCACCGATCCGCTCACCCATGTACGCAGCCCGCGCGCGCAGCAGCGCGACCTGGCGGCCCCGGCACTGCCGCCCGCCCTGGCCGCGATCGCCGCGCCCGGCCATCCGGCGACGCTCTGGAACAACGGACCGGACTGGTGGCTGCAGGAAGTCGTCGACGAAGCCTCGCTGCGCGCGCTGCAGCCGGATTTCGCTGCGCTGGCCGCCCTGCCCGGCCACGGCAAGCTCGCCGCCTTCGCGCTGACCGGTCGCGACGATTACCAGGTCGCCGTGCGCGCCTTCGCCCCGGGCGTCGGCGTGCCCGAGGATCCGGTCACCGGCAGCGCCAATGCCTTGATCGGCGCATCGCTGGCGCGGCAAGGCCGCCTGCCCTCCGGCGAGCGCTACGTCGCCAGCCAGGGCCGCGAGCGCGGTCGCGACGGCCGCGTCCAGGTCCAGAGGGATGGCGAAGGCGAGGTCTGGATCGGCGGCAGCACCCGCGAGGTCATCGCCGGGCGGATCGACTGGTAAGCTGCGCGCCCCTTGATTTCTCCGGTTTGTTTGCCGGCCACTCCCATGACTTCGCGCCGTTTCCTGCAACTGGACGTGTTCTCCCACCGCGCCGGCGGCGGCAATCCGCTGGCCGTCGTGCTCGATGCACAGGGCCTGGACGAGGTGGCGATGCAGGCGATCGCGCGCTGGACCCGGTTGCCGGAAACCACCTTCGTGTTTCCCGCCGCCGACGCCGGCGCCAGCTACCGCATCCGCATGTTCTCGCCGCAGAAGGAAGTGCCGTTCGCCGGCCACCCCAGCGTCGGCACCGCGCATGCCGTGCTCGAGGCCGGGCTGGCAACGCCGCAAGATGGGACGCTGGTGCAGGACGGCATCGCCGGCCGATTGCCGTTGCGCGTGGATACCGATGGCACCGCACGCAGCATCGCCATCCGCACCCCGCGCGCGCGCGCGACCGAGATCGCCAGCGCCGGCGACCCGCGATTGGCCGCCGCGCTGCGCGGCTGGAGCTTGGGCACGCAGCCGCCCGCGCTGATGGAAGGCGGCCGCCATTGGTGGGTGGTCGAACTGGCCGACGAAGCCACGCTGCGGCGGCTGGCGCCGGACTGGGACGCGATCGCCGCACTGGCTGAATCCACTGGCGGCATGGGCGTGTTCGCGTATGCGTCCGCCGACGTCGGACAGGACTGGCAGTTGGCGGTGCGCGCCTTCGTCGGCAACGGCCGCCGCTTCGAGGACGCCGCCTCCGGTGCCGCCAACGCCGTACTGGCCGCATGGCTGGACGAACGTGGCGCGCTACCCGGCGGGCAGCGCCTATACCAGGTCAGCCAGGGCCGCGAAATCGGCTTCGACGCCCGCCTGCAGCTGTCCATCGACGAGGCCGGCGACGTCTGGTCCGGCGGCCAGGTGCAGACCGTCATCACCGGCACGATCGACTGGCCGGACGCCGACCCTGGCTAAGCGCCGACGGCAGCTAAACCGCGATCGCTACCGCAATCGACGCTCACCTTATTCCGGCGCCGGCTCGATGCGGATCCGGATGCGCTCGCCCGGGTTGTAGTCGCTGTGCGTGCGATACGTGCGCCCTGCATATTCGTAGGTGACGTCGTAGCCGTCCACGTGCTCGCGCTCCTCGTAAGGCGCCGGCTCGCAGACCCGCACCGTCCCCTGCCGGGCGACACCGTGGTTGGCGTCGTAGACCTGGCGACCGGCCACGCCACCGACCATCGTGCCCACCGCCGTGCCGAGCAACTGCCCGCTGCCGCCGCCGAAACGGCTGCCGACCACCGCACCGGCGACCCCGCCGATCACCGTCGCCAGGCTGCGCCCGGCCGGATTCGGCGAAGTGCCGGCATCGCTTCCATCACCGTAGTAGCCGCCATCGCGGTAGCCATCGTCCTGCGCGGCCCGGTCATAGCACCGCTGCCCACCGTCGCGCCCGGCCTCGCGCACGATCACCGGATCCACCCGCACCACCCGCGCATAGTCGTAACCACCCTCGCGGACATACGGATCGTCCTCGTAGCGGACATCGTCGCGATAAGACTGCGCATGCGCGCCGCCGGCCGCCGCCAGCGCGGCAACCAGGCAGACCAGGGTCAAGGGCTTCATTCCGGCATTCCGTCCGAGAGACACGCGATGCTTGCGACGCACCCGTGAAACCGCACTGAATGAATTTCAAAGCGGCGGCAGCATGTTCGATGAGACCAATGGACTCGCAGCGCCAGCGCCTCGCCCCACCAATCCCCAAGAGGGGCTCTACTCCAGATCGCAACGCGCACCTCTGCCAGCCCACGACCCACCATCGGGCAGCCGGGGCCGGGCGTTGCCGGGACCGTTGGCGACATGGATGTCGCCAATGAGCCCCCATGGACGGGTACACGGCGTGTCCCGGCAACGCCCGGCCCCGGCTGCCGCTCGCGATACGTAAAACTGGGCTTGGCTTTTCAGCTTTTCAGCATGCCCAGCAAAAAACACTCACCCAGCAGAAAACTCGCTCTCCAGCGAAATCGGCACCGCACTCAGCGCCTTCGACACCGGACAGTTCTTCTCCGCCTTGTGCGCAAGCTCGCGGAACTGCGCCTCATCGATGCCCGGCACCACCGCCTTCAACTTGAGGCGGATCTGCGACAACGTCGGACCGCCTTCCATCGACAGATCGACCTCCGCGCGCGTATCCAGCGACTTCGGCGGAAAACCCGCCTCCGTCAACTGCGCCGACAGCGCCATCGTGAAGCAGCCCGCATGCGCCGCGGCAATCAACTCCTCCGGATTGGTGCCCTTCTCGTCACCGAAGCGACTGTTGAAACCATACCGGGTGTTATCCAACAGACCGCTCTGCGGCGTACTGAGCTGACCCTTGCCGGTCTTCAGATCGCCTTCCCAGTGCGCGGTGGCGTGACGGCTGATGCCCATTGCGACTCTCCTGCGGTGTTTGAGGGGTCCGCAGAATAACGGCAATACCGTTACGGCTTTGTGCGACGCAACGGGGCCGGACCGGCCAACGCGCTACATTGCACAGGCCATGACCCTCCCCTGGCCCGGCCGCCCGCCGGCCGGACCGTCGGAACGCCATGACGCCTCTTCATCCAACCGGAGGAACGGCTCATGTCCCATCGCACGAGCGACATCCGCAATGTGGCCCTCGCGGGCCATCCCGGCGCCGGCAAAACCACGCTCTTCGAAGCCCTGCTGCATGCCGGCGGCACCCTGCAGACGGCAGGCAGTATCGAACGCGGCAACACCGTGTCCGACCACGACCCCATCGAACGCCAGCGCGGCCACTCCATCGACAACGCCATCGCCTCCGTCGACCAGGAAGACCTGCACCTCAACCTGATCGACACCCCCGGCTACCCCGACTTCCGCGGCGCCGCCCTGCCACCGCTGACCGTCGTCGAAACCGCGATGATCGTCGTCGATGCCGCCCGCGGCGTGCAGCACGGCACCCGCCGGCTCATGCAGCGCGCCGCCGGCCGCCACCTGTGCCGCATGCTCGTGGTCAACAAGATCGACCAGGAAGGCCTGGATTTCGCCGCCCTGCTGGCCGACCTGCGCGAAGCCTTCGGCAACGAAGTGTTGCCGGTGAACCTGCCCGCCGACGGTGGCCGGCGCGTGATCGACTGCTTCAGTGGCGAGACCGGCGACAGCGACGCCGGCCCGGTCGGCGACTGGCACCGCGCCATCCTCGACCAGGTCGTGGAAATCAACGAAAAAGTGATGGAGCACTACCTGGACGACGGCGAATCCGGGCTATCGCCCGCCGAACTGCACGACGCCTTCGAACAATGCCTGCGCGAAGGCCACCTGGTGCCGGTGTGCTTCGTCTCCGCCCGCAGCGGCGTCGGCGTGGCCGAACTGCTGCAGATCTGCCGCGACCTGCTGCCCAATCCAGAAGAAGGCAACCCACCCGAATTCATCGCCGAAGGCCAACCCGTCGCCATCGGCACCGATCCGGACGGCCCGGTCGTCGCCGACATCTTCAAGATCGTCAACGACCCGTTTGTCGGCAAACTGGGAGTGTTCCGCCTCTACCAGGGCACCCTGCGCAAGGAGATGCAGCTGCTGGTCGACGACGTCCGCAAACCGGTGCGCGCCGCCCACCTCTACCGGCTGTCGGGCAAGGACCACATCGCCGTCGACAGCGTCGTGACCGGCGACATCGCCGCCATCGCCAAGATCGACGAGATCCACTTCGACGCCGTGTTGCACGATCGCCACGAGCAGGACCACCTGCACCTGGCGCCCACCGTCTTCCCGCAATCGATGTTCGGCCTGGCGATCTCCCCGGCCAGCCGCGGCCAGGAACAGAAGCTGGCGCAGGCCCTGGAAAAACTTTCGCAGGAAGACCCCGCCTTCGTCGTCGAACGCCAGGACGAGACCCACGAGACCCTGGTGCGCGGCCTGTCCGACCTGCACCTGCGGGTGATGCTGGAACGCCTGACCAGCCGCCATGGCGTGGAAGTCACCACCCGCACGCCGCGCATCGCCTATCGCGAAACCATCGGTGCCGCGGCCGAGGGGCACCACCGGCACAAGAAACAGACCGGCGGCGCTGGCCAGTTCGGCGAGGTCTACCTGCGCGTGGCGCCACTGCCGCGCGGCAGCGGCTTCGAGTTCCTCGACGAGGTCAAGGGCGGCACCATCCCCGGCCAGTTCATGCCGGCGGTGGAAAAAGGCGTGCGCCAGGCCGTGCATGCCGGTGCGATCGCCGGCTACCCGATCCAGGATGTGCGGGTGATCGTCTACGACGGCCGGCACCACCCGGTCGACAGCAAGGAAGTCGCCTTCGTCGCCGCCGGCCGCAAAGCCTTCCTCGACGCGATCGCGCGCGCCGCGCCACAGGTCCTGGAGCCGATCGTGGAACTGGAAGTCAGCGCACCGGAGGGCCAGGCCGGCGACATCACCGGCGGACTGGCGGCCAAACGCGCGCGCATCCACGGCACCGACAGCCGCCACGGCGAGATCATCATCCACGCCCAGGTACCGCTGTCGGAACTGGACGGCTATGCCGCCGAACTGAAATCTGCCACCGCCGGTCTGGGCCGCTATTCGCTGGATTTCAGCCACTACGAGCCGGTGCCGACCGCAGTGCAGCAACGCCTGGTCGCCGCGCACCAGCCCGGTGCGGAGGACGACTGAAGCGCACCTTTTCTACCGCGCGCACCCCGGGCCGGTGCGCGTGCCAGCTTTTTTTCAGCTTTTTTTGCGCCGCCCCTATTGGCGGCACGCTGCACTTGCCCTACATTTCGCGTTGCCGACGGGGTCGGCGCGACCCAACACTCACCGTTCACGGAACAGGAAAACCATGGCAAAGACCGCTAAGAAGGCTGCCCCGAAGAAGGCAGCGAAGAAAGTCGCCACCAAGGCCGCCGCCAAACCGGCCGCTCCCAAGCCGATCAAGGAAGCCCTGAGCAAGTCGGGCCTGGTCGCCCACATCGCCGAAGCCACCTCGCTGGCCGCCAAGGACGTCCGCGCCGTGCTGTCTTCGCTGGAATCCGCCGTGCACGCCTCGATCAGCAAGAAGGGCGCCGGCAGCTTCACCCTGCCGGGCCTGCTGAAGATCACCTCGGTCAGCGTGCCGGCCAAGCCGAAGCGCAAGGGCATCAACCCGTTCACCAAGGAAGAGCAGTGGTTCGCCGCCAAGCCGGCCACCGTCAAGGTGAAGGTGCGTCCGATGAAGAAGCTGAAGGACGCCGCGGTCTAATCGCGCCTGCCGCTTCTGCTGCACACCACGGGACGGCTTCGGCCGTCCCGTTTTTTTTGCGCTTCTCTCATTGGCGGGACATCTGCATTCACCGGGCTTGCGAGATGGAGGGTTTATTGAGGGCGCGCGCGCGTTTGCGGTTGATGGCGTCGGCTTACGGTGTGGGCGCCGCCCTGACGGGAGGAGTTGGCCCGGCTCGGTTGGACATCCTGTCCAACTCGCCTACCGCGGACATCCATGTCCGCTGGCCACCCCCTCCCGCCAGGACGGCGCAAGGCGCGTTGTTATTAGGCTTCGTTTGAGGCGCGCCGGGAGGGTGGGAGGAGAAGAGCTTGGCTCCCCATTGCCGTCGACACCTGACCAATCCCGGCTTCGATGTAGGAGCGGCTTCAGCCGCGACCGAGGGATCCCTCGGTCGCGGCTGAAGCCGCTCCTACATGAAAGAGCATTTCGAAGCCTGTTTCCTGCAGATGGCGGTAACAGTGGAGACAAAGGGTTCTCTTCTCTCCTTCTCCCGGCGCGCCCCGAACAAAGACTGAGACTCAAAGCGCCCTGCGCCGTCCTGCCGGGGTGGGCGCGTGAGCGGAACAGGGCGGCCGCGGCGGTGAGTGCGGGCAGGATGCCCGCCCGGACCGAGAGTGACCACCGCGGCAGCGGTGGCCGACCCCGGCAGGGCGGCGCTCACAACGTAAGCCAGCACAAGCCACCGCCCGCACCACGCGCCCCTCAAACAAACCACCTCGCAAACCGCGAAATTCGGCCATCCCGCTGATGAGAGGAGAACCTTTTCTGCGTCCCTGGTCGGGAACCGCAGGCCCATGCTCCCTTCGCGCCTCCTGGCCCTCGCCTGCGCGATGCTTGGCACTCCACCGTTGCTTCTGCCTTCATGCCGGAAACCACTCCCACCCGCCGCTTCCATCCGCTACGCATGCTGCGCCCGCTGCTGTGGCTGGCACTGCTCGCGGTCGCGCTGGCGTGGGCGTGGCGGCAACCCTTCGCCGCGCGCCTGCGCATGACCTGGGCACTGTCGCAAATGGCACCGCCCGAACACCTGCCGATCCCGGTCGACGGCGTCCGCGGCCGCCAGATCGCCGACACCTTCGGTGCACCCCGCGGCAGCGACCGCAGCCATGCCGGCGTCGACATCTTCGCCCCGCGCGGCACGCCGGTGCGCGCGACCACCCCCGGCATCGTGGTGTCGATCCGCGACAGCGGGCTGGGCGGGCGCCAGGTATGGCTGCTCGGCCCAGCGTTGCAGCGCCACTATTTCGCGCACCTGCAGGACTGGGCACCCGGCCTGTCCGAAGGCGACATCGTGCACCCCGGCAGCGTGCTCGGCAGCGTCGGCAACACCGGCAACGCACGCACCACACCACCGCACCTGCACTACGGCATCTATGGCCGGCAAGGCGCCTACGATCCATTGCCGCTATTGCGCGCCCCACCCTGAACCCGCCGGGCCGGCTGGAACAGTCCGTCATGGCCAGCCCTCTCGTGCCTACCGGCCGCCGGTCCTATCTTGGAGCCACCCCACACCCGCAAGCGCCCCATGTCCCGGCAACGCTATCGAATCACCGTCACGCCCATCGAAACCGATGGCCGACCTTGCAGCGGACGCTGCACCATCGAGTTCGAGCAGCGCTCCAGCGAAAACTGGACGCGTGCGCTGGAAGCGCTGCAACGCCAGCGCGGCCTCAGCGGCGACGCCTGCGCGGCATTCGCCGTGGCCACCGGCATGCTGAAGGAACTGGCCCTGCACAGCAGCGGCGAACACGAAAACCTGATCGCCACACTGCAGCCGCAACTGGACCAACTGCTCGACCGCGTCGCCGCGCTCACCCCGCCGCGCTGAGCCGGTGCGTGGGTGTGGCTCATCCCGCTTCGCGGGCGTGGCCGATCCCGCTGCGCGGGCTGTGCCCCCCAAGTTGTCGCTTTCGCGAAAACTTTGGACCCCGGCTTCGACCTTGCCTATCCCCCCGGCTTCGCCGCGCCCCTTAACAAAGGGGGCCCTCCACCCGAGGCGATGTCCTTTGTTCTTTGTAGGAGCGGCTTCAGCCGCGACCGAGAGATTCGGCGGTCGCGGCTGAAGCCGCTCCTACATCGAAGCAGAGATCAGAAGGGTACCGATGCAAATGGGGAGCCAGGCTTTTCTCTTCCCTCCCGCCCGGCGGAGGGAATGAACCGCCGAAAGCGCTTTGCCAACCGAGCCGGGCCCGCCTCCTCCCGTCGGGACGGTGCCCGCACCGTAAGCCGACAAAACCAACCGCCCACGGCGCGCCCCCTCAATAACCCCCACCCCGCAAGCCGCAGCGAATGCAGGCATCCCGCACAGGGAGGAAAAGCCCTGGCAAAGGAGCTTTCAAGCCTGGTGATTCCGCTTGCTGCAAGGAGCAGCTTCAGCCGCAGCTGCAGCAACCGGCGTCGGCCCACCGCCGACATCAGCCCCGGCGCTACACTGCGGCTTTCCCGCCGGAAGCCCGCGATGAAACCCTGGCCGCTGCTGTTCGCCACGTTGTTCCTGGGTAGTTGCCAATGCCATCGCGAGCCCGACGCCACCGCGCAGCAGACCGCTGGCGCCGCCGCGATCGAGGCCAATCCGACGCCATCGGCGCCCGCCGAAGACGCCGCCGCGTTGCAGGCCCAGCAGGCCAACCAGGCGCAGGCCCAGGCCTTCGCGGCGGCCGTCAGCACCGTGCACAGCTATCTGACCGCCTTGCCGCGGGGCGAGCAGGGCGACGCAAGCACCTTCTGGACCGGTGGCCGGCCATCGCCTGTGCCCGACGATGCCAACCTGCGCGAAGTACAGGGCCTGGACAGCATGCGTATCCAGACCTCCGTACCGACCGCGCTGGATCGCGAACTGCCGACCCGCGCAGTGGAAGTCCCGGTGACCCTCACCGCCCGCACCGCGCAAGGCACCCGCCACTTCAGCGGCTGGTATCGCCTGCGGCCGCGCGTGGATGGCAGCGGTTGGGAAATCACCTCTGCCTCGCTGCAGCCGGCACTGGATTGATCCCAACGCCCTGTCCGCAATCCACCACTCTGGAACGACAGCGCGCTAACCGCAGGTTCACCGCCGCCGGCTAAGGTGGCGGCCATCCTTCCGTCGAAGACCCGCCCATGAAAACGCGCCTGTCCGCCGCTCTGCTCGCCCTCGCACTCGGCACCGCTCTCGGCAACGTCGCCGCTGCCCCCGCCGTGCGCGGCGACCAGGTCAGCGTGGAGGCGAACGACGTGCAGCAATACCTCGGCGGGACCTTCCCGCAGACCCACGATGCGCTCGGCGGACTGCTCGAACTGACCGTCAGCAATCCCCAGCTCACGCTGCCGCCGGGCAACCGCCTCAACATGAATTTCGACCTGGCGATGGCGACCGCCGGCGGCGCGCCGACGCCCGTCGGCAACGTCGCCCTCAGCAGCGCCCTGCGCTACGACACCGCGCGCCAGGGCTTTTTCCTGGAGCAGCCCACTGTCGACCAGTTCAAGCCCGCGCAGGCCGGCGGCAAGCTCGACGCGCGCACCCGCGAGTTGCTCAACGTCTGGCTGGCCGACTATGCGCGCAAGGAGCCGATCTACAAGCTCGACCCGGCGATTGCCAGCCTGATGGGAACGCTGCAGGTGCAATCGGCGGCGGTGGAGAACGGCCGGCTGGTCGTGCACTTCAACCAGAACGTGGAATCCCTGGTCCCCGCATCGCTGCTGCAAGGCAAGTAACCACAGCAGCGGCGGCGGCCACTCAGCTCGCCAGCGCGCGCCCCACCGCATCGGCGAAGGCCGGAATATCGTCGGGCTTGCGGCTGGTGATCAGGCCGCCGTCTTCCACGACTTCGGCATCGCGCCAGCGTCCGCCCGCATTGCCGAGGTCCGTCTTCAGCGATGGCCAGGACGTGACCTGGCGATCGCGCACCAGGTCGCTTTCCACCAGCAGCCAAGGGCCATGGCAGATCGCCGCGACCGGCTTGCCGGCCTCCGCGAACGCCTTGACGAGTTCCACTGCCTTCGGTTCGCGCCGCAATGTGTCCGGGTTCATGACCCCACCCGGCAACACCAGCGCGTCGTAGCCGTCATGGCGGGCAGCGGCCAGCGCCACGTCGACCGCCACCTCGTCGCCCCAGTCGGTGTGCCGCCAACCGCGGATCTGGCGCTTGTCGCCAGGCGCGATCACGTCGACCTGCGCGCCCCACGATTGCAGGAGCCGCTTGGGCTCCTGCAGTTCGGATTGTTCGAAACCATCGGTCGCCAGAATGGCGACCTTCTTGCCGGCGAGCTGGTGGGCCATGACCGTCTTCCTCGATAACCGTGGAAGACCCATCCTCGCGGCGACGCCGTTGCTCGTCGGTGAGCCGCGCGTGCAAGCCGTGTCTGCGCGCCTCAGCGCTTGGGCTGCAGCATTGTCCCGGTGCATTTCTTGGAGCCGCAGCGGCACTCCCAGATCTTCTTCAGGCGCGGGGTGTGGCGCTCACCCAGGGTGATGCCGTAGTTGTAGGTCAGCTCTTCGCCCGGCTTGATGTTGCGGATCGCCTCGATGAAGACCTTGTCGTTGCGGCGCTCGTCGCCCTCCGCCTCTTCGATCACCGCTTCGCAATTCGGATCGCAGCTGTGGTTGATCCAGCGCGCGTCGTTGCCTTCGTAGTTGGCGTCGATGACGTAGTCGTCGTTCAAGGTGAACAGGAAGGTATGGCCGCTTTCCACGTCGCCGGTATCGTCGGCATCCACCTGCTCATGGGTGCGCCGGCGCCCCTTGTACTCGATGACCCGATCGCCCTTCTTCAGGGGCTGCACGGCGAACACACCGTTGCCGTGGATGCGGGATTTGCGGGCGGCGATCTTGCGCGACATGAAGTCTTCCATTGAGAAGTAATGGTCATTGTGGCCTGCGCGGCAGGGTCGCGCCAATGCCCGCCAGGCCAGCGCGCGATCGATCGCGGCTTGCCGTCGGCTGAATCCCGGCCGCCCTGCGCGCTGGCGGACGGGATCGCGGGTTGGCCTGCCCGGGGATAAAGCGTACAATTTCGGTCCGCTTTACACCCTGGGCTACCGGTCCTCCCGATGCTTCGCGTCACCAAGCTCACCGATTACGCCACCGTCGTGCTGACCGTCCTGGCCGCGCGCACCGGCGGCGTGCTCAGCGCCAGCGAATTGGCCGAACACGCCGGCCTGGAGGCCACCACCGTCAGCAAGCTGCTCAAGCCGCTGGCCCAGGCCGGGCTGGTCGAAGGCCTGCGTGGCGTGCATGGCGGCTACCGCCTGGCGCGCCCGGCCGACCGGATCACCCTGATCGAGATCGTCGAGGCGATGGAAGGCCCGCTGGCGATCACCGAGTGCAGCCAGGACCACAGCCAGTGCGGTATCGCCGAGCAATGCGGCGTGCGCAGCAACTGGCGGTTGATCAACGACGTGGTCGCCGATGCCCTGCGCGGCGTCACCCTGGCGCAGATGCTGCACCCCCTTTCCACCACCGGCGATGGCCGGCGGCGTCTGATCGCCGCCCAGGTCGCCATCTGATGAACCCTAGGCAGCCCCCCATGGCCACCGAAGTTGCACCCCCGCAGAACGCCGAAATCCTGGAGCGGCTGGGCCGTCGCTACGACGCCGGCTTCATCACCGAGATCGAGTCCGACTCGCTGCCCGCCGGCCTGGACGAGGACATCATCCGCGCCCTGTCGGCCAAGAAGAACGAGCCGGAGTGGATGACCGAGTGGCGCCTGTCCGCGTATCGGCACTGGCTGACCATGCCGATGCCGCACTGGGCCAAGCTCAACATCGCACCGATCGATTTCCAGGCGCTGAGCTACTACTCCGCGCCCAAGGGCCCGAAGTACAAGTCGCTGGACGAGGTGCCCAAGGAACTGCTCGACACCTACGACAAGCTGGGCGTGCCGCTGCACGAACGCGCCAAGCTGGCCGGCGTGGCGGTGGACGCGGTGTTCGACTCGGTCTCCGTCGGCACCACTTTCCGCAAGGAACTGGCCGAGAAAGGCGTCATCTTCTGCTCGATGTCCGAGGCGATCGCCGAGCACCCTGATCTGGTGCGCCAGTACCTGGGTAGCGTCGTGCCGGTGGGCGACAACTATTTCGCCGCCCTGAACTCGGCGGTGTTCTCCGATGGCAGCTTCGTGTTCATTCCCAAGGGCGTGCGTTGCCCGATGGAGCTGAGCACTTACTTCCGCATCAACGCCGGCCACACCGGCCAGTTCGAGCGCACCCTCATCGTGTGCGAGGACAAGGCCTACGTGTCCTACCTGGAAGGCTGCACCGCGCCGATGCGCGACGAGAACCAGCTGCATGCCGCGGTGGTCGAGCTGGTCGCGCTGGAAGACGCCGAGATCAAGTACTCCACCGTGCAGAACTGGTACCCGGGCGACGAAGAAGGCCGCGGCGGCATCTACAACTTCGTCACCAAGCGCGCCGAATGCCGTGGCGCACGCGCCAAGGTCACCTGGACCCAGGTCGAGACCGGCTCGGCGATCACCTGGAAATACCCGTCCTGCGTGCTGCTGGGCGACGACTCGGTCGGCGAGTTCCATTCGGTGGCGCTCACCCACCACCGCCAGCAGGCCGATACCGGCACCAAGATGATCCATATCGGCAAGCGCACCAAGAGCAAGATCGTCAGCAAGGGCATCAGCGCCGGGCGCGGCCAGAACACCTACCGCGGCCTGGTCAAGGTGGACCGCAATGCCGACGGCGCGCGCAACTACACCCAGTGCGACTCGCTGCTGATCGGCAAGAAGTGCGGCGCCCACACCTTCCCCTACATCGAGGTGAAGAACCCCGGTGCCACCGTCGAGCACGAGGCCACCACCTCCAAGATCAGCGACGACCAGCTGTTCTACTGCCGCGCACGCGGCATCGGCCAGGAAGACGCGGTGTCGATGATCGTCGACGGTTTCTGCAAGCAGGTCTTCCGCGAACTGCCGATGGAGTTCGCCGTCGAGGCCAAGAAGCTGCTCGAAGTGTCGCTGGAAGGCAGCGTCGGCTGACGCGCCCAGCGCGCTCCGATCTGCCCTCCCCCAAGAATCACGAATTCGCGAGTCACCCTCCATGTTGAAGATCGAAAACCTCCACGCCAGCGTCGCCGGCAAAGAAATCCTCAAGGGCCTGTCGCTGCAGGTGCAGCCGGGCCAGGTGCACGCCATCATGGGCCCCAACGGCGCCGGCAAGTCCACGCTGGGCAATGTGCTGGCCGGCCGCGACGGCTACGAAGTGACCGAAGGCAGCGTCGAGTTCGACGCCCAGCCGCTGCTGGAACTGGCGCCGGAAGCGCGCGCCGCCGCCGGCCTGTTCATGGCCTTCCAGTACCCGGTCGAGATCCCGGGGGTGAACAACACCTATTTCCTGCGCGCCGCGCTCAACGCCCAGCGCAAGGCGCGCGGCGAGGAAGAACTGGATTCGATGCAGTTCCTCAAGCTGGTGCGGCAGAAGCTGGCCGTGCTGCACCTGAAGGACGAGCTGTTGCACCGTGGCGTCAACGAAGGCTTCTCCGGCGGCGAGAAGAAGCGCAACGAGATCTTCCAGCTCGCCGTGCTCGAACCCAAGCTGGCGATCCTCGACGAGACCGACTCGGGCCTGGACATCGACGCGCTCAAGACCGTCGCCGACGGCGTCAACGCGCTGCGTTCGCCGGACCGCTCGTTCCTGGTCATCACCCACTACCAGCGCCTGCTCGACTACATCAAGCCCGACGTCGTCCATGTGCTCGCCGACGGTCGCATCGTGCAGACCGGCGGCCCGGAGCTGGCGCTGGAACTGGAGAAGCACGGCTACGCCTGGCTGAAGGACCGGATCGCGCCGGAGACCGTGTAATGACTGTCCTTCTCGATTCCCTGGCCGCCGGTTTCAATGGCGACGCGCGTCGCCGCGGCGTGCTGGACGAAGCGCTGCGCGACGGCCTGCCCGGCGCGCGCAGCGAAGCCTGGAAGTACACCCCGTTGCGCGCGCTCGAGCGCCGCAGCTTCACGGCATCACCATCGGCAGTGGCGGACGTCGACCCGAGCTTGCTGGACGGGATCCCCGCGCCGCGCCTGGTGTTCGTCAACGGCCGCCACGCACCGGCGCTGTCGCAGCTCGACGAGCTGCCCGCCGGCGTCAGCCTGCAGCCGTTGTCGGCCGCGCTGGCCGGCGGCGAAGAGTCGGCGCGCTTCCTGGAGCGCCGCTTCGAGCGCGCCGAAGAAGTCTTCGCCCGCCTCAACGCCGCCCTCGCCGACGAAGGCGTGCTGCTGCGCGTCGCCGAAGGCACCGCGGTCGAGACACCGCTGCAGCTGGTCTTCATCGGCGCGGCCACCGGCAACGACCTGGCCTGGCACCAGCGCCACCTGATCGAACTGCGCGCAGGCGCATCGCTGTCGCTGCTCGAACACCATCTGCACGCCGGTGACGGCGCCCACCTGGGCAACGTCGTCGCGCACGTGCACCTGGCCCAGGGCGCGAAACTGGCGCATGCCCGCGTGCAGGACGAAAGCGCGCAGTTCACCTCGCTGCTGCGCACCGACGCGGTGCTCGCACGCGATGCCGAATACCGCCGCGTGGACCTGGAACTGGGCGCGGCGCTGGGCCGCCACGAGCTCAACGTCCGCCTGGAAGGCGACAACGCCCAACTGATCGCCAATGGCGTCCTGCTCGGCAATGGACGCCGCCACAGCGACACCCGCCTGGGTATCGAACACATTGCCCGCGACACCACCTGCACGCTGACCTGGCGCGGCGTGGCCACCGATCGCAGCCGTGTGGTCTTCCACGGCGGCATCCATATCCGCCCGGGCGCCGATGGCACCGATGCGCGGCTATCCAACAAGAACCTGCTGCTGTCGGCCAATGCCGAGATCGATACCCAGCCGGTACTGATCATCGACGCCGACGAAGTCCAGGCCGCGCATGGCGCCACCGTCGGCCAGCTCGATGCGAACGCGCTGTTCTACCTGCGCTCGCGCGGCCTGCCGCAGGCGCAGGCGCAGGCCCTGCTCAGCGCCGCGTTCTGCCACGAGCCGCTGACGGTACTGCCCGGCCCGCTCGCGCAGATCCTGGCCAAGCGCCTGGACGCGGCCCTGGCCTCGGCGGGCGTGGCATGAACGCGCCGGTCGCCCACGCCACCACCACTCCAGACTGGGCGCGCATCCGCAGCGATTTCCCGCTGCTGCTGCGCCAGGTCCACGGCAAGCCGCTGGTCTATTTCGACAACGCGAACACTGGCCAGAAGCCATTGCCGGTGATCGCCGCGACCGACGAGTTCTATCGCCGCCAGAACGCCAACGTCAGCCGCGCCGTGCACGCCCTGGGCACCGAAGCGACCGACGCCTACGAAGGCTCGCGCACCAAGCTGGCGCGCCTGCTCAATGTGCGCGGCGACGAACTGGTGCTGTGCAGCGGCACCACCTTCGGCATCAACCTGGTTGCCTATTCCTGGGCACTGCCGCGCCTGAAGGCCGGCGATGTGATCCTGGTGTCGCGGATGGAGCACCACGCCAACATCGTGCCATGGCAACTGGTGGCCGAGCGCACCGGCGCCAAGATCCGTGTCGCCGACATCCACCCGGACGGCACGCTCGATCTCGACGCGCTGCGCGCGGCGATGACGGCCGACGTCAAGCTGCTCGCGTTGACCCACGTGTCCAACGTGCTCGGCACCGTCAATCCGGTGCGCGAGATCTGCCGCGAAGCACGCAAGCGCGGCATCGTGACGCTCATCGATGGCTCGCAGGCGGCCCCGCACCGGCGCCTGGACGTGGCGGCGATCGGCTGTGATTTCTACGTCATCACCGGCCACAAGATGTGTGGCCCGACCGGCACCGGCGCGCTGTGGGCGCGCCGCGAGCACCTGCAGTCGATGCCACCGTTCATCGGCGGCGGTGAGATGATCAAGGAAGTCAGCTTCGACGGCACGGTCTTCAACGATCCGCCGCACAAGTTCGAAGCGGGCACCCCCAACATCGCCGGCTTCATCGGCCTGGGCGCAGCCGTCGACTACCTGCAGACGATCGGCCTGGAACACATCGAAGCCCGCGAAGGCGAACTGCTCGCGCACCTGACCGAAGAACTGCAGCGCATCGACGGCCTGCGCATCTTCGGCACCGCGGCGGACAAAGCCGCGGTGGTGTCGTTCCTGATCGAGGGCGCGCATGCCCACGACCTGGCGACCCTGCTCGACCTGGAAGGCGTGGCCGTGCGTTCCGGCCAGCATTGCGCCCATCCCTTGCTGCAGTTCTACGGCGTCGCGGCGACCTGCCGCGCCTCGCTGGCTTTCTACAACACCCACGAGGAGATCGAGCACTTCATCGCCTCCTTGCGCAAGGTGCGCACGCTGCTGGCCTGAGCCGCCGGCCGCGTGGCCGCGCCGCCTCGCCAGGATCCACCCATGGCGCGCTGCCCGCATGCAGGCACCGGGCCGCAGCGGCGGTGCGGCCCCTGCGCCGCTAGAATGACGCCATGCACACGCTCACTTTCCGTACCGCCACCGTCACTGACGTTCCCGCGATCGTCGCCCTGGTCACCTCCGCCTATCGCGGCGACGCCAGCCGCGTCGGCTGGACCACCGAAGCCGACTTCCTGGACGGCACCCGGGTCGAGCCGGAGATCCTGCGCCAGGACATCCTGCGCGACCGCAGCGTCGTGCTGCTGGCCGAGGTCGATGGCAAGCTGGTCGCCTGCGCGCATATCGCCGACGACGGCGACGCCGGCTATTTCGGCATGTTCTCGGTCAGCCCCGGCCTGCAGGGCGGCGGCATCGGCAAGCAGATGATCGCCGAGGCCGAACGCACCGTGCAGGAGCACTGGGGCCTGCAGCGCATGCGGATGACGGTGATCGACATCCGCGACGAGCTGATCGCCTTCTACGAACGCCGCGGCTATCGCCGCACCGGCATCACCCGGCCATTCCCCTATGGCGACGCCCGCTTCGGCATCCCGCTGCGCGACGACCTGCGCTTCGAGATATTGGAGAAGCCGCTCGAGCGCCAGGCGTCGTGAGCGCGACCTGGACCTTCGTCTGCGCCTCGACCGAGCTGCTGCCCGGCGAGCTGAAGTCCGTGTGGGACGAAGTCACCGATACGCCGATCCTGGTCTTCAACCTCGACGGCGAGCTGTATGCCCTGGAAGACCGCTGCAGCCATGAGGACTACGAGCTGTCGGCCGGCACCTTCGACCCGGCCGAGGGCAGCATCGAATGCCTGCTGCACGGCGCCCGGTTCGATATCCGCGATGGCCGGCCGTTGTGCCCGCCCGCCTACACCCCCGTCGCCAAGTTCCCGGTCAAGCGCGAGCACGACGGGATCTGGACGCGCGACGACCGCGACTGAGCAGGGCCTCCCCGCGCAAGCGGGCCCGCGGCATCCAAGCCACTGCACAGCCGGCCTGCACGTCGTTATGGGCCGATCACCCCTGCCCGCCGCCTGGCGCCGCGCCAAATGCCATTGCAAACGATTCGCATTTGCTGTCAAAATATTGTGATGCCAGGCCTGATGGGCCAAGCCAAGCGAACCAATCAAGCGTCCCGTCTCCTGGCCCTGCGTCCGAGGACGGCGACCATTCGTCTCCAGGAAGCAGACATGACCATCAAGAGCCGCAAGCACTCCTTTTCCCGCCTCGCCTCGGCACCGACGCTGACCGCGGCCGCCCTGCTGCTGGCCGCCCCGCTGGCGGCGCAGGCCGAGGCTGCCGATTCGGCCAAGGCGTCCGCCAAGACCCTCGACAAGGTCGACGTCCACGCGCAGCGCGCCAAGCGCTATCTGGTGGAGACGCCGTCCTCGCCGAAGTTCACCCAGCCGCTGATCGACACCCCGCAGACGCTCAACATCATCAGCCGCGACCTGTTCAACGAACAGGGCGCCACCACCCTGACCGAGGCGCTGCGCAACAGCCCGGGCGTGGGCACGTTCTACGTTGGCGAGAACGGCAATACCAGCACCGGCGACACCGTCTACATGCGCGGCTTCGACAGCTCCAGCAGCATCTTCGTCGATGGCATCCGCGACCTGGGTTCGGTCTCCCGCGATGTCTTCAACATCGAACAGATCGAGGTACAGAAGGGACCGGCCGGCACCGATAACGGCCGCAGCGCGCCGACCGGCTCGATCAACCTGGTCAGCAAGCAGCCGCTCGGCACGGATGCGACCAGCGCCTCGATCACCGGCGGCGTCGATGGGCAGCGCCGCGTCACCGGCGACTGGAACCAGACCCTCGGCTCGCCCGCCACCGCCCTCCGAGTCAACGTCATGGGCCAGGACAGCGATGCCGTCGGCCGCGACCACGTGCAGAACAAGCGCTGGGGCATCGCGCCATCGCTGGCGTTCGGCCTGGACAGCGCCACCCGCTACTACCTCAACCTGCTGTACGTGAAGCAGGACAACATCCCCGATGGCAGCGTGCCGACCATTGGCCTGCCCGGCTATTCGTCGCCGGATCCGGCACGCCCCTGGCTGGCGACCGCGCCGCGGGTGAATCCGGAGAACTTCTACGGCACCCGCCACGACCACGACGACGTCACCTCGCAGATGGCGACGTTCCGCTTCGAGCATGACTTCTCCGACTCGCTGCAGCTGACCAATACCGCACGCTGGGGCAAGAACGAGCAGGATTACATGCTCACCGCGTTCATGGTCACCGCGGCCAACCTGCTGACGCCGAACCCGGCCGATCCCTCGACGTGGACGCTGGCGCGCAGCACGCCGACCTTCAAGGACCAGGAATACACGATCCTCACCGATCAGTTGAACCTGCGCTGGAACTTCGTCACCGGCTCGGTCCAGCACAACCTGAGCACCGGCCTGGAAGCGACCCGCGAAGAGCTCAAGAGCTGGGGCGTGGCCACCCTGGGTGGCGCGTGGCCGGCGGCCAACCTGTACGACCCCGACTGGAATGTCGATGGCTTGCTCTGGGGACGCAACGGCGCCCGCTCCGACGGCCAAACCGACACCTACTCGTTCTATGCCTTCGACACGCTGAAGTTCGGCGAAAGCTTGCTGGTCACCGGCGGCGTGCGCGTGGACCACTACCAGACCGATTTCAGCAGCCTGGTCGCGTGCGGTGGCCGTGGCGGCCCGGCCTGCGGCACGCTGCCGGCCGGCAGCATCGTGCCGGGCGTGGACACCGATGCGTCCGACACCCTGTTCAACTGGAAGCTGGGCGCGGTCTACAAGGCCGCCGACAACATCAGCCTGTACGCCAACTACGCGATCTCGCAGCAGCCCCCGGGCGGCAGCTCGCTGGAACTGAGCACCGCGGCCAACAACCTCAACAACCCGCTGCTGGATCCGCAGAAGGCCAAGACCGCCGAAGTCGGCACGAAGTGGAACTTCTTCGACGACAACCTGCTGCTGACGATGGCGGTGTTCCGCACCGACGTCACCAACGAGATCGCGCCGGACCCGACCAACCCGAACATCTTCTACCAGACCGGCGAAAAGCAGGTGCAGGGCGTGGAGCTGTCGGCGGTGGGCCGTATCGGCGAGAACTGGTCGGTGTCGGCGGGCTATACCAAGATGGACGCGCAGGTGAAGGAAGGTAGCAAGGTGGCCCAGGACGGCAGCCAGGACCTGGCCTACACGCCGGACAGCGCCTTCACCGCCTGGACCACCTACACCCTGCCGTTCAAGCTCACCATCGGCGGCGGCGTGCGCTACAGCGGCGAGATGAAGCGCGGCACCGACGGTGCGATCGGCACGCCGGCCTTCGTCGAGTCGTATACGGTCTGGGACGCGGTGGTCAGCTATCCGTTCAACGACCACTTCGACCTGCGCTTGAATGCTTACAATCTCTTCGACAAGGAATACGTCGCCGGGATCAACAAGAGCGGCTACCGCTACAACCCGGGCGCGCCGCGTACGTTCACGCTGACGGCCAACGTGCGGTTCTGACCGGGCCCGTCCGGTCGCTGCGCAACCGCGCCATCTGGAGACGCCATGCTGCTGCACATTCCCGGCATCCTCGACGCAGCGGAAGTCGCGCACTTCCGCCGCCAGCTCGATGCAGCCGAATGGACCGACGGTCGCGAGACCGTCGGTGCGCAGGGCGCGCAGGTCAAGCGCAACCTGCAGTTGCCGGACGCCTCGCCCTTGAAGCAGCAGCTCGGCCAGGCCGTGCTCAACGCGCTGGCGCGCAGCCCGCTGTACTTCGCCGCCGCGTTGCCATTGCGTACGGTGCCGCCGCGTTTCAACCGCTACGAGGGCGGCGGCCACTACGGTTTCCACGTCGATGGTGCGGTGATGACGCTCGCCGCCCAGCACGGCCTGCCCGCCACCACGCTGCGCACCGACTTGTCGTGCACGCTATTCCTCAGCGCACCGGAGGAATACGAGGGCGGCGAGTTGGTGATCAGCGACACCTACGGCCAGCATGAAGTGAAGCTGCCGGCCGGCGACCTCATCGTGTATCCGTCCAGCAGCCTGCATCAGGTCGCACCAGTGACAAGCGGTGCACGCCTGGCTTCGTTCTTCTGGGTGCAAAGTCTCGTGCGCGACGCCGGGCGGCGCCAGACCTTGTTCGAACTGGATGCCTCGATCCAGGCGCTCACCCAATCGCTGCCGCAAACCGGCGCCGACCGCGACGCGCTGCTGCGCCTGACCAACGTCTATCACAACCTGCTGCGCGACTGGTCCGAGACATGAGTGCCGAGGCGGATATCGCCAACGCGCGCCAGCGTCGCGGCTTCTGGCTGCGCACCTTGCACCAGTGGCACTGGATCAGCGCGGCGGTCTGCCTGGTCGGCATGCTGCTGTTCGCCGCCACCGGCCTGACCCTCAACCATGCCGCGCAGATCGAGGCCAAGCCCGAGGTCACCCACCGCCAGTTCGCCCTGCCCGCGCCGCTGCTCGCCAGGTTGCGCGGACCGGCCGAAGGCGACGCGCCGCTGCCGCCCGCGGTGGCCGGCTGGCTCGGCGGCGAGCTGTCGCTGCGGCTATCCCGCCAGTCGGCCGAGTGGTCGGCGGACGAGGTCTACGTTTCGCTGCCGGCACCGGGCGAGGACGCCTGGCTGAGCATCGACCGCCACAGCGGCGCGGTCGAATACGAACGCACCCAGCGCGGCTGGGTCTCCTATTTCAACGACCTCCACAAAGGCCGCAATGCCGGGCCGGCCTGGGGCTGGTTCATCGATGTATTCGCCCTCGCCTGCCTGGTGTTCTGCATCACCGGGCTGTTCCTGCTGCAGATGCATGCGCGCCAGCGCAGCATGACCTGGCCGCTGGTCGGCCTGGGCCTGCTGTTGCCGCTGCTGATCGCCCTGCTCCTCATCCACTGACCCCATCGGAGACGCCCATGCGCGGCACCTTCACCCTCACCACCACGACGACGATTGCCGGGATGACGATGGCCGGCCTGATGACCGCACCGGTCCACGCCGCCACCCTCGAGGTCAACGTCGAGATCCCCAAGCTCAACGTCGCCGAATACCACCGCCCGTACCTGGCGATCTGGATCGAAGGCGCCGACGCGCAGGTCGCGCGCAACCTGGCGGTCTGGTACCAGTCCAAGGACACCCAGGAGGGCCATGGCACCAAGTGGCTGCCGGACCTGCGCCAGTGGTGGCGCAAGAGCGGCCGCAACGTGCAGATGCCGATCGACGGCGTCAGCGGCCCGACCCGCCCGGCCGGCACGCACGCATTGTCGTTCGGCGACGCGCAGTTGAACGGCCTGGCGGCAGGGCAATACACGCTGGTCGTGGAAGCCGCGCGCGAAGTCGGCGGCCGCGAACTGGTGAAGATCCCCTTCCAGTGGGGCGGCGGTGCGCAGCAGGGCAAGGCCCAGGGCAGCACCGAGCTGGGCGCCGTCACCCTCGCCACCCGTCCCTGATTCCAGACCCCTTCCGAAGGAGCATCCGATGAAGCGTTCCACCCTCCTGCTCGCGCTGGCCACCGCTGCCGCGTTCGTCGTCGCCTCGCCCGCCGCGCTGGCGCACAAGGCGTGGCTGCTGCCCTCGCAGACCGTGATCGCCGGCGAGAAGCCGTGGATCACCGTCGATGCTGCGGTATCCAACGATCTGTTCTACTTCAATCACGTGCCGCTGCGCCTGGACAACCTGGCCATCACCGCACCGGACGGCAGCCCGCTGCAGCCGCAGAATACTGCCACCGGCAAGTACCGCAGCGTCTTCGACGTGGAGCTGACCCAGCCCGGCACCTATCGCCTGGCCGTGGTCAACGCCGGCCTCAACGCCAGCTGGAAGGAAGACGGCAAGCCCAAGCGCTGGCGTGGCAACGAAGCCAGCTTCGCGACCGAAGTGCCGAAGCAGGCGCAGGACCTGCAGGTCTCGCAGTCGCTCGGCCGGGTCGAAACCTTCGTCACCAACGGTAGCCCGACCCAGACCGCGCTCAAGCCCTCGGGCCAGGGCCTGGAGCTGGTGCCGGTCACCCACCCGAACGACCTGTTCGCGGGCGAGCCGGCCCAGTTCAAGCTGCAGATCGACGGCAAGCCCGCCGCCGGCCTGGAAGTGGAGATCGTCCGTGGCGACACCCGTTACCGCAACGCGCAGGAAGAGATCAAGGTGACCACCGACGCGCAGGGCGGCTTCAGCGTGACCTGGCCGCAGGCCGGCATGTACTGGCTGGAAGTGACCAGCGAGGACAAGAAGACCTCGATCAAGCAGGCCAAGCAGCGTCGCCTGAGCTACGTGGCCACGCTGGAAGTGCTGCCGCAGTAACAGCCCTGGCCGCGCGTAATGGTGCGCGCGGCCATCCGGCGGTATCGACACGATGAAGCAATCGCTCTCTGCATCCGCGCAGGAAATCGCCTCGCTCGGTGGCCACAGCATGGGTACGCGCTGGAGCGCCCGCGTCGTCGTGCGCGCCGGTCGCGACCTGCACGGGCTGCATGCCGGCATCCAGGCCGTGCTGGACCGGGTGGTCGCGCAGATGAGCACCTGGGAAGCGGATTCGGATATCAGCCGCTACAACCGCGCGGCCGCCGGCAGCTGCCATGTCTTGCCTGCGGAGTTTGCGCAGGTGCTGCGCGCCGCGCAGGCAATCGCACAGGCCAGCGGCGGCGCTTTCGATCCCAGTGTCGGCCCGATGGTGGCGCTGTGGGGCTTCGGCGCCGCGCGCAGCGGTCATCGCGTGCCCTCGGCCGAGGAGATCGCCGCGATCGCGCCACGTGTCGGCTGGCAACGCCTGCAATGGCAGCAAGGCCAGCGCTTGCTGCAGCCGGGTGGGATCGAACTGGATCTGTCCGGCATCGCCAAGGGCTACGGCGTGGACGCGGTCGCGCACTGGCTGCGGCACGCTGGCGTGCATAGCGCGCTGGTCGAGGTCGGCGGCGAATTGTTCGGCTATGGCCGCAAACCCGATGGCCAAGCTTGGCGCGTGCTGGTGGAATCGGCGCCAGAAGAAGATGCGGAAGCGGACCTGCCGCCGCGGATACTCGCACTCGACGGCTTGGCAGTAGCCACCTCGGGCGACCGCTGGCATCGTTTCGAGGTCGACGACACGCGCTATTCGCATAGTTTCGATCCGCGCAGCGGCCGTCCGGTCGCGCAGGCCGCCGCGGCGGTCACCGTGGTCGCGGCTGATGCCATGCACGCCGACGCATGGGCGACGGCGATGACCGTGCTCGGCGTCGAGCAAGGGCTCGCGCTTGCGGAATCCCAGGACCTCGCAGTGCGTTTCCTGTCACGCACGCGGTCCGGCCTGCAGGAACATCTGAGCAGCGCCTTCGAACGCCAGTGCGAGGCGACGCCGTGAACGGGCGCGTCAGGCTCGGCAACGCGATGGTGCTGGCAATCCTCGTTGCAGGCGCGCTGGCGTTGGCGAGGCTGCATGCATCGCCCTGGTGGCCGGGCGATGCACTGGGCTGGCAATGGCGCGCCGCCTGGGGCTGCCTGGCCGGATATGCGCTGCTATGCGTGGCGGTGGGCTGGCGCAGGCGCGCCGTCGAAGCCGACACCGTTGCGAAGACCACCGAAGCAGCGCCCGCGACGCAAACGCTGGTGGTGTGGGCGAGCCAGACCGGGTTCGCCCACGAACTGGCCGGACGCAGCGTTGCGACGCTGCAGGTCGCCGGCGTGGCCGCCCACGCATTGCCGCTGGAGCAACTGGACGCAGCCACGCTGCAGCAGGCCGCGCGCGTGCTGTTGATCGCCAGCACCACTGGCGAGGGTGATCCGCCGGACCATGCCAGCGGTTTCCTGCGCCGCGTGCTGCCCGACGCGCGAACGCTGTCCGGCCTGCGTTACGGCGTGCTGGCGCTGGGGGATCGCAGCTACGAGCAGTTTTGCGCCTTTGGGCGCGAGCTCGACGAATGGCTGGCGCATCGCGGCGCGCACGCGCTGTTCGACCGCGTCGAAGTCGACAACGCCGATCCCGGTGCGCTGCGCCATTGGCAATATCTGCTCGCGCAACTGGGCGACGGACACGCCGACGCCGACTGGGAACGCCCGCAATACCAGCGCTGGAAACTGCAGGCGCGCGAGTTGAGCAACCCCGGCTGCGAGGCGCCGGCCTGGCGACTGTCGCTGCAGCCGTCCGACGGCGATTGGCCGCAATGGCAGGCCGGCGATATCGCCGAGATCGGACCTTGCCACTCGCCGACCGAAGTCGAGCAGTGGTTGCGCGACCATGCGCTGGAGGGCGAAGCGATCGTGCAGGGGCAGACGCTACGGCAGTGGGTCGCGCGCGCGCAGTGGGCCACGATGGCGCCCGCGGCGCAGGCCGCCCCGCTCGACCTTGAGGCCTTCGTCGCCACTTTGCAGCCGCTGCCGCATCGCGAGTATTCGATCGCCTCCACGCCGCGCGAGCGCAGCCTGGAACTGCTGGTCCGCTGCCAACGCGCGGCCGATGGCCGCCTCGGCCTGGGCAGCGGCTGGCTATGCCAGTACGCCCCGTTGGGCGGTGGGGTCGCGCTGCGGATCCGTGCCAATCCAGGTTTCCACGCCCCCGAGCCCGCCCTTCCGCTGATCCTGATCGGCAACGGTACGGGGCTGGCCGGTCTGCGCAGCCAGCTGTGCGCGCGCGTCGAGGCAGGCGCACGCCGCAACTGGCTGCTGTTCGGCGAACGCCATGCCGCCCACGACGGCCACTACGACACCGACCTGCAGCGGTGGCGCCAGGAGGGTTGGCTGTCGCGGCTCGATGCGGTGTATTCGCGCGACGGCGGGGCCCTGCGCTATGTGCAGGATGCGCTGCGCGCCGCGGCGCCGACCTTGCGCGAATGGGTAGATGCGGGGGCGTCGATCTACGTTTGCGGCAGCCTGCAAGGCATGGCGCCGGCGGTGGATGCGGTGATCGAGGAAACGCTGGGCGCTGGCCGCCGCGAGGATCTGCTCGCCTCGGGCCGCTATCGCCGCGACGTCTATTGAGACCGGGCTGAAGCGTCGACCGACCGTTCCGACGTCAGCGCCGGTTCGATACGGATCGCCAACAGCTCGCCGGCGCCTTGCAACGAATACCGACAGCGTTCGCCCGCACCCAGCCACGCCGTATCGCCGGCGGCCATCGCTTCCAGTCCGCTGTCCGGATCGAAGCGGGCGTGGCCGGCGAGCAGATGGATGGCCCAGGCGACCCGGGGCTCGGTGAAGAACAGCATCGAACCAACCAGCGGCCGATGCAGCAGCGCCGCCTGCACCTGGTCGCGGCGCCACATCAGGTTGAAATCCTGGGTCGGCCCATCGATCAGCTCGCCGCGCAAGGCGGCTTCGCCGGCGAAGCGGAAGCGCTGGTGCGGCGGCAGCAGTTCGACGTCGGCGCCATCGTCGAAACGCAGTCGCACGCCGTTGCCGTGCAGCAGTACCAGTTCGCGTTCGATGCCCGGAAATGCGGAGAAGTCGGCGTCCTGCTCGATTTCGGCGATGGACAGTCGCAGCGACCAGTCCTCGCCCGGCCCGGCCCGCAGGATCTCGCGGGTCCAGCCTTGCTGGTTGCGCCAGCGTTCGCGCCGGTATTCGTGGGCGGGAATGGATTGGCTGGGCAGGTCGAAGAGGTCCATGCCGGTATTCTGCCGGAAGGTTTGCTTCGGCAGTTCGCCGTGGCTTATGCGGATGGCCGCAATCCATCTGCTCCCATGGATCGACTTGTGCAGCTTCCGCGGCTTGCGAGGTGGGGGTTTACTGAGCGGCGCGCTGTGCGGTCTGCGGTTTGCGGCGTCGACTTACGGCGCGGGCCCGTCCCGACGGGAGGGGACTGACCCGGATCCTCACTGTAGGAGCGGCTTCAGCCGCGACCGCGGGATGTCGGCGGTCGCGGCTGAAGCCGCTCCTACAAAGAGCGAGCGACATCGCCTCGGGTGGAAGCCCCCTTTGTTGAGGGGGCGCGCGAAGCCGCGGGGAGAGGCAAGGAGTGGGGCCCGAAGTTTGCCTTGCAAACTTTGGGGGGCAGGTCCGCGAAGCGGACATGCAACGAGAATCGCCCGGCCACACATCCTGTGCGTACCGGGCGATTACGTCCTTGTCGGCGTCCAGCCATCCCCTAGACGTCCAGCCTAGATCGGGCGCGGTCACGCATCCTGCGTCGAACCGTATCCTTGCGTCGCTGCTCCTACTGTCTCTTCACCGGCTTTGCGGCCACCGTGTCTGGCACCTTCGTTGCGGGCGCGGCTCCGGCCCCCACTTCGATCAGGTCTCGATTCCTTTCGATGGTGCTCAGTCCGATCCCTCGGACTTCCGCCAGTTCCTCGGCGCTCTTGAACGGTCCGTTGGCATCCCGGTACTCGACGATCGCCTGGGCCTTGGAGGGCCCGACGTTGACCAGCACCTTGTCCAGTTCCTCGGCGTTGGCGGCATTGATGTCGACCTTGTCGGCCGCGTGGGCCTGGATCGCCATCGAAAGCCCCAGCGCGAGGGCCAACCGGACTACGGTCTGTAACTTCATGCAACACTCCTTGTGGCTCGGGGGAGGTACACCGGCTTTCCTGCCGGCGGGACCAGCATCCCGCGCCACATGAACCCAGCCTATCGCTCACGCTGTCTACACGCAGCCGGTAAAGCTCGCGGGCGCATGTAGGAAAATTCCTACCCCTGAGGGCGGCGTAGAATATGCGCCTTCAAGACAGTAGCTCCGGAGTTTTCCCCGATGGACAGCGCCAAGATCGATCGATACGTCAGCGAAAAATGGGACCAGGACATCGTCCCCCAGCTGGTCGAGTACATCCGCATTCCCAACAAGTCGCCGATGTTCGACGCCGACTGGGTCAAGCACGGGTACATGGACCAGGCCGTCGCGCTGATGGAAAACTGGGCGCGTGCCCAGCAGATCGCGGGACTGAAGGTCGAGGTGGTCCGCCTGGAAGGCCGCACCCCGCTGATCCTGCTGGAGATCCCGGCCAGCGGCCCGGAAACCGGCGAAGACACCGTGCTGCTGTACGGGCACCTGGACAAGCAGCCGGAAATGACCGGCTGGGATCCGGACCTGGGCCCCTGGAAGCCGGTGCTGCGCGGCGACAAGCTGTACGGACGCGGCGGCGCCGACGACGGCTACGCGATCTTCGGTTCGCTGGCCGCAGTGCTGGCGCTGCAGGAGGATGGCCTGCCGCATGCGCGCTGCGTGATCCTGATCGAAGCCTGCGAAGAGTCCGGCAGCTATGACCTGCCCGCCTATGTCGATCATCTCGCCGACCGCATCGGCAAGCCGTCGCTGGTGGTCTGCCTGGATTCGGGTTGCGGCAACTACGACCAGCTGTGGTGCACCACCTCGCTGCGCGGCCTGACCGGTGGCAACCTCACCGTCAAGGTGCTTGAGGAAGGCGTGCATTCCGGCGACGCTTCCGGCGTGGTGCCGTCGAGCTTCCGCCTGCTGCGCCAGCTGCTGTCGCGCATCGAGGACGAAAAGACCGGCCGCATCCTGCTGGAAGGCCTGCACGTGGAAGTCCCGGCCGAACGCCTGGATCAGGCGAAGAACGCGGCGAAGGTGCTGGACACGGCGATCTTCGACAAGTTCCCGCTGGTCGAGGGCCTGAAGCCGATGAGCGAGGAGCTGACCGAGCTGGTGCTCAACCGTACCTGGCGTCCGGCACTGTCGGTGACCGGTGTCGGCGGCATGCCGCCGCTGGAATCGGCTGGCAACGTGCTGCGTCCGCAGACCGCGGTGAAGCTGTCGCTGCGCCTGCCGCCGACCGCCGACGGCAAGCGCTGCGGCGAACTGCTCAAGGAAGCGTTGCTGCGCGATCCGCCGAACGGCGCGAAGGTGACCCTGGAGCTGGAAAAGGCATCCACCGGCTGGAATGCCCCGGCGATGGCCGCGTGGCTGGAAAAGGCCATCGACGATGCCAGCCAGACCTTCTTCGGCAAGCCGGCGATGTACATGGGTGAAGGCGGCTCGATCCCGTTCATGGGCATGCTCGGCGAAAAATTCCCCGGCGCGCAGTTCATGATCACCGGTGTGCTGGGCCCGCATTCCAACGCACACGGCCCCAACGAGTTCCTGCATATCCCGATGGGCAAGCGCGTCACTTCCTGCGTGGCCAAGGTGATTGCCGAACACCACGCCGCCTGCCTGCGCGGGGAGACCAGCGGCTCGCCGGTCGCCGCCGACAGCGGCACCCGCCACGGCGGCCACGGCTGCTGCTGACGGGCATGACGGACGCAGCCTGGCCTTGCTAGGCTGCGTCCTTCGAACCAAGGGGACGCGGCGCATGGGCGATCTATTCGGCAGCGACAGCTGGCTGTACATCATTCTGGTCGGCTTCGTGGTCGGTCTGCTCGCACGTTTCTTCTCGCCTGGCCCGCAACGGCTGGGATGCCTGCTGACGATCGTGCTGGGCATCGCCGGCGCGGTGCTGGCCGGCTGGTTCGGCCAGCACATGGGCTGGTATCGCCCCGGCGAGCCGGCCGGCTTCATCGGCGCGCTGCTGGGCGCGGTCGTGATCCTTGCGCTGATGCGCCTTTTCAGCGGCCGACGCTGACTTCCCGCCCCCCACCGCGGTCGGCACTGCGGCTTTCGACATCGTCCCCGTGATGCATCCAGACACTGCTCCAGACCCCCGCGCCGCGCTGCGCCTGCAATGGATCCGCGACGCCCTCGGCGACGCGCAGGCCGCCCTGGAACGCGCCTCGGTGGACGCCGGCATGCGCAGCTATTGGCGCAGCAGCGGCCACGGCCCCAGCCGCATCGTGATGGACTCGCCGCCCGGGCTGGACGATCCGCGCCCGTGGCTGGCAATGCGCGAACTGCTGCAATCCGGTGGCGTGCGGGTGCCGCAGGTATTGGCCGCAGACGTGCAAGCCGGCTTCCTGCTGCTGGAGGATCTCGGCGGGCCGACCCTGGCGCAGGTGCTGAACGATGCCAACGCCGACGCGCTCGTCGATGCCAGCCTCGAACAACTGCTGCGCCTGCAGCGGATCACCCCGCCCGCAGGCATGGGCGAGTTCGGCGAAGCGTTGCTGCAGCGCGACGCCGGCCTGTTCGAGGAGTGGTTCCTCGGCCGCCATCTCGGCATCACCCTGGATTGCGACGACGCCGAACGGCTCGAACGCGTCCAGCGCCTGCTGATGGACAACGTCCTGGGCCAACCCAAAGTGCTGACGCATCGCGACTTCATGCCACGCAACCTGATGCCGGTGGTCGATGGCCCGGCGGTCCTGGACTTCCAGGACTGCGTGCGCGGACCGATCGCCTACGATCCGGTGAGCCTGTTCAAGGACACCTCGGTGAGCTGGCCGCTGGCGCGCGTGGACGGCTGGCTGGCCGGCTATCACGCACGCGCGTTGCAGGCCGGCCTGCCGGTGCCGCCGCTGCAGCGCTTCCTGCGCGACGCCGACTGGATGGGCGTGCAGCGCCACTTGAAGAATCTCGGCATCTTCTGCCGGTTGAACTATCGCGACGGCAAAGGCTGGTACCTGAGCAACCTCCCGCACTTCATCGCTTACCTGGACGAAGTGCTGCCGCGCCACGCGCCGCTGCAACCGCTGCAGCAGCTGCTGGACGAACGCATCAAACCCGCGCTGGCGCGAGTGGCCAAGGCGCCGGCCCGATGAGCGCAGCGAAGAAGGCATTGATCTTCGCCGCCGGGCTGGGCGAGCGCATGCGCCCGCTGACCGAACACACGCCCAAGCCGCTGCTGCAAGCCGGCGGCAAGCCACTGATCCAATGGCATCTGGAAAAGCTCGCCGGCCTGGGCGTATCGGACGTGGTGATCAACACCTCGTGGCTGGCCGCGGAGTTCCCGAAGCTGCTCGGCGATGGCAGCCGCTTCGGCCTGCACCTGACCTATGTCCACGAAGGCGATACCCCATTGGAAACCGGCGGCGGCATGCTCAATGCGCTGCCCGCGCTCGGCGATGCCCCCTTTCTACTGATCAATGGCGATGTCTGGAGCGACTTCGATCTGGCGCGCTTGCCTGCCGAACCCGATGGCCTCGCACACCTGGTAATGGTCGACCCGCCGGCACAGGCCACGCGCGGCGATTTCGCGCTCGGCGATGACGGCCTGCTGCGCGAAGACGGCGCGCGGCGCCTGACCTATTCGGGCATCGGCGTTTATCGACCGCAGCTGCTGGCGGATTGGCGGGACTACGCCGATGCCGACGCCGGCCTGGCGCCGAACGGCAGGCCGCGCTTCCGACTGGCGCCGATCCTGCGCGCGCACATGCGCGCCGGCCGCATCGGCGGCAGCTACCACGGTGGACGCTGGACCGACGTCGGCACGCCGCAGCGGCTGGCCGAACTGGATGCGCAACTGCGCGCCTGAAGCCGCCTCGCCCTTTGTAGGAGCGGCTTCAGCCGCGACCACAACCAGTCAGCGCCGGGGACATCGCCCGCAAGCGCAAGCAAGCCGGCGCCAAAGCCCCTCCCACAGCTACAGCACGCTGCGCAGGAACGGCACCGTGATCCGGCGCTTGGCCGCCAGCGATTCGCGATCGAGCCGGTCCAGCAAGGCCACCAGGCCCGACAGTTCGCGGCCGCTATGCACCAGCAGCCATTCGATCGCCGCATCGTCGATCGCCAGGCCGCGCCGTTGCGCGCGCTCGCGCAGCACGGCCGTACGCCCGGCATCGTCGAGTACGGGCAGCGCGATGCGTACGCACTGCGACAAGCGCGAGCGCAGGTCCGGCAACAACAAGGCCAGCCCATCAGGCATCGCGCGTCCGGTGTAGAGCACGCTGACGCCCACGCTGCGGGCACGATTGTGGAAATCGAACAGCGCTACTTCGTCCTCGCGATCGCCGGCAATCGCTTCCAGCCCATCCAGGGCGATGACTTCGCGCCCCTCCAGCGATTCCAGCGCATCACGCAGCCGGCCTGCGGCGGCCTGCAACGGCAGGTAGGCGGCCTGGCGGCCGGCCTGTTCGGCGGCCGCGCACAGCGACAACGCCAGGTGCGTCTTGCCGCTGCCCGCATTGCCGGCCAGGTACAGCCAATCCGCGCGCGCGCCCACTGCGATCGCGCGCAGCTGGGCGATCACGCCCTCGGGTGCATCGACATAGGTTTCCAAACGCTGGTCCGGCGGATAGCGCAGGGCCAGCGGCAACTGCGGCACGCTCACGACTGACCCGGATCCTTCGGCACTTCAATCATCGTGGCCTCCGCACCAGGGTGCAGCACGATGGCCGAAGGTTCACCGGCGTACAGCTCGCTATGCCGGTAGCGCTGGTGCGCATAGCGCAGCAACACATTGGCCACCGCCGCCACCGGCAAGGCCAGCAGCATGCCGAGGAAACCGAACAGCTGGCCGCCGGCCATCACCGCGAAGATCACCGCCACCGGATGCAGGCCGATCTTGTCGCCGACGATGCGCGGGGTCAGCACGTAGCTCTCCATCAGCTGGCCGACCGTGAACACCACGCCCACCAGGATCAGCAGCTGCCAGTCGAAACCCTGCGACTGCACCAGCGCTGCCAGCACCGCGAACACGATGCCGGTGGTCGCACCCAGGTAGGGAATGAAACTGATCAGGCCGGCGAGCAGGCCGATCAGCAACCCCAACTTGAGACCGACCAGGGTCAGGCCGGCCGCGTAGATCACGCCCAGTGCCACCATCACCAGGAACTGCCCGCGGATGAACGCGCCCAGCACGTCATTGGATTCCGTCGCCAACTGGCTCACCGTGCCGATGTACTTGCGCGGGATCACCACCGCCACGCGCTCGACCAGCTTGTCCCAGTCGCGCAGGAAGTAGAACGTCAGGATCGGCAGCAAGGCGATGTTGACCACCCAGGTCACCATCGCGAAACCCGAGCGCGACAGATAGCCGAAGAATGTCTTGGCCACGCCGCCGGCCTGGGCCCAATGCCCGCGGATCCATTCGATCGAGCGTTCGGGATCCAGCCACGTCAACAGCTCCAGGCCGGTCTTTTGCTCCAGCCAGGGCACCGCGGTGCCGATGACCCAATCGCGCATCTGCGGCAGCGCATTGATCAGGGTGACGATCTGGCGCTCGATCATCGGCACCAGGATCATCAATGCCAGCGTGACCAGCAGCACCATCAGCACGAAGACCAGGGTCACCGCCACGTTGCGCGAACGACCGGCGCGTTCGATGCGGTCGACCAGCGGATCGCCCAGCCAGGCCAGCAACAATGCCAGCACGAACGGGGTCAGCACCGGCGCGAGCAGCCAGGTCACCCACAACACCAGCAAGGTCAGCGCCACCCATTTGAGTCGGCGCAGGAACTGGGCGATTTCGGCCTCGGGGGTCAAATTCATTTGACGCGGTACTCCGCGTGCTCGCCTTCCAGCTGTACAGGACCTTCGGTGGGCATGGCTACCGGCTCGATCGGGCTGTCGGCGCCAAGCATGCGGTTCAGGCCGGCCGGGCCGGTCAGCAGTTCCAGGTCCAGCTCCAGACGGTCGCCCTCGGCCTTGACCGGGCGGATCGCCCTCACCACGGAAACGTTCTGCAGCGCGGCCGAGATGCGCAGGTAGTCGTCGGCGTTGCGGATGCCGGTGATCACCGCGCGATAGGTGCCGGGCACGCCGCTGTCCACGCGCTTGGCGTAACGCTTGACCAGCGCATCGGCGGCGCCGTCGGCGCCCGATGCCATCGCCCGGCGCGCATCGGCGTCGGTGGTGGACCAGGTCGACAACACCTTGCCGTCATCGACGAAATTCCAGTCCGCGGTCCAGCCGCCGTCGGTGCGGTAGAGCTTGCCGATCAGTTGCATCGGCGGGCTGTAGCGCGAGGAGGCGCGCGCCACCGCGGCGGTGTCCTGGCGCCAGATCGCCCCGACCAGCGCCTGTTCGGCCGCACCGCCGGTCGGCAGGCCGAGCCGGAAGCCGCGCTCGACGGCGCGATCCAGCACGCTGCGCGCGGCATTGGACTGCTGCACGCCAACCAGGCGCGGCCCGCTGCCATCGTCGATGGCGAGCCACAGCACCGGCTTGGGCCGCGGCTGCGGCCACACCGGCAGGCCCAGCGCGGCGACCAGGCCGTCGACGTCGTCCTGGCGAAAACGCGCCACCAGCGTGGTGCGGAAGGTCGGCGCCCCGGTCGGCGAGGTGCCCTGGTCCTGGCGGTAGTCGTAGCTTTCGACGTAATTGCCGGCGTTGCGCAGCGCCTGCGCCACGCCCGGCCGGCCCATCACGCTGCGGTCGCCGGACAGTTTGGCCAGCACGCTGCCCAGCGCGCGCGCCAGCGCCCCGGCACGGTCGGACTCGCCCTGGCTGTTGACGGGCACCTCGGCGGCGTAGGCACCCTCGGCCTTGGCGACATCGCCCTCGGTACGCAGGTCCGCCTGCGCCACGGCCAATACCGGTGCCAGGCACCCGGCCAGGCAGACGGCCAACATCAGGAAAAAGGCGAGACTGCGGTGCATCGCGGGTTCCATTCACCAGTTCATCCGGGGGAATTGTTGCCCGAATGCGCCGCCAGCGCCAACGCCGGAACGCCGACTGCTAAAATCGCCAGCCTTGCTTGCCGCCGAGCCCCACGCCGTGACCAGCCCCTCGCCCACCACCCCCTCCCCGCTGACCTACCGCGAAGCGGGCGTCGACATCGATGCCGGCAACGCGCTGGTCGAGCGCATCAAGCCGCTGGTCAAGCGCAGCTTCCGGCCCGAGGTAATGGGAGGACTGGGCGGGTTCGGCGCACTGTTCGACCTGTCGGGCAAGTACAAGGAACCGGTGCTGGTCTCCGGCACCGATGGCGTCGGCACCAAGCTGAAGCTGGCCCAGCAATTGGGCCGCCACGACACCATCGGCATCGACCTGGTCGCCATGTGCGTCAACGACGTGCTGGTGCAGGGCGCCGAGCCCCTGTTCTTCCTGGACTATTTCGCGACCGGCAAGCTGGACGTGGATACCGCCGCGTCGGTCGTCGGCGGCATCGCGCGCGGCTGCGAGCTGTCCGGCTGCGCGCTGATCGGCGGCGAGACCGCCGAAATGCCGGACATGTACCCGCCGGGTGAATACGACCTGGCCGGCTTCTGCGTGGCGGCGGTCGAGAAGTCGCAACTGCTGGACGGCGCCAAGGTCCGCGAGGGCGACGTGCTGATCGGCATCGCCTCCAGCGGCCCGCATTCCAATGGCTATTCGCTGGTGCGCCGGATCTACGAACGCGCCGGCGCGCCGCAAGACCACGTGCTCGAGGACGGCACCCGCCTGATCGATGCGCTGATGGCGCCGACCGCGCTGTACGTCAAGCCGGTACTGGCGCTGCTGCAGTCGCACGGCGAGGCGATCCACGCGATGGCCCACGTCACCGGCGGCGGCCTGACCGAGAACATCATCCGGGTCATCCCCGACGGCCTGGGCCTGGACATCCGCGCCGCCAGCTGGCCGCTGCCGCCGGTGTTCCAGTGGCTGCAGCGCGAAGGCGCCGTCGCCGACAGCGAAATGTGGCGCACCTTCAACTGCGGCATCGGTTTCGTGCTGGTCGCCGCGCCGCAGCAGGTCGCCGCGCTGGAACAGGCATTGGAGTGCCACGCGCTGCGCCATTGGCGCATCGGCGAGGTCGTCGCCGCCCGTGGCGGCGAACGCGTCCACATCGGCTGATCGCGGCTCTCAATGAGTCCAGCCCGATGAGTCCGGCGAAGCAGGCCGCGCTGGCGGCCGTGCTGGCGATCTTCGCGGCCACCTGGATCCGTCCTTTGTGGCCGGCCGAACAGGCAATGCACAGCAGCCTGACCGTGTTGGGGTTGATCGCGCTGTATGCACTGGATCGCCGCTGGCCGTTGAGCGCGGGCAGCTTCATCGCCGTCTGCGCCTTCATCGCGCTGCACAGCATCGGCGCGCGCTGGCTTTACTCCAACGTGCCTTATGAACAATGGAGCCAGGCCTGGCTGGGCTGGTCTCCGGCCCGCGCGTTCGGATGGCAGCGCAACCATTTCGACCGGCTGATCCATGTGCTGTACGGTCTGTGCTTCACCCCGGCGATGCTGCAGCTGGCACGACACTGGTGGCCGCGGCTGTCGCACCGCCAGGCCTACGTGCTGGCGGTGATGGCGGTGATGTGCACCAGCCTGGTCTATGAATGGCTGGAATGGGCGATCGCCCTGCTGCTGTCGCCCGAGGCGGCCGAGGCCTACAACGGCCAGCAAGGCGATGCCTGGGACGCCCACGCGGACATGCTGCTGGCCACCCTGGGCAGCCTGCTGGCCTGGCCCGCGACCAGGAGCACCGCCCCATGAATCCCGCCTCCCCCGCTCCCCGCCTGGCCGTGCTGGCTTCCGGCCGCGGCAGCAACCTGCAGGCGATCCTGGATGCGATCGCCGCCGGCACACTGGCCGCCGAAGTGGTCGGCGTGTTCTCCGACAAGCCCGACGCCGTGGCCCTGCAGCGGGTCCCGCCGGCACTGCGCTGGTCCCAGCGCCCGGCCCAGTTCACCGAGCGGGCGGCCTTCGACGAGGCAATGGCCGAGGCATTGACTGCCGCCAGGCCGGACTGGATCGTCTGCGCCGGCTACATGCGCATCCTCGGCGAGGCCTTCGTGCGTCGCTTCGAGGGCCGGCTGATCAACATCCATCCCTCGCTGCTGCCGCGCCACCGCGGCCTGCATACCCATGCCCGCGCGCTGGAAGCAGCCGACGCCGAGCATGGCGCCAGCGTGCATTTCGTGGTGCCCGAGCTCGATGCCGGCGCGGTGATCGCGCAGGCGCGCGTGCCGGTGCTGGCGGGCGACGACGTGGCCGCGCTCGCCGGCCGCGTGTTGTCGCGCGAGCATCCGTTGCTGATTGCGACACTGCGCCTGCTGGTCGCCGGGCGCCTGGATGAACGGCACGGTCAGGCAAGGCTTGACGGTCAGTGCCTGTTTACGCCTCTGCAACTAGATTCGGCCGGCAACGGTGATGCCGAAGGACACATGCTCGTGACCTCGCCCCCGTCATCCTGACCCGCCCCCTCCCCACCGGATCGCCCCCTGCCGATGCGCCTGCCCCCGTCCAGCCTGGCCTTGTTGGCCTCGATGCTCCTCCTGCCGATGGCCGGGCAGGCGCAGGACAGCGCGCCGGCCACGGTGGCCACGCCGGCGCCGTCGCCCGCCACGGCGGCACCGGACATCGCGCCCTTCGAATGGACGCCACCGCCGCTGGAACCGTTCACCGCGACCTACCAGGCGCTGTACCACGGCAAGGAGGCCGGCGACGCGACGATGCAGGTCAGCCGGGCCGCGGGCAACCAGTGGCGGATCGACATGGCGGTGCGCGGCCGCAAGGGCTTTGCCAGCATCCTCGGCTTGAACCTGGAGCAGAGCACCGTCTTCAACGTCGAGGATCAGCACTACGTGCCGCTGACCCAGAGCACGGTCAAGAAAGCGCTGTTCATGGGCAAGAAGGTCACCGGCGTCTACGACTGGCAAGCCGGCAAGGCGCAGTGGGAAGGCGACCTGAAGAAGGAACGGCGCCAGCCGATCGCCTTGCAGCCGGGCGACCAGAGCGCCTTGCTGATCAACCTGTCGCTGATGCGCGATGCGCGCCCGGGCCGCGCGATGACCTACCGTTACGTGGATGTCGGCCGCGTGCGCCAATACGAATACCGCGCCGCCGATGCCACCGAGAGCGTGCAGGTCGGCGACCTCAACTACGACGCGCTGCGCGTCTACCGCACCAACAGTGGCGACAACGAAACCATCCTGTGGATCGCCAACGGGGTCCCGACCCCGGTGCGGATCCTGCAGCGCGACAAAGGCGAGGACCAGATCGATCTGCGCCTCATCGAATACCAAGGAGTGTGACCGATGAAACAACTCAGCCGTCCCCTCGCCCTGCTCGCCGCCGCCGGACTGGCGCTGGCCAGTCTGCCGGCATTCGCGCTGCAGCCGTTCACGGCCGATTACCAGGCCAACTACATGGGGATGCAGGCCACTGGCACGATGACCCTGGCCGCGGCCGGCAACGACCAGTGGAAGTACACCCTGCAGATCCAGAACCAGCTCGCGAATCTGACCCAGAGCACGACCTTCGATGAGCGCAACGGGCAGCTGCGACCGCTGTCCGGCAACGACAGCTCGCTGCTGTTGGTGAAGAAGCGCAACGTGCAGGCCAAGTACGACTGGAACGCCAACCAGGCCACCTGGAGCGGCGATGTGAAGCCGGAACGGCGCGGTCCGGTGCAGCTGAAGCCGGGCGACATGGATGCGCTGCTCATCAACCTGGCGATCGCGCGCGACCTGCACGCCGGCAAGCCGCTGACCTACCGCATGGTCGACGAAGGCCGGGTCAAGCCGATGACCTATACCGTGGTCGGCAAGGAAAACATCACCGTCAACGGCAAGCAGCAGCAGGCCACCAAGGTGTCGCGCACCGACGGCAACAAGGAATTGATCGCCTGGATCGTGCCCGACCTGCCGGTGCCGGCGCGTTTGCTGCAGAAGGAAAACGGCCAGGATTCGCTGGACCTGACGATCCGCACGCTGCGGTAAGGGGGACCATCCCCGCTGCGCGGGCTTCGCACCCCTTAACACCGGCTCTTCCGCCAATTGCGGGAGAGCCTGCTCCGTCGCCGCGGTGCTTGGCGTCGGGATCGCGGCGGTTTCAGAAGCAACAGCCAGTCTCGATCCTCACCTGTCCGCAAGCCGATGGCCCTGGAGAGGCGTGCGGCACTTTGGGGCGAATGTCCCCCGGCACCGGTAGAGCCGGTGCCTCCTCCTTTATTTCGCCCCAAAGTGCCGCACGCCCCTCCAGGGCCCGCCGGATCGCACGAAGCACTCAGCCACTTATTCCTTTACTTCGGCGGCGGACCGAACTCGGTGCGGCAATCCACCCGGATCTGCTCGCCACTGCTGCGCCAGTAGAAGATGTTGCAATGGCGATTGCCGTCCACGCTTTTCTTCACCCCGACCGCATAGAACGACTGCGCGATCTCGTTGCGCGAAGCCACGCCATCCCCGTCCCAGTCCATGTCCTTCAGTTCGACGCCCTGGGTGATCGCCATGCCGGCCCACCAGGCGTAGCCGAGCCAGGCCAGGACCAGCACGACCACCACGGCCAGGATCTTGCGACGCTTGCTGAAGCGTCCGCGCAGGATCATGCGATCCGCCGGATGCTTGCACCCAGCGCCCCCAGCTTCTCTTCGATGTTCTCGTAGCCGCGGTCGAGGTGGTAGATACGATCGATCGTGGTCTCGCCGTCGGCCATCAGGCCGGCCAGGATCAGCGAGGCCGATGCGCGCAGGTCGGTGGCCATCACCGGCGCGCCGCTGAGGCGCTCGGCACCGCGCACGATCGCGGTATGCCCTTCGACCTGGATGTCTGCGCCCAGGCGCAGCAGCTCGTTGACGTGCATGAAGCGGTTTTCGAAGATCGTCTCGTTGATCACGGCTACACCGTCGGCCACGCAGTTGAGCGCCATGAATTGCGCCTGCATGTCGGTCGGGAACGCCGGATACGGGGCGGTGGTCAGGCTGACCGCCTGCGGTCGCTTGCCATGCATATCGAGCGTGATGGTGTCTTCGGTGCATTCCAGTTCGGCACCGGCTTCCTTGAGCTTGTCCAGCACGGCATCCAGCGTACGCGGACGCGCCCGACGCACGGTGATCCGGCCGCCGGTCATCGCCGCCGCGACCAGGAAGGTGCCGGTCTCGATGCGGTCGGGCAGCACCGCGTGGCGGCCGCCGCCCAGGCGCGGCACGCCCTCGATCACGATGCGCGTGGTGCCGGCGCCTTCGATCCTGGCGCCCAGCGCGATCAGGCAGTCGGCCAGGTCGACCACTTCCGGCTCCATCGCCGCGTTCTCCAGCACCGTCGTGCCTTCGGCGAGCACCGCGGCCATCAGCACGTTCTCGGTGCCGGTGACGCTGACCATGTCGAACACGAAACGGCCGCCCTTCAGTCGCTCGGCATGGGCCTTGATGTAGCCGTTCTCGACGCTGATCTCCGCGCCCAGCGCCTGCAGGCCCTTGATGTGCTGGTCGACCGGGCGCGAACCGATCGCGCAGCCGCCGGGCAACGACACTTCCGCAGCGCCGTAGCGCGCCAACAGCGGGCCGAGCACCAGGATGGACGCGCGCATGGTCTTGACCAGCTCGTAGGGCGCGACGTGGCTGTGCACCGAGCGCGGATCGACCGTGATCGAGCTGCCGCGCGCCAGCGTGCCTTCGTCGATGGTGACGCCGGCGCCGAGCTCGCTCAGCAGCTTCACCGTGGTGATCACGTCGTGCAGGTGCGGCACGTTGGTGATCTCCACCGGCTCGTCGGCCAGCAGGGTCGCACAGAGAATGGGCAGGACGGCGTTCTTGGCGCCGGAAATATTGACTTCGCCGTGCAGCGCCTTGCCGCCGGTGACTACGATCTTGGCCATGGACTCGGGGAGGTTGTGAGGAGTTGGGTCTTGCGGGAGGAGGCAGGGCTGGGTCGGCGGGCTCGGATAGGACTCGGAAACTCCAGGGCCCAAGCCAACCGGGGCCGCGTCAGCCGGCTTCGTCCGGGGTGAGCGTTTTCAGCTGCAGGGCGTGGATCGCGCCGCCCATCAGATCGCCGAGGGTCGCATAGACCATGCGGTGCCGGGCCAGCGGCAGCTTGCCGCGGAAGGCATCGCTGACCACGGTGGCCTCGAAATGCACCCCATCGTCGCCGCGGACGTCCGCTTGCGACTGCGGCAGGCCCGATTCGATGAGTTTACGGATGGTCTCTGCGTCCAACGGGCTTTCCTAATAAAATGTCCGGCCATTCTACCCTCCGGACAGGTTCCGCATGACCGTCCTACCCCTGCCCGCCGACGCCCTCAGCGAGGCCAACCTGGTCGCCAGCGGGCGCCGCGTGGTCGAAATCGAGCGCGGCGCGCTGGCCGCGGTCGGCGAGCGCATCGGCGCGGAATTCGCCGCCGCCTGCCGGCTGATCCTCGGCTCGCGCGGACGGGTGGTCGCCACCGGCATGGGCAAATCCGGGCATATCGCCCGCAAGATCGCCGCCACCCTGGCCTCGACCGGCACCCCGGCCTTCTTCGTGCACCCGGGTGAAGCCGGCCACGGCGACCTGGGCATGATCACCGAGGCGGACATCGTGCTGGCGCTGTCCTACTCGGGCGAGTCCGACGAGGTACGCATGCTGTTGCCGGTGCTCAAGCGCCAGGGCAACCCGATCATCGCCATGACCGGCCGGCCGCGCTCCAGCCTGGCCCAGGCCGCCGACGTCCACCTGGACGTGAGCGTGCCCACCGAAGCCTGCCCGCTGGACCTGGCGCCGACCTCCAGCACCACCGCCTCGCTGGCCATCGGCGATGCGCTGGCGGTGGCGCTGCTGGATGCGCGTGGCTTCACCGCCGACGATTTCGCCCGCTCGCATCCGGCCGGCAGCCTGGGCCGCCGCCTGCTGCTGCATATCACCGACATCATGCACAGCGGCGCCGAACTGCCGAGCGTGCACGAGGACGCCAGCCTCAGCGAAGCGCTGGTGGAAATGAGCCGCAAGCGCCTGGGCATGACCGCCGTGGTCGATGCGCAGGGGCGCCTGATCGGCCTGTTCACCGACGGCGACCTGCGCCGTGCGCTGGACAGCGACATCGACGTGCGCAGTGCGCGGATCAGCGAAGTGATGACCCGCCACCCCCGGACCATCGGCGCCGACCAGTTGGCGGCCGAAGCGGCCCGGCTGATGGAGGCCTACAAGATCAACGGCCTGATCGTCGTCGACGGCCAACAGCGCGCGGTCGGCGCGCTGAACATTCACGACCTGTTGCGCGCCAAGGTGGTTTAACCGCCCATTCCACGGCAGCATGTCCTTCGCGGCCTGCCCCCTCATCCTTCCCTCATACTCCCTCCGATGCCCTACGCCCCGCTGCAGGACCTGCCCGAAGACATCGTCGCCCGCGCCAAGCGGGTCCGCCTGGTGTGCTTCGACGTGGATGGCACCCTGACCGATGGGCGGCTGTACTACGACTACGCCGGCAATGAGAGCAAGGCGTTCAACGTGCTCGACGGCCAGGGCATGAAGCTGCTGCAGCGCGCCGGCATCGAGGTCGCGATGATCACCGCGCGCTCGAGCCTGTCGGCCGAACAGCGTGGCCGCGATCTCGGTGTCGAAGTGCAGATCGGGGTCGGCCACAAGGGCCAGGCGCTGCGCGCGTTGTGCGAACGCCACGGGCTGGGCCTCGAGCAGGTCGCGTTCATGGGCGACGACCTGCCCGACCTGTCGGCGCTGGCCATCGTCGGGCTGGCGGTCGCCCCGGCCAACGCGCACCCGTGGACGGCCGAACGCGTGCATTGGCTTACCCGCAGTCGCGGCGGCGAAGGCGCCGTGCGCGAACTGTGCGACGTGCTGCTGGCCGCGCAGGACCAGATCGAGCCGCTGCTGCGCAGGGCCCTGGCATGAATTGGCGCACCGTCCTGGGGCTGGTCCTGCTGGTCGCCGCGATCATCAGCGGCTGGTCGGCCTGGCACCAGCGCAAGCTGCCGGTGGCCGAGACCGCGGACGATACGCGCGCCGACTACACCCTGCACGATTTCGAGCTGATCGCGCTGGACAAGGAATCGGGCAAGGAATCGGTGACGCTGCGCGCGCCGGAAGCGCATCGCAACCGCGCCGACCAGACCCTGGACATCACCACCCCGGTGTTCCTGCTGCCCGACCAGGACGGTTTGTCGTGGACACTGCGCGCCAGGACCGGCTGGGTCAGCGCCAAGGCCGACGAACTGCGCTTGCGCGGCGACGTCTCCGGCGACAGCCCGGCCGCACCGAACGTGGTCCCGACCACGTTCCGCACCGACAGCCTGGACGTGTTCCCGGATCGCCACATCGCGCGCACCGCCGACCGCGTCACCATGACGCGCCCCGGCGTGTCGCAGACCGGCGTCGGCTTCGAGGCCAATCTCCAGACCCGGCAGTACCAGCTCCTTTCACAGGTCAAGACCCGCTATGAACCGAATGTCGCCCGCTAGGCTGGCCCTGATCGCCGCCGTTTTGCTGCCGTTTGCCGCGCTGGCCAAGACCAGCGATCGCAACCAGCCGATGAACATCGACGCGGCCACCAGCGATTGCAACCTCATCGACGACAACGGCAGGTGCCGCTTCAGCGGCAACGTCGTCATCACCCAGGGCACCCTGGAGATCCATGCCAATACGGCCGACCTGTTCCGCGTCGGCGGCGAAGCCGATCGCGTCGTGCTCACCGGCAGCCCGGCCACGATGAAACAGCAGATGGACGACGGCTCGCCGATGAACGCCAAGGCCGACAACATCGAATACAAGGTGCGCGAGGACACCATCATCCTCACCGGCAACTACAGCATCGAATCGCCGCGCGGCAGCAATGCCGGGCAGCGCCTGATCTACAACACCCGCACCGGCAACATGCAGAGCGGCGGCGACGGCACCCGCGTGCGCACGGTGATCCAGCCCAAGACCCCGGCCGCGCCCGCGCCTGCCAAGCCGGAGAAGAAGTGATGCTGTCGGCCACCGGTCTGCGCAAACGCTACAAGCAACGCGAGGTCGTCCGCGATTTCGGCCTGACCCTGGAAGCCGGCGAAGTGGTCGGCCTGCTCGGCCCCAACGGCGCCGGCAAGACCACCTGCTTCTACATGATCGTCGGCCTGGTCGAGGCCGATGCCGGGCGCATCGAACTCGATGGCCGCGACATCACCGCCGACCCGATGTATACGCGCGCCAAGCTGGGCGTGGGCTACCTGCCGCAGGAACCGTCGGTGTTCCGCAAGCTGACCGTGGCCGACAACATCCGCCTGGTGCTGGAGCTGCGCGACGACCTGGACGCGCAAGGCCGCGAGAAGGAACTGGCCTCGTTGCTGGACGAACTGCAGATCGGCCACGTCGCCGAGCAGCACGGTGCCAGCCTGTCCGGCGGCGAACGCCGGCGTTGCGAGATCGCCCGCGCGCTGGCCGCGCGCCCGCGCCTGATCCTGCTCGACGAACCGTTCGCCGGCGTGGACCCGATTTCGGTCGGCGAGATCCAGCGCATCGTGACCCACCTGAAGGAACGCGGCATCGGTGTGCTGATCACCGACCATAATGTCCGCGAGACGCTGGGGATCTGCGACCGGGCCTACATCCTCGCCGAGGGCGCGGTGCTGGCGCAGGGCTCGCCCGAAGCCATCCTGGACAACGCCGACGTGCGCCGCGTCTATCTGGGCGAGACCTTCCGGCTCTGAGCCGGCCAGCGCCCGCCGGCGCTGCCTCGAACCAGACAGCCGCCACCGCGCCGCGTTCCGTGCGGCGCGGTTTTGGCATTGCCGCACTTGCGTATATCCTGCGGGCCAGGCGGTGATCGACCGCACTCCGGATGCGCGATGCGACCGGCGCTGGCGCCAGCGCCCCCGCGTCTGCGTCGACCTCCCTCAGTCGGCAGGCTCATGAAGGCAAGGTTGCAGACATCGATGGGGCAACAGTTGGTCATGACGCCGCAATTGCGTCAGGCCATCCGTCTGCTGCAGATGTCCAGCGCCGAGCTGGAAGTGGAGATCGCCGAGGCGGTGGAAACCAATCCGCTGCTGGAGTGGACCGAAGAGGCGCCGCTGCAGGCCAATGCGGACGGCAACGACGGCGGCAAGAGCGAAACCCAGGGCGACGACGCGCGCGGCGAGCCGGAGGAAGGCGCGCAGCGCAGCGACGAGTGGATGCCCGACGACGGCCCCTGGACCGGCGGCAGCGGCGGCAGTTTCGACGACGACGACAACGGCAGCGCGGCCGAGCGCATCGCCGAGCCGGAGACGCTGGCCGATCATCTGCTATGGCAACTGCATCTGTCGCCATTGTCCGAGCGCGACCGCCGCATTGGCGCGACACTGATCGATTCGCTCGACGAAGACGGCTATCTGCGCGAGCCAATAGCGGCGATCGCCGCGGCCTTGGCGCCGGGCCTGGTCGCCGAGGAAGCGGAAATCCTCACCGTGCTGCATCAGATCCAGCGCTTCGATCCGGTCGGGGTCGCCGCCACCCATCTCGGCGAATGCCTGGCGCTGCAGTTGGAGCCGCTCGATCCCGGCACGCCCGGCCGCGAGCTCGCGTTGCAGATCGTCGCCGGGCCGATGGACCGTTTGCCGCGGATCGGCGCGGCCGGCCTGGCGCAGGAGCTCAAGCGGCCGCTGGAGGACATCGAACAGGCGATCGCGCTGGTGCGCTCGCTCGATCCCCGGCCGGGCAAGCAGTTCGGCGAGATGACCAGCGATACCTATGTCGTGCCCGACTGCGTGATCTGGCGGCAGCGCGGCGTGTGGCGCGCTGCGCTGGCCGGCCACTCGCAGCCCAGGATCACCATCCACCGCGGTTATGAGCAGATGATCCGCAGTTGCGGAGAGGCCGATGCCGGCTATCTGCGCGGCCACCTGCAGGAAGCGCGCTGGCTGCTCAAGAGCCTGGAGGCGCGGGGCGAAACCCTGCTGCGGGTGGTCAACTGCCTGCTGCAGCAGCAGGCCGGCTTCCTGGAGTTCGGCGAGCAGGCGCTGCGCCCGCTGACCCTGCGCGAGATCGCCGGCGAATTGGGTCTTCACGAATCGACGATCTCGCGGGCGATCGCGCGCAAATACGTGCGCACCCCGCGCGGGACCATCCCGCTGCGCTCGTTCTTCGCCTCGGGGATCGACACCGAAGGCGGCGGCGAGGCCTCGAGCACGGCCATTCAGGCAATGATCCGGCGCTTGATCGAGGCGGAAAACCCACGCAAACCGTTGTCTGACGCCAAGCTGGCCGACCTGCTCAAGACGTCCGGCGTGCCAGTGGCGCGCCGCACCGTAGCGAAGTATCGTGAGGCCATGAACATTTCCGCCTCCCACGAACGCATCCGCATGGAATAACCGCTCCGGCGGCGGGAAAGTTCATCGACCCACCGAATCCAAAGGAGGTACCCGATGCGCATCGAGACGTACGGCCAGCAGATCGAAGTCACCCCGGCCCTGCGCGAATACGTGGAGAGCAAGCTGCAGCGCCTGCAGCGCCATTTCGACCAGCACTGCGAAGTCCGCACCCAGCTGGCCCTGCGCAAGCCCGACCACCACGTCGAAGCCACCGTCAATCTCCCGGGCCGAACGCTGCACGCCGACGCCAGCGCCCCGACCATGTATGCAGCCATCGACCTACTGGCCGACAAGCTCGACCGCCTCGTGCTCAAGCACAAGGAGAAACGACATGACCACCACGCCCGCGAGGTGCGCGACAATCTGGCCTGAGATCACCGCCAGAACCTGTCATGTCCCTGACTGACCTGATGGCGGCCGTCCGCACCGAGGTGCTGGCGGCCGCCGATCGCGACACCCTGCTGCAATTGTCCGCCGATCGCCTCGCCTGCCGCCAATGCGGCCGCGAAGAACTGCTGCAAAGCCTGCGCGAACGCGAGGCCTCCTGCAGCACCGACATCGGCCATGGCATCGCCATTCCGCACGGCCGCGCGGCCGGTCTGAAACAGCCGCGCGGGCTGTTGCTCCGCCTGCAGACGCCGACCGACTTCGGCGGCGCGCAACCGGTGGACCTGTTGTTCGCGATGGCCATCCCGTCCCATTACACCCACGAGCACCTGGCGCTGCTGGCCGAACTGGCCGGCATGTTCAGCGACGAGGCCTTCCGCGTCGCGCTGCGCACCGCGCCCGACGCTGGCGCCCTGCTCGCCCTGCTCACTCGCCCCGCTGCCGAGACCCACGCCGCATGAACACCAGCATTTCCGCACGTGAGCTTTTCGACCAGCAACGCGAGAGGCTCGGCCTGCGCTGGGTGGCCGGCCACAAGGGTGAACGCCGCGAACTGATCGCCGGCAACACCGTGTCGCGACGACCGTCGCTGGCCGGTTACCTCAACACCATCTATCCCAACAAGGTCCAGATCCTTGGCACCGAGGAGCTGACCTGGCTCGATTCGCTGGACGCGCGCCAGCGCTGGGAGACGATCGAGAAGATCATCCAGTCGCAGCCGCTTGCCCTGGTCATCAGCAAGAACCAGCCGCTGCCGGAGGATCTGCGCGCGGCGGCGGATGAATCGAACACGCCGCTGTGGGTCGCGCCCAAGCGCGGGCACGAACTGCTCAACCACCTCTCCTATCACCTGGCACGCACGCTGGCGCCACGCGTCACCCTGCACGGGGTGTTCATGGAGATCTATTCGATCGGCGTGCTGATCACCGGCGAAGCGGGCTCGGGCAAGAGCGAGCTGGCGCTGGAACTGCTCAGCCGCGGCCATCGCCTGGTGGCCGACGATGCGCCGGAGTTCACCCAGATCGCCCCCGACGTGCTCGACGGCACCTGCCCGGAGCTGCTGCAGGACCTGCTCGAAGTGCGCGGCCTGGGCGTGCTCAACGTGCGCGACATGTTCGGCGACACCGCGGTCAAGAAGAACAAATACCTGCGCCTGATCGTGCATCTCACCAAGCCGATGACCGAACCGACGCCGCATGGCTACGAACGCCTGACCGGCGACTCCGGCGCACGCCACGTGCTGGACCTGGACGTGCCGCTGATCACCCTGCCGGTCATGCCCGGGCGCAACCTGGCGGTGCTCACCGAGGCCGCCACCCGCCTGCATATCCTGCGCACCAAGGGCATCGACCCGGCGGCGATGTTCATCGCCCGCCACAGCAATCTGCTGGAGCGCCGGCCGTGAACGGACAGCCATCCGGCCTGGTGATCGTCAGTGGCCTGTCGGGCTCGGGCAAGTCGGTGGCGATGAAGACCTTCGAGGATCTGGACTACTACTGCTCGGACAACTTCCCGGTGGAACTGCTGCCGGACTTCGTGCGCAGCCGCCTGCGCGACCAGCCGCTCGGCGACCAGCGCCTGGCGGTGGGCATCGACGTGCGCGGGCGCAGCGACCTGTCGCAGCTCTCGCGCTGGCGCGCCGCCGCGCAGCAATACGGCATCGACGTGCAGCTGCTGTTCTTCGAGGCCACCGACGAAACCCTGCTCAAGCGCTACGCCGACACCCGCCGGCGCCATCCGCTCAGCCATCTGGGGTTGTCGCTGCCGGAGGCGATCGCGCATGAGCGCGTGCTCACCGAGCCGCTGCGCCAGCAGGCCGACGCGATCATCGACACCACCTCGCTCAACGTGCACCAGTTGCGCCGGCGCGTGGTCACCGAGTTCGGGCTGAGCCACAGCGACAAGCTCTCGCTGCTGTTCGAATCGTTCGCCTACAAGCGCGGCGTGCCGGCCGAGGCCGATTTCGTCTTCGATGCACGGGTCCTGCCCAATCCGCATTGGGAACCGGACCTGCGGCCGCTGACCGGCCGCGACACCGGCGTGCGCGACTACCTGGAACGCCAGCCGGAAGTGCTGCGCTACAGCGCGCAGATCATCGACCTGCTCGACACCTGGCTGCCGCGGCTGCGCACCGATACCCGCAGCTACGTGACGATTGCGTTCGGCTGCACCGGCGGCAAGCATCGCTCGGTCTACCTGGCCGAACGCATGGCCCGCCACGCCCGCGAGCAGGGCTGGCCGGAAGTGGCGACCTTCCACCGCGAGTTGGACTGAAGCGCCGGCCAGTGAGCCCAGGGACGGGTTCAGGGCCGCCCGAACAGGCCTGAGCCCGATCGCCGCGCAGGGAACCGGGCCGCCGCGCAGCATCGCCGAAATCCTCTGTCCTGTGGCGTCGCCCGAATCCGTTGCAGCAAGCGCACGCTCCCCCACAAGCCCCCTTCGCATGGATACAGCGTCCCGCGCGAAGACGCGCTTACACGCTATCGTCCGGTCACGCGGACCTGTTAACGTTTCGCTATGGCTTGTGGCATTCTCCTTATCACCCACCCCGGCATCGGTCCGTCCCTGCTGCAGGTGGCGACCACTTTGCTGCGGCAGTTGCCGCTGAAGACCGAGGCGTTCGAGGTTCCCTTCGATGCCGACCTGGACGCACTGCTGCCGCTGGTTTCAGCGGCGCTGCGACGGGTCGACGGCGGCGACGGGGTGCTGGTGATGACCGATCTGTATGGCGCCAGCCCGAGCAACCTGGCTGGCCGCCTGGCCCGGCTCGGCACGCCGGTGCGGCGCATCTCGGCGCTGAGCCTGCCGATGCTGCTGCGTGTGATGAATTATCCGGAACAGGGACTGCAAGACCTGCCCGCCACGGCGGCGGCGGGGACCCGCAATGGAGCGATAGTCGACGATGCTTGAACGTGAACTCACTGTGTCCAACCGCCTGGGCCTGCATGCCCGGGCCACTGCCAAGCTGGTGCAGACGCTGTCGTCGTACCGCTGCAATGCCACGCTGGCGGCGAAGGGGCGCGAGGTCAACGCCAAAAGCATCATGGGCGTGATGCTGCTGGCCGCCGGCCAGGGCACGACGGTGGTGGTGCGCGTGGACGGCGAGGACGAGGCGGAGGCACTGCAGGCCCTGGTCGAACTGTTCGAGCGCCGCTTCGACGAGGACAGCTGACGGTGCGTGGGGCCGGCCAGCGACCTGCCAAGGTTCCCGCTCCCGCCACGGCGGGCCAATCCGGTGTTCGCCTGCGCGGCCATGGCGCCTCGCGCGGCATGGCCCTGGGACGGGCGCGGGTGCGCCTGCCGCACGCGCTGGAAGTCGCCGAACAACGCATCCCCGACAGTGAGATCGAAAACGAGCTGCAGCGGCTGCACCGTGCGGTCGACGCGGCGCGCGATGAAATGCATGTGCTGCGCGCGCGCCTGCAGGGAGCGATGGCGCGCGAGGTCGGTGAATTCCTCGACCTGCATGCGCTGCTGCTCGACGACCCGGAGCTGCTCTACGGCGTCGACGAACTGATCCGCAGCGGGCGCTACAGCGCCGACTACGCGCTGCGCCTGCAGCGCGACCGGCTGGCCGCCGTGTTCGACGGCATGGAGGACGCCTACCTCAAGAGCCGCATGGACGACCTGGACCATGTGATCGGCCGCATCCATGCGTTCCTGCAGCGGCGCGCGCATGAGTTGCCCGGCGTGGCCGGCGAGATCCTGGTCTGCGACAACGTCGCTCCTTCGGAGCTGGCGCAACTGCAGTCGCAGGGCGTGGTCGGCATCGTCACCAGCGCCGGCAGCGCGCTTTCGCATAGCGCCATCCTGGCGCGCAGCCTGCACCTGCCGCTGGTGGTCGGCACCCATGAGGCGCTGGCCCGCGTCAACGACGGCGATGCGCTGATCGTCGACGGCAGCAGCGGCGAGGTCATCGTCGATCCCACCGCCGCCGACCTGCGCGACTACCGCGAACGCCAGCGCGACGCGGCGCGCGAACAGCGCGAGCTCGGCCGCCTGCGCAGCAAGCCCAGCCGCACCCGCGACGGCGTGGACATCACCCTGCTGGCCAACGCCGAGTCCGCCGACGACGTCGCCCAGGCCCATGCGATGGGCGCGGCCGGGCTGGGCCTGTACCGCACCGAATTCCTGTTCCTGCAGCGCAACGAACTGCCGGACGAAGAAGAACAGTTCCAGGTCTACCGCGACGCCGTGCTCGGCATGAGCACGCGCCCGGTCACCATCCGCACCCTGGACCTGGGGGCGGACAAGGCCGACCGTACCGGCCTGGTGCTGGGCGACGAGGACAATCCCGCGCTGGGCCTGCGCGGCGTGCGCCTGTCGCTGGCGCGGCCGGCGGTGGCCGACACCCAGTTGCGTGCGATCCTGCGCGCGTCCGGCTATGGGCCGGTGCGCATCCTGGTGCCGATGATCAGCTGCCGCGAGGAGATCGTGCTGGTGCGGCGCCAGCTCAAGCGGCTGACCGCCCGGCTGCGCGCCGAGGGCCACGAGATCGCCGAGCACGTGCCGCTGGGCGCGATGATCGAGGTGCCGGCCGCGGCGATCGCGCTGGAGGCCTTCATCGATGACGTCGACTTCCTGTCGATCGGCACCAACGACCTGGTGCAATACCTGCTGGCCGCCGACCGCAACCACGAAGCATTGAACGAGCTTTACTCGCCGTTGCATCCGGCGGTGATGCGGCTGTTGCAGCAGGTGATCGCCACCGCGCGCGTCTACGACACGCCGGTGGCGGTGTGCGGCGAGATCGCCGGCGACCCGCGCTTCGTGCCGATGCTGCTGGCGCTGGGGCTGACCGAGCTGAGCCTGCATCCGGGCACGCTGCTGGAAGTGCGCCGCGCGATCCGCGCCAGCCACCTGGGCGAGCTGCGCGAACAGGCAGGCAAGCTGCTGCGCGCGCGCGACCGCAAGGGCATCGAGAAATGGCTGGCCGCCTTCGCCACTGGCTGATCGGCAGCGCAAACAGTGCGCGACGCGCAGCGGACGGTGCTTTCCTCACAGCGGGCAAGCGATAATGGCGCATTGATCCCGCCTCGCCGTCGCGCTCCGATGGCGCGAACCATCCGCCCCCGGGGAGCCGTCCATGGCCGAAGCCGTACGCCACGACAAGACCGCGCGCCAGTTGCGCCTGCTGTCGGACGCGCTGGACAGCGGCCGGCTGGGGCCGGTGCGGCGCCTGGTCAATACGTTGGCGCCGGCGGAGATCGGCAACCTGCTTGAATCGCTGCCGCCGGGCAAGCGCGAGGTGGTGTGGGGGCTGGTCGATCCGGAGGACGACGGCGAGGTGCTGCTGCACGTCGGCGACGAGGTCCGCGAAAGCCTGCTGGCGGACATGGACACCGACGAGATCGTCGCCGCGGTCGAAGACCTCGACATCGACGACCTCGCCAACCTGGTGGAGGACCTGCCCGACACCGTCATCGACGAAGTGCTCAAGTCGATGGACCGCGAGAACCGCGAGCGGCTGGAGCAGGTGCTCTCGTACCCGGAAGACACCGCCGGCCGCCTGATGAACCCGGACGTGGTCACCGTGCGCGCCGACGTCAACGTCGACGTGGTGCTGCGCTACCTGCGCCTGCGCGGCGAACTGCCCGACCACACCGACCACCTGTTCGTGGTCAGCCGGCGCCACCAGTACCTGGGCCGGGTCTCGCTGGCGGCGCTGGTCACCCATGAGGACGGCACCCCGGTCAACCGGCTGATCGACGACGAGCAGCCGGCCATCGATGTCGGCGAAAGCGCGCAGGAAGTGGCGCGGCAGTTCTCCGACCACGACTGGATCTCGGCGCCGGTGGTGGACGACAACAACATCCTGCTCGGCCGCATCACCATCGACGACGTGGTCGACATCATCCGCGAGCAGGCCGAGCACCAAGCCTTGGGCGCGGCCGGCCTGGACGAGGACGAGGACCTGTTCTCGCCGATCAAGCGCGCGGTGCGCGGCCGCGTCGTGTGGCTGGGCATCAACCTGTTCACCGCCTTCCTGGCCGCCAGCGTGATCGGCCAGTTCGAGATGACGCTGCAGAAGATCGTCGCGCTGGCGGTGCTGATGCCGATCGTGGCCGGCATCGGCGGCAACGCCGCAGTACAGGTGCTGACCTTGATGGTGCGCGGCATCGCGCTGGGCCAGGTCGGCTCCAGCAATGCGGGAATCCTGCTGTGGAAGGAGATCCGGGTAGCCCTGATCAACGGCGCGCTGATCGGCGGCATCGTCGGGGTGATCGCGTTCTTCTGGTTCCACAGCGCGCTGCTGTCGCTGGTGATCGCCTGCGCGCTGGTGATCAATTTCTGCGCGGCGGCCAGCGCCGGCGTGCTGCTGCCGCTGACGCTCAAGCGCATGAACATCGATCCGGCCGTCGCCGGCACCGTCGTCGTCACCGCGGTCACCGATGTGATGGGCTTCTTCTGCTTCCTCGGCCTGGCCACGTTGATCCTGCTGCATTGAGCCGGACGTCCGCTCCCCGTTCGCGACAGGGCAAGAAGGCCGTCGCCCGCATACCCTCGCCATTGCGTCGCGTCGGCGACCTGGCCGCGCTGGCGCTGGTGGCCGCGCATGCGACGGTGTTGTGGCTGATGATGCAGGCCAACGTGCTGCCCCCCTGGCTCGGCGCCGGCTGGGTCGCGCTTTCGGCACTGACCGCCGCCGTCTATGCCCGCGACAAGCGCGCTGCCCGCGTGCAGGCGCGGCGCGTGCCGGAGACGGTGCTGCACCTGCTGGAACTGGCCGGCGGCTGGCCCGGTGGCCTGCTTGCGCAGCGCCTGCTGCGCCACAAGAATCGCAAACTGTCCTACCAGTTCGGGTTCTGGGCGTGCGTGGTGTTGCACGAAGCCGCACTGGGCCACCTCTGGCGGCTGGCGGCGAACGGAGGTTGAACGCCGGTGCGCCGCAGCGTGGCCGCAGCGGAGGGTCAAAGCGATACTGATCGCTCCCCCTGCGTCCGGAGGCCGCATGCGCCGCCGCCAGTTCCTGCTCTGCCTGGGAGCGTCCATGCTCACCGCCTGCGCTGCCCCGCCCGCCGCCGATCCGGGCGGTCGCTTCGTCGCGCGCGAACTCGATTTCGAAGGCCGCCGCTACCGTTACCAGGTCTTCGTGCCGGTGACGCTGGCCGATGCCGGCGCGCGGCCGATCGTGTTGTTCCTGCATGGCTCGGGCGAACGCGGCAGCGACGGCTGGCGCCAGACCGAATCCGGCCTGGGCCCCTATCTGCGCCGCCATGCCGAGGATTTCCCGGCGCTGGTGGTGCTGCCGCAGGTGCCCGATGACGAGCAGTGGATGGGGATCAACGCGCGCATGGCGATCGCGGCGCTGGACGCGGCCAGCGCCGAGTTCGGCGCCGACCCGGCACGCACCTACCTGACCGGCATATCGATGGGCGGCTACGGGGTATGGGAGATCGCGCTGCTGCAACCGGACCGCTTCGCCGCGCTGGTGCCGATCTGCGGCGCGCTGCATTCCCCGCGCGAGGATGACGACCAGCTCTATGTCAGCGGCGTGGCCGACGAGCGCGACCGCTACAGCGCGCTGGCGACCCGCCTGCGCAATGTGCCGGTGTGGATGTTCCATGGCGCGCTCGACGACCAGGTGCCGCCGACCGACGACCGCAAGCTGTACAAGGCCGCGCGGTTGGTCGGGGCGCGGTTCCGCTACAGCGAGTACCCCGATGGCAACCACAACGCCTGGGATCCGACCTATCGGGACCCGGCGATGTGGGAATGGCTGTGGGCCCAGCGCAAGGCAGGCGCCACCCGCGCGTCTTGACCGACGGCCGCCGCCTGCCCGACGATCGCGCAAACGCATAGGCCGTGCACGGGGGGTGCGCGATGGCGGACAGATCGATAGCCGGTTCGATGCGCTGCGTGCTGTGGTTCGCTTGCGGGCTGCCAGGCCTGGCCAACGCGCAGCAGCTGATCCGCACGGAGGTGGCATCACCGGTCGACCATGCCGCGATCGGCAGCCAGTACCGCGACGCCATTGCGCAGTCGGCCCGCCACCTCCGCAGCGACCAACCCGCCGAAGCCATCGCCGTGCTCGGCCCGGTGCTGGCGTATTGCGACAGCCAGCAGCAGCGGCAGAACCTGCGTTTCGTGAGCGTGTCCAGCCAGGCGCAGTACGAGCGCTACCTGGCCTCGCGCGGCGCCGACACCACGCCGGTGGAATGGCTGGACATGGCCTGCACGCGCGCCTATTTCGGCGTCGGCTACGCCCTGGTCGAGCAGGGGCGCTTCGCCGAGGCACTGCCCTATCTGGACAAGGCCGCGGCGCTGGCGCCGTACTTCCCCGATGCGGTCAACGAGCGCGGCGGCGCCCTCAACCAGCTGCATCGCCACGAAGAAGCCCTGGCCAGCTACCGCCAGGTGCTGGCCTTGGCCGAAGCCGAACCCTCGGCGGCCTACATGGTGCCGCTGGCCTGGCGCGGGATCGGCTACGCCTTGATCGAACAACAGGACTGGGACGGTGCGCGCCAGGCCTATGAGTATTCGTTGACGCTGGACCCGGACAACCCGACTGCGCTGAGCGAACTCACATACATCCGCCAGCGCGCGCCGCGCCCTTGAGCGCGGCGCTACCCGGTCAGCGCGATGCGCGGACCCGCCGCGCGACCTCGCTGACCACCGCGATGCCGGCGGTCAGTGCCGCCATCGACGCGAACTGCGCGCGCGTCTCGGGGGTGGCGATCAGCAGCGCGAAGATCAGCGCCAGGATCGCCAACGCCAGCACGGTCAGCCACGGATAACCGGCCATGCGGAACGGCAGCCGCGTGCCGGCGCGGTCGGCGCGCGCGCGCAGGATCAGCTGCGACAGCAGCGAGATCGTCCACACCAGCAGGCAGGTCGCGCCGACGATGTTGAGCAGGGTCGGCAGCACTCGCTCGGGATAGACCAGTTCCAGCACCGCCGCGGTGAAGCCAAAGGCGACGCTGGCCAGCACCGCCGCCACCGGCACCTTGCGCGCGCTGGTGGCACCCAGCCAGCGCGGCGCCTCGCGACGCTGCGCCAGCGAGAAGATCATCCGCGACGCGCCGTACAGATTGGCGTTGAGCGCCGACAGCAAAGCCACCACCGCGATCAGGGTGATCGCGGTGGCCGCGCCGGGGATCGCCGCCGCCTGCAGCACCGCCGCGAACGGCGACTTCAGCGCGTCGCTGGTCCACGGCACCACCGCGATGATCACGCTCAGCGAGCCGATGTAGAACACCAGGATGCGCCAGGCCACGGTGCGGATCGCGCGCGCGATGCTGCGCTCGGGATCGGCGGTTTCGGCCGCCGCCACCGCCACGATCTCGGTGCCGCCGAAGGCGAACACCACCACCAGCAAGGCCGCGCCGACCCCGGCCAGGCCCTTCGGCGCGAAGCCGCCATGCTGGGTGAAGTTGGACCAGCCCGGCGACGGCGCATGCGGCAGCCAGCCGGCGATCAGGGCGATGCCAATGGCGATGAAGGCGACGATCGCGACCACCTTGAGGATCGCGAACCAGAACTCGAACTCGCCGAAGTTGCGCACGCCCATCAGATTGATCGCGGTGAATGCGAGCATGAAGGCCAAGGCCAGCGCCGGCACCGGCAGACCCGGCCATACCGTGCTCAGCAGCCCGGCTGCACCCACCGCTTCGGCGGCGATCACGATCACCAACTGCACCCACCACAGCCAGCCCACCGTGGCCCCGGCGGTCGCGCCCATCGCATCGGCGGCGTAGACGGAGAATGCGCCGCTGGTCGGCTTGGCGGCCGCCATCTCGCCGAGCGCGTTCATCACGATGATCACCAGCGCGCCGGCGACCAGATAGGAGATCAGCACGGCCGGGCCGGCCGCCTGGACACCGACCCCCGAGCCCAGGAACAAGCCCGCGCCGATCGCGCTGCCCAGGCCCATCATGATCAGCTGTCGCGGCTTGAGCGCGTGGCTGAGGCGTTCCGGGGCGGCGATCGGCTGGGTCATGGGCACGGGTCTGGACGGGAAACGCGACAAGATACGCGTTGCTTGCGCTACGCGCCTAGCCCGGTGGGCACATCCCGCGCCGCGGACTGTGCCCCCACGGTTGTGCTTCGCAAAACCGCCGGCCCCAGCTTCGACCTTGCCTATCCCCACGCCGTTGGCGCGCCCAAACAAAGGGGGCTTTACGCCAGGCACGGGGTCGGTCGTTGTAGGAGCGGCTTCAGCCGCGACCGCGGGATCCAACGGTCGCGGCTGAAGCCGCTCCTACACAAACACCTCTCGAAGCCGGAATAGGTCAGGTGCCGATGGCAATCGGGAGCCGGGCTCTCCCTTCCACCCTCCCGGCGCGCCCCCAATCGAAGACATGACAACCACGCGCCTTGCGCCGTCCTGGCGGGAGGGGGTGGCCGGCGGACATGGATGTCCGCGCTAGGCGAGTTGGACAGGATGTCCAACCGAGCCGGGCCCGCCCCCTCCCGTCAGGGCGGTGCCCGCACCGTAAGCCGACAGAACAAACCGCCCACAGCACGCGCGCCCCTCAACCCCTACCCCACCGCCTCGCGCAGCGCAGCCAGATGGCGCCGGCTACAAGGCAGCACGTTGCCATCGTCCATGTGCACGCGCGCATCGCCGCTATCCAGCGGTTCGATCGACACCACCCGGCCCAGGTTGACCAGATAACTGCGATGCACGCGCACGAACGCGGCCGGATCCAGCCGGGCCTCGATCGCCGCCATCGTGCTGCGCAACGGATAGTCGTGGCCCCGCACATGCAGGTTGACGTAGTTGCCGGAGGCCTGCAGCCACTCGATATCCGCCGCGGCGACCAGGAAATCACGGCCGAGCTTGCGCACCAGGAAGCGCACCGGCCGCTCCACCGATTCCAGCGGCGGCCCCTCGTCGGGCACGTCGAACAGCCGCGCCTCGCCTTGCAGGCGGCGGCCGAACCAGGCCGCGGCATGGGTGGTGATGACCAGCAGCGCGAAAGTGCGCACGTCCTTGAGGTACTCGTAGCCCCAGCGGACCCACACATCGCCGAAGTCATAGTGCTGGCCGGCGACCAGCACATAGACCCCCTTGCGCAGCCCGACCATCCCGGCCACGTGCAGTACCGACCACAGCACGCTGGCCGCCAGGTACAACGGCAGGCGGCGCCGCCAGTTGTCGGCATGCAGCGGCCAGCGCGCGCACCCGGCCAGCACCAGCGGCAGCAGCGCCAGCGAAATGGTCACGCTGGTCAGCTCCCAGGTCAGCACTTGCCAGGTCGCCACCGCGATGCCGTCGCGTTGCGCATCCATCACCCCGGTCGCGGTGTTGCCCAACGCCGCGGACAGGAACACCAGGATCCAGAACAGCGCGACCCAGCGCCGGCTGCGCGAGCCGGCATCGGCCGGGGCGGGCCCGGGCTCGGGACGGGAATCTGTATCGGCGATGGCGGGCGGCGCGTCGGCAGGCAGGTTCATGCTGCGCATTCTAGGCAAAGCCGCCGCCGCCCCTGCCCGATCGGTCCCCGCGAGCCCGCAATTCGTCCCCGGGCCGGGGCCACCGGTCACTTCGCCCGCCCCGTGCGGGCGGCCATCGACAGCATGGCGCGTCCTTCCACCGGTACCCGCCATGACCCGCCGCCACGATATCGACGCATTGCGCGTGATCGCCTTCGGCCTGCTGATCCTCTACCACGTCGGCATGATCTACGTCGCCGACTGGTCGTTCCATATCAAGAGCCCGCATGAAGCGCAGTGGCTGCAATGGCCGATGATCGCGCTCAACCGCTGGCGCATGCCGCTGCTGTTCCTGATCTCCGGCATCGCCATCGGCCTGCAGCGGCCGCAGCGGCTGGGGCATGCGGCACTGCTGCGCAGCTGGCGCCTGCTGCTGCCGCTGCTGTTCGGGATGCTGGTGGTGGTGCCGATCCAGCCGTATTGCGAGGCCTTGGCGCACGGGCGCATCGAGCCGGGCTTCGGCAGCTTCCTGCTGCGCTACTGGCAGCTGCGGCCGTGGCCGGCCGGCACCTTCACCGGCGCCGAATTCGGCTTCACCTGGAACCACCTGTGGTACCTGGCCTACCTATGGCCCTACACGATGTTGCTGCTGGGCCTGCTCGCGCTGCTGCGGCAGCCGTGGCTGCAGGCGCCGTTGCAGCGGCTGCGCGCGCTGCCGATGCCGGCGGCGGTGGCGATGTCGGCCTGGCTGGTCCTGCCGGTCGTGTGGCAGGCGACGAATGTGCTGTGGGCGATGCCACGCTGGCCGCCGAGCCATGCCCTGTTCGGCGACTGGTCGGTGCACCTGGAGTCGCTGCCGCTGTTCCTGCTCGGCTATGCGGTGGCGCGCAGCGACCGCTTCTGGGCACGGACCCGGCAACTGCGCTGGCCCACCCTCGGCCTGGCGGTGCTGGCCGGCGGCGTGGAACTCGGGCTGCGGGCGCTGAGCGGGCATGTCGTGCCGCATGGGCAGTGGGCGCAGCTGCCGTGGCACGAGATCGAGCAGGTCGGCCGCGCCGCCTACAGCTGGATGGCATTGCTGGCGATCCTGGGCTGGGCGCAGCGTTGGCTGAACCGGCCGTTCCGCTGGCTGCCTTATTGCACCGAGGCGGTGTATCCCTGGTACCTGCTGCACCAGAGCCTGATGATTCCGCTGGCGTTGTGGCTGATGTCGTTCCAGCTCGGCCCGGTCGCCGAGCCGCTGCTGGTGATCGCCGGCACCGCCGGCGGCTGCCTGCTGCTGCATGAGCTGGTCATCCGCCGCGTGCGCTGGCTGCGCCCGTGCTTCGGGCTGAAGGCGGATCCCCGGCCACGGCTTGCGGCCACCGCGGCGGTCGCCACGCCGGCCGGCGCCTGATCCGCCGCGAGCACGCGGGCCCGGCGCAGCCTCAGCCCGCGATGTCGAGCCGGTTGTCGCTGCGATCGGCGTCCGGCAGCCTGGCGTCCGGATCGAGGCTGACGTGCAGCACCTTCTGGTGGGTCGGCACGCGCACCTTCGGTGCCTTGTTCTGCAGCCAGGCTTCGACCGGCACGCGCTGGTCGAGGTGGCTGCCATCGGCCAGGTCCACCCGCAGGGTCGCCGGCATCACCAGCGGCTGGCGGCTGCCGAGGGTCACCAGCAGGCCCTTGGCGGGGTCGTTGTCGAGGTACTGCGCCTCGCGCACGCCCATGTCCAGCTGCCAGTTGTGGAAGTACCAGCCGCGCCACCACCACGACAGGTCTTCGCCGGCTTCGCTTTCCATCAGGCGGAAGAAGTCGGACGGGGTCGGATGCTTGAATGCCCAGGTGGCGATGTACTTGCGGAAGGCCGGATCGAAGCGCTCCGGCCCGAGGATCTGTTCGCGCAGCAGCACCAGGCCGAGCGCGCCCTTGAAGTAGGTCAGCGGATGCCGGTACTTCTCGCTGGTGGCGTCGGCGGTGTCCATCAGGGTTGGCGCATCGGCATCGGCCAGCAGCGGCAGGATTTCATCGACCGGGTTGCCGCCCTTGGGCGCGTATTCCGAATCGCGCTTGGGCGCGTACTCGCCGTGGTTGAACGCGTCGGAGGCATACACGTCGATGAAGGTGTTGAAGCCCTCGTCCATGAAGGCGTGCCGGCGCTCGTTGGAGCCGACGATCATCGGGAACCAGGTGTGGCCGATCTCGTGCGCGCTGATCCAGAACAGCGGCTTGCCGGCATCGTCCATGCCGTCGAACACGATCCCCGGATACTCCATGCCGGCGCCGTGGCCGCCGAGGTTCACTGCCACCGGCCACGGATACGGATACCACTGCGAGAAATGCTCGATCGCGCCTTTGACGTATTCGGTGGAGCGGTTCCACTTGTCCGCGCCCACGCCTTCGACCGGGTACACCGACATCGCCAGCGCATGGCGGCCCTGCGGCAGGGCTATGCGCGCCGCGTCCCAGACGAACGCCGGCGAGGCCGCAAACGCAACGTCGCGGCTGTGCTCCATGTGGAAGCGCCAGGTGCGCGTGCCCTCGCGGGTCGGTCGGGTCGCCGGGTCGCCGACTTCTTCGGGGCGGCGGATCATCACCGTGCGGTCGCTGGCCGCGGCCTGGCGCAGGCGCTCGCGCTGCGTGGCGGTCAACACGTCCTGCGGATTGGCCAGCTCGCCGGAGCCGGCGACCAGGTAGTCCCAGGGCACGGTGACCGCGTAGTCGAAGTTGCCGTATTCCAGGTAGAACTCCGAGCCGAGGTAGGGCTGGTTGTCCCAGCCGCGCAGGTCGTCGTAGACCGCCATGCGCGGATACCACTGCGCGATCTCGTAGATCTCGCCGTTGCGGCTGGGGGTGACCGCGGTGCGGCCGCCCCAGGTGCCGGGGATGTCGTAGTCGTAGCGGACGTGCAGTTTCAGCGCCTGGCCCTGGCCGGGCAGTGGCTGCGGCAGGTCCACGCGCATGCGCGTGTCGTCGACCAGCCAGTGCGCCGGCGCGCGCTTGCCGTCGCGCTCGATCTCCACCGCGCGGATGCGCATGCCGTCGGTGCTGTCGCTGCGCCGCCCCGGTCGCGCCATGCTGGCACGCGAATCGGCGCGATAGATGTTCTGGTCCAGTTGCAGCCACAGCACGTCGAGCGTGTCGGGGCTGCGATTGGTGTAGGTGACGATCGCCTCGCCATCGAGGCGATGCGCGGCCGGGTCGATCGTGGCCTTGAGGTCGTAGTCGGCGCGGTTCTGCCAGAACAGCGGCCCGGGCACGCCGCCGCCGCTGCGGAAGGCATTGGCCGGTTGCGGCAGCTGCAGCGGCGCGAACAATTCGCGCGGGTCGAAACCGCCTGCCTCCTGCACGGGTGCGGCCTGGGCGGCAAAACCAGCCACTACGCAGGCCACGACGACCAGGGGACGGGAGACAAGGCGCATCGGGCGGTCCTGCAACGACGAGGGAATCACCATGCTAGGCAGTGCTCCTCGCCGAGGGGCACTGCCATTGGTCATTGCCGGCAGGCTGTGCGGGCGTATTTACTGATCACTGCCGGCTGGCTGCGCGGGCCTCTTTGCTGATCGATCGCCGGCTGGCTGCGGGGCGTCTTTGCTGATCGATCGCCGGCTGGCTGCGCGGGCTTCTTGTAGGAGCGGCTTCAGCCGCGACCGCTGGATCTCGCAGTCGCGGCTGAAGCCGCTCCTACAGGGGTCTGCCGCGATGCTTAGCCCAACAGCGTTTCCAGCACCGCCATGCGTACTGCCACGCCGTTGGCGACCTGGCGCAGCACCCAGGACTGCGGACCGTCGACGACCTCGTCGGTGATTTCCACGCCGCGGTTGATCGGGCCCGGATGCAGCACCGCCGCATCGGGCGCGGCGGCACGCAGGCGCTGCGCGGTCAGGCCATAGCGGGCGTGATACTCCTCCAGCGACGGCACCAGCCCTTCTTCCATGCGCTCGCGCTGCAGGCGCAGCATCATCACCGCGTCCACGCCTTCGAGCATGGCGTCCAGGTCGTCGCCGACCTGGCAGCCGTCCAGGATGCCGTCGTCGGGCAACAGCGAGGCCGGTGCGCAGACGCGGATATCGCCAGCACCGAGGATGCGCAACGCGTGCAGGTCCGAGCGCGCCACCCGCGAATGCTTGACGTCGCCGACGATCAATACCTTGAGCCGCGAGAAATCGCTGCCCTTGGCCTGGCGCAGGGTGAGCATGTCGAGCAGGCCCTGGGTCGGGTGCGCGCTGCGTCCGTCGCCGGCATTGATCAGCGCAGTGCCCTCGCCGGCCTCGGCGGCCAGGCGCTGCACCGCGCCGTCTTCGGGATGGCGCACGACGAAACCGCGCACGCTCATCGCTTCCAGGTTCTTCAGGGTGTCGCGGTCGGTCTCGCCCTTGCGGGTCGAGGACGTGGAAGCGTCGAAGTTGAGTACGTCGGCGCCGAGCCGCTGCGCGGCGAGCTGGAACGAGCTGCGGGTGCGCGTGGACGGCTCGAAGAACAGCGTGCAGACCGCGTTGCCGGCCAACACGTTGCGCTTGCCGACCCGGCCGACCGCCGCGTCGCGGATCTGGCCGGCGCGGTCGAGCAGTTGCAGCAAGGTGGCGCGAGGCAGGCCCTCGAGGGTAAGCAGGTGGCGCAGGCGGCCGTCGGAGTCGAGTTGCATGGTCATCGCGATTGGGAGGAGTCGGGTAGCAGGGTGGCCTGGTCCGGTGCGGCCAGCCAGCGCTCGATGATGACGGCGGCAGCCATCGCATCCAGCGCTTCGGCGTCGCGGCGGCGCTTGCGGCCCTCGGCGCGCTCGCGCGCGAAGCGCTGCGCGGCCTCGACCGAGCTGGAACGTTCGTCGACCAGCACCACCGGCAATTTATAGCGTTCGCCCAGTTGCCGCGCGAACGCGTGCGCGCGCCGGCGCGCGGGCTGGTCTTGGTCATCGAGGGTGAGCGGATCGCCGACCACCAGGCCGGCCGGGCGCCATTCGCGCTGCACGCGATCCAGCGCGGCCCAGTCCGGGCCGTTGTCGCGCACGTCGATCACCGCCACCGCGCGCGCACCGGCGCCCAGCGCACTGCCGACCGCAACGCCAATACGGCGCGATCCGACATCGAAACCGAGCACCGTGGCGTCGGCACGGATCGGCGACGGATCAGGCATGTCCGCTGTAGTCCGTCAGCCGGAATAGATCCACGCCGATGCGGCCAGCCGCGGCCTGCCAGCGCTGTTCCAGCGGCAGGTCGAACAACAGTTCGCCATCGGCCGGCGCGGTGATCCAGCTGTTCTCGCCGATCTCGAATTCAAGCTGGCCCGCGCCCCAGCCGGCGCAACCCAGCGCCACCAGCGCGTGACGCGGCCCCTGGCCCTGCGCCATCGCCTCGAGCACGTCGCGCGAGGTGGTCAGGCACAGGCCTTCGCCCATGTCCAGGCTGGAGTCCCAGGGTTGACCGTCGTGAATGACGAAGCCGCGTTCCGGATGCACCGGCCCGCCGTTGAGCACGAGCTGCCCGCGCAAGACCTCGTCCGCGGTCTCGATGCCCATCTGGCCGAGCACCTCGCCGAGCGTGTATTCCGACGGCCGGTTGACCATCACCCCCATCGCGCCGTTGTCGTCGTGCTGGCAGATCAGCGCCACGCCGCGGGAGAAATTCGGATCCGACAGCGCCGGCAGCGCGATCAGGAGTTGGCGGGTGAGATGGGTGGCCGGCGCTGACATGCGCACATTCTACCGCCCCGCGGCGTGACGGGGCCGCGGGCGCCCACCGTGATGCGGCGCACCCCCGGCGACAGGTGCGCTCCAGCGGGGCCTGCTCCGATACCATGCGCCGACGCCCGCAAGGACTGCCCAATGCACGAAGCACAGGAACTGCCCCGTCCCACCCGATCGTTCATCGTCCTCGTCGCGCTGCTGCAGGGCGGCCTGTTGTACCTGGCGCAGAAAGGCACCACCGAAGGCTGGTGGCCCTTCGCGGCGCTGAGCGGCCGGATCTGCTGGTACACGTTGGTGCTGGCGGTGCCGACCGCGATGATCCTCAGCGTGGTCGAGCTGCGCGACAAGTCGTTCTGGCGCCACGCCGCGTTGCTGGCCGCGCTGTTTGCGGCGCTGGCGATCTGGGCGGTGTGGAATGCCACCGGCGCACCGGGCATCCGCAGTTGGAAGGTCCTGGCGCCGTTCGGCATTTCGTTGGGCATCGGCTTGTTCATCGCGCTGCCGTGGTGGCAGGGCCGGCTCGCGCGCGGCACCTGGCGCCAACCCTATGCCGCACTGTTCGAGCATGCGTGGCAGAACGCGCTGACGCTGCTGCTGGCGGCATTGTTCACCGGCATCTGCTGGGCGGTGCTGTGGCTGTGGGCCGCGCTGTTCGAGCTGGTGAAGATCGATTTCTTCCGCGAACTGTTCCGCGAGGACGCCTTCGTGCACCTCGCCACCGGCGCGATGGCCGGTTTCGGCATCCTGATCGGACGCACGCAGCAACGTCCGGTGCAGGTCGCGCGGCAAATCCTGTTCGCGGTGCTCAAGGGCCTGCTGCCGCTGCTGGCCTTCATCGCCCTGCTATTCGCGGCCAGCCTGCCGTTCACCGGCCTGCAACCGCTATGGCACACCGACTCGGCGGCCGTCACCCTGGTCAGCCTGATCGCGCTGCTGGTGATCTTCGTCAATGCCGTGTTCCAGGAGGGCACCGGCCCGCGCCCCTATCCGACCTGGCTGCGTCGCGTCGTCGAGGTGGCGGTGCTGGTGTTGCCGCTGTACGCGGCCCTGGCGCTGCTGGCGATGGGCCTGCGCATCGGCCAGTACGGCTGGACCCCGGACCGATTCTGGGCGGGGCTGCTGGTGCTGATCGCGGCGCTGCATGCCTTCGGCTATGCCTGGGTGGTGCTGCGCTCGCGCGGCGATGCCCATTGGCTGCAGCGGCTGCCACGGGTCAATTGCACGCTGGCATGGGTCGCGATCGCGCTGGCGGTGCTCGCCAACTCGCCGCTGCTGGATCCCTATCGGGTGACGGTCTCAAGCCAGATCGCGCGCGTCAGCGCCAGCGCGCCCACCCTCGCACAGGACGATCTGGATCAGTTGCGCTTCGATAGCGGACGCCGTGGCTACGAGGCGTTGCGCGCGCTGCGTGCCAACCCGGCGCTGCGCGACCATGCCGACGCCCTCGCCGCGGTCGACCGCACCCTGGCGCGCATGCAGCGCTGGGGCGACTTCCCCACCGCGCGCGAACGCGAACGCGACCTGCTGCGCGACGAAGCGCAACTGCGCCGGCAGATCGCGGTGGCGCCCGGGACCGGCGACATCGACGCGACCTGGTGGCAAGCCGTACTGGGCGAGCGGCTCAAGTCCGGCGACTGCCGGCTGCGCGGCGCCGATTGCGTAGTGATGCAACGCGACCTGGACAGCGACGGGCGCAACGAAGTACTGCTGTGCGCCATCCACGCTGGCCGGCTGGCGGTATGCCAAGTCCATGTCTTGCATAAGGGCCAGTGGCACGACGTCGGCCAAGCGTCCTTCTACGCCGTCGACAAGGACAAGACGTGGCCCGCGCAGGAAGCGGCGTTGCGCCAAGGCCGCATCGCACTGCGCCCGCGACGCTGGCCCGATCTAGCCATCGGTGACAGCGAACCGCAGGCCATCGAGCCGGCGGCAGCGGCTTCAGTCACCTACGAGGACAGCCCATGAGCGGCTATTGCAGCATCGCCCCGGGGCATCCGGTGCACGGCCATTACCACGACCACGAATACGGCTTCCCGCAACGCGACGAGGCCGAACTGTTCGAGCGGCTGCTGCTGGAAATCAACCAGGCCGGACTGAGCTGGGAGACGATCCTGCGCAAGCGCGAGGGCTTCCGCAGCGCCTATTCCGGCTTCGAGGTGGACAAGGTCGCGCGCTACGGCGACCCGGACATTGCACGACTGATGGCCGACCCCGGCATCATCCGCAACCGCCTCAAGGTGCTGGCGGCGATCCACAACGCGCAGGTGATCCAGGGGCTGCGCGCCAGCCACGGCGGGTTCGCGCAATGGCTGGACGCACACCATCCGCGCAGCAAGGCGGAGTGGGTCAAGCTGTTCAAGAAGACCTTCCGCTTCACCGGCGGCGAGATCACCGGCGAGTTCCTGATGAGCCTGGGCTACCTGCCCGGTGCGCACCATGCCGATTGCCCGGCTTACCAGCGCATCGCCAAACTCGGACCGCCCTGGCAGCGCGCCCGCTGACGCTGCACGCGGCCTCCACGCAACGGCGACGCGCACTTACGCCATCGCCGCCAAGCTGATGTCATGTCCATCCGCATCGGCATTTCCGGTTGGCGCTACCCGCGCTGGCGAGGCCGCTTCTATCCGCAGGACCTGCCGCAGCGGCGGGAGCTGGCGTACGCCTCGCGTTGCTTCGACAGCATCGAGCTCAACGGCTCGTTCTACTCGCTGCAGCGCCCAGCCAATTGGCGCGCCTGGGCCGAAGACACGCCATCGCGCTTCGTGTTCGCGGCCAAGGGGCCGCGCTTCATTACCCACACCAAGCGCCTGCGCGGCTGCCGGCAGCCGCTGGCGAATTTCTTCGCTTCGGGTTTGCTGGCGCTGGGCCCCAAGCTCGGCCCGCTGCTATGGCAACTGCCGCCGACGCTGCGCTTCGACGCCGACCTGCTGGATGAATTCCTGGCCCTGCTGCCCCGGGATACCGACGACGCCAGCGCCCTCGTCCGCCATCGCGACCGCGGTCTGATGCGCGACCGCAGCGTGCTCGCCGCCGGTCGCAACCACCGCCTGCGGCATGCGCTGGAAGTGCGCCACGACAGTTTCCGCGATCCCGACTTCATCGCCTTGTTGCGCCGGCATCGAGTGGCGCTGGTGGTCGCCGACGCGGCGCGACGCTATCCCTTGATGGAGGACGTCAGCGCCGACTTCGTCTATGTGCGGCTGCACGGAGAGGCCGAGCTTTACACCAGCGGCTATGGCGATGCCGCGCTGGATCACTGGGCGCGCCGGATCGCGCGCTGGGCGGCAGGTGGCGAACCGCGCGACGCCGCACGCCATGCAGCGCGCGCGCCGTTGCGCAAGCGGCGCGACGTCTACTGCTATTTCGATAACGACGCCAAGGTGCATGCGCCCTTCGACGCAACTGGGCTGAGGCGGCGGCTGCGCCTGCGCGCCGGCAACGCGCCCGGAGTACCGCTATAGAAGCCGCGTTTCACACACCCATGTAGCGGTTCGGCCGGTGGTTGAACATCAGCACCAGGCTCAGCACCAGCGCGCCGATCGCCGAGTAGGCCACCTTGTCCGGGGTCAGCAGGAAGAAGGCGGCGATCATCAGCAGCGTGTCGAAGCCCAGTTGCACGCGCCCGGCGCTGATGCCGCGCGTCTGCTGCAGGTAGACCGCCAGGATGCCGATGCCGCCCAGGCTGCCGCGGTGGCGGATGTAGAACAGGATGCCCAGACCGGACAACGCGCCGCCGGCCAGCGCGGAGAACAACGGGCTGATGTGCGCGTAATCGGCCCAGCGCGGCAGCAGGTCGGTCAACAGGCCGCAGGCGCCGACGGCCAGGAAGGTCTTGGCGGTGAATTCCCAGCCCATGCGCCGCACCGAGAGCCAATAGAACGGCAGGTTGACGATCACGAACACCAGGCCGAAATTCCAGCCCAGCGCGTAGTGCAGCAAAAAGGACACGCCGGCCATGCCGCCGATGAACAGGCCGCCCTTGGCGAAGATCGCCAGGCCCATCGAGGCGATCAGGGTGGCCAGGACCATGCCCTGCACGTCCTCGGCAACGGAATGATGGAAGGCGCGGTCGTCGGCCGGGGTGCCGGCCGAATCGGCGGGTGGGGTCAGCGGACCGGAGGTGACGAGCGGACCGTCGGACGGCACGGCCTCGCCGCCGGCCGGCAGGTCGGAAACGGTGGCATTCATGGGGTGTGGGGGGTGACGCGGGGCGCGTATTAGACAACAAGCCGGCGACACTTGCATGAAGGGCACGCCCGCCTGGCAGGCACCATGCCGCCGCCGTAGCCCTCTCCCGCTTGCGGGAGAGGGTTGCGTGAGGGTGCCATTCGCGTTCCCTCATCCGACCTTCGGGCACCTGCTCCCAAGAAGGGGACTGATGTCCCGCAGGCAGGAGAAGGAAGCGGTAACGGCTACCTCGCTTACCTGACCTCGGCAATCTCCACGCCATCCAGTCCCTGCGCCAGCGTGCGCGCGTCGCCGCCCTGCGACAGCTTGATGCGCAGCCGCACTTCGTTCTGCGAATCGGCGTAGCGCAGCGCATCCTCGTAACTGATCTCCCCGGCCTGGTAGAGCTCGAACAGGCTCTGGTCGAAGGTCTTCATGCCGAGGTTGGTCGACTCCTTCATCACTTCCTTGATCTTGTGGATCTCGCCGTCGCGGATGTAGTCCTGCACCAGCGGCGTACCGAGCAGGATTTCCATCGCCACGCGCCGTCCCTTGCCGTCCGGCGTCGGGATCAGCTGCTGCGCGACCACGCCCTTCAGGTTCAACGACAAGTCCATCAGCAGCTGGGTGCGGCGGTCTTCCGGGAAGAAGTTGATGATGCGGTCCATCGCCTGGTTGGCGTTGTTGGCATGCAGCGTGCACAGCACCAGGTGGCCGGTTTCGGCGAAGGCGATCGCGTGGTCCATGCCCTCGCGGGTACGCACCTCGCCGATCATGATCACGTCCGGCGCCTGGCGCAGCGTGTTCTTCAGCGCCGCGTCCCAGCTGTCGGTATCGATGCCGACTTCGCGCTGGGTGATGATGCAGCCCTCGTGCTTGTGCACGAATTCGATCGGGTCTTCGATGGTGATGATGTGGCCGGTCGAGTTCTGGTTGCGGTAGCCGATCATCGCGGCCAGCGACGTCGACTTACCGGTGCCGGTGGCGCCGACGAAGATGATGATGCCGCGCTTGGTCATCGCCAGCGTCTTGATCACCGGCGGCAGGTTGAGCTCTTCCACCGTCGGGATGCGGGTCTCGATCCGGCGCAGCACCATGCCGACCTGGTTGCGCTGGTAGAAGCAACTGACACGGAAGCGGCCGACGCCAGCCACACCGATCGCGAAGTTGCACTCGTGGGTCTTTTCGAATTCCTCGCGCTGCGAGGGCGTCATCACGTTCAGCACCAGGTCGCGGCTCTGCTGCGCGGTCAGCGGGGTCTGGGTGATCGGGCTGATCTTGCCGTGCACCTTGATGGACGGCGGCATGCCCGAGGTGATGAACAGGTCCGACGCCTTCTGGTGCGCCATCAGCTTGAGGAACGAGGTGAAGTCGATGGTGCTCATGGCGGCTCTCCGGGATGCGGTATCGGCGCAGCGTTATGTGGTGCGTCGCGGCGCACGATCGCGCCGCGACGCCGGCGCATCATTCGAAGATGCGCTTGTCCTTGGCGTACTCGCGGGCCTGGTTGCGAGTGATCAGGCTGCGCTTGACCAGATCCTGCAGGTGCTGGTCGAGCGTCTGCATGCCCGACTGCTGGCCGGTCTGGATCGAGGAGTACATCTGCGCGACCTTGTCCTCGCGGATCAGGTTGCGGATGGCCGGGGTGCCGACCATGATCTCCCACGCCGCGGTACGGCCGCCGCCGACCTTCTTCAGCAGCGCCTGCGAGATCACCGCGCGCAGCGACTCGGACAGCATCGAGCGCACCATCGGCTTTTCGCCGGCCGGGAACACGTCGATGATTCGGTCGATGGTCTTGGCTGCCGAGCTGGTATGCAAGGTGCCGAACACCAGGTGGCCGGTCTCGGCCGCGGTCAGCGCCAGGCGGATGGTCTCCAGGTCGCGCAACTCGCCGACCAGGATGATGTCCGGGTCTTCGCGCAGCGCCGAGCGCAGGGCCTCGTTGAAGCCGTGCGTGTCGCGGTGGATTTCGCGCTGGTTGATCAGGCACTTCTGCGAGGTGTGCACGAATTCGATCGGATCCTCGACGGTGAGGATGTGGCCGTATTCGTTCTTGTTGATGAAGTCGATCATCGCCGCCAGCGTGGTCGA
>Ga0160434_100060_pt1 | contig 76359 bp, 59 predicted proteins | sample HID1973I_E0MG_FD_108273 | JGI IMG/M metagenome (GOLD analysis project Ga0160434, IMG submission 108273) | Enriched mosquito-associated microbial communities from UW Madison campus, WI, USA - HID1973I_E0 MG | ecosystem: Host-associated > Arthropoda: Insects > Digestive system > Unclassified ... | reverse complement strand
GGCGACGGCGACGGTTTCCTGCAGGCGCGTGCCCGGCGGCAGCTCCAGGCTGAGGTTGCTGCGGCCCAGGTCCGATTGCGGGATGAAGGTGGCCGGGATCAACGGCACCAGCGCCAGCGAGGCGACGAACAGGCCAGTGGCGATCCACAAGGTGCGTGCGCGATGGCGCAAGGCCGCATCGACCCAGCGCAGGTACCAGACCATCAGCTTCGAGTCGCCGGTCTCTTCGCCGTGCGGCTTGAGCAGGTAGGCCGCCATCATCGGGGTGAGCAGGCGCGCCACCAGCAGCGAGAACAGCACCGCGGTGGCCGCGGTCCAGCCGAATTCGCGGAAGAACTTGCCGGCGATGCCGGGCATGAAGGCCACCGGCACGAACACTGCGGCCAAGGTCAGCGAGGTGGCGATCACCGCATTACCGATCTCGCCGGCCGCCTCGGTGGCCGCTTCCAGCGGCGGCTTGCCCATGCGCAGGTGGCGCACGATGTTCTCGATCTCCACGATCGCATCGTCGACCAGGATGCCGACCACCACCGACAACGCCAGCAAGGTGATCATGTTCAAGGTGAAGCCGAACCAGTACATCACCGCGAAGGTCGGGATGATGGACAGCGGCAGCGCCAGCGCCGACACCCAGGTCGCGCGCCAGTCGCGCAGGAACAGCCACACCACCAGCAGCGCCAGGATCGCGCCCTCGTACAGCATCGTCATCGACGACTCGTAGGAGCGGTGCGTCTCGTCGATGGCGGTGGTGACCAGGCGGAAGTCGATGCCGGGGTGCGCGGCCTTGAGGTCGGCCAGCGCCTGGTGCACGCCCGCCTCCACTTTGACTTCGCTCGAGCCGCGGGTGCGCGACATCGAGAACGCGACCACCTGCTTGCCGTCCAGCAAGGCGGCCTCGGTCGGGTCGGCGGCGGCGTCGCTGATCTTGGCCAGGGTGGACAGGCGCGCGGCGCGGCCATCGGGCAGGCTGATCGAGAAGTCGCGCAAGGCCTGCGCATCGCCGACGGTGCCGAGCGTGCGGATGGTCTGCTGCGCGCCTTCCAGTTCGGCCTTGCCGCCGGCGCGCTCGACCTGGATCTGGGCCAGTTGCTGCGAGACATTGCCGGCGGTGATGCCGAAGGCCAGCAACGCGTTCGGGTCCAGGTCCACGCGTACCTGCCGCTGCACGCCGCCGACGCGGGTGACCCGGGCCACGCCGGGCACGCCGTACATCGCGCGCGACACGTCGCGATCGACGAACCAGCTGGCTTCGTCGGGCGTCATGTGTGGGGCGACCAGCGCGTACGTCATCAGCGAGCCGCCGATGTCGACCTTGGAGATCACCGGCTCCTGGATGTCCTGCGGCAGGTCGGTGCGGATGCGGGTCACCGCGTCGCGGGTGTCGTCGAGTGCGGTGGCCAGGTCGGCCTCCAGCTGGAACTCGATGCTGGTCATGCTGACACCCTCGCTGACGGTGGACATCACCCGCTTGACGTTGGTGACGGTGGCGACGGAATCCTCGACCTTGCGGGTGACCTCGGCTTCGAGCTGGCTGGGCGAAGCGCCCGGCTGGGTAACCGTGACCGTGGTCATCGGAAAGGCAATGTCCGGGAAGCGCGCGACCGGCAGCTGATGGAAACCCCACAGCCCGGCCACGCACAACACCACGAACACCAGGATCGCGGGCAGCGGGCGCTTGATCGCCCAGGCGGAGATATTCATCGTGCGGCCGCCTTGGCCGCGGTGACCACGCGCACGCGGTCACCTTCGCCGAGGAAGCCGGCGCCGTCGACGACGACGCGGTCGCCCGCCTTCAGGCCTTCGAGGATCTCGGTCTGGCCCTGCGCGACCTGGCCGCTGCGCACGCGTAGGCGCTGCGCCTGTTGTTTGTCGCTGACGGTGAAGACATAGCTGTGGCCATCGCGCTGCACGATCGCCGCGCTGGGGATGGTCAGCATCTGGCCAGCGCCGGTGACGATCCGGCCTTCCACGTAGACGCCGGGCTTGAGCGGACCGGGTGCCGGCAGGTCCGCATAGATCGTGCCGGTGCGCGTCTGCGCATCGACGCCCGGGCTGACCGCGCGGATCTTGCCGGCGATGTCCTGGCCGCCATACGGCAGCGCGACGGTGTTGCCGACGGCGACGCCGGCGAGCTGGTCTTCGGAGAGTTCGGCGCGCCACTCCAGGCGGCCGTCGCGGATCAACCGCAGCAACTCGGTGCCGGCCGCGACCACCTGGCCCGGCTGCACCAGCCGCTTGGAGATCACCCCGTCGGCGGGTGCGCGCAGTTCGGCGAAATCGCGCTGCAACTTGGCCGCATCGCGGCGCGCACGGGCGGTGACGGTCTGCGCCTCGGCATCGGCGCGGCTGGCGCGCAGTTCGTCCAGGCTGCTGGCGCTGACCAGTTTCTCGGCGGCGAGCTTGGCGCCGCGCTCATAGTTCAGCCCGGCCAGTTCCTGCGCGGTCTGCGCCTGCCGCAAGGAAGCCTCGGCCTGCGCCAGTTCGCTGTCCAGGGTGCGATGGTCCAGCTGCAGCAGGACCTGGCCTTGCTTGACCCATTGGCCCACGTCCACGTTCAGCGCGGTCACCCGCTGGCCGCTGAGTTCGACGCCGAGCTGCATTTCCTCGTAGGCCGAGACCGGGCCGGACACCAGCACCGTGCGCGCCATCGATTGGCGCTGCGCGGTGACCAGGGTGACCGCCATGGCCGAAGCCTGGCCGGCTTCCTCCTCGGCTTTCTTGTCCGACGAGCCGCAAGCCGATAGCAACGAGGCGATCAGCAGGAGGGAAGACCAACGCAAGGTGTGGGCAAGCATGAAGAGCTCTATGGTCGAAAGTAGAAGGAACTGCTGGATGGCCGCGTGCCGGATGGAACGTGCCGGGTGAGACGCGGCTACGCGGCTAACGGGCCGGGGCCTCGCCGGGGTCCAGCCGCAGTTGGACCCCGTCCAGCAGCAGCCCGAGCCCCTGCTCGAAGCGCCGTTCGAGATCCGGTTCGGTCAGGAAGTGCCGGGCCTGCCAGCAATACGGGAAGCGCGCCTCGGCCATCGCCAGGAAGGTCTGCTCGACCTCCTCCAGGGCACCGTCTTTGTGCTCGGGCAAGGATTGTTCCTCGATGACGAAACCGAGCACGTAGTAGATGAGGTCCATCGCGGTGCCCGCCGCGAAATCGACGGTCGCGCCGGCCTGGGCCAGGGCCGAGATCGTCGCCTCCGCCACCCGCATCACGTTCTCGGTCGCCAGGTAGGTGCCCGCATAAACGCGCGCGCCATCGCGGTGCGCCTTGAACGCATGGCGGAATTCGTGGGCGATCTGCAGCAGCGTTGCACGCCAGGACTGGCCGGCCGGGATCTCGCGCGCGACCTCATGGATCAGCGCATCGGCCATGGCATCGACCAGCGCCTGCTTGCTCTTGAAGTGCCAGTACAGCGAGGGCGCGCGGATGCCCAACTGGCAGGCGACCTTGCGCAGGCTCACGCCTTCGAGGCCGGCCTCGTCCAGCAGGCGGAAGGCAGCTTCGATGATCTGCACCTGTCCGATGGCTTTGCGCACGCCGCACCTAACGTTGTTAGTCGACGAAATCTAACAGTGTTAGCCTGGCGCGGCAAGTATTCAGGATGACTGGGCTTGGGCGCAACCGGCCCAGCGTGCGCGCCACGGCCACCGTGCGCCACCGCCATGGTGGGCGATCGCAGGCCCCTACGCCGCGGCAGCCGGCGGTGCCTCCCCGGGCCGGCACACATGCGCCAGCTCGGCCACCCGAACCAGGTCCGCCACCGAGCGCACCCCCAGCTTGTGCATGATGCGGGCGCGATGGACCTTGATGGTCTTGAGCGACACGCCCAGATCGCCGGCGATCTGCTTGTTGAGCCGTCCACGCACGATGTGCGGCAGCACTTCTTTCTCGCGCGGGGTCAGCGCGCTCCAGCACTGCTCGGCGGCCTGTTCCTTCTGGCGGTGCCGGCGGACTTCGGTTTCGGTGCGGATGCCGCGCAGGACCGCTTCGAGCAGCACCTCGAATTCGACCGGCTTGGTCAGGAAGTCGATGGCGCCGGCGCGCATCGCACTGGCGCAACTGGCGACATCGGCGCAGCCGCTGACGAAGATCAACGGCGGGTGCTGGCCGCGTTGCTCCAGCAGTTGCTGCAGCTGTAGTCCGTTCATTTCGGGCATCTGCAGGTCCAGCACCACGCAGCTGGCCACGCCGGGGTCGTAGTGCTCGAGGAATTCCCGGGTGGATTGGCTCAACGTTACAGCCAGGCCATCGGCCTGCAGGCAGCGGCCCAACGCGGTCAATACGCTGGGGTCATCATCGACGATGTGGACGATCGCGCTCATTGCCTACTCCATGACAGGTAGTTCGAAGATGAGGCAGGCGCCGCCGCCCGGCGCATTCGTGGCCCAGATCCGGCCGCCATGGGCGCGGATGATCGTGCGGCAAATGGACAGGCCCATGCCCATGCCGTTCGGCTTGGAAGTCTGGAAGGCGGCGAAGATGGCTTCCAGCATCTGTTCCGGAATGCCACCGCCGGTGTCGTGCACCTCGCACTGGATGACACCGTCGCGCACCGGCGAGATACGAATGGTGACCGCGCGCGGCTTGCACTCGGCCATCGCGTCGCAGGCATTGATGATGAGATTGAGCAGGACCTGCTGCAGCTGCACCGGATCGCCCAGTACACGCGCGACGTTGGCGGCCAGGTCCAGCCGATACTCGACACCGCGGTTGATCAGGTCGTTGCGGATCACCCGCATCGCATCGTGGACGACCTCGTCCAGCGCCAGCGGAACGAAGACGCGGAACTCCTTCTTGAGCAGACCGCGCAGACGACTGATGACCTGGCCGGCGCGGCGATCGTTCTCGACGATGTCGTCGAGGATGTCGCGGATATCGGCAATCTCGGCGGGGTTGCGCCGCAACATGCGCTGCGCCGCCTGCGCATTGCTGAGGATCGCCGCCAGCGGCTGGTTGAGCTCGTGCGCCAGCGATCCGGAGATCTCGCCGATCAGCGACACCCGCGACATGTGGGCCATGCTTTCGCGCTCCAGCGCCACTTCCTGCGCGGTGCGCCGGCGCTCGGTGAGGTCTTCCACCGCAGCCACCACGTGCACTTCGCCTTCGATTTCCAACGGGCTCAGCGCGATCTCGACCGGAAATTGCCGGCCGCAGCGCGCCTGCGCGAAGAGATCCCGACCGCTCGCCATGCTCCGGCGGCGGGGATGCTGCACGTACTCGCCACGATGATGGGCATGCTGGCCGCGGCAGCTCGCCGGCAGCAGCGTGTCGACCTGCACCCCGGCCATCCCCTGCTCCGCGTAGCCGAATATCGCCGTTGCCTGCGCATTGGCATAGCGGATCTCGCCTTCCGGATCGATCAGCAACAGCGCGGTGGGCGAGCTGTCGAGCACGGCACGCAGTTGCGCCTGTTCGCTGCGGCGTTGGCTGATGTCCTGGGTGATCCCGCGCACGATCAGCGGGGCACCGCCTGCGTCGTGCTCCACGCTGCCGCGCAGGCAGATCCAGCGGCGCTGTCCGGAAGTGTCGTGCACCGAGTATTCGATCTCATAGTTGGGCTGGTGGATCGCCGTCTCGAAGAGTTGCCGCACGTGCGGCAACTCTTCCGGATCCACCCGTGCGAACAGCGCACCGACCGCATCCTCGCCCACGCGCACCGTTTCCCGCGCACCTGACTGCGCATCGAGCGACGCTTCGGCGCTGTTGCCGAGCAATCTGCGGTTGATGGCGTTCTGGATGAGACTGTGCCCAGCCACGTCCCATTGCCAAAGGCCTTGCCCCGAGGCCAGCGCGGCCTGGCTCAATTCGGTTTCGATGCGCAGGCGGAAGCGTTCGCTGCGGCGCAGCTTTCCTTCCAGCTGGTTCCAACGGATGAGGTCCTTTCCCAGTTGCCAGCTGATCGCCAACAACAGCGCCATCACGCAAGGCAGGGTCAGCGGGATGCGCGGCAGGTCCATCGCCCAGGCCAGCGAAGTCGAAATCAGCAATGCGCTCAGCAACAGGCAGGCGCCGCAGACCAGTAGCAGCGCGTTGCGGCGCTGCGGTTGCTGGCGCAGACCAAGCAACAGGGTGTGCGCCAGATAGAGCCCGACCATCAGGTTGCTCAGCATTCCCACGAGCAAGGCGGGATTGGGCGGTCCCACCGGATAGGCGAAAGCCACGCCTCCCCAGGTGCGCCATTCGATGTGGTCGATGGCCAGGAAGTTGAGGTTCACGCCGGTAGTGAAATTCAGCAGCAGGGCCAACAGGCGCAGACCCATTGCGGTCACGGCCAGCCAGGTCGCGCCCAGACCGAAGGTGGTATGCACGGCCACCAGCAACGCAGCCACCAGGACTGCCAGGGGCACGTGCATCCAGCGGATCACCAACGCGATCTGTGCAGGAATCGCGTTGAACAGGATGACCCGCTCCAGTAACGTCAAAAACGCGAGGCTGAATGCGGCAATCGCCAGCGAAAGATGCGCGCCCTCGCGCTCATGCGTCCACCAGACCAACAGGTGCACCAGCCCGAACACCAGGCTCAGTGCCGTCACCAGAGGCCAGATCAATTCGACCCAGTTCATCCAAGTGGTCCCTACGGAGGTGCTCGTCCGCGCTTCCCTGTTGCGGCCCCTCTCCCGGAACGTCGATAAGTCGCGGCAACGGCCAGTGCGTTACCTGCACACAGCCTTGCCACGTCGATCCGTGGAGGTTCCCGACTACGGCCTTGCGATCACGATGATCCTGGCGCAATCCCCCGCCGATCCCTGCCGCCCGGGGATTCTCCCGGGCGACCCCCTACGGCATGGGGCCAAGGGCCAATTGCATGGCACCGTGCGCCGGGTGAGGTTAAGCCGTGATGATTGACCGAGCGCCCCTGCGTGATGATTGATCGAGCGCCCCTGGTAGCGGTGGTGGACGACGAAGATGACGTGCGGCAGGCACTGCGCAGGTTGCTCCGCTCGGCCGGCTTCGACGTTCTGGCCTATGGATCGGGGTCGGAGTTCCTGCGCCATGCCGCTGGCAGCGCTCCGGATTGCGTAGTGCTGGACCTGCGCATGCCCGGGCCCAGCGGCTTCGATGTGCAACGCTCCTTGCTCGAAATGCAGCTGGCCATCCCGGTGGTCGTGGTGACCGGCAACGAGAGCCAGGAAAGCCGGCGCGAGGCGCTGGACAACGGCGCCGACGCGTATTTATGCAAGCCCGTGGACGGCGACGCGCTGGTGGACGCGGTGATGGCCGCGATCGCACGCCGACGCGCCCTGGACCGGGGCCCGCGATTCCCTCCTTCGCCATGATCCCCATGAATCTCCTGCCTCTTTCCCGCAATGCACATCGCCTCGGCCGGTTGCTCCCGGCCACGCTGACCCTGGCCTGGCTCTCGGTCCTGCCGACGGCCGCGCACGCCTCCCTGCTCAGCGGCGAGGCGATGGACACGGCGGCCGACGTGGTCGCCTGGGCGGCGCTGATCATCGTGCCGGTGGCGCTGATCTCGGCATTCTGGCTGGTCCACATCCTGCCCGAGAAGATCGCCGAGAAACGTCGCCACCCACAATTGGCCGCCATCAAGATCCTGTGCCTGCTGTCGTTGGTGTTCGGCGGGCTGCTATGGCCGCTGGCCTGGCTGTGGGCGTACACCAAGCCGGTGTTGCACAAGATGGCCTACGGCACCGACCAGGACGAGCACGCGCACCACGGCGAAGCGGTCACGCCGTTGCACGATGCCGAAACCGAAACGCCGAGAGAGCCCGAACCAACACCCTCGATCGTCCAGGATCCACTGTCCTGGCAACAGCAACTGGAAGCGCTCAATCGCCGCGTGACCGCGATGGAGGCCGATGCTGCGCTGACCAAAGCCGGTGCTTCGGCGCCGCGCAACACGCCTGACGGCGACCGGAGTTAGGCATGGAAGTCATCCTGCTACTGATCTATTCGTTCTTCGTCTGGCTGATCTTCTTCAAGTTCAAATGGCTGCCGTGGAACTTCGTTTCCCAGATCATCGTGTTCTCGCTGCCGATCTTCTGTCTGACCGCACTGATCCTGATCCTCAACGTGGTGGCGCCGTCGTCCTCCGACGTGCGGGTGATCAACTACGTCGTGCAGGTGGTGCCGCGCGTGACCGGGCGGGTGATCGAAGTGCCGGTGGAGTCCAACCGGCCGATTCGCAAGGGACAGGTGCTGTTCCGCATCGACCCGGTGCCCTACCAGCAGCAGCTGGCCGCATTGGAAGCAAAGCTGCCAGAGCTGTCGGCCAAGCTCGACAGCGCGCAGGCCTACCAGCGCGAACTCGGTGAACAGCTGCGTTCGGCGCGGGCCGAACGTGAGGCGCTGGCCACCCGGGTGAAGCTGGCCGATCGCCGCGAACAGCAAACCGGTGAGCTGGCGCAACTCGGCGCGGGCTCGCGCTTCGACCATGAGCAGGCGCAGACCGAGGCGGTCAGCATGCGTTCGGAGCTGCTGTCCACCACCGCGCAGGTCGCGCAGGTCCAGCAGAAGCTGTCGGCGCAGACCACTGATGGCCAGCTGTCGGAAGTGGCGCAGGCGCGGGCCGCGCTGGAGCAGCTCAAGGCGCAGATCGTCGAGGCGCGCTGGCAGTTGGATCAGACCACGGTGCGCGCGCCAGCCGATGGCAGCGTGATCAACCTGCAACTGCGCGAGGGCTCGTATGCCGCCAGCCTGCCGCTGACGCCGGTGATGTCCTTTGTCGAGCGCGAGCAATGGGTGCTGGCGATGTTCGCGCAGAACGAACTGGCCAACGTGGCCTCCGGCAATGAGGCGGAGATCGCGCTGAAGGTTTTCCCCAACCGCATCATCAAATGCAAGGTGGACTCGGTGGTGTGGGCGTCCGGTTCCGGGCAGCTGCCGATCAGCGGCATGGTGCCGCAGACCGGCGCCACCCCGCTGCCGCCGGGCCGGATCGCGGTACGGCTGCGGCCAACCGGTCGCGACCGCGACATGTTCATCGCCATGGGCGCGCAGGGACAGGGCGCGATCTACACCGAACGCGGCAAGCTGATCCACATCGTGCGCAAAGTGATCCTACGCGTCGGCACCAAGCTGGATTGGCTCGTGCTCAAGCTGCACTGAGGCCGGAATCATGCGCCGCATTCTCCCGGTCTCCCCCCCCCTGCTCCGCCGCACCGGCTTGGGCGCCTGCGTGGCTGCTTGCGTGTTTCTCGGCGGCTGCGCGCTGCTGCCGGAGCCGCGCAGCGACGAGATCCGTGCCGACGCGCTGGGCATGGTCGCGATCCCGCCGAACTGGTCGGCGCAAGCCAGCCAGCGGCAAGTGGACGAGGGCTGGCTGGCCAGCTTCGACGATCGGCAACTGAGCGACCTCGTGCACGAGGCGCTGACACGCAATCCCGACCTGCTCATCGCCGCGGCGCGAGTGGAACAGGCCAATGCCCAAGTGGATATCGCGCGCGCGCAACTGCTGCCGGCGATCGGCATCATCGGTCGCGGTGGCTCCAAGCCGATTGCCGACCTGGTGCCGCTGCTCAGCGGCGTCATGCTGCGGCTGAGCTGGGAGCTGGACCTGTGGGGCCGGCTGCGCTATGCGCGCAATGCCGCGATCGCGGCAGCCGATGCGCAGAGTGCGGACTATCGGTATGCGCAGCAGTCGTTGGCCGCCAGCGTGGCGCGGGCCTGGTTCGTCGCCACCGAAGCCCGCCTGCAGCAGACGCTCGCCGAACAGATGGCCGCCCAGGGCCAAGGCCTGGTCACCCTGGCCGAACATCGCGAGCGGCTCGGCATCGGCACCACCAACGAAACCCTGGCCGCGCGCGCCAGCGCGGCGAGCTACCAGGACGCCAGCCTGCAGACCGGGCAAGCGTACAAAAGCGCGACTCGCGCGCTCGAACTGCTGTTGGGCCGCTACCCCGGCGCCGCGTTGCAGGGCGCGACCGCCTTGACCCCGTTGCCTGGCCCGGTGCCGGCGGGCATTCCGGTGGACGTGCTCAACCGCCGGCCCGACCTGTACGCGGCCGAACGCCGCGTCGCGGCCGCCTTCGACAAGGTCGGCGAGGCCAAGGCGGCAATGCTGCCGACGCTGTCCATCTCGGCCGGCTACGGCAGGTTGAGCCATGGTGCGGTCGAAACCCGCCAGGATCTCGAACAGACCACGTCCAGCGTGGCGGCCACCGGCGTGATGCCGCTGTACACCGGCGGTGCGCTGACCGGGCAGGTCAGGTTGCGCTCGGCCGAGCAGAAGCAGGCGGTGGCCGATTACACCCGCCGGGCACTGGTGGCGCTGGGCGAAGTGGAAGACGCGCTGACCGCAGAACGGGTGCTCGGTGAGCGCGAAGCCGTGCTGGCCGACGCGCTCGCCGCCAACCAGCAATCCGCCCGGCAGGCACGCGATGCCTATCGCATCGGCAAATCGGACCAGCGCGCCGTCTACACGCAGGACATGACCACGCTGGCCGCGCAATCGTCGCTGCTGAGCGTGCAGCAGGCGCGACTGGCGCGCCGCGTCGATCTGCATCTGGCGCTGGGTGGGAGCTTCGCGCCGACGCCCGTGGCCGCATCACCTGAGGCGCCGGCCGAAGCAGCGGCCAATACGCCGGCCAACCCGCCGGGCAATGCGCCGGGCAACACACCGCAAAGCCCGCACCAAAGCCCCTACCCATAAGGCGCAACAACAAGATGAAATGGATGCTGCTGCTGGTCCCGGTAGCCATTGTGCTGCATCACCTGATGCCGGACCGGCCTCTGCTGGTGTTCGCGTTCACTGCCGGTGGCATCGTGCCGCTGGCGGCGCTGATGGCGCGCGCCACCTCTTCGCTGGCCACCCGGCTGGGGCCAGGCATCGGCGGATTGCTCAACGCCACCTTCGGCAACGCGGCCGAGTTCATCATCGCGCTGGCGGCCCTGCGCGGCGGCTTGCACGAACTGGTGAAGGCCTCCATCGCCGGCACCATCATCGGCAACATCCTGTTCGTCATGGGCGTGTCGATGGTGCTGGGCGGGGCGCGCCATGGCATCCAGCACTACAACGCTGGCACCGCGCGCACCCAGGGCACGATGCTGATGCTGGCCGTGGTGACGCTGATCCTGCCGGCGGCCTATCGCAACGTGGTGCCGACGGCCAGCGGGTCGCTGCAGTCGATCAGCCTGGTGCTATCGGTGCTGCTGCTGTTGGTCTACGCGGCGAACGTGGCCTACACGCTGTTCACGCCCCAGGCCGTGGAGGCCGAAGATCATGGCGATTCGCATGGCGAGCCGCTCAGCAATGGAATGGCGGCCTTGTTCCTGGGGCTCAGCAGCCTCGGCATCATCTGGCTGAGCGAGATCCTGGTGGGCGTGGTGGAACCGGCGAGCCAGTCGCTGGGATTGAACGATGCCTTCACCGGCGTGTTCGTGCTGGCGGTGATCGGCGGCGCCGCCGAGCAGGCCACCGCGATCGTGGCCGCGCGCCAGAACCGGATGGAGCTGAGCATTTCCATCGCGGTGGGCTCCAGCGTGCAGCTGGCTTTGCTGGTGGCGCCGGCGCTGGTACTGCTGAGCTACTTCATCGGTCCGCAGCCAATGAGCCTGGAGTTCGGGCCCGGCCTGGTGCTGACGGTGCTGGTGGCGGTGATCATCGCCGGCCAGGTGGTCAGCGATGGTCGCGCGGACTGGTTGCGCGGCGTCCAGTTGCTCGGCCTGTACCTCATTCTCGCGACGTTGTTCTGGTACGTCCCCGACCTGCCCACATGAACCTGAATGTTCAAAGCCCTGCCCCTGTTGATGCAACGCCATCGCTATGCGCTGCTGTTCTGTGCGCTGCTGGCCACGGTGACGATCGGCCCGTTGCTCGAGGCGCTGTCGTTCGGGCACCGCTTCATGGAGCTGCTGCTGTGCGCGAGCCTGATCGCCGCGGTATTCCCGGTGGGCCATCGCATGCAGCGCTACGTGCTGCTGGCGCTGGTGCTGGCGGTGCAACTGCTGCGCTGGCTGACCAGCGATACCACGCCGGGTGCCTTGTCGATCTTCGGCGCGGTGCTGTGGTGCGCCCTGGCTGCGATGGCGGCCTACCACGCGGTCGGCTACTCGCTGTCCAGCGTGAAAGTAAAGGCCGAACAGTTGTACGCCGCACTCAGTGCCTATCTGCTGCTCGGAATCTGCGGTGGCGTGATCTTCGCCACGCTGTCGGCCCAGTCGCCGGGTTCGATGCTGGTGGGCGGCCAGGCCGCTCAAAACGGGCTGGGCACAGGCGATGCGATCTACTTCAGTTTCGTCACCCTGGCCACGCTCGGTTACGGCGACATCACCCCTGCCAGCCGGGTGATGCGTGGCCTGGCCGTGCTCGAGGCCATCGTCGGACAGCTCTACCTGGCGTTGCTGGTCGCGCGTCTGGTGGGTCTTCGCAGTGCCGCCCACACTCAATAAAGGATCCCGTTGCCGGGAGGACACCATGAAAAGCACTCGTCTATTGATCCCCGCACTGCTGTTGACCGCCGCCGCGCCCTGCTGGGCGGTGGAGCCGTTGGATACCTTCAGCGTGCGGGTAACCGGTTATGTCACCGACTTCGACACCGACCTGCGCGCCGATGGGCAGACGGACGCGGGCACCCGGATCGACCTGCAGCGCGACCTGGGACTGGACAAGAACAACACCATCGCGTCGGTCGGGCTGACCTGGCGACCGTTCGAGAAGCACGAATTCGGCCTGTCCTACTACCAGGACAGTGCCGACGCTGACCGCCTGACGCGTCGAGAATTCGACTTCAATGGCACCCATTACCAGGTCGATACCCAGCTCAAGGCCGATTTCGACCTGGATGCGTACGAAGCCTATTACGTGTATTGGGCGTTGCAGCGCGAACGCTGGGCATTGGGCCCGCGGGTGGGCCTGCTCTGGTACAAGCTGCAGCTGAAGCTGTCGGCCGACGTGGACGCCAATGGCAACAGCGGCGGCGCGCGCGTGGACAACAGCGTCGAAGCGGATCTGCCGGCGCCCACCATCGGTGGCAGCTGGCGCTGGTCGCCCGCCGAGCAATGGCGCATCGGCGCCGACGCGGGCTACTTCACGGCCGACATCGACGGCGTCGACGCGGACGTCATCTTCAGCCGGATCGGGGTCGAATGGTTCCCGTGGGAAAACTGGGGACTGCTGGTGGACTACACCTTGCGCCGGATCAATGCCGACGTGGACAAGTCGAACTTCAACGGCGACCTGCGCTTCGTCGACAGCGGCTTCCGGCTCGGCGTGACATACCGCTTCTGAGAGAACGAGGGGGCCAATGCCGCTGGTACTGCCGCGCTGGATGCTGTCGGGCCTGCTGCTGCTAGGGATGGCGGCAGGCACGACGACCGCGCGGGCGCAGGTTTCGGCCGAGGCGCCTGCCAGCGCAGTTTCCAGCACTACGGACGCGCACAGCGACTCCGCCACCGCACGCTATTTCAACCGCGACCTGGTGACGTTCCGCGCGCCGCTGTACGGCAACACGCCGCAGATGCGTGCGCGCGCCACCGAAGCCAATCTGGCCCGCATCGTCGACCTGCCCGGTCCCGCGGTCATCCGCTACCAGAACGTGCCGCAGGGTGTGGTCATCCTCGCCGGCGGACAACTGGTCACGGTGTTGACGCCGGCCGATCGCGACGTGCTGGGCAACCAGACCCTGGAAGATCTGCGTGATCGCACCGCGGCGAGCATGCAGGCCGCCGTGGACGCCGCCGAACAGGCGCGCTTGCCGCAACGGCTGCTGGCCGGCGCCGGTTGGGTGCTGGTGGCCACCGCGGTGGCGATCGTGCTGCTGCTGGCCATGCGCTGGTGCATGCAGCGCGTGCGCCGGCACGTAGATGCCTGGATGCAGCGCCGCCTCGAGAAAATGCGCAGCAACTCCGCCCGGCAGATGTTGATCGGCCTGAGGATGAGTTGCCGCAACCTGGCGCGGTTGATCGGCTGGCTGATCGTGGCGGTCCTGGTGGAGGAATGGCTACGCTTCGTCTTCGGCCGCTTCCCCTATACCCAGCCTTGGTCGGATGCGATGGGCGGCTGGATCGCCGAGCGCTTCGCGCAGTTCGGTCGCGCCACGTTGCAGGCCCTGCCAGGGCTGTTCACCGTGGCGATCATCGTAGTGGCGGCACGGCTGGTGTCGCAGGCGATCCGCATCACCTTCGACGGCGTGACCAGCGGGCGCTTCCAGTTCATCGGCATCGACCAGCCGCTGGCCGAGCCCTCGCGCAAGATCGTGACAGTGGCGATCTGGCTGTTCGCATTGGCGATGGCCTACCCCTACCTGCCTGGTGCCGGCACGGACGCGTTCAAGGGCCTGAGCGTGTTCGTGGGGCTGATGGTGTCGTTGGGGGCCTCGAGCATCGTGGCCCAGGCCGCTGGCGGCTTCACCCTGTTGTACTCGCGCACGCTGCTGGCCGGCGACGTGGTGCGCATCGGCGAAACCGAAGGCGTGGTGCAGCAGATCGGGCTGTTCACCACGCGCCTGCGCACGCCGCTGGGCGTGGAAGTGAGCATCCCCAACAACGTCGTGCTGTCCGGCGAGCTGCGCAACTACTCGCGCAGCCCCGAAGGTCCCGGCATGTGGCTGGAGACGTCCTTGACCATCGGCTACGACGCGCCTTGGCGGCAGGTCCACCGGCTGTTGCTGGAAGCGGCCAGCCGTACCGAGGGCACGCTGGCCGAGCCGGCGCCGCATGTCATGCAAAGCGAACTAGGCGACTTCGCGGTGCGCTACACCCTGCGCTGCCGCGTGACCGACATGGCGCTGCGCTGGCAGATCCGCAGCGCTCTGCTGGCCCATATCCAGGACGCGTTCAACGCTGCCGGCGTGCAGATCATGTCGCCCAACTACGAGGCCGACCCGGAAGCGGCCAAGATCGTGCCGAAGGAATACTGGGAAGGGCTGCCGGTGCCGCAAGCCGAGCGCAAGGACTGAGCCGGCCGGTACTGGGCCGGCGGGGCTGGGCGCGCCTGGAAAGCGCCGGCCCGCGGCGATCAGGGCGCGTCGTCGGCGTGCGGGTCCACTTCGGTCCAGCTGCTGTCCGGATCGAACGTGGTCATCGCACTGGCGATGCGGTCGGTTTCCGGGCCGAGGTCCTTCTCGAACACTTCGCCGGCATGGCTGATGATCAGGCTCATCACCCCGCTGTCGCCATAGTGCGCCGGCCAGGCGACCAGGCCGAAGCCGCGCACCATGTACGAGCCGACCAGGTATTTGTAGGCTCCGCGCGGCGCCGACGGACCCTGCGCGGTGAGGATCTTGTAGTGGTAGCCATGCCACTCGCCGTCGGGCGTGTCATCGCCGAACAGCGGACCCAGCGGACTCTGCCCGGCGGCGTCGGCTTTCCAATACAGGCCATCGTGCTTGCCGTCGGTGCTGCGGAACTTGTAGGCGTACTCGAGCAGCCCATTGTCGTTGCGGTCCTTGCTCGCGTACTCCATCTGCGCGTCGTAGTAGGCCAGCACCGCCTGCAGCGCATCGCGCTCGTTGCGGCCGATGCGGCGCGCCCGCAACTCAGGCTCGGCGGCTTTCAGGTCGAACGCCCAGCCCGTCCCGCCCTTCACCAGCGGCACTGGCAACGTCCACGCATCGGGCCCGACGGCGAGCAGCGAGTGGCTGGCATCCACGCTCTGATAAGTGTGTTTTTGCCGATAGCCGGCAATGAAGGCATCGACGTCCTTGCTGGCGATGCTGTCCTTGGGCACGTAGTTGCGCCAGTCCTGTCCCAGCACCGTGGCGAGGCGCTGCGGTTCCTGGTCCCGGGCCTCCAGGGCGACCACCAGGGCCTCGCCCGCCGCCGCGGGGGTGGGAAAGGTTTGCTGGGCGCGCGCGGGCCCAGCCAGCAGCAACGCGCAGGCCAGGGTCAACACGGGAATGCGAGGCATCATGTGAGTTCTCCGTTCAACGACGCCGGCCCCCGCCGCCGCCGCGCATGCCGGCCGGCCGACTCATCGGCCGCCCCTGCGGGCGCGCGCTCGCCGGGCGATGCGAACTCTGCAGGCTGCGCTGTCCGCGGCTGGCATCGCCGCGCGACTGGGCCGGATTGCGGGCGCCGCTGAAGGCGTTGTTGTTCTGTCCCGCGCGGTTGTGATCGCGCGCCATCTGGCCGGCGCCGTCCTGACCCAGCGAACCGGGTGGACGCCCGCCGCCCGGATGCTGCGACATCTGCCGCTGCGAACTGCCGGCGCGGTCGCGGGCTTCGCGATTGCTGGTCGCCGGTGCTTCGACGCCACGGCTTTGCAGGGATTGGCGCGCACGGTCGCGTTCGGCCGTGCGTTCGCCATCGCGACCGCGGTAACTGTCGCGGTTGGCCGCGCCGTCCAACTGACGCCCGAACTGTTCGCGGCTGGCCCGGTCGCGATACGGCACGCCGTCGCGGTTGGCGGCATCGTGGCGCCAGGTGTTGTTGCCGCTGCGGTCGATCTGGCGATTGCGGTTGATGTTGTTGTAGCGGTTCACGTCGATGTCGATGTCGCCGTGGCCCCAGTTCATGTCACCCCACAGGGCGCCGCCAACGGCCATGCCGATGCCGAAGCTCAGCAATGCGCCGCCCGGATAGTAGTAAGGGGGCGGCGGGTAGTAGTACGGCGGATACGAGGGATAGGCCCAGGTGCCATAGATCACGCTGGGGTTGTAGCTGGGCACGTAGACCACTTCGGGGTCGGACGGCTCGATGATGATGGTCTGCGTCGATGCGGCGGCCGGCGCGGTGCTGCCGGGTGCAGTGCCACTCGGAGCAACGGCCTGGTGACTGACCTTCTGTTGTTCGGTGGACTTGAGGTTGCCGGCGGCTTCGGCCTGGCGGCGCAGGCGCTGCACCGAATCCATCACTGCATCGGGCTGGGCCAGGAAGGCGTCGCCCATGCGCTGCACCCAGGCCGGATCCTGGCCCAGCACCGCCAGCAGCTGCGGGAAAGCCACCAGCGACTGCACGCTGGGATCCCACGGTTCGTTGCCGACCTGACGCACCGCCTCTTCGCCCTTGGCGTCGGGATGCGCCTTCGACCAGGCCACCGCATCGGTCACGTCACCGGGATAGGTGGAAGCCATCAACACCTGCGCCAGCAAGGTGTCCGGATACAGCGCCACCGGCGCAAGCATCTGGTCCAGCTGCTCGCGCGAGAAGCTCGCGTCGGCCTGTTGCGTGCTGCTTGCCGGCGCCGGCTTGGCGGTGTTCGCCGGCGGCGCGGCGACGGCCACCATCGCCTGCGCGAACAGCAGTGCCGCCGCCAGTACATGGAGTGCGTTCGTATGCATGCAACCTCCGGGGCGCTGCCTCGCGTGCTTCGCCGGGCTCATTCGCCCGGCGCTTTGGCGCCGGCCTGCACGCCTTTGTCGACCACCAGCTTGGCCACGACCTTGCGTGCGCCCGCGTTGCTGCCGTTGCCGGCGTCCGGCGCCACGCCCATGCCATCCCCGGCACGCACCCGTCCGGGTGCCAGCCCCGCCTGCTGTTGCAGGTAGTTGGCCACCGCGTTGGAACGCTGGGTGCTCAAGCGCTGGTTGGCCGCCGCGTTGCCGGTGGCATCGGTGAAGCCCTGCAGGACGACCTGGTAGTTGTGGGTCTGCTTGGCCTTCGCGGCGAAGGCGTCCAGATCGCTTTTGGCCTTGCTGGACAAGGTGGTGCTGCCCGAATCGAACAGCACTTCGGCCGCGGCCAGTTGTTCGTAGGTGCCGAACTCGTCCATGCGCTGCTTGTTCGCGTCGACCTGCGCGTTGGTCGGCGCCAGGCCGGCCTGGATCTGTTGCGCCGTTCGCAGGTCCTCGGACTTGAAGCTGATCTCGCTGGCGCTCAACCCATCGCCGGCCGGCACGCCTTCCACCGTCACCGGAAGGCCCGCCATCAGCACGCTGCGCTCGGTCTTCTCGTGCACCACGCCGGTCAGGCCCTTGGTCTTCTTGAAGACGGTGTCGCTCGACAGCTGGATCGTATGCGGCGTCTTGCTCTGGTCCACGACCACGATGCTGTCGCCCTGCACGCCGGTGATCACGCCCTTGAGCTTGGTCTTCTCGCCGTCGGCCGCGTGCGCGGACAGCGCGAGAACGGCGCCGAACAAGAGGGACGCGCGGGCCAGCGACTTGGGTGCAATCCGGGTAGTCATGATGAGACGTCCTTTCGAAGGTGGCTTCATACGCTGGACCGACCGACCGCTGCCGGCTATTGGCCCTTGGGGCAATGGTTCAGGCCGTCGACGCAGGACGCACGACAGCGGATCCCGAGGCGCGCCGCAGCGCGTTGCCAAGTAGGCCCAAGGGCCAATTTCTCCGCTGCCAGGCGCTCGATAGCCTGCACTCCTTATTGAGTCCGGGCGGACGCTGGTTTGTGCCCGGTGCGTATTAATCGTACTTACCATCGATCGTGGAGCGTCGCAGATGAATGCCCAGCCGCAGACTCAAGCGGATTTTTCCAATGTTCTCGTGGCCGCTTCGTTGCGCGCCGACCAATGGCGGGAGCTCAACGCCGATGCCCGCAACTGGGCCAAGCTCGGCCCGCAGGCAGACGCGGGCAGCCAGCGCCAGCGCTGCGCCGCCGGGCTGGCGCGGCTGCTTCGGATGGAGCATTGCTGGGCCTATCCCGGCGAGCGCCTGCTGGCCGCACTCGAAGCAGCGCTGGGCGCGGGCGATGCGGTGCAGTTCTCGCGGTTGGCCCGCAAGATTTCCGCGGCGATCCTGTCGGGCGACTATCGCCGCGACGAGCAGTCGTGGGATGCCAACGACGATAGCGACCGCACCTTGCTCGATGCCCTGCCCCCCGATCTGCTCGGCACCCAGGACAAGCCCTATTTCGAAGTGCTGGTGGTCACTCCCAACGACCCCGCGCACTGGCAGCGCGCCAAGGATGAGATGCGCGGCATGCGGCGCGGCGATGACGCCTTCCATTATGCGGCTGTGCACGCGGGCAGCTTCGAGGACGCCGCGCTGGCGATCATCGTCAATCCCGACCTGCAGGCAGTGGTATTGATCGACGGGTTCGACCTGCACTCGCGCCACGACATCGGCGACCTGAAGGATTTCATCGCGCGCTATATCCCCATCGACACCGCTCGCACCGAGGCGGGCGCGCTGTCCACCTCGCTGGCACGCACCATCCAGCGCTATCGACCGGAGCTGGATCTGTATCTGCTGACCGACCGCTCGACCGAGCAGTTGGCCAGCAGCGAGGAAGCCGCGCCGCTGCGGCGGGTGTTCCACCATCTGGAAGAACCGATGGAGATCCACCTGGCGATCCTCGACGGCATCATGGACCGCTACGAAACCCCCTATTTCGACAACCTCAAGAAGTATGCACTGCGTCCGATCGGCACCTTCCACGCGCTGCCGATCGCGCGCGGCAAGTCGATCTTCGGCTCGAACTGGATCCGCGACATGGGCCATTTCTATGGCACCAACATCCTGTTCGCGGAGTCGTCGGCCACCACCGGCGGGCTGGACAGCCTGCTGGAGCCCACCGGCAACATCAAGCGTGCCCAGGATGCGGCCGCGCGTGCGTTCGGCGCCAAGCGCGCCTACTTCGGCACCAATGGCACCTCCACTTCCAACAAGATCGTGGTGCAGGCGGTGTGCAAGCCCGGCGACATCGTCATCGTCGACCGCAATTGCCATAAGTCGCACCATTACGGTTTCGTGCTCAGCGGCGCCCAGCCCTATTACGTGGAGGCGTTCCCGCTGACGCAGTACTCGATGTACGGCGCGGTGCCGCTGCGCACCATCAAGCAGGCGCTGCTGGCCTGCGAGGCCGAAGGCAATCTAGAGCGCGTCAAGGTCATCGACATGACCAACTGCACGTTCGATGGGCATATGTACAACCCGCGGCGGGTGATGGAAGAGTGCCTGGCCATCAAGCCGGACCTGATCTTCCTGTGGGACGAGGCGTGGTTCGGCTTCGCGCGCTTCAATCCGATGCATCGGCGCCGCACCGCGATGGGCGCGGCGGCGGCATTGACCGAGCGCTACCGCAGCCAGGCCTACCGCGATGAGTACGCGGCCTGGAGCGCGAGCCGTAGCGCCCGCGCCGCCGGCGACATGGCCGCACTGGACGAGCGCCTGCTGCCGGACCCGGACAAGGTCCGCATCCGCGTCTACCAGACCAACTCCACCCACAAATCGATGTCGGCCTTCCGGCAGGGCTCGATGATGCTGGTGTGGGACGAGGACTTCCACCAGGTCGAAGGCCCGTTCGAAGAAGCCTTCTTCACGCACACTTCCACCTCGCCCAACCTGCAGCTGATCGCTTCGCTGGACCTGGCGCGCCGGCAGATGGAGTTGGAAGGCTATGGGCTGACGCTGAAGATGACCGACCTGGCCGTGCGCCTGCGCCGCAGCATCAACAATCATCCGTTGATCTCCAAGTACTTCCGTGCCGCCTCGCCGGAAGAAATGATCCCGCCGGAGTTCCGCGAATCGGGCATCCGCGATTACGGCCCGCCGCATGCGACCTGGGCGGACACGGTCGTGGCCTGGGACGAGGACGAGTTCGCGCTGGATCCCAGCCGGATGACCCTGATCTGCGGCGCGGCGGGATTCGACGGCACCCAGTTCAAGGGCTTGCTGGCCGAGCGTTTCGACATCCAGATCAACAAGACCTCGCGCAATAGCGTCCTGGTGCAGATCAATATCAACAACACGCACAGCGATGCCGCGCTGCTGATCAAGGCGTTGGCGGACCTGTCGCGCGAAATCGATGTGCGGCTGGCGCAGGGCGGTGCCTCGAACCAGCAGGTGTTCGCCGACCGGGTCCGTTCGTTGGTGACCGATGTGCCGGACCTGCCCAACTTCAGCCGCTTCCATGATTCCTTCCGCGAAGCGCCCAACGGACGCAGCAACGAAGGCCACATGCGCCCGGCGTTCTTCATGGCCTACGAAGAGGCCAACTGCGAGTTCGTCAAGCTGCACAGCGAAGACGTCGAGCGGCGATTGAAGGACGGCCCGGAAATGGTGTCGGCCAACTTCGTCATCCCCTACCCGCCCGGCTTCCCGATCATGGTCCCGGGCCAGGTGATCACCGCCGACACCATCGCCTTCATGCGCAAGCTGGACGTCAAGGAAATCCACGGCTACCACGCCGCGCAAGGCATCAAGCTCATCAAGCCGTCCGCCCTGGCCGAACGCCGCGCCGACTCAATGTAATGGGCCACCAACACCGCATCGGAGAGCTCCGCCATGCAAGCGTTCTTTCAGTTCCTCGCTGACAACCCCTACGTCCTGTTGTTCTTCACCGTCGGCATGGCGGTGTTCGTCGGCAAGTTCTCCGTCAAGGGCTATGGCCTGGGCATGGTCGCCGCCGCGGTGGTGGTCGGTGCCGCGCTCGCGACGTGGGCATCCACCTATGGCGTGAAGCTGCAGTTGGACAACTTCGCCAAGTCGCTGTTCTATTACCTGTTCATGTACGGCGTCGGCCTGCGCGTGGGGCCTGCGTTCTTCAACAGCCTCAAGAAGGACGGCATCACCTTCACTATCCTCGCCGTGGTCTGCTCGGTGCTCGGCCTGGCGCTGGTGGTGTTGATGACCAATCTGTTGAGCCTGCCGGCGGGCTCGGCGGGCGGCATCCTGGCCGGCTCGCAGACCATGTCCGCGGCGATCGGCACGGCTGAGATGGCGGTCGAGCAAGGCGCCTACAAGCTGCCGCCCGGCACTACCGGCGAGCAGGTATCGGGCATGATCGCGCTGGGCTACGGCGTGACCTACATCTGGGGCACGGTCGGCATCATCCTGATCTGCAAGTACCTGCCGCGCTGGTGGGGCGTGGACGCGCGCAAGGCCGCGCGCGAATACGAGAAGGCCCATGGCGTGCGCAATGTGGACGATGCCGCGCTCAGCGGCTATCGCGGCGGCGGGCTGCGCGCCTATCGCCTGGAGAACACCAGCACTGCCGGGCAAAGCATCGGCGAGTTCCGGCGCAAGTTCCCGCAGTACCGCATCGTCAACGTGCGCCGCGGCGACGAGGCCTTGGGCGCCTCGCCCGATCTCGTCCTGCAGGCCGGCGATGTCGTGGCGTTGGGCGGCCGGCTGCAGGACCTGACCGCGAACCTGGGCCTGCTCGGCGCCGAAGTCGATGACCCGCAGGCACTGAACGTGCCGTTGGACCAGGCCGAGATCCTGGTGACCCAGAAGAGCTTCGACGGCCAGCCGCTGAGGACACTGGCGACCGAAGAGTTCGCCGGCCAGTTGCAGGTCACCCGTCTGGAACGCTCCGGCGAGCCGATCCCGGTCGGCGCCGACACCGAGCTCAAGCGGCTCGATGTGATCTTCGTGACCGGCCTGAAGAGCGCCGTGGACCGGGCCGCTGGCCTGCTGGGCAAGGTCGCCCGGCCCAGCACCTCCACCGACCTGCTCACGCTGTCGGCCGGCATGGTGCTGGGTTTGCTGATCGGCATGATCAACGTGCCGATCGGTGACTTCTCGGTCGGCCTGGGCAACGCCGGCGGGCTGCTGCTGTCGGGCATCCTGGTCTCGTCGGTGGTGTCGCGGCTGCGCTTCTTCGGCAGCACGCCGAATGCGGCGCGCAATATCCTCGAGGACCTCGGCCTGGTGACCTTCATCGCCATCGTCGGCATCAACGCCGGGGCTACGTTGCTGGAGCAGCTGACCGGCGCGATCGCGGTGAAGATCTTCGTGGCCGGCTTCGTCGCCAGCACGATTCCGCCCTTCGTCACCTGGGCCATCGGCTATCACTTCTTCAAGATCAACCCGGCGGTGCTGATGGGCGGCGTGGCGGGTTCGCGCTCGCATTCCGGGCCGGCGCGCGAGGCGGCCAAGGAGATCGACAGCACCGTGCCCTGGGTCGGCTTCCCGGTGGGTTATGCCGTATCCGGCGTGCTCTACACGGTGTTCGGCTATTTCGCGATGGTGCTTTCGCAATAACATCGGGAGGCGCTTGTGATGGTTCTTCGCAGATCGCCACGCATCCCGCGGTTCATCGGATACGCGGCCTGGCCCGTGCTGGTCTCGGCGGGCCTGTTGATGCAGCCCATGGCCGTCCACGCGCAGTCCGCTTCGGCGGCTGCCGCGGACGACGATGAAGCCGAGGGCGGCAACGTCCCGACCTCGACCGAGCAGGGCCAGACGCCGTTGGACGAGGCGTTCGGCCCGCGCGACCGCGCGGCCTGGATACGCGAGACGCGGCGCAAGGCACTCGAGGACACCCAGTACAACGTGCAAGTGCGCTCCTTCTACCTGGATCGCGACAAGTACGACGACACCGAAAGCACGACCTGGGCACTGGGTGGCTCGGCCGGCCTGAAGACCGGCTACTTCCGCGAACGCTTCGCACTGGGCGCGACGGGCTATACCTCGCAACGGCTATACGGCCCGGACGACAAGGACGGCGCACTGCTGCTCAAGCCGGGCCAGGAAGGCTATACCGTGCTGGGCGAAGCCTATGGGGAGTTCCTGGTCAATCCGGATACCAAGCTCACGTTCGGGCGTTTCGGCATCGACACGCCCTACGTCAACCGCAACGACGTGCGCATGACGCCCAACACCTTCCAGGCGATCGCGTTGCAGGGCCTGTACGGTGGCGAGGACGGCAAGCCGGCGTGGCACGTCGGTGCGGGCTACTTCGACCAGATCAAGGAACGCAACTCCGACGAGTTCGTGTCCATGGCCACCGACGCGGGCGCACCGGCCGGCATCAAGCGCGGCGTTTATACCTTGGGCGCCAACTACAAGTCCGGCAACCTGACCGCGGGTGCCATCGGATATCACAGCAACGATATCCTCAACATCTTCTATACCGAAGCCAAGTACGCCATCCCGCTGACGGACGCACTGAAGCTGCAGCTCGGCATGCAATACACCGACCAGAAAAGCACCGGCGACAATCTCCTGCGCGGGGCGGACTTCGATTCCGACCAATGGGGCGGCAAGGCCGAGCTCAGCTACAAGGGCGCGCTGTTCACCACCGCCTATACGCGCGCCGGCGGCGGCACCAACATGCAGAACCCGTGGAGCGGCTACCCGGGCTATACCAGCGTGCAGGTCGAGGATTTCAATCGCGATGGCGAGAGTGCCTGGATGCTGCGCGCCACCTACGCGTTCCAGTCGGTCAAGGGCGCCAGCATCTATGCCTTGTACGTCGATGGTTCGGATCCGGATTCGCCGACCGAATACGCCAAGGACGAATACAACTTCAACGTCCAGTGGGCGGTACCGGAAGGCATCTTCAAGGGCCTGATGCTGCGGCTTCGTTATGCCCACGTCGAACAAAAGGATCCGCAACGCTCGGATCTGGATGACCTGCGCATCCTGATCTTCTACGACCCGCCATCGCTGTGAGCAACGCGTTGGCGAGGAGACCTGCATGGCCTGGCTGGCGTCTGTGTTGTCGCGATATCCGGAGTTGGCGGTGTACCTGGCCTTGGCGCTGGGGTATTGGGTAGGCGCGATCCGCGTGCGCGGTTTCGTGCTCGGCGGCGTCACCGGCTCGCTGCTGGCGGGCATGCTGCTGGGCTGGGCGTTCGAGGTGCCGGTCTCGGCGGAGGCCAAATCGCTGGTGTTCCTGCTGTTCCTGTTCGGGATCGGCTACGAGGTGGGACCGCGGTTCGCCTCGGCGATGAAGGGCGACGGCTGGCGCTATGCGGTGCTGGCAGTATTCATGCCCGTGGTGGGACTGGCGGTGGCCTTGCCGATCGCGATGTGGCTGCAGTTGGACCCTGGCCTGGCCGCCGGCATGTTGTCGGGCGCGCTCACCGAGTCGCCGGCCATGGGCACCGCCAGCGAGGCGATCCAGCGGCTGCCGATCGACGAGGCGTTGAAGGCGCGCTATCTGGCGCATATCGGTGTCGCCGATGCGCTGTGCTATCTGTCCGGTGCGTTGGGCGTGATCTTCACCTGCACGGTGATCGGTCCGCGGCTGCTACGCGCTGATCTGGTCGATGAGGCGTTGGCGCTGGAGGCGCAATACGGTGTCGAGCGCCGCCGGGTCGGGGTGGCGTCGGCATGGCAGCCGTTCGAAACGCGCGCCTACCGTGTCGCGCCGGGCGCGGCGATCGCGGGCAAGACGCTGGCCGCGGCTGAAGGCCACCACGAGGGCGAGCGCTTGTTCGTGTACCGGATCCGGCGTGGGGATTTGCTGCTGGAGCCGCAGCCGGACACGATCCTGCAGCCTGGCGACCTGGTCGCGGTCGGCGGCCGCCGCAGCACGCTGGTGGGCTTGCTGGGCGAGCGCGCCGAGGAAATCGATGATCCGGCCTTGCTCGACATCGCGATGGCTTCGCACCAGGTCTTCGTGAGCAAGCCGACCTGGGCCGGACAAACGCTGGAGCAGATCGCCCGCGCCGATGCGGTGCGCGCGGTGTTCCTGCGCCGGATCCTGCGCAACGGCCAGGAGATGCCGATCGGCACCCGCACCACGATCGAACGCGGCGACCTGTTGCTGCTGGTGGGTCCGGAACTGGCGGTGGAGCGCGCCGCCGCCGAGCTGGGCGAGATCGTCCATTCCACCGACGCGACCGATTTCGTGGTGGTGGGCGGGGCCATTTTCCTCGGCGCGTTGTTCGGCATCGTGGCGGTGGTACCGCTGGGCCAGGTGACGGTGAGCATCGGCACCAGCGTGGGCGCGCTGCTCGGCGGCATCGTGGCCGGACACATCCGCTCGCGCCGGCCGTTGTTCGGCCGGGTTCCGGACAGCGCGGTGAAACTGATGCAGTCCTATGGCCTGTCGCGTTCGTGGCGATGGTCGGCCTCGGCGCCGGCCCGCATTTCCTCGAGGCGGTCCGCCAGTCCGGCGCCGGTCTGTTCCTCGGCGGCTTGCTGGTCACGATGACGCCGCTGCTGACCGGCCTGTGGTTCGGCCACAAGGTGCTGAGGATTCCGCCGGTGCTGCTGCTAGGCGCGATCTCCGGCGCGCAGACCTTCACCGCGGCGCTGGCAGCGTTGCAGGAGAAATCCGGCAGTTCGATCGCGGTGATCGGCTATTCGGGCGCGGTGGCGATTGCCCACGTCTTGCTGACGACCTGGGGCACGGTGATGGTGTTGGCGATGACTTGAGGATGGTGCAAGTTCGCACCATCCCACCCCATGAAAGCAGGGGCCGGTCACCGGCCCCTGCTCACGCATCACAGTTCCAGCTGGCGGATCCGCAGGCCATCGTTGCGATGCGAAGCGCGCCAATCGTTGCGGAAGCTGCGGATGATCCACGGTTCGTCCAGCCCGCCCTCGTTCGCGGCCGGCAGCGAACTCTGCTGGCTGGCGAAGCTGCCGAGGCTGTCCACCAGCCGCTGCAGTTCTGCCTGCGGTTGGGCGATCGCGCCGACGGAGGTCGAGGGCGACGTCTGTGGTTGCGGCTGGCCGATATCCACGGGCTTGGCCGCAGCGTTTGGCGATTGCGGCAGAGATTGCGACAACGACTGCGACTGGGTATGCGGCAACGCGGCGGCGACCGGTGGCCGGCGGCCCGCTGGCGCGGCGGCGTCTTCGGCAACGATGGACGCCTGCAGGATCGGCGCGCCCACTGCGAAGGCTTCCATCGCCTGGCTCAAAGTCGCCACCTCATCTGCCGCCAACGTGGGCGCTTCGGAGGCGACCGCCGGCTGGGCTGCCGCCAGCGCCATCGGCGCCGATGCGAGGCTGGACGCGCCCAGCGGCGTCAGCTGCCCGGCGATCGTCGCGGCCGGGATTGCGTAACCGCCATCGCCCGGCTGCACATAGGCAATCGCATGCTCGCCACCCAGGAAGTGGTCGAGCACGCGCATCTGCTGGCTGGCACTGCCATCCACGCGCACGATCAGGTCGTCGCCATCGCGATGGTAGGTCAGGCGGGTGCGGGAGATACCATCCAGATACAGCCAGTCGGTGCCGCCGCCGGTATTGTCGATGGTGTCCGCGCCCGAGCCTGCGGCGTAGAAGTAGGTGTCATCGCCGGTGCCACCGAACAGCAGGTCGTCGCCATCTTCGCCCACCAGCTGGTCGGCGCCGGCGCCACCGATCAGGATATCCACGCCCGACCCGCTGAAGCTGCCGTTGCCGCCGGACAGGTAATCGTCGCCGTCGCCACCGTCGAGCTTGTCGTCGGCGCCCATGCCGAACAGCGTGTCATCGCCGGCCAGACCCTTGATCAGGTCGCGGCCGCTGGTGCCGACTATCTGCTCGCCAGCGGACGTGCCGGTCTTCACTGATGGGTAGTCGGCATCGTTGCCGGTGCCCGGCGTACCGCCACCCTCGTCGCCACCGCCGTCATCGCCGCCGCCCGTCGTCACCAAGGCATTGATCGCCGCGGTGTTGAGCGCCGAACCGCTGGCCGGCTGCAGGTAGTCGATCGCCAGGTCGCCGCCGAGGAAATGGTCGGTGACGATGACGCGCTGGCTGGCATTGCCATTGACGGTGATCACCAGGTCGTCGCCATCGCGGGTGAAGGCCAACTGCGAGGTGGTGATGCCGTTCTGGAAGATCAGCCAGTCGGTGCCACCGCCGGTGTTGTCGATGACGTCGATGCCGCCACCATAGACGTACTGGTCGTCTCCGGCGCCGCCGGTCAGCGTGTTGCTGCCGTCCTCGCCGCGCAACGTGTCGTTGCCCGCCCCACCTTCGAGTACGCCATCGCCAGATCCGGTACCGCCGCCATTGCCGCCGGACAGGTAATCGTTACCCTCGCCACCTCGCAGCGTGTCGTTACCGCCCATGCCGAACATCGTATCGTCACCGGCTAGGCCCTCGATGAGGTCTTTTCCGGCGCTGCCGACGAGCTGTTCGCCGCCGGCTGTGCCCTGGATGACTTGGTCGAACTCACCGCCAGAGGTGCCACCCGCCACGATCTGATTGATCTCGGTGGTGGTCAGGTAGAAGCCGCCATCGGGCTGCACGTAGTCGATCGCTGCGTCCCCGCCCAGGAAGTGGTTCAGTACGCGCACCGATGGCGTGTCGGAGGCATCGACGAAGATCAGCAGGTCGTCGCCGTCGCGCCCAAAGGTCAGCCGCTCGCGGGTAATGCCATTGGCAAAGAACACTCCATCGAAGCCGCCATCGCTATTGGCGATGATGTCGCTGCCGGAGTTGATATCGAACACGTATTTGTCGTCGCCGGCACCACCGTAAAGCGTGTCGTTGCCGCCGGCAGCCTCGATCGTGTCGCTGCCCCCCCACCACGGATCACGTTGGCGGCGCTGTTGCCGGCGATGTAGTTGTCCATATCGTTGCCTGTGCCATCGATGGCGCTGCTGCCCATCAGGAACAGGTTCTCGATGTTCGCCGACAGCATGTAGCTGGCCGTAGTTTGGACCTGGTTCGTTCCCGCGCCCGCGGCCTCGAGCACGACGTCGTCGCTATGCTCGACGATGTAGTTGTCGTTGCCCATACCACCTTCCATGTAGTCGATGCCGGCGCCTCCATCAAGGTAGTCGTCTGCGGCGCCACCATAGAGCGCATCAGTCCCGTCGCCACCGAACAGCGAATCGTTCCCCTCCAGCCCGTGCAGCGTATCGTTCCCGTCCAGGCCAGCGAGGGTATTGCCGCTGGCATTGCCGGTGATCGTGTTGCCCAGATCGTTGCCGTTGCCGGTGTCCATGGCCTGGGTTACCTACGCGGACGAAAGGCCAAGGCCGGCCGGAATATTGGCCACGGCGAAGTCCTTCCATTTCGTTCATTGGTGCCCGCGAAAGAAATGACGATCTCGGTACTGCTGCGGTAGATTCCCGCCGAAAACCCGGTGAGCTTATCGTCGCTCTGCAAGCCGATCTCTTGCCATTCGTCGGGGAGCGGCGTTCTATTTACTTCGTCTCGACCATAGACGCGATTAGCGAGCAGCGCATAATCCAGTTTGTCAGCCATGTCCGTTCCTTCGACAGTGGATGGGTTCGTTGAGATCCGTGGGAATCAGCAGTTCGTGGTCCATCTTTCGACGATCTTGCGGTAACGCTCCGCGGCGCGCCGGCTGCGCACCTGCTTTTCCTGCTCTCGCACCAGGGCGGACTCGCCCGTGGCACGCACGGACACCAACAGGTTCGCTTCCTGTCCAAGGCGCGATGCTTCCAGCTCAACCCGCTGCCAGTCCCCTCCCGCACGCGACTGGAATGCCAGATACGGTGAGGTCGGGCGCCCCAGTGCCTCCCAGGCCTGGCAATAGGCGAAGGTCGCCACCACGGACCAGGTCGCGTTTGAAGGGTCATAGTCCAGAAGCATGGGAATGTATTGCGATCTCCACTCCGGCGGCACAGCCTCGCCGGCGCTGGCCGCTGGAATCCGCAGCGTCATCGCTTTCGGTTCCCATCGATCGGGCCCACCGATCTCCCCGCGCCGCTCGCCACTGGCTGTCCTTTTGACCACGATCAACGCCCCTCCGGGCAGCCTCACCTCTTCCTGCCAGGACATGTTGATACCGTCCAGCCCGTCAAAAAATCCGCAACCGCATGCGATCACGGCGAATATCAACGCGACGACCGGTGCCCTCAAGCACCTTGCCTTCCACATGTCCGATGCAGCGTACCTTTCCGAAATCACGATGGGATTCATCCATCCAGTTGGGGAACGCCGAACCACAGCGGGATAATCATGGTCGTGTCATCGATCAGCGTGCTTTCTTCCTCGGCAGCGCTAGCTGCAACCTGAATTTCCATCCTGCGTCTCCTTGTCGGGATCTGAGAACATGGTTAGCAACACATGAATGTTCATGAATAGAACGAATGCATACACGAGCGAGATCAATGAGCCCACGATGGCCAGCGCGACTCCATCGGACAGCATCGCCGATCGGATCACCGTAACGAGGCGGTTGCCTCGTAGCTCGACCACGTTAACAAGCAGAGCGCCGCCCAGGACAAGATTGAATACCGCTACTGCCGAGAGCAGCTTCCAGCGCGGCTGGTCCGGGTTGCGCAGCACACGACTGCGACAGCACAAGTGCATGAGAGGATAGGCCAACAGGCTGCAAACCAGCCAGGTGACAACCCTGGCTTGGCTCCGCGAAGCCTCCAGCAGCCCGCGAATGGCCGGGATTGTCCCCAGGAGATCCAGGACGTTTGCCGGCACTACCGCATCCACGTGCACCAGCAGGATCGGCGACGCGCAGGCGAGCAGGTAAAGCCAGATTCCGTAGCGCCTCCACCAGAGGTCGGCGAGGCTATCGCGCAGGAATACATGCCCGAGAGAATCCCTATTCATCGTTCACGCATCCCCTCACCCATATGCTGGCTCAGCGGGCTAAGCAGGTAATCGATCACCCGTCGCTTACCCGTCTTGATCTCCGCACTCAGCGTCATGCCGGCGCTCATGCTCACCACCACGCCGTCGATATCCAGCGTGCTGCCGTCCAACCTTATCCGCGCCGGGAACACCAGGCCCAGGTTCTCGTCCTGCGCCGCGTCATGCGACACGCTTACGACCTTGCCGGTCAGATAGCCATAGCGCGTATACGGGAAGCTCTCGATCTTCACCGTCACCGGCTGGCCAGGGCGCACGAAGCCGATGTCCTTGTTGAGCACGGTCGCCTCGACCTCCAGTGCTTCCTGCGGAACCACCGCCAACAATTCCTGCGCCGGGGTGACCACACCGCCCACGGTATGCACCGCCAACTGCTGCACGGTGCCATCCACCGGTGCACGCAAGGTCATCAAGCGATCACGCTGGCCGGCCTTGGCCAGTTCGGCCAGGCTCAACTGCCGCGGGCGACGTTCGGCCAGGTCGTGGATGAGCGCTTGCTCGCCCTGGATGCGCGCGATCAGGAAGGCCTGGCCTTCGCGATCCCAGCCCAGTGCGGGCAGGTTCGCCATCGGCAAGCGCGATGCGGGCAGCGCCGAGACCCGGGCTTTCAGGCCCAGCTTGCCGGCGGCCAGCAGCAGCGTCGTTTCGTCGAAGGCTTCGCCATTGCAGCCGAACTCGTGCGAGAGCTGCGCCGCATCGGCGGCGAAGCCGTGGTACTGCGCGAGCAGCACCAGTCCACGCAGTCCGAGATCAGTCGCGCCGAACGAGGAGGCCTCGTCCGGCCCACCCACGATGGCGAGTGCAGCATTCCCCTGTTGCATAACGTCCCTGCTATGCGACCCCTATCGGGGCTTGAGTGGCGGAGCTTTGCGGCGGAATCGACCGGTGTCAAATAATTTTTCTGGCGATTCTGCACGTCGTGATCGCAGTCGCATTTCAACCGAAACCCGGCTGCTTGCAGCCAATTGCACGCCGGTCCGTGAAGATCGTTGAGGCCACGCCTCGCACGCGCGCTCCAAGACGCTGATGCCGAAGTGAATTCGAGCCGCGACTTGCCGGCCACAACGCCACTGCCACGCCGCTCGCGACGCAGCTCGAGGGCGCAGCTTTGCGGCGCAAAACGGTCGCTGTCAACGTCCGCCGCCGGCTTGCGCTGCCGCGGCCGAATGCCTACGGTTCGCCATGGCGACCTTCAGGAGTCCGTCGTGCTGCCCAGCGCCATCCGCAGGATCGCCGTCATGCTGTTCGACGGCGGATTGTTGAGGTTGATCTTCGAGCACGCGCGCAACGTGGCGATCTCCTCGCTGATCACCGCCGCCGGGCTGGAAGTGGTCCGCAGCGGCGATACCTATTTTCATTTCGTCCACCCCACCCTCGCCGGCTACTTCGTGGCGGCGATCGGCGCTAGCCTGCTATTGCTCAACCTGGTCGATGGCCTGTGGAAGCTGAGCCGGCTGAAGTCGTCGCTACTGCTGCAGTGCGGGTTATGCCTGGCCTATGCGTTCGTGTCCTGGCGCGTGGCGCAACTGGTGCTCAGCTTCAAGATCGGGGCCGGCTTCGGCATGGGCATCGGCAACTGAGCCCGCTCACAGCGTGTCCTTGACGATCGCGCCATCCTTCATGATCACCACGAAACTCTTTTCAGGGCGGGTGATCAGGCTGATGTCCTGCAGTGGGTCGCCATCGACCAACAACAGGTCGGCCAGCGCGCCCTGCTCCACCACACCCAGCTTCCCCGGATAAGGGTTGCGCTTGCCCGACAGCCTGAGCAGCTCGGCATTGGTGCCGGTGGCCATGATCAGGGTCTGCGCCGGCGTGTACCAGCGGGTCAGGCTGGCCAGGATCGCGCCTTGCTGGGCGGCCAGCGCGCTGGAAAACAGCACATCGGTGCCAAAAGCAGTCTTGAGCTTGTACTTGATCGCCAGGCGGTAGGTATTCTCGGTGCCGGCGAAGACTTCCTGCGCCTTGTTCCATTGGTCCGAGCCCTTGGGGAAGGCATTGGCCAACTCCGGCGGGAACGGCTGGGTGCTGAGCCAGGCGCCGGCGTGCGCTATCTGCTGCGCCGTGGCCTCGTCCATCAGGCTGCCATGCTCGATGCATTGCACGCCGGCACGGAGCGAGCGCTGGATCGCCTCGGGCGTGTAGGCGTGCACGGCGACGTAGGTTCCCCAGTCGTTGGCGGCGCGGACCGCGGCACGCAGCTCCTCTTCGGTGAAGGTGACCACGTCCAGCGGACTATGCGGCGAGGACACGCCACCACCACCGGTGAGCTTGACCTGGCTGGCGCCTTGCATGAGCTGCTCGCGCACGCGCACGCGGGTCTCGTCCGGGGTGTCGGCGATGGCGCTGTTGCCGGTGATGTCGTGGCGCGAGCCGGGCGCGCCGAGGTTGCGCGGCAGCTCCCAGGCCTCGCGGAAATCGCCATGGCCGCTGGTGACGGTGATCATCGCCCCGGAGGGATAGATGCGCGGCCCGAGGATCTCGCCGCGATCGGTCGCGGTCTTCAGCCCGAACGCGGAGCCGCCGACGTCGCGCACCGTGGTGAAGCCGCGCATCAAGGTTCTCCCGGCCTCCACGCCGGCTACGATGTTGAGGCGGCCGACGTCGGCGCTCATCACCGCCTGCACCGGCATGCCGACCAGCATGCTGTGCCAGTGCGCATCGATCAGGCCGGGCATCAGGGTGCGTCCGCTGCCCTGCACCACGCGTGCGCCGGCGGCATCGATCGCGCCGGTGGAGATCTTCTCGATCACATTGCCGTGTACCAGCACATTGCTCGGCGTCGACAGCTGCGGATGGGTGCCGTCGAAGATCCGCACGTTTTCGAACAGCACCCGCGAGGCGGCCGGGGTCGTCGTCGTAGCCGCCGGCGGCGCTTCGGTGGCTTCGGGAGCTTGGGGTCGGGCGCCGGCGCTGGAAGCGACGGCCAAGGCAAGGCACGACATCACTGCAGTGGACCGGATCCGCATACGTATTCCCCAACCCCTTGGACGTTTGGGGCGGTATAGAGCGCGCGAAGTGACAGCGGCGTGAGCGCGGCGACGGCGGACTTCACTAGGCACTTGCATTTTTACCTCCGGCTAACGCTTAAGGCGCATTAATGCAGCTCCGCCACCCATGGGTTGAGGTCGTCATGACGTTGCTTGCTCGGCTGGGTCATCAGCATCCGCAATCGATCGGTGTGGCGATGCAGACGCGGTGGCGCCTGTTGTTGTTCGCCGGCATCGTGTTGTTGGCGCTCGGACTGTTCGGCTTATACGCCTCGGCATTGTTGCTGCGCACGATGACCGTGGCCATCGCCGGCCTGCTGGTGTTGGCCGGTGTGCTGCAGTTGAGCCAGTCGCTGCTGATGCGCGGCATGCCGAGCTTCGTCACCGCGGTGGCCTTGGGCGCGGCGCAGATCGTCGGTGGTATCGCGATCTATACGCATCCGGGCTGGGCCGGCTATGCCATCGCCGGCACCGTAGCCGCGGTGCTGCTGATGCAGGCGATCGCCCAGATCGCGATGGGCCTGCGCCTGGGCAAGGGCGGCGGGCGCTGGGTATCGGTCATCTCCGGCGTGGTGGCGCTGGGCGCCGCTGCGGCGTCCTTGCTCGGCGTGAGCTGGGGCGAGCGCGCCGCGCCCTCCTGGGGCGTGAGCGTGGCCCTGCTGGCGATGGGCCTGGCCTATGTCAGCATCGCGCTGATCTACCGCCAGGACCGCAGCGAGCCCTGAGCCGCTGCGGCCAAGCCATGTCTTTATAGCCGCGCCCTACAGCGCGGCTTCCAGATAGGTATAGAGATAATTGGAGCCGCCATCGACGGTGCCGAGCATCTGCGCGGTGCCGAAGATGCCCGAGCGATGCGACACGCCGAAGCCGAAATACAGGTCGTGCCAGCGCCGGCTGCCGAAGATGTCGCCGAGGCTGATGTCGATGGTCGGGTCCAGGTAGTTCAGCAGCTTGGAGGTATTGCGGTCGCGCCGCGCCTGCGCCTGCACCTCGGCGTAAGGCACGCGCTCGGCGTAGGACACACCGAAGCCCATGCCGATGCGCGTGGTTACCCGGTGCGACCACGGGAAGCCGTACCAGAAGCCTTTCATATAGGCATCGATCTGCCAGGAATCCGGCTGGTAGCCCTTCTCGAGGTGCCGGACGATGCCGGCGTAGCCGACGATGTCCAGCGGCCAGCCGTTGAGGCGCGAAACGAACGGCCGGCCCACGTGCACGCCCCAGATGTCGGTCGGGTCGTCGTCGTTGAAGCTGGCGCACTTGAGGGTGAGGATGCGGGCCAGGTGGCAGCCTTCGCCGGTGTCGCGGCCGTAGAACACCTTGACGTAGGTCGGCGTGTGTTCGTCGTCCCAGCGCACCTGGCCGTTGCCGAAGTCGTAGGCCGCGCCCACCATGCCGCCCCACTGCACGTCGGCGTCGACCACCGGGCTGTCGCTGATCTCGCTGGACAGCTTGGTGGCGAACACCCCGCCGAGCAGGCTCCAATGGGTGAGGATGCGGTACTTGGCGTATAGCGCCGCGGTCAGGTTGAAGCCGGAGCCGGCGCTGTAGGCGGCGCGGTCGGGGGTCGCCTCCCAGGCCTCGACGCCGTAGTAATAGTCGTTGAGGTCGCCACTGCGCAAGGCCGCGGTGAGCACCGGCTGCAGCGTCCAGCGATCGCGCTTCCACAGGTGGCCCCAGGACGCGCGCAGTTCAGTGCCATGCGAGTTGGCGGAAATGTCCTGGCGCAGGCTCAGATCCCATTGGTCGTTGCCGCGCTTCCAGTAATAGCGCGCGCCGGCGTCGGCTTCGCTGTTGCGCACCGCCATGCCTTCCAGCACCTCCGGCCTTTCGTCCTCGGGATAGCCTTCCAGGCGGCGTTCGACGAACAGCTCCAGGCCTTGGTCCTCGCGCGTGAAGGCGCGCACCCCAGCGGCGTTGGCACGCAGGAAGAAGCGCTGCCCCTCGTACAAATACAGCGGCATCAGGTCCACCCGCGTATCAGCGCCGCGATAAGGGGAGTTCTCGACGCGGCTGAGGAAGCCGAGACCAGCACTGCCATCCTCTTCGAGGATATTGCCGAGCATCGCTTCCTGCGCGCAGGCCGCTTGCGCGGCCAATAGCAGGCCGACGCACAGCGCGCTGCGCGCCAGGCCGGATCGGCCGACGCTGTGTTTGGACAAGACCGACATGGACCTCTCCTGCGGGATAGTGAAGCCGAGCGGATGCAGCCGGGGCGTGCGCATCGCGCGCCGATCGCCGTGGCGCTGTGGATTCGTGGGTGCAATGGGTTGGCTCATCGTGATGCCCTTGGCTCGCTGTCCAGATCGCCGCCGCCCAGGGCGGTGTAAAGGTTCACCTGGTCCTGCAGTGCCGCGGCGCGCAGCTGCAACAGACCCTGCTCCGCCGCGAAGTGGTTGCGTTCGGCGTCCAACACTTCCAGGTAAGGCGTCAGGCCGACGTCGTAGCGATCATGCGCGGTGGCGACCAGTGCGCTCTGCACCTCGACCGCGCGTTGGCTGGCCTGGATCTGTTCGGCGTTGCGCTGGGCCGCGGTCAATCCGTTGGCCACCTCGCGAAACGCGTTCTGGACCGTCGACTGATAACTCATCTCGCGCTCGTCGCGGTCGGCGCGGGCCCTGTCCACCTGCGCGCGGCGGCGCCCCCAATCCAGCAACGGCAGCACCGCGCCGACCCCGAACGACCACACCCGGTTGGCATCGGACACCAGCCCGGACAGTTCGCCGGAAGCATAGCCGCCGCTGCCGGTCAGTGCGATGGTCGGGAAGTACAGCGCACGCGCCGCGCCGATATTGGCGTTGGCGGCCAGCAACTGGTGCTCGGCCATGCGGATGTCCGGGCGGTTCGCCAACAGCTCCGACGGCAGCCCCGGATCCAGTGCCGCCACCTGCCCCCCCGCGCCGATCGGCAAGCCCGGCGGCAGCGGATCGGGCAGCGGCTGGCCCACCAGCCACTGCAACTGGTGCAGCGCCTGCTCGCGGTTGCGATGCAACTCGGCCAACTGCGTCTGCGCCTGGGTCACCAGGGCATACGATTGGTTGAAGTCGATCGACGAGGTCAGGCCGGCATCCATCCGCAGTTGCGCCAGTTCCAGCGCCTGGTTGCGGTTGTCCAGCGACTGCTGCGCCAGCACGATGCCCTCTTCGCTCGCGCGCATCGCGTAATAGCTGGCGGAGACATTTGCGATCAACGACAGGCGGAACGCCCGCTGCGCTTCCACCGTGGCCAGGTACTGGCGGCGCGCCGAATCGGAGAGATTGGCCACACGCCCCCAGAAATCCAGTTCGAACGCCGGCACCGCGACCTGCAGGCCGTAACTGTCGATGGTCACCCGGCTCGCATCGTCGGCTGCACTCACCGGTGTGCGTAGCCGCTGCGCCGAACCGCCGACGTCCACGCCGGGGAGCCGTTGGCTCTGCTGGATACGGAACTGCGCGCGGGCCTGCTCGATGCGCGCGGTCGCCGCGCCGAGGTCGCGGTTCTGCGCCAGCGCCTGATCGATCAGGCCGCGCAGCACCGGGTCGCCGAAGAACGCCTGCCAATCCAGCCCCGCGGCCGCCACGCCCGGCGCGGCCGCGGGCACGAAGCGTTCGGGCACGGCCGCCGGCGGCGGCGCATAGGTCGGGGCCAGATTGCATCCGCCCAGCAGCACGGCGGCCAGTAGCAAGGAGGCTGAGCCCGGTAGCGTCCGCCTAGCCATCGGCAGCCTCCGCCACCGGCGCTGCACCCGCGGCCGCCGCCTTGCGGCGCGCGCGGCGACGCAGCAGGTCATAGAACAGCGGCGTATAGAAAATGCCGAATGCGGTGGCGGTGAGCATGCTGCCGAGCACGCCGGTGCCGACCGCCTGCCGGCTCGCGGCGCCCGCGCCGGTGGCGATCACCAACGGCACCATGCCGACGATGAAGGTCAGGCTGGTCATCAGGATCGGCCGCAGGCGCTGCCGCGCGGCCTGCAGGATCGCTTCGCGTCCCGGCACGCCGCGTGCTTCTTCGTCCAGGCCGAACTGCACGATCAGGATCGCGTTCTTCGCCGCCAGGCCAATGATGGTCACCAGACCGACATTGAAATAGACGTCGGCCGACATCCCGCGCGCGGCGGTGAACACCACCGCGCCCAGCAGGCCGAACGGCACCGCCAGCAACACCGCGATCGGGATCGTCCAACTTTCGTACAACGCCGACAGCAGCAGGAAGGCGACCAGCATGGCCAGGCCCAGCAGCAGGCCGACCTGCCCGGCCGCTTCGTTCTCCTCGCGCGCGGTGCCCGTCCATTCGAAGCGCATGCCCGGCGGCAGCACTTCGGCGGCGATGTTTTCCATCTCGCGCAACGCCGCGCCACTGGAGACGCCCTCGGCGGCCTGGCCGGACACCGTCGCCGACAGGAAGCCGTTATAGCGCTCGACCTGTTGCTGGCCGACCGTCCAATGGGTGCGCGCGAACGCCGAGAACGGCACCGACTGTCCGTCGCTGCCGATCACCCGCAGGTCGGCGATGTCTTCGGCGCGCATGCGCTGTGAGGCCTCGGCCTGTACGAACACGCGCAGCACGTTGCCTTGGTGCACGAAATCATTGACGTACGCCGAACCGAACATGACCCCCAACGCCTGGTTGACCTGCGACAACTGCACTCCGAGCGCGCGCGCCTGGGTGCGATCGATGTCCACGAACAACTGCGGCGCCATCGGCATGCCTTCCGGGCGCACCCCGGTCAGCAGGTCGCTGCGCGTGGCCCGGATCGCCATCGCCATCGCCGCCTGCTGCAGGGCGGCGTTGCCGGCGCCGGCACGGTCCTCCAGTTTCATGCTGAAGCCGGACGCATTGCCCAGCGACGGGATGGACGGCGGATTCAGCACGAACACCTGCGCCTGCGGAATCTTCGACAACGCGATGTTCATGCGTTGCGCCAAGGCCATCGCGCTGTGCTCGGCGCCGCCGCGCTCGGCCCACGGATGCAGGTCGACGAAGGACATGCCCACCGCCTGGCCCTGGCCGAAGAAGCTGAAGCCGACCACCGAGGCGACGTTGCGGATCTCCGGCTGCTTGCGCAGGACCGCCTCGGCCTCGGTGATGGCCTGCCGCGTGCGCTGCATCGTCGCGCCCGGCGCGGCGTTATAGGCGACGAACAGGAAACCCTGGTCCTCGACCGGCAGGAAGCTGCCCGGCAGCCGGACATACAGCAAGCCGGTGATGACCACGGCGACGACGAAGGCACCCAGCCACAGCCACGGCCGGCCCAGCACCTTGCCGACCAGGCCCGCATACGCGTTGCTGGTGCGGTCCAGCCCGCGGTTGATCGCGGCGAAGAAGCGGCGGCCGCGGCCCTGCGGCGGGTCCTGCGCCGCGTCCTTGTCGGCCACCCGCAGGATCGCGCCGCAGATTGCCGGCGCCAGGGTGAGCGAAAGAATCGTCGAGACCACCAGCGAGACACTGAGGGTCACCGCGAACTGCCGGTAGATGCCACCGGCCGAGCCCGGGAAGAAACCCATCGGAATGAATACCGCCAGCAGCACCAGGGTGGTCGCGATGATCGCGCCGGTCAGCTGGCCCATCGCCTTGGCGGTGGCCGGGCGCGCTTCCAGCCCTTCCTCGTGCATGATCCGCTCGACGTTCTCGACGATCACGATGGCGTCGTCGTTGAGGATGCCGATCGCCACCACCATCGCGAACAACGACAGCAGGTTGATCGAGATGCCGAACGCCATCAGCCCCAGGCAGGTGCCGATCAGCGAGACCGGCACCACGATCGTCGGCAGGAACATCGCGCGCCAGCTCTGCATGAACAACAACACGACGATCGACACCAGGATCATCGACTCGATCATCGTGCGCACAACGCCGTTGACCGATTCGGTGATGAACGGGGTGGTGTCGAACGGCGTGCTCCAGCGGATGTCCGGCGGGAAGGTCGATTCCAGCGAATGCAGGCGTTGCCGAACCGCGGTGGCGGTGGCCAGTGCATTGGCGCCGGTGCTCAGCGACACCGCCAGGCCCGCGCTCTCCTCGCCGTTGAGGGTAAGGTCGAAGGCATAGTTGTCGTTGCCGAGTTCGACCCGGGCCACGTCGCCCAGGCGCACCGTCGCACCGCCCGGATTCGCGCGCACGATGATCTGGCGGAACTGCTCCGGGCGCGTGAAGCGGCCGCGGGTAATGATCTGCGCGGTGGTTTCGGTGCCCGTCGCCAGCGGCTGCAAGCCGAGGCCACCGCCGGCAGTCTGCGCATTCTGCTCGCGGATCGCGGCCATCACCTCGGCCGGCGAGATGCCGTAGCTGACCAGCTTTTCGCGATCGAGCCAGATCCGCATCGCATAGCTGGAACCGAACAGCGACACATCGCCGACGCCGGGGATCCGGCGCAACTCGTCGGCGATGTTCGTCGAGGCGAAGTCGCCCAGTTCCAGCGCATTGCGCAGGCGGCCTTCGGACTGCAGCGAAATCAGCATCAAAAAGCCGGTCGTGGACTGGGTGACGCGCACGCCCATCTGGCGCACTTCTTCCGGCAGCCGCGGCTCCACGCGCGCCAATCGGTCCTGCACCTGCGAGCGCGCGACATCCAGGTCGGTGCCGCTGCGGAAGGTGACCGTGATCTGCGCGGTACCGTTGGAGCGGCTGGTCGAGGTCATGAACAGGAAATCATCGACGCCGTTGAGCTCGTTCTCGATCACCGAGGTGACAGTGCGGTCCAGGGTCTGCGCGTCGGCGCCGACGAAGGTCGCCGAAATGCCCAGCGAGGGCGGCGCCACGTCGGGGTATTGCTCCACCGGCAACAAGCGCAAGGCAATCAGCCCGAACAGGATGGCGAACAGCGCCACCACCCAGGCCAGCACCGGCCGATAGACGAAGAAGCCGCTCATGGCAGTTTCTTGGCTTGTGCTGGCTTGGCCTGCGCCGGCTGCGCGTCCACGCGTTGGCCCGGCTGGATCTTGTGCCAGCCGTCGATCACCACGCGCTCGCCCGCGGCCAGCCCGGACTGCACCACCCAGCGTCCCTCGGCCTGGCCGGCCAGTGTCACCGGCCGGCGCATCGCGATGCCTTCGCGATCGACCGTCATCACGCTGGCCTCGTCGTCGCCGATGGTGACCGCCCGTTCCGGCACGCTGAAGCCCTCGCGCAGCGTGCCGGCGGCAATGATCCCGCGCACGAACTGCCCCGGCAGCAACTGCCGTTGCGGATTGTCGAAGCGTGCGCGCAGGGTGCGGCTGCCGGTCGCCGGGTCCACCGCTTTCTCGCTGAATTCCACATAGCCCTGCCGCGCGTACGGCTGGCCGTCATCGAGCAACACGGTGACGCTGAGGCGGCGGCTGTCGTCGAGCTTGATGCGGCCATCGGCGATCGCCCGCTCGAGGTTGCTCATCACCGCATTGGAGGGATGGAACACCACGAACACCGGATCGAGCTGGTCGACCTGGGTCAGCAAGGTGGCCCCGCCCGCGCTCACCAAGGCGCCTTCGCTGACCAGTGCCCGGCCGACCCGGCCGGCGATCGGCGAGCGCACGATGGCATGGTCCAGCTGCAACTGCGCGCGATCGAGCGCGGCGCGACTTTCCAGCACCGCCGCATCGGCTTGCCGCAACGCCGACTCGGCGGCTTCGAATTCCTGCACGCTGACCGCTTTGCGCTGCACCAGCGAGGCCAGCCGTGCGCGCATGCTCGCCGCATGCCCACGTGCGGCCTGCGCCGCCGCCAGCGCGGCCTTGGCCTGCTGCAACTGCGCGCTCAGGTCGCGCCGATCGATCTGGAACAGCGGCGCGTCCGCGGCGATGTCGGTGCCCTCGACGAACAGCTGGCGCTCGACGATGCCGTCGGCGCGCGCGCGCACCTGCACCGAACGGATCGCTTCCACGCGTCCAGGCAATTCCACCAGGTTCGGCACCGGCGCCGGGTGCACCTCCTCCACGGTCACCGCCACCGCGGGACCGGCGCCCGGACCGTCGCCGCCGTCCCCTCCGCCGCATCCGGTCAATGTCGCCGCAACGACCACCCCGACGCCCAACCATTCCACCGCGTGCCGCCAACGCTGTAATCGCATGCCTTTCTCCGGCCACGCCTTGCAATCCACGTCGCGCACCGGGCGCGACGGAACTCACTCATGTCGCCCGAGGCGGCGCCTCAGACATCGACCGGCTCGCCGAAGGTATCGATCCGGGAATGCGTGCCGCACAAGACCTTGCTCATGACGCCTGTCTCCAGCTATGGCATACCGGGCGTCGCACAGTGGCGGGCCGGGACGTGCAAACGCTTACAACGGAACTGCGAGTTTTCGTCCTTGCGTCCGGGCCGTCGCTCGACGGGATCCGATGCGCCTGCGTTCTTGGATACGACAGGAGCCCTGGCGGGTTGGCGTTGGCAAGCCAGCCATGGGGCTGAATACATAGTTAATTCAATTCACGTCGGGACGATGTGAATGCCGGGTGAGATCGGCGCGGCGCAAAGCGCCATTGCCGGCAGCCGGTCACGCTTCACTGAATGTGCGTCACGTATTCACACCTCTTTGACGGCCACGGGTGTTTATCCGTGCTTCAGACGGTTCTCACTGCCGTCTGGACCACTTCCGTGGCACGCACCAACGCCACTCTCAAGGCTTGGAGACAAACGTGAATTCGAACATTCCCGTAGCAATGCTTGTGCTGTGCGGTGCCCTGGCGACCGCGGGCTGCGCCACCCACACGACCCCCAACACCTTCAACCGCTCCGAAGTCGGGCGCGCGCAGTCCGTCGAATGGGGCACGGTCCAGAACATCCGAGCCGTCCAGATCCAGAACGACTCGCGCGGCGTGGCCACGGTCACCGGCGCGGCCCTCGGCGGCATCGCCGGCAGCACGCTGGGCGGCGGCTCGCGTGCCAACGCGGCCGGCGCGATCGCGGGCGCGGTGGCTGGCGGCGCAGCCGGCAATGCGCTGTCGCGCTCGGCGCGCAATGGCGTGGAAGTGACGGTCAGGCTGGAATCCGGACGCACCATCGCGGTCGCCCAGGACGGCAACGCGAACGACTTCCGCGTCGGCGACCGCGTCCAGGTGGCCAGCGATGGCGTAACGACGCGCATCTCACGATAACCGCACGATCCCGCTTGTCCCGGCGGGCAATCCGTCCGCCGGGACGACCCCGTCCCGGCGCTCAGGAGGGCAACGTCAATGCGCAAGATGCTATTTGCAGCAGTGGTATCCACCGTCATGCTCGCCGGCTGCACGACCGCGCCCACCCTCAGCAGGGAAGAGCGCACCGCGCTGTACTTCCGCCATGCCGGCGACCCGATTCCTTCGTTCCGGTTGGACCGTTTCGTGCGGCGCACCGACTGGACGCCGCTCAACGACCAGGCACTGGTGGTGTGGAACAGCCATAGCCGCGGCCACCTGCTCGAGTTCCGCTCGCGTTGCCCGGGCCTGAGCTTCGCGCAGAACATTTCGATCACCAATTCGTTTGGCACGGTCAACGCCCGCTTCGACAGCGTGATCCCGCGCAGCGCGGCCGGCACGCCAGGCTCGTCCTGCCGGATCACTCGCATTCGCCCGCTCGACGGGCGCGGCATCCGCGAGGAACGCCGCGAGATACGCGAAGGCGAATACGTCGACCGCCCCGAGGGCGTGCAACCCGAACCCGAGGACGACGCACCCGGTGCCGATACCACGCACTGAGCGTCGGGACGACGCGACATGAGCAGGCTCGCCCGGATGGTGAATCGCGCCATGTCGCGCAGTCTGTTCGACGCGCGATGGGTGCTGGCACCGTTCTATTTCGGGCTGGCGGTGGCACTGCTGTTGCTGCTGTTCGTGTTCGTGCGCGAGCTGGCCCACAACGCCGTGCACCTGTGGGAGCTGAGCCCGACCGACGCAGTGCTGATGGCGTTGGGGCTGATCGACTTGTCGCTGGTCGCCAACCTGTTGCTGATCGTCACCCTCGCCGGCTACGAGAACTTCGTCGCACGGGTGGAATCGGGCGAAGAACGGCGCCCGTCGTGGATGGGCACCATCGATTTCTCCGGCATGAAGATGAAGCTGATGGGCTCGATCACGGCGATCTCGGCCATCGCGCTGCTGCGCATGTTCATGAAACTGGAAGAAGGCGCCGCGCCGTATCCCAGCGCATTACTGTGGATGACGATCATCCACGGCGCGCTGGTGCTGTCGGCGTTGGTGCTGTCCGTCTCCGATCGGTTGGCGCGTCGTCCAGATCCCCCCACCCCGTCCCCCTGACCTATTCTTTATCCCTGACCCGACCGGAGCTGCGCCATGCACGAACGCCCTGCCTCGCCCCCGACGAACCGGTTCCGCAAGCAGTCCGCCTGGCTGATCGCCGCGCTCGCCATTGCCGTGGCCGGCGGCTGCGCCAGCACGGGCGACCCGGCGAGTAGCGGCGGCGTCGTGGAGGTCTCGGTCGCGGCCAGCCGCTTGCCAGGCCTGCGCTATGCCTGGGTTCCGCTGCCCGGCACCTATACCGAGCAACTCGACCCGCGCGTGCTCGACCCGGCCTTCCGGCAACGCCTGTCCAGTGCGCTGGACACTACGCTCGCCGGCAAGGGCTATCAGCGCGTCGACGATCCCGCGCAGGCGCAATGGCTGATCGCCTACCGCGTCGGCGTACGCGATGTCAAACGGCCCGTCGGCGAGCCTTCGCCAAACGCCGGGCCGACCCGCATGAATGCGGTGGAATGCACGCGCGACGGCTGCTCGCAGTTGGTGGTGCCCAGCAATAGCGGCGCCACGCTCGATCCGCGGCGCGTCAGCTTCATCGAAGGCGCGCTGCTGGTGGAAGTGCTGGAGCCGAAGACGCTGGAAGTGCTGTGGCGTGGCCGCAACACCGGCACCGTGCGGCGCAGCGACGGCCGCCAGCCGCGGCTCAACGACATCGCCGCGCGCACCCTCGCCGACCTGCCGCGGGCCAAGGCCGAGTAAGCCCTCACCGGCGGGGGCTCACAAGTCACCGCGGCGCTGGGCAATGGCCTGGCGCCGCTGCACATCCATCTGCTGCTGCAGCCGGTCCAGGTCCGGTTGCCGCCAGTCCTGCACACCGAGCACCTTGCGCCAGCCCGAAATGTAGTGGGAAGGCGCGAACACGTGGCCATAGCCCATCGGCGTGCCGTCGGCCAGCAGCATGTCCAGCGCGAGCTGGAACATGGTCAACAACGGGTACCAGCGCAATTCCGGCGAGACGTCCGGGCCGCGCGGCGCCGCCATCCAGTCCGGCGCGCGCCACGCATCGTGCGGATCGAAGAAGGTGATCGCGTCGCTGGCGTACTGCAGGTAGACCACCCGCATCGGTCCCCACGGCGCGTCGTCGGCGACCGGCCCGCCGTGCTGGTTGATGAAACGCACGAAGCGTCCGTCGCGATACTGCGGCAGCCACTCCGGCGTGCCGGCGTTGCGTGCCTGGGTCAGGGCGCGCCAGTGGCGGCTGGCGAACGGCGGGCCACTCCACAGCGCGCCGTTGATCGGGTCGTCGATCATGTCGAAGAAGTCCAGCGAGCGCTCGGAGTTCATCGCGCCCAGGCTCAAACCCTGCAGGTACAGGCGTGGCCGCCGGTCCTTCGGCAGCGTGCGCCAATAGCGATAGATCTCGGCGAACAGCGCGTGTGCGCTTTCCTCCCCGTAGCCCGGCTCGACCATCAGCGACAGCGGGCTGGACAGATACGAATACTGGATCGCCACACTGGCGACATCGCCATGCAGCAGATATTCCAGGCTGTCGGCCGCCGCCGGATCGACCCAGCCGGTGCCGGTGGGAGTGACGACAACCAGCACTGAGCGCGAAAACCCGCCCTGGCGCTGCAGTTCGCGCAGCGCGAGCCGCGCGCGTTCGTGTGCGTCGGGCGCGGCGGGCAGGCCGACGTAGACGCGGATCGGGGTCATCGCCGCGGCACCGGTGAACGTCTCGATGTCCGCGGCCGTCGGTCCACTGTCCACGTAATCGCGGCCGGTGCGCCCCAGCTCCTGCCAGGCCACCAGCGATCCCGGGCCGCCGGTGGCTGTGGGCGACACCGGGGCCTGTCGATCGGCCGGGATCATCGCGTCGGCCTGGCGGAACGAGGCATCGATCAGGTGCAGCGCACCGCGCAGCACCACGCCGTTGGCAACGAAGAAGAACAGCAATGCCGCCGCGAGCACACCCAGCGCATTGGCGATGCGCACCGGCATCAACCGACGCGCGCGCCGTGCCGCACCGCGCGCGATCCACAGGAAGGCGCGCCCCAACATCAGCAGTACCGCGAAGGTGGCGAAGGCGATCAGCACCAGCCGCAGCGAGAACGTTTCGTCGATCGGCGGCATGCCCATCACCTGGCGCACCGAATCCTGCCAGGGCCGCACCAGCCAGACGGTGGCCAGGATCGCGATCAGGCTGACCGCGCCCAGCAAGGTCGGCCAATGCTCGAGCCGGCGCGAGCGCGGCAGTTCGCGTAGTTGCAGGTAGCGCCAGAGGCCGCGCAGCAACACGCCCAGTGCATAGCCCACGCCCAGGCAGACGCCCGACAACAGGCCCTGCGACAAATACCCGCGCGGAATCAGGCTGGGTGTCAGCGAACCGATGAAGAACAGCGTGGCCACCAGCACGCCGATGACGGAAATGCGTTGGCCGAAACGCTCGCGCCACCAGGCGCGGACACGCGCCCCCCGGTCCTTGCGGATGTCTTGCATGCTTGCCCCTTGCAGGTGACAGTCACAGGCCGCAGTCGCCGGTCGCGGGCCGCAGATCGCCGACCTCCCGTTCGCGCAGCGAACCCGGCCTGGCCCAGATTCGCAGTCAGGATGCGTAGTAGCGACGTCAAGGCGACGTGACGGCCGGCCAGCTTGCGCGGCTCCACCATCGCATCGGCCTGGCGCTTGCTGCGGCGTCTTGCCGGCGCGATAAAGTCAGTTGTGCCGCCGCTTGACCTGGATCAAGCCACGGCGCCCGCACCACCGGCATCTTGTCGCGAGGCCGGCGCAATGGCCTGCCCGCCCCTCGGAGCCTGCATGTGGAATGACTTCGCGCAAGCCTTCCTGCTGATCTTCACCAGCCTGCTGCCGGTGGTGAACCCACCCGGCGCCGCCTTGATGGTGCTCGGACTGGTGCCCGATGCCACCGCGCGGCAACGGTCGCTGCTGGCCTGGGGCATCGCGCTCAACAGTCTGCTGATGCTGGCGGTGTCGATCGGCGTCGGCGCCTACGTGCTGTCGTTCTTCGGCATTTCCATTCCGGTGTTGCGCCTGGCCGGCGGCCTCGTGATCGCCGCGACCGGCTGGAAACTGCTCAATTCGCCGGCCCGCGTCGATCACGGCTCGCTGAGCGCGGCCGCCGCGGCCGAAGCGCAGGACGCGGCCGACAATGATGACGAACCGCTGCGCGCGCAGCTGTTCTATCCGATGACCTTGCCGATCACGGTCGGCCCCGGGTCGATCGCGGTGGCGATCGCCCTCGGCACCGGCTCGCCGAAGGAAGGGCCGATGCCGGTGCACATCGCGGCCGCCGCCAGCGCGCTGCTGGCGCTGTGCGTGATGATCTACCTGTGCATGCGCTATGCCGGCGGGCTGCAACGCTTGCTCGGCAGCAATGGCAGCCAGGTGGTCATGCGCTTGCTGGCCTTCGTGATCTTCTGCATCGGCGTGCAGATCGGCTGGCTGGGGCTGTCCGAGCTGCTGGCGACCCTGCCGCGCGGCTGACGCGCGTCGGCGTCAGCGCGTCACCTGGAACGGGAAGTTCGCATAGGCGGCGCGGCCGTCGCCGTCCAGCACCTCGACGAACAAGCGGTAATCGCCTGGCTGCGCCGGCGCGCTGAAGCGGAAATCGCCGCTGCGCGGGTCGGTGTCGGCGCGCTGCAGTGCGACGGCGGCCGGCAGATGCTCCGGGTCGCCGCCGATGCTGGTGGCCTTGCTTTCGGCACGTACCACCCAGCGATATTGCAGCGTGCCCGGATCCTGGGTGGTCGCGTGCACGGTCGCTGTGTGGTCGCTTCCGGCGGCCAGCACCACGCTATCGATCGCCGGCTTGCCATCGACGCGGATCGGCTCGATCGCCGGCGCGCGTTGCGCCGGCCACTGCCCCGTCCACAGGTACTGCATCGCGTCCACGCTGGGCGTGGACTGGCCGTCGGCCAGGAACAGGCCGTACCAGGTCGGCGTGCGCTCCTGCTTCTGCCCCCACAGGAAAACATAGGAACCCAGGCCCTGGCGGGTGTCGCTGGCGATATAGCGCTGGTAGCGCTCGGTCAGCACCGCGGCCTTGCGCGAGGCATCGTCCTCGATCGGCGCACCCCAGCGCGTCAGCGGCGATTCCCAATGCCCGGTCGGGCCCCATTCGGTGACCACGTAGGGCCCGGTCCATTCGCTCTGGCGCAGCTTCGCCGGCAGCTCGGACAGATTGCCGTAGAGCTGGATCCCGATCAGGTCCAGCGACGCCGCCCGCTGCTTGAGCTGGTCGATCAGCGGCTTGTCGAAACCGGCGAGCGTGGTCATCACCGGATGGTTCGGATCGACCTGGTGGATCATGTCGGCGATGCCGCCGATCGCGTTCCAGACCTTCTGGTTGCGGTAATCCAGGTTCAGCTCATTGCCGGCCACCCACATCAACACCGCCGGATGGTCTTTCCACGCCTCGACCTGGCCGCGGATGCGCTGCAACTGCGCGGCGACCGCGGCGTTGTCGTCGTAGTCGAAACCATGCCGCTCGTTGCCGACTTCGATGCCCACCGCGACCTTCAGGCCCAGCCGCTGCGCCTCATCGAGCATCGCGCGCATCTTGGCCGGATCTTCTTCCACGCGCCAGGTGCGGAACGAATTGCCGCCGCGTGCCGCCAGTTCGGCGAGATGGCCGGCGCCGCCGGCGCCCTTGATCCGGAACGGCTCGCCATCGACCAGCAGGCGATAACCCTCGGCACCTGACACGATGCGTACCTTGGCCGGCGCCGGCGTCGCCGCCTGCACTACACCGACCGACAACAGCACGCCCAGCAGCAATCCATGAAGCACGATCCGCATCCGTCTCTCCTTGCAATCCATCAGGTTCGCGACCGCCCCAGCTGCGGGTCGCGGGTGGTGACCGATAAAGCGCGCCGCCGCACCAGTAATTTGAACGCCGGGCCGGTCAGCAGGGTCGACAGCACCGCCAGGGTGACCAGGGTGGCGAATGCGAACTCCGACAGCAGCCCGGCATCGCGCAGGATGGTTGCCGCCACGATTTCCATAAGCCCCTTGCATTGCAGCAGCGCACCGACCGCCAGCCGTTCGCGGCGGTCGAAGCCGCGCACCGGCGGCAGCAGCAGAACCGCCGCCAGCTTGGCGACGATCGCCAGCACCAGTAATGCCGAGGCCGCCTGCAACGACTGCCAGCCAAGCACGTCGCCATCGATCTTCATGCCGCTGTGGCCGAAGAACAGCGGTGCCAGGCCGATCAGCGCGAACGTGCCGATCCGGTCCACCGGGAAACGGCGCAGCCAGCTCGGCGGCACCATCGCGCCGGCGAAATAAGCGCCGAGCAACTCGTGCAGGCCCAGCGTGGAACTGGCCCACGCGCCCGCCGCCAGCCACAGCGGCAACAACAGCCACACCGCCAACGCAGGCGGTGGGCGCCGCGCCAGCCAGGGCCCCAGCGCCAGCATCGCCAGCGGAATCGCCAACGCGGCCGCATGCAGCCCGGACCAGCCGAACCCGCCCTGCCCCTTGGCGTACAGCAACAGCAGCGCCAAACCAATCCACAGCACGCCGTCGTCGATCACCGCCAGCCGCAGGGCCACGTGGGTCAGCCGCCGGTGCTGCGGCCCCAGTTCGCGCACGATGCCAATCAACACGGGTAACGCACTGACTGCGATGCACAGGCCCACGCCCAGCGCGCCGGCCAGACGCTGCCCGTTGGGCGCCGCCCATTCCGGTCGCAGCGAGAGCACGTCGAACGCCACCCAGGCACCGGCCGCGAACGGCAACAGCAGCGCCAGCGCGGCGCTGGCCAGTAGGCGCAGTGGTGGGGTGGCGGGCCGGTCGGCCGGCGCCTCGGCGGGCGCCTCCTGCGCGGCCGGCAGATGCCGCGTTTCAAGGCCGGCGGTGAAGGCCAACAGCAGCACGCCGACCCAGCCGATGCCCTGGCCCCACGCCGACGGCACCCCCCAGGACGCCGGCACCCAGCCGGTATAGGCCAGGGTCATGCCGATCACGATCGGCACCACCGCGATCGGGAACGAACGCCCCAGCAAGCGCCACAGCGCCCAGGCCAGGCCGATGAACAGCGCGGCGTCCAGCACAGTGGCGATGATTGCTTGCATCCTGACTCCTCGCGTTGAACCGGAACTTCGACTTCGGACTGCAACTCAGGGACGCGTGCCCGGGCAGTATCGCTGCAGATACGCCTGGTGGCTGGGCAACTGCCGCACGGTGCGCTCGACCTGGCTGCGCACGCCACCGAGGAAATGCGACAGCTCATCGTCGCCCATCAGGTCGGCGCTGGGATGGTGGTGCCGCGGCACCACGCCCTGCCCCATCATCACCTGGATCCAGGAGTTCTCGGCGAACAGCTCGTTGGGCTGGTGGAACACGGTGCCGGTCTCGCGGAACAGGTCGATGCGGTGCTGCAGCGTGGCCGGCAGCTGCATCGCGTTGCAGGCACGCCAATAGTCGGTGTCGCGGCGGTGGGTGAGCGCGTAATGCAGCACGACGAAGTCGCGCACATGGATGAGTTCGTCGCTCATCTGTGCGTTGTATTCGTCGATCGCGACCTGGCTGACCGCCTGCGGGAAGTTCTGCATCAGCCGGGTGATGCCGCGCTGGATCAGGTGGATCGTGGTCGATTCCAGCGGCTCGATGAAGCTGCCGGCCAAACCCAGCGCGACGCAGTTCTTGTGCCAGCTCTGCAGGCGCCGGCCGGGACGGAAACGGATCGGCCACGGCTTGGCGATCACCTCGCCCTCCAGGCTGGCCTCGAAGATCTCGCGCGCCCGCTCGTCGCTCATGTAGCGGCTGGAATACACGATGCCGTTGCCGACCCGGTGCTGCAGCGGAATACGCCACTGCCAGCCGGCTTCCTCGGCGATCGCACTGGTATACGGCGCCGCATCGCGCACGGCCAGGGTCTGGCAGGCCAGCGCGCTGTCGTTGAACAGCCAGTGCGACCAGTCTTCGAAGCCGACGTTGAGTGCCTTGTGGATCAGCAGCGCCCGGAACCCGGTGCAGTCGATGAACAGGTCGCCCTCGATCACCGCGCCCGATTCCAGCCGCAGCGATTGCACGAAGCCGGACTCGTCGTCGAGCCGCACCTGGGCGATCTTGCCCTCCACCCGCTTGACGCCGTTGCTCTCGGCCAGGCGGCGCATGAACTTGCCGTACAGGCTGGCGTCGAAATGGAACGCGTAGTTCATCCCCATGTTCGGCAGGTGGGCGAACTTGTCCTCGCGCGCCGCGCAGGACTCCAGGTTGTAGTCGCCGTAGTCGCTGGCCAGCCCGCGCTCGCGGCCCTTCAACCAGAAATGCTGGAAGCCCGCGGTCCAGTGATCGCGCCCGGTGGTGCCGAACGAATGGAAGTAGCGGTGGCCGATGTCCAGCCAGTTCTCGAAGGAGATGCCGAGCTTGATCGCGCCCTGGGTGGCGGCCATGAACTCCTGCTCGTTGATCTCGAGCAGGCGGTGGAAGGTCACCAGCGGCGGGATGGTCGCCTCGCCCACGCCCACCGTGCCGATCTCGTCGGACTCCACCAAGGTGATGTCGAGCACCTTGCCCAACACCTTGGAGATCGCGGCGGCCGCCATCCAACCCGCGGTGCCGCCGCCGGCGATGACGACGCGTCGGACCTGCTGGCCGGTGAGGGATTCGGCGGTGGCCTGGATCATGCTTGGCGGGCTCCTCTACGGTTCGATCTCAACGGTTCAATCGTTGCAGCAGGCGCGCACGCAGCTCGCGCGCGACTTCGGGCGTCATCGGCGCCAGCACACGGCGCGCGGCCTCGGGAATATGCCCGGCCGTCGCCTGGTCCGGCTCGAAGACGTAGTGGCGGAAGATCTCCTGCCAGGCGGTGCGTTGTTCCGGCGGCAGGTCGCGCACGCTCATCAGCGCCAGCATCAGCGCGTTCATCGGCGAATCCAGGTAGGCCGGCGTGCGCCGCCACCAGTAGTTGAGCAGCACGTTGAAGCCATCCAGCCCTTCGACGTGATGCCACCACAGGCTGGGGATGAAGATCGCATCGCCCGGCCCGAGCTCGGCGACCTGCGCATGCGCCAAGGCCTCGGCGAAGCGCGGGAAGCGCGCGTAGTCCGGCGCGGCGAAGTCGACCAGGCTCACCGCCTGCCCGGCCGGGGTCAGGTCGAGCGGGCCGATGTACAGATTGCGCAACTGCTCGGGCGGGAACAGGGTGAAGCGGCGATGCCCGACCGCGACGCAGGCGATGTTGTCGGGCACGTCCTGGTGCGCGGCGATGCGGGTACGGTTGCCGACCCAGACGCTGAACAGCGGATCCAGCGCGTCCAGCGCCGCCACGTCGTTGTGCGAGCGCAGGCCCGGCAGGAAGGTATCCACCGTGGTCGAGCCCATGTACAGCGACGGCGGCTGCGCATCGTCGAGATGGCGTTCCATCGCATCGAGCATCGCGCCCAGTGGCGGACGCTCCTGGTGGAAATTGAAACCGGTCAGATCATCGTTGTAGAAGTAGCGGCCGCCCATCGCCGGCGGGCCGACCATCACCGACACCTGCGCCTCGGCACGCGCGAACTGGCGCAGGTAGGCGATCGCCGCGCGCGGCGACTGCAGGCCGGCCTGCACCAGCGGCCAGTCGGCGACCAGGCCGCGCAACAACAGCGGCTGGGTCGAGTGCAGTACCTCGTCCGGCAACGCGCGCGGATCGAGTCCGCGCAGCTCGCGCATTTCAGTGGCGACCGGCAGCATGGCCGCGGCGCTCCAGGCGCTCGATCAGATCGCCGAAATGCATGCCCGAGGCGATCATCATGTGGATTGCCTCCAGCGCGCCGCTGCGGTTGAGCCGCTCCAGCGTCGCGCCGTCGAGCGCGCGCAGGCGCTCTTCGTGGATGCCGTAGAAGCCGTCCAGGCGGATCTGCGTGCCGTCGCGCAAGGCGACCTCCAGTACGGACGGCTCCAGCAGGTCCAGCGACAGCAGCAGCTCGGCGAAACCGGCGTTCTGCTGCAGCCCCTCATGCAGGGCGCGCAGCACCGAGCTGACCCGCTCCAGGTACTCGGTATTGCCGCCGAATTCCTTGAACACCGGCACGCCCGCATCGCCGTCGACGATGCGCGGGCTGTCCAGGTCGACATGCACGGTCGGCTGCCCGCCGTCATTGCCGATCAGAAAAGGCTTTCGTTCGATCGCCAACGGCACATAAGGCACGTCCCAGCCGGCCTCGCCCAGGAACAGGTTCTCGCCCTCGCGCAGACCCAGCAGCGCCAGCGGGTGGAACACGCCCATCGCATCCTTGCGGAAGACGATCGGGTAATACGCCTGCAACTGCCGGAACTCGCCCGGGAAAGTCAGCACGGACATCACCTCGTCGCCCAGGCCCGGCGCGCGACGGGTATCGATGCGCAGCGCGTGGTGGTCGACGTTGTTCAACAGCACATTACGACTCATCGGATTTCCAGAAAACCTTCAAGGACTAGATGCGCGGCAACCCGCGCGTGCGGATGTGGTCGATCAGCTCGCGATGGCCGGGCAGCGCGGCATGCATCTGCCGCGCCAGTTCGGCGGTCTCGCGGAAGCATCCCTCCGCACGCTGCACCGGCTCGGGCCGCTGCCCCGCCGGACGCGCTTCGGGCATGAACCGCATGCCGTAAAGAATGTACTGGTAGCTGGCCCAGGGGAAGACCTCTTCGATCCGGTACAGGTCGTAGCGCGAGGGCGGCTGGTAGCGCCACAGCGACATCAGCTGGCGCAGCCGCTCGGGCTGGGTCTCCGGACGCCGATGGTCGCGCCAGAAATCGGAGTCCTCGCGCTGGCTGAGCACGTAGTGCAGCTTGAGGAAGTCGACCACCCGCTCCCAACGGTACAGCGAAGTGTCGTTGAAGCGCTCGGCCAGCACGTCCATGGTGTCGCGCGTGGCCGGCATCTGGTCGCTGATCATCGCCGCGGCCAGTTCCACCAGCACCAGCGACGACGCCTCCAACGGCTCCAGGAAGCCGCTGGCCAGGCCGACCGCGACGCAGTTGTTGCGCCAGGCGCGGCGCCGATAACCCGGATTGATGGTGATGCGCGGAATACGGGTGATGTCCTGTTCGCGCCCGCCGCTCTCCACGATGTAGCGCACCAGCGCGTCTTCGGCTTCTTGTTCGCCGCCGTGGGTGCTGGAATAGACGTGGCCGATGCCGCGTCGGGTCTGCAGGCCGATGTCCCAGATCCAGCCATAGCGCTGGGCGGTGGAGATCGTCTGGCAGGCGATCGGCGCCTGCGGATCGGCGTACGGCACCTGCACGGCGATCGCGCGATCGTTGAACAGCAGGTGCTTCTGCGAATCGATCGGCTCGCCATAGTGCTGGCCGATCAGCAGCGCCCGCTGGCCGCTGCAGTCGATGAACAGGTCACCGGCGATATCGCCGTGCTCGCGCGTGCGCAACGCGGCGATGTCGCCGTTCTCGTGCGCCAGCACTTCGGTGACATGGTCCGACACCTGGCGCACGCCGAGCTTGTCGATGCAGTGCTTGCGCAGGAACACGCCGAGCTTGGCCGCATCCAGGTGGTAGGAATAATTGGAAACCGCCGCGTATTCGGGCGTGGAGAACTGCTTGGGGCCCTTGTTCGCGTCGCACAGCCAGGGCTGCGCGCACACCAGGTAGTCGAACGGCGCTTGCGCATGGTGCTGGCGCCAGCCGGTCACCAGGTCGGCCTCTTCGTAGCCGCCGGGCAGCGCGAAAGGATGGTAGTAGCGATCGTCGGGCGCACCGTTGCGCCAGTCGACGAATTGCGAGCCCTGCTTGAAGGCGGCATCGCACTCGCGCACGAAGTCGCTCTCGCCCACGCCGATGCGGCGCAGGGTGTCGCGGATCGTGGGCCAGGTGCCCTCGCCCACGCCAATGGTGGCCACGTCGGGCGATTCGATCAGGGTGACTTTCAGCCCGTCCGGGCCCTGGGTCGCGTGATCGGCCGCGATCACGCCGGCGGTCAGCCAACCGGCGGAACCGCCGCCGAGGATGACCACGTGTCGAATGGGATGCGTCAAACCGGACCTCGATGGGACGTTGAGCGACATAACGCGGAAACCGGAGGTCCTTGCAGGCCTCCGGTTCCGCCCTGCCCGCGGCCACGCCGGAGGGTGGCGGCCGCGGGAAGTCTTGTTGCCGTGGAACTTAGAACGTGTAGCGAACGCCGAACATGTAACGCGGGCCCAACTGGTCCACGGTATACAGCTGACGGTCGTTGCGTCCGTGCACCCGCGTGGTCTCGTTGGTGACGTTGATGCCTTCCAGCGAGAGCGTCAGGTTGTCGGTGACGTCGTAGCTGATGTTCACGTCGAGCTGGCCATAGGCCTCGGTGTACAGCGGGTTGGCACCCTTGCCGTCGCTGAGGCCATTGAGGAACTCGTCACGCCAGTTGTACGCCGCACGAACCGACCAGCCATAGTTCTCGTAGAACGCCACCAGGTTGGCCGAATCGCTCAGGCCGGTCAGCGCGAACTGCGTGCCGAGGGCGCCGTTGTTGTAGGTCAGGCCCGAGTCCACCCAGGTGTAGTTCGCCGCCAGGCCGAAGCCCGAAGCGCCGAACATGTGCTGGATGTTGAACTCCCAGCCATCCAGGCTGTCGTCGCGGTTGTTGACCGGTTGGGAAATGTTGAAATCCACGACCGGGTCGCCCGGCTGGCCGATGATCGTACCCGCCGCCGCATTGACGCCCGGCTGGCCGTCGAAGTTGGCGAAGATGTAGTCGCGGATACACGGACGATCAGTGCTGGCGCAACCGCCTGCGACCGCGGCATCCCAGTACGCGCCGCCCGACGGCGTGTGCAGGTCCGGGAACGGGGTCTGGCGGCTGGACTGGCTGGCGATGAAGTTTTCGATCTTCTTGTGGAAGTAACCCAGCGAGACAAAGCTGGCATCGGCGTAGTACCACTCGGCCGACAGATCGATGTTCCTCGATTCCAGCGGCTTCAGCGCGGCGTTGCCGGCCGAACCGCTGCCGCCGTCGAAGCGGGCCTGGCCGCCGACCGACAACGCCGAGTTCATGTCGCCCCAGTTCGGACGACCGATGGACTCGCTGACGCTGGCGCGCAGCTTGACGGTATCGGTCACGTCCAACGCCAGGTCCAGGTTGGGCAGCCAATACTTGTAGTCGCCATCCATCCGGTTGAACTGCGAACCGCTGTACTGGATGACGAACTCGTTCGCCGACAGCCAGTTGATGCCGACCGGTGCCGGCTGCAGCGAGGACGCCGTGACCTCGGTCTCCTCGTAGCGCACGCCGGCATTGACGCTCAGCGGACGGCCCCAATCGAACGTGTTGCTCCAGCTGATGTAGGCGCTGCGCGTCTTCTCGCTCACGCGGCTGTCGCCGACGGTGCGGTTGGCCGTGCTGCCCGGCACTGCCGCGCCGCTGTAGTCGGGGTTGGCCTCGTAGTCCGCTGCCACGCCCTTGCCTGCACGCACCCAGGCATCGGCTGCCAGCTGGCGGACGGTGTTGAAGTCGAAGGCGAAGAACGAGTCGGTGAAGCGCGGATCACTGGCGCCGCCGAACTGGTCGAAGTAGCGACCCATATGCGCCAGCGGCCACACCTCGTCCGGGTAATCGGCCGGGCTGGTCGCACCGCCCCAGGTATCGAGCTGGACGTTGCTGAAGGCCGAACGGTTGTGGTACGTCGTCGAGGCCACGCCGAAGTTCAACTTCGAGTAGTTCTCGAACACGAACTCGCCGCTGCCCTGGAACTGCTCGATCTCGGCGCGGTTGTAGTTGTTGCTGAACACCGAGCCGCTGACCATCATCATCGACGGGTCGATCGCGCTCATGCCGGCCGGCAGCACCAGCGTCAGGATCGGGAAATCACCGCTGAAATCGGCAATGTTGCCGGCGCGGAAGAAGCCGGCGGTGCCCAGCGTGTTGCTGGAACCGTACGGGCTGTCCGGCGAGGAGGTCGCCGACGAGTTGTGGTAGTCCATCGCCAGGCTGAACTGGTCGTTGACCTGCCACTGCACGTTGAAGCCCAGCGACTTGTTCTCGTGCTTGACCGCCGAATCACCCGCACCGTTGGCGAAGTCCGAATTACTGCCGTACAGCTCTTCGTAGTACAGCGGCGAAGAACCCGAACCCGGCGTCCACGAGCTCACGCCCGGAGTCATGTTGAACCACACCGACATGTCGTTGCGGCGGGTGTGGATCTTGTTTTCCGAGTACGTGTAGTCCAGCGTGGTGGTGACGTTGTCCAGCGGCTTCCACTGCATCACCAACTGGCCGTTGGTGCGCTTGCGCTCGACCGAGTTGATGCTGTAGCCGAGGCTTTGCGGCATCGAATAGACGTCATTCGGGCCCGGGCGGTTGGTGATGTTCTCCGAACCCGGCTGGCCCGGCAGCGGCAGCGCCGAACCGCCACCCTCGCCATTCGGCTGCGGAGTGTCGATGAACGGACGCCAGCCGTTGCCCGGCGCCACGAATGCCGACGCCGAACCGGAATCGCGCTCCTGGTAGCTGGCGCTCAGGCCGACGCCGAAGCGGCCGTCGGCCGAGGTCGTGCTGAAGATGCCCGACAGTTCCGGCGTGATCGAATCGCCCTTCAGGCGGCTCGGCAGGTCGTCGTCGGAGGTGTCCCACACGCCCTTGGCCGCAGCGCTGGCGTGGGTGCCCGGGTTGTCCAGCGGACGGGCGGTCAGGATGTTGATCGTCGCGCCGATGCCGCCGGTCGGGATGTCGGCCCGGCTGGTCTTGTACACGTTGACCTGCGAGATCGACTCCGAGGCCAGGTCGCTGAACTCGAACGCGCGGCTGCCCGTCGAGGTCGGCATCTGGCGCCCGTTGAGCAGGACCAGGTTGAAGTCCGGGCCCATGCCGCGGACGGTGACGCGCGAGCCTTCGCCATTGCTGCGGTCGATGGACACGCCGGAAATGCGCTGCAGCGACTCGGCCAGGTTCGAGTCGGGGAACTTGCCGATGTCCTCGGCCACGATGCCGTCGACCACGCCTTGCGCATCGCGCTTGAGGTTCATCGACGAAGTGAGACTGCCGCGGATGCCGGTGACCTGGATGGTGTCCAGGGTCGTCGGATCAGCGCCTTGCCCGGCCAGCGAGCCGGTATTGCCGGTGTTGGTATTGGTAGTGGTGGTGGTCTGGTTGGCGTCCTGGGCGAAGGCCGGGCCCGCCAGGGCCATGACCAACGCCGACACAAGGACGTGCTTCTTCGGTACCGACTGCAATTGCTTCATGGAACTCCCTCCCCGGATGACACGGAAACGTGCTTGGTTTTGCTCACTTGATGGCCATAGCGGACAACAGCTATAGCGGGAACTGATAACTTCGGGGCGAATTGGAATCGCATCCTGACAGCGTTGTCAAACTTCGTCCCCGAACTGCAACAAATCAGCCGGAGAAGGCGATTTTCAGCTGGAATTTATGTTGCAACGCAACGCGACAATGCGCTGGACTGCGCAAAACACCCGCTGCAAGCCCGCGCGTCGTAAGCGTTTTCAACGGATTCCCCTGCAATCGCCCGGTATTGCCGATAAGCGCTGTACTTCGACCCTGCGCTGTGGCCGGTTCGCCAGCCAGGCGGGCAAGCCGGCAAACGCCGCGGCTTCAGACGCTGGGCGCGACCGCGGTCGACTCGCGGAACAGCACCTCGTGTTCCACCCGCACCATCCGGCCCGCCTCCGGCGTGCGGATCCGCGCCAGCAGCTCGACGGTCGCCCGCTGCGCCATCTCGGCGGTGGGCTGGCGCACCGTGCTCAGGGTCGGGTAGATGTGGCGGGCGATCGGCGTGTCGTCGAATCCACATACCGACAGCTCGGCGGGAACCGCCACGCCGCGCTCGGCCGCCGCGCGGATCACCCCGGCCGCCATGTCGTCGTTGGCCGCGAAGATCGCGGTCGGGCGCTGCGCCAGGTCGAGCAGTTGGTTGGCTGCCGCCACCCCGGATTCGAACGAAAACGCGCCCTGCACCACCAGTGCCGGATCGACGGCGATCCCGGCCTGCGCCAAGGCCTGCCGGTAACCGTCGTAGCGCCATTCGCAGGCGCCGTGTTCGCGCGGCCCCAGGATGTGGGCGATGCGACGATGGCCCAGGCGGATCAGCCCCTCGACCAGCTCGCGCACGGCGCCGGTCTCTTCCATCATCGCGCCGATCCGCCCACTCGCATCGATCGGTGCGATCGAGGCGAACGGCACCTCGTTGCCGACCAGGTAGTCGAGCAAGCCGGCATCGTCGGTCAGCGGCGGAATCAGCAACACGCCATCGGGCGCGAAGTTCTCGAACACCGCCTGCAGGTCGGTCGCCTTGCGCTCCGGTTGCGCGCTGACCGGCGCCAGCACCAGGTGGTAATGGCTGGCACGGCACGCATCGAGCATGCCGCTCTGCACTTCCATCAGGTAGTTGCGCGAAGGATTGTCGTAGACCAGCGCGACCACGTAGGAGCGCTGCCCAGCGAGGCTGCGCGCGGAAAGATTGGGCCGGTATTGCAGCTGCTGCACCGCGGCCATCACCCGCTCGCGCGTAGCCTGACGCACGTTCGGCTCTTCGTTGAGCACGCGTGAGACCGTCTTCAGCGACACGCCGGCCGCCGCCGCCACATCTTCCATTCGACTGCGCATCGCCTGCTCCCGTTGAGTGGATCGAACATCCTTCGCATCCTGCACGCGCACCGCTTGCCGCCCGCGCAGACCCCTGCGCGGATCGATGTTGCACAGCCGCAAGAATCCAGACCGCGCGACTGCCGAGGTGAAGTGCGATGTGACCTGCCGCCTGTTTGCAGGCCGCCAGGTTTGACTTATGACGTTCGCGATTGTAGACAGCGCTGTCAAATCCCGGAACCCGCAACCGCATCCGCGGCCGGTTTCAATCGGGCTCTCCACCACCCACGAGGTACTCATGAACCGCACCAGCGCCGTCGCGGCTGCCCTACTCACTGCGCTGCTCGCCCAACCGGGCGCGCAGGCCCAGACCCCCACCGCCGGAGGCAATGCCGTGACGGTCTTCACCACCGCCGAGGGCACCGGCCAGCGCCTGGCGCGCGGCCAGGACGTGCAACTGCAGGACGGCCACAAGCTTACCGAGGTCGAGAACTCGGTCTTCGTCGACCCGACCAAGCGCTTCCAGACGGTCATGGGCATCGGCGGCGCGATCACCGATTCCAGCGCCGAAGTCTTCGCCAAGCTGCCCAAGGACAAGCAGGCCGAGTTCCTCAAGGCCTACTACGACAAACAGGACGGCATCGGCTACACGCTGGCCCGCACCACCATCCACAGCTCGGACTTCAGCTCGGCCAGCTACACCTACATCCGCGAAGGCGACAAGGCGCTCAAGACCTTCAGCGTCGACCATGACCGCCAGTTCCGCATCCCGATGATCAAGCAGGCGATCGCCGCCGCCGGCGGGCAGCTGACGATGTTCGCCAGCCCGTGGAGCGCACCGGCCTTCATGAAGACCAACAACAACATGCTGCGCGGCGGTTCGTTGCTGCCGCAGTACGCCGACGCCTGGGCGCGCTACTACACCAAGTTCATCCAGGCCTATGAGGCCGAGGGCATTCCGATCTGGGGCATCAGCCTGCAGAACGAGCCGATGGCAGTGCAGAAGTGGGAATCGATGCTCTACACCGCCGAGGAAGAGCGCGACTTCCTCAAGGACCACCTCGGCCCGACCATGGCCAAGGCCGGCTACGGCGACAAGAAGATCATCGTCTGGGACCACAACCGCGACATGATGGCGTTCCGCGCGCAGGTCATCTTCGACGATCCGGAAGCGGCCAAGTACGCCTGGGGCATGGGCTTCCACTGGTACGAGACCTGGGCCGGCTTCGACCCGATGTTCAACAACGTCGGCGTGGTGAGCGAAGCGCATCCGGACAAGCCCATCCTGCTGACCGAAGCGGCCGTGGAGAAATACGACCCGGCGCGCCTGCAGTACTGGGGCAACGGTGAGCGCTACGGCACCAGCATGATCAACGACTTCAACAACGGCGTGGTCGGCTGGACCGACTGGAACATCCTGCTCGACGAAAAGGGCGGCCCCAACCACGTCGGCAACTGGTGCTTCGCGCCGATCCATGCCGACACCCGCACCGGCGAGCTGATCTACACGCCGAGCTACTACTACATCGGCCACTTCTCGCGCTTCGTGCGCCCGAACGCCAAGCGCGTGAGCGTGGCCAGCAGTCGCAGCAACCTGCTCGCCACCGGCTTCGTCAACGAGGACGGCCGCCTGGCCACCATCGTGATGAACCCCAGCGACAAGGCCATCACCTACAACTTCTACGTCGGCACCGCGTCGGCGCAGGTCGAGATCCCGGCCCACGCGATCCAGACCCTGCTGCACTGAGCCGCCCCGACCACGTCGTCCACGCTGCCCGGGCCGATACCCGGGCAGCTTCGTTACGGAGAACCCGATGAGACGCGCCCCCCTACGTTGGTTGTGCCTGACGGCCGTGCTCGCCTGCGGCTTCGCCCAGGCCGCGCAAACGCACACGTTCGCCTGGCCCGATGGGCGCAAGGCCGCGGTCAGCCTGGCCTACGACGATGCCCTGGATTCGCAGCTGGACAACGCGATCCCGCAGTTGGACCGCTACGGATTCAAGGGCAGCTTCTACCTGCAACTCTCACGCGAGCCGGTGCAAAAGCGCATGGCCGAATGGCGTGCGGCTGCCGCCCACGGCCACGAACTGGGCAACCACACCTTGTTCCACCAATGCTCGGGCTCGGCGCAAGACCGCGGTTGGGTCGAACCGGCGCGCGATCTCGACCACACCAGCGCCGCGCAGATGAAAGACCAGGTGCTGCTGGCCAACGTGATGCTGCAGGCCCTGGATGGCCGCAGCCGCCGCACGATGACCGTACCCTGCGGCGACGTGCTGGCCGAGGGCAGCGACTACATTGCGCTGGTGGCCGACCAGTTCGTCGCGATCAAGCTCGGCCAGGGCGCCGTAGTGCCGGACATGGCGACGCTGGACCTGCATGCGGTACCGGTGGAAGCCCCGGTCGGCGTCACCGGCGAACAGCTCATCGCGCAGGTCGAGGAAGCCGCGCGCCGCGGCACGATGGTCAACTTCACCTTCCACGGCGTCGGCGGCGATTACCTCACCACCTCCAGCGAAGCGCACGAGCAGCTGTTGCGCTACCTGGCCGCGCATCGCGACGAGTACTGGGTCGACACCTTCCTCAACCTGACCGATTACGTGCAGCGCCAGCGCGGCCATCCGGCCCCCTGAACCGCGACCCTTGACTCTGGAGCCAACTCCAGGGTCCACAATGCGGGCAGCTCCCCACTGCTGCCTGCCATGAACATCGGAACGCTTTCGCGACTGGCCCAGGTGCCGGTCGACACCATCCGCTACTACGAAAAGCTGGCATTGATCCCGCCGGCCCGCCGCAGCGACGGCGGCTATCGGATCTACGCCGAACAAGACGTGCAGCGGCTGTGCTTCATCCGCCGCGCCAAGGCCTTGGGCTTCACGCTCGAGGAAATCGCCGGGCTGCTGGAGCTGAGCGAACAGCGCGAGGACATGGCCGAGGTCAAGGCCGCGGCGCTGGCGCGGATCGCCGCCATCGAAGGCAAGATCACGCAACTGCAGCGGATCCGCGATGCACTCGCCGGCCTGGTGGAGGCCTGCCCCGGCCACGGCGCGCTCGCGCAATGCCCGATCATGGCCGCGCTCGCCGAGGAGGTCCGCCATGACTGAGTCACGCCCCCCACACCGCCCCGCACAGCCCGCGCCGTGCTGCGGCTCGCATCCGGCTGCCGGCCAATCGCAGACGCCGCAGGCTGACGCGCTGCGCGATCCCGTCTGCGGCATGACGGTGTCGGCCGACAGCACGCACCGCAGCGATTACGAAGGCGAGCGCTACCACTTCTGCTCGGCGCGCTGTCAGCAACGCTTCGACGCCGATCCCCATCGCTATCTGCATCCAGCGCCCGCCGGCGCGGCCGCGCATGAGGCACCGCGCGACATCGAATACACCTGCCCCATGCATCCGCAGATCCGCCAGATCGGTCCGGGCACCTGCCCGCTGTGCGGCATGGCGCTGGAGCCGTCGCAACCGTCGCTGGACGAAGCCGAGAATCCCGAACTGAGCGACTTCCGGCGACGCTTCTGGTGGAGCCTGCCGCTGACCATCGCCACCGTGGCGATCGCGATGGCCGGCATGTCCGAGTCCTTGCATGCCTGGTTGCCGGCGTGGCGCGCCTGGCTGGAATTCGCCCTCGCCACGCCGGTCGTGCTGTGGGCGGGCTGGCCGTTCCTGCAGCGCGGCGGGCAGTCGGTGGCCACCCGGCAGCCGAACATGTGGACGCTGATCGGCACCGGCGTGGTCGCGGCCTACGCTTACAGCGCCGTCGCCACGATCTGGCCGCAGTTGTTTCCCGCCTCGTTCCGCAGCCACGGCGGCGTCGGCGTCTACTTCGAGGCCGCCGCGACGATCGTCTCGCTCACCCTGCTCGGCCAGTTGCTGGAACTGAAGGCGCGCTCGCGCACCTCGTCGGCATTGAAAGCCTTGCTGCGGCTGTCGCCGAAAACCGCGCGCCGGGTGGATGCCGACGGCGGCGAGCACGACGTGCCGCTGGCGCAGATCGTGGTCGGCGACCGTCTGCGCGTGCGCCCGGGCGAGAAAGTACCGGTCGACGGCCTGGTGCTGCAAGGCGGCTCGGCAGTCGACGAATCGATGCTCACCGGCGAACCCCTGCCGATCGACAAGCGCCCCGGCGATACGGTCATCGGGGCGACGCTGAATCGCAGCGGCGCGTTGCTGATCCGCGCCGAACGGGTCGGCGACGACAGCGTACTGGCGCAGATCGTGCAATTGGTCGCGCAGGCGCAGCGCTCGCGCGCGCCGATGCAGCGCTTGGCCGACCGCGTCGCCGGCCCGTTCGTGCTGGTCGTGCTCGGCATCGCGGTGCTCACCTTGCTCGGCTGGGGATGGTGGGGTCCGTCGCCGTCCTGGACCCACGGCGTGCTCAACGCGGTCGCCGTGCTGATCATCGCCTGCCCCTGCGCGCTGGGCCTGGCGACGCCGATGTCGATCATGGTCGCCACCGGCCGCGCGGCACAGGCCGGCGTGGTGTTCCGCGATGCGGCGGCGATCGAGGCGCTCGCCGGCATCGACACCGTCATCGTCGACAAGACCGGCACGCTGACCGAAGGTCGCCCCGCGTTCTCCGTCGTGCAAGCGCTATCGCCCTGGCACGACGATCAGGTGCTCGCGCATGCCGCCGCGCTGGAAATCGGCAGCGAACATCCGCTCGCGCGCGCGGTGCTGGACGAGACGCGTAGCCGTGGCCTGGTTTTGCCCGCCATCGAAGATTTCGAATCGGCGAGCGGCCTGGGCGTCAGCGCCAATATCGAAGGCCAGCGCTGGCGCCTGGGCGGTGCTGCGCTGATGCAGTCGCAGGGCGTCGACGTGCAACCGCTGCAGGCCGGCGCCCAGGCCCTGCGCGAACAGGGCGCGACGGTGATGTTCCTGGCGCGGGAACAATCGTTGGTCGGGCTGCTGGCCGTCGCCGATCCGATCAAGCCCTCCAGCCCGGCCGCGATCCAGGCCTTGCATGCGCAGGGATTGAAGGTCGTGATGGCCAGCGGCGACAGCGAAGCGACGGCACGCGTGGTCGCGCACCGGCTCGGCATCGACGAGGTTCATGCCGACGTCCGCCCCGCCGACAAGGCCGAACTGGTCGAACAACTGCGTGCCGACGGCGCGTGCGTGGCGATGGCCGGCGACGGCATCAACGACGCGCCGGCACTGGCGTCGGCTGACATCGGCATCGCGATGGGCACCGGCACCGACGTGGCGATTTCCGCCGCGCAGGTGGTGTTGGTCAAGGGCGACCTGGCCGGTATCGCGCGGGCACGGCGACTGTCGCGGGCGACCGTGCGCAACATGCGCCAGAACCTGGCCTTCGCATTGCTCTACAACGGCATCGGCGTGCCGGTCGCGGCCGGCGTGCTGTATCCGTTCGGCCTGCAGATGTCGCCGATGCTCGCGGCGCTGGCGATGAGCCTGAGTTCGGTATCGGTGATCGGCAACGCATTGCGTCTGCGCACGGTGCCGCTCGATGCTTCATCGTCGTGAACAAAATGCTTGCGCGCGAATGGGCCGCGCCGCTATGATTTCGGTCCTCAGCGACGTGGGGCCATAGCTCAGCTGGGAGAGCGCTTGCATGGCATGCAAGAGGTCGCCGGTTCGATCCCGGCTGGCTCCACCAACTCCAGGCACAGGCCGCCTGGATGTATCGCAACCTTCAATGCGTCCCCATCGTCTAGAGGCCTAGGACATTACCCTTTCACGGTAGCGACCGGGGTTCGAATCCCCGTGGGGACGCCACTCTTCAAAAACCCCGGCCCTGCCGGGGTTTTTGTTTTTGCGGCGCCGTCGCCCGGTCCTGAACCGCCACGGGCCGGCAATGCGATTTCACCGCCCCTCTTCCCATCGTCCGGCAGCTCCGCTATGATAGGCGGCTCGCAGCATCGTGGGGCCATAGCTCAGCTGGGAGAGCGCTTGCATGGCATGCAAGAGGTCGCCGGTTCGATCCCGGCTGGCTCCACCAACTTCGGACATAGGCCGTCCGGAATTGCTAACGATTTAAGCGTCCCCATCGTCTAGAGGCCTAGGACATTACCCTTTCACGGTAGCGACCGGGGTTCGAATCCCCGTGGGGACGCCACTTTCAGACCCCGGCTCAGGCCGGGGTCTTTTTTTGCCTTTCTCCCGGCATTCGGATTTCTGCATTCGCTGCGGCATGCGAGGTGGGGGTTGATTGAGGGGCGCGCGTGCGGTGGGCGGTTGGTGTTGTCGGCTTACGGTGTGGGCCCCGCCCTGCCGGGATGTTCGCTTTCGGTTCGGGCGAACATCCTGTCCGCACTCACCGCGCGGCACATCCCTGTGCCGCTTGACGCGCCCACCCCGGCAGGACGGCGCAAGGCGCTTTGAGTTTCAAGCTTCGTTCGGGGGCGCGCCGGGGAGAGGGGAGGAGAAAAGCTCGGCTCCCCATTGCTAGTGACACCGGTTGCTCCGCCGCTTCGATCGAAGCCGGGCACTTGCAGATCGCTGTAGCGATTGCGACGAAGGCTCTTCTCCTTCCACCCTCCCGGCGCGCCTCGAACGAAGACTGACACTCAACGCGCCTTGCGCCGTCCTGGCGGGAGGGGGTGGCCAGCGGCCATGGATGGCCGCGCTAGGCGAGTTGGACAGGATGTCCAACCGAGCCGGGCCCGCCCCCTCCCGGCAGGGCGGTGCCCACACCGTAAGCCGACAACACCAACCGCCCACCGCACGCGCGCCCCTCAATAAACCCCCTCCCCCGCAAGCCGCAAAATCTGCAGACGTCCCACAGGTGAGAGGAGAACAACTGCAACCCGGCCACGACTCAGACAGTCGCCACCGAGCGCCGCTTGAGCGCATAACCCACCGCCAGGATCAGGAACCACACCGGGCTGGCCAGCAACGCATGCAGCGTGTCCTCCTGCAAGGTCAGCAGCACCAGCACGAAGGCGAAGAACGCCAGGCACACGTAACACATGAATACACCGCCCGGCATCTTGAAATGCGAGGCCGCGTGCAGTTGCGGACGCCGGCGGCGGTACACGATGTAGGCGCACAGGATCAGCGACCACACGAACATGAAAAGCACCGCCGACAGCGTGGTCACCAGCGTGAACGCGGTCACCAGATTGGGGATCACGTAGACCAGCATCGCCCCGGCCATCAGGCAGATGCAGGAGAACAGCAGGCCGCGCGCTGGCACCGCCGCGCGCGACAACCGGCCGAAACCCTTCGGCGCATGGTTTTCCCGCGCCAGGCCGTACAGCATCCGACTGGTCGAGAAGATGCCGCTGTTGGCCGACGAAGTCGCCGACGTCAGCACCACGAAATTGATCAGGCTTGCCGCGGCGGGAATGCCGGCCAGCACGAACAGCTCCACGAACGGGCTCTTGCCCGGCACCACCTGCCGCCACGGCGTCACCGCCATGATCGCGACCAGCGCCAGCACGTAGAACACCATGATCCGCACCGGGATGGAATTGATCGCCTTGGGCAGATTGCGCTCCGGATCCGCCGTCTCCGCCGCGGTGGTGCCGACCAGCTCGATGCCGACGAAGGCGAACACCGCGATCTGGAACCCAGCGAAGAAGCCAGCCAGCCCCATCGGAAACATGCCGCCGTCGTTCCACAGGTTCGCCAGCGCAGCGACATGGCCCGACGGCGACTGGAAACCCCAGGCGACCAGGCCCGCGCCGGTCACGATCAGCGCGCAGATCGCCACGATCTTGATCAACGCGAACCAGAACTCCAGCTCGCCGAACAACCGCACCGTCACCAGGTTCAGCGCCAGCAACAGCAGCACGCACAGCACTGCCGGCACCCAGGGCGCCAACCCCGGGAACCAGAACTGTGCATAGGCGGCGATCGCGATCACATCGGCGATCGCGGTGATGATCCAGCAGAACCAGTACGTCCAACCGCAGAAGAACCCGGCCCAAGGCCCGAGCAGGTCGGTGGAGAAGTCGATGAACGACTTGTATTCCAGATTGGACAGCAGCAGCTCGCCCATCGCCCGCATCACGAAGAACAGCATCGCACCGATGATCAGGTAGACGAACAGGATGGACGGGCCGGCCAGACTAATGGTCTTGCCCGAGCCCATGAACAGGCCGGTGCCGATGGCGCCGCCGATCGCGATCAACTGCAGGTGGCGGTTGGAAAGACTGCGCTTGAGGTGGTCCGGATGCTCAGGGCTATGGGACATGACGGTCGAGTCGGCGGCGAAACGCCTACCTTAGAAGAATCGGACGGCTTGGTGCAGAGACCCTGCCCGCCGCTGCCTCCCGCCGAAGCCGCTTCAAGCCCATTCGCGATTGTCTAACGGCTCGCCTCCCACGTACCATCGCCCCGCATGTTCGCTCCCGCCGCCCGTAGCGTGTTCGCCCGCCTGCTTCGCATGACCGCGATGGCAGTCTTGCTGCTGGCGGTGCTCGGCAATCCGGTGCTGGCAGCGGTCGGCGACACCTATGAAGCAGCCCGCGGCGCCAGCGGGCACCTGCACGACGTGCTCCCGCACGGCGACAACGGCAAGCAGGCCGGCGCACAGGCCGATCGCTCCGATGGTGCCGACCTGCTGCACGCGCTGGCGCATGCAACGCATTGCTGCGGCCATCTGTCGGCGGTCCTGCCGGGACTATTGCCGGCGCTCGCCTTCGTCGGCAGCTCCGAAGTACCGAGTGCGTCGCTGCTGGCGCCCTCCCCCGCACGACCGGCTACGTTGATCCGTCCTCCGATCCGGGTCTGACGCCCCGTAGCCAGTGCGCTCGCGCACTGGTGCCCTCGTCGATCTTTCGGAGACATCCCCATGTCGTTGCGACTGATGGCCCTGGCCATCCTCGCGATGGCGCCGTGCGCATTCGCGCAGACGCCATCACTGCCCGCCGTACTCACCCTGGACGACGCGATCGGTCGCGTCGCCCTCACCCACCCCGACCTGCGCCTGGTGCAATCGCGCCGACAGGTGCTCGACGCCGATCTGCAAGCGGCCGGCCTTCGCCCACCGCTCAGCGTCGGCGCCGATGTCAGCAACGTGCTGGGCACCGGCTCGTATTCCGGTGCCCGCCGGGCCGAGCTCACCGTGACCCTGGCCAGCGTGCTGGAGCGCGGCGGCAAGCTGGACGCACGCCGCACCCTGGCCCAGGCCAACCTCGATACGCTGGCCCCGCAGCGCGAGATCCTGCGCCTGGACCTGCTGGCCGAAACCGCGCGCCGCTACCTGGCGGTAACCGGCACCTTGCGCCAGCGCGAGATCGCCGAAGAGGACATCGCGCAGCGGCGGCGTGCCGTCGCCGCCGCGCAACGGCGCCTGGAAGCCGGCGCCTCGCCCGAATCGAGCCTGCTCACCGCGCAGGCAGCGTTGGCGCAGGCGGAACTCGACCGTGATCGCGCGATCCAGGCCGAACAGTCCGCGCGCATCCAGCTGGCCGCGCTGTGGAACGACCGCGAAGCCACTTTCGCAACGGTGAGTGGCGATCCATTGACGCTGCCGGCGCTGGCGGACTTCCGGCAGCTCGCCGAGCTGATCGAGCGCACCCCGGAGCTGGCGGCGCTGGCCGGCGACGCGCGGGTACGCGAAGCGCAGCTCAGCCTGGCCCGCAGCGACGCCAAGGCCAACGTGCAGTGGCAGGTCGGCGTACGCAGCCTGTCCGAAACCGACGACGTTGCCTTGGTCGGTGGCTTCTCGATGCCGCTGGGCACCGCGACGCGGGCCGCGCCGGACATCCGCGCCGCCGAAGCCCGGTTGGCGGCCACCCCGGTGGAGCGCACGGCGATGATGATCCGGCTGTCTTCCACTCTCGCCGCCGCGCATGGCACCTACAGCACCGCGCGGCTGGAAGTCGGCCGCCTCGGCGCAGAGGTGTTGCCGGCACTGGCGCGTGCCGAACGCGCCGCCGACCAGGCCTGGCAACGCGGCGCGATCAGCTACCTGGAATGGTCACAACTGCAGTCCCAGCGCGTGCAGGCGCGCAGCCGCCAATTGTCCGCCGCGCTGCAGGCGCAGAACGCGCTGATCGAAATCCAACGACTGACCGGACAGTCGGCACTCGCCGACGTCACGACGACCCCATGAAAGGGCATCCCAGCATGAACAAGATCCTCCGCTCGATCACGCTGATCGTTTTCCTGCTCTCGATCGCCGCACTGGCGGCCTGCGGCGGCAAGCCGGATCAACCACCATCGCCGGCTGCGCAAGCCACTACCGCAGGCAACGATCCGGATGATGGCGAGGACCACGGCCCGGCCGCGGCAGATCCGGCCGAAGCCGAAGCCGACGACGAACGCACCACCATCGCAGCAGCCATGGCCAAGGCCAGCGGAATACAGGTGGCCGCAGTCGGCCCGGGCCGCATCGTGGCGCAGCTGGAGGTCCAGGGCCTGCTCGCACCCATCGATGGCAGCGTGGCCCAGGCCAATGCGCGCTTTCCCGGCCAGGTGCGCACGCTGCGCTATAACGTCGGTGATCGCGTCGGCGCCGGCCAGACCGTGGCGACGGTCGAAAGCAACCTGAGCCTGACCACCTACGCGGTCGCCGCACCGATTTCCGGCCGCGTGATGAGCCGCCAGGCGCAGCTCGGCAGCGGTGTGGCCGAAGGCCAACTGCTCTACGAGATCGCCGACCTGTCCAAGGTCTGGGTCGACCTGCACGTATTCGGCGGCGACGCGCGTCACTTGAAGCCCGGCGCACCGGTCACGGTGACGCGCCTGTACGACGGCGCCTCCGCCGAGGCCGTGCTCGAACGCATCCTGCCCGGCACCGTCACCGCCAGCCAGAGCGCGGTGGCCCGCGCCACGCTGGCCAACCAGGACGAGCTGTGGCGCCCCGGCACCGCGGTGTCGGCGCGCATCACCATCGACGACCGCCAGGTCGCGCTGGCGGTGCCGCAGACCGCCTTGCAGACGATGGGCGGCCGCGACGTGGTGTTCGTGCGCGAAGGCGATGTCTATCGCGCCCAGCCGGTCCGCCTGGGCGAGCGCGACGGTAACAGCGTCGAAGTACTGCAAGGGCTGCGCGAAGGCCAGCAAGTCGTGGTCGAGCAGAGCTTCCTGGTCAAGGCCGACATCGAGAAGGCCGGCGCCACGCACGCGCACTGAGGAGAATGCAGATGCTCGAGAAACTGATAAGGCTGTCCATCCAGCACCGCTGGCTGGTGATGGCGATGACGGTGGTGCTGATCGGCGTGGGCGTGTGGAGCGGCCGCCAACTGCCGATCGACGCCACCCCCGACATCACCAACGTCCAGGTGCAGATCAATACCGCCGCGCCCGGCTATTCGCCGCTGGAGTCCGAGCAGCGGGTGACCTTCCCGGTGGAGCTGCTGATGGCCGGCCTGCCGGAGATGGACTACTTCCGCTCGATCTCCCGCTATGGGCTGTCGCAGGTCACCGTGGTGTTCAAGGACGGCACCGACATCTACTTCGCGCGCCAGCAGGTGTCGGAACGATTGCAGCAGGTGCAGTCGCAGCTTCCGCCCGGGCTGGAACCGAGCCTGGGGCCGATCGCGACCGGCATGGGCGAGATCTTCTCGTACACGATCGACGCCAAGCCCGGCGCGCGCAAGCCGGACGGCACGCCTTACACCGCGATGGACCTGCGCACCCTGCAGGACTGGGTGGTGCGGCCGCAGCTGCGCAATGTGCCCGGGGTCACCGAGGTCAACACGATGGGCGGCTTCCGCCGCGAGATCCACGTCACGCCCGATCCCTCCCGTCTGCGCTCGCTGGGGATCACCCAGGACGACGTCGTCGAGGCGCTGCGCGACAACAACCAGAACCTCGGCGCCGGCTACATCGAGCGCAACGGCCAGCAGTTCCTGGTCCGCGTGCCCGGCCAGGTCGCCGATACCGCGCAGATCGCCGACATCGTGGTGGCCCGCCGCGGCGGCGTGCCGGTACGGGTCAGGGACGTGGCGCAGGTCATCGAAGGGGCCGCGCTGCGCGACGGCGCCGCCTCGCAGAATGGCCACGAAGTGGTGCTGGGCATCGTGGTGATGCTGATCGGCTCCAACAGCCGCGACGTCGCGCAGGCGGTGTCGGCCAAGCTCGCCGATGCCCAGCGCAGCCTGCCCGAAGGCGTCACCGTCACCGCCGTCTACGATCGCACCGCACTGGTCGACCGCACGATCGCCACCGTCGCCAAGAACCTGGTCGAAGGCGCGTTGCTGGTGATCGTGGTGCTGTTCCTGCTGCTGGGGAACTTCCGCGCGGCGCTGATCACCGCCGCGGTGATCCCGCTGGCGATGCTGTTCACCCTCACCGGCATGGCCCGCGGCGGCGTGTCGGCGAACCTGATGAGCCTGGGCGCATTGGACTTCGGCCTGATCGTCGACGGCGCGGTGATCATCATCGAGAACTGCCTGCGTCGCTTCGGCCTTGCGCAGCACAGCCTGGGCCGCGTGCTGAGCCGGGCCGAGCGCTTCGAGCTGACCGCCAGCGCCACCGCCGAAGTGATCCGCCCCAGCCTGTTCGGGCTCGGCATCATCACCGCGGTGTATCTGCCGATCTTCGCCCTCACCGGCGTGGAGGGGAAGATGTTCCACCCGATGGCGATCACCGTGGTGCTGGCATTGAGCGGCGCGATGGTACTGGCGCTGACGTTCGTGCCGGCGGCCATCGCGCTGGCGCTCGGCGGCAAGGTCGAGGAGAAGGAAAACTGGCTGATGCGCGGGTTCCGGCGGATCTACGCACCGACGCTGGCTTTCAGCCTGCGCCGCGGCACCTGGATCGGCGCCGGTGCCGTCGTGCTGCTGGTCGGCTGCGGCGCGCTGGCCACCCGCCTGGGCAGCGAGTTCGTGCCCAACCTGGACGAAGGCGACTTCGCCCTGCAGGCGATGCGGGTGCCGGGCACCAGCCTGACCCAGTCGGTCAGGATGCAAAGCCAGCTCGAGCGACGCATCCTGCAGTTCCCGGAGGTCGAACGGGTGGTCTCGCGCATTGGCACCGCCGAAGTGGCCTCTGACCCGATGCCGCCTTCGGTGGCCGACATGTTCGTGATGGTGAAGCCGCGCAAGCAATGGCCCGATCCGGGCAAGCCCAAGCAAGCGCTGGTCGCCGAAGTGGAAGCAGCGGTGGCGCAGATCCCCGGTAGCAACTACGAGTTCACCCAGCCGATCCAGATGCGCATGAACGAGCTCATCTCCGGCGTACGCACCGATGTCGCGATCAATCTGTATGGCGACGATCTGGACACGCTGCGCAAGGTCGGCCAGCAGATCGAAGCGGTGACGCGCAAGGTCGCCGGCGCGGCGGACGTGCGCCTGGAACAGGTCGGCGGCTTGCCGTTGCTGCAGGTGATCCCCGATCGCCGCACGCTCGCCAGTTTCGGGCTGAATGCCGCTGACGTGCAGAGCAACGTATCGGCGGCGGTCGGTGGCGCGGTCGCCGGCCAGTTGTTCGAGGGCGACCGCCGCTTCGATATCGTGGTGCGCCTGCCCGAAGCATTGCGCCAGGATCCGGCCGCCCTGGCCGCACTGCCGATCTCGCTGGAGGCGGCCATCGCCAGCGGCCAGGGCGACGAGGCCAGTGGCAGCACGGCCACGGCCCATGTCCCGCGCGTCGTGCCGTTGTCCTCGGTCGCCGCGGTCGAGTGGGTGGAAGGGCCCAACCAGGTCAATCGCCACAACGGCAAGCGGCGCATCGTCGTCACCGCCAACGTGCGCGATCGCGACCTCGGCGGCTTCGTCAGCGAACTGCAGGGCGCCATCCAGGCCCAGGTGCCGCTGCCGAGCGGTTACTGGATCAGCTATGGCGGCACCTTCGAGAACCTGATCTCGGCGACCCAACGCCTGTCCGTCGTGGTACCGGTCACACTGACGCTGATCTTCGCGATGCTGTTCTGGGCCTTCGCCTCGGCCAGGGATGCAGCGATCGTCTACAGCGGCGTACCGCTCGCCTTGACCGGCGGCGTGCTGGCGCTGGCGATGCGCGGCATTCCGCTGTCGATCTCGGCCGGGGTCGGCTTCATCGCCCTGTCCGGCGTGGCGGTGCTCAACGGACTGGTGATGATCAGCTTCATCCGCGCCCTGCGTGCGCAGGGCCTGCCATTGGAGGAAGCGGTGCGCGAAGGCGCGCTGTCGCGGCTGCGGCCGGTGCTGATGACAGCGCTGGTCGCCTCGCTGGGCTTCGTGCCGATGGCGCTCAATACCGGCGCGGGATCGGAGGTGCAGCGGCCGCTGGCCACGGTGGTGATCGGCGGCATCATTTCTTCCACGTTGCTTACGCTCGTCGTGCTGCCGACCCTGTACCGCGCGCTGCACGCCCGCGCCGAGCGCAGCCGCCTGCTGGCAGCGTCCAGCGCCGCGTAGCAGCGGCGCCTGCAGGCAGCGCAGGCGCGGGCAGGACAATCCCTGCCCGCGTCGCGCGACGGCAGCACGTAGCCGGATTCAGGCCTGCGCCCAGCGGGCCAGGTTCTGGCGGATCTGCTCGATACCGTCCCAGGGATCCTTGCGGCGGCGCTTCAACGTGGCCACCGCATCGGCGAGACGGAAACCGTCGGCGCGGGCCAGCTTCGGCAACTGCGACCACGCGATCGGCAGGGCCACCGGTGCACCGGGGCGTGCACGCAGCGAATAGCTCGCCACCGCGGTCGCGCCACGTCCGTTGCGCAGGTAATCGACGAAGATGCGCTGGTTGCGCAAGCGTTTGCTGGCGCTGGCGAGGAAGCGATCGGGTTCGGACTGCGCCATCGCCTCGGCGAAACCGCGCGCGAAACGCTTGGTGAGCGCCCAGTCGCAACCCGGATTCAAGGGCACGACCACATGCAGGCCCTTGCCGCCGGACACGCGCAGGAACGATTCCAGCGCCAGCTGCTGCAGCAGCTTGCGGATGTCCGCCGCGGCGCGGCGCACCTCGGCGAACGGCACGCCCGGGCCGGGATCGAGATCGAACACCACCCGGTCGGCCAGGTCCGGGGTCGCCGCCCGCGCGCCCCAGGGATGGAATTCCAAGGCATTGAACTGCACCAGCTCCAGCACCGCCGCCTCGTCGCGGGCGACCAGATACCAGGCTTCGTGGCCCCCCTCCTCCTTGAGCCGCACCGAATCCACCCGCTCCAGTCCCGCGGTGTGGTGCTTCTGGAAAAAACACGGGCGGCCGGTGCCGGCCGGACATCGAATAATCGACAACGGCCGGTCGACGATCTCCGGCAGCAACCAGGGCATCACTGCACGGTAATAATCCCAGACCTGCTGCTTGGTAATCCGGTCCTCGGGAAACAACACCTTGGAGGGGCTGCTGAGGGTGGGCAAGCCCGCCGTCTTCTGCGCGGGCGTGGCCTTCTTTGTGGCACGTGTCGACGTGGCGGTCTTCTTTGCCGCCGTCTTCGCTTTCCCGCCCGATGCAGGCGGCGCTGTCCTTGAATCGCGATCGGAATCGCGCAGGTCCGCCACCCGCTTGTCCTCGCGCACCGCCTTCAACGACGGCTGGCGCAGCAACTGCTGCCGGCCGATGCCGCGATAGAACACTTCCACCACGAAGCGTGGCGCGAACCAGGTGGCATGGCGCAGGTCGGTGTCGGTCGTGCCCACGTAAGCGGTCGGCCTGCTGCCGCCTGCCTTGCCGATGCGTGCGCTGATCTCGGCCAGCATCGCCTCGGTGAACCCGGTGCCGACCCGCCCGACATAACGCCAGCCATGCTCGGGGTCGGGCTTGGCCAGCAGCAGCGATCCGAACCCGTTGCGGCTGCCGCGCGGCGCGGTATAGCCCACCACCGCGAATTCGTCGCTGGCCAATTGCTTGGTCTTGCGCCAATCGTCGCTGCGACCCGGGTGGTAGGCGCGATCGGCACGCTTCGAAATGATGCCTTCGAAGTGCTGCTCGCCCGCCAGCTGATACGCCGTCGCGCCGTCGGCGTCGATATGCGCGCTGAAGGCCAGATGCGGACTGCGCTGTGCCTGCAACAGTTGTTGCAGCAGATCCTTGCGTTCGCGCAGCGGTGCACCCGAGATGTCGATGCCGTCCACGTGCAACAGATCGAACAGCGCCAGCACCAGCGTCCCGGGCCGCTCGCCCGACAGTGTGGCCTGCAGCAGATTGAAGTCTTCCTTGCGGCCCTGCCCTGCGATCAGCTCGCCGTCCAGGGCAATCGAGCGCAGCCCCAAAGCCTCCACCGCCGCGGTGACGTCGGGCAGCTTGTCGGTCCATTCCAGCGCGTTGCGCGACCACAGCCGCGCCTTGCCGCGCGCCATCGTGACCAGGATGCGGTAGCCGTCCCACTTCAGTTCATGCAACCACTGCTCGCCTTCCGGCGCGGTATCGCCGAGCTTGGCCAGTTGCGGTTCGAACGCCGCGTCCGGCGCTTTCGCCTTGCGTGTCCTGGACAAGCGCAACGCCAGCGCCGCCCAGTCGCGACGACGTGCGGGCTGGGCCGCCTGCACCGTCTTCAGCTGCTTCTTGGCGCGCTTGCCGGTGCCGGCGCGTCGCGCGTCGGCCGCTGGCGGCGCGGTGACATCAGCCAACAGATCATCGGCTTCCAACGTGCCGGCATAGCTATCGTCGTCCTTGAACAACAGCCACTGCGGCTGGCGCGCAGGCTTGCCGGAGCGCACGAGGTGCCAGGCGCCCTTGAGCTTGCGGCCGAACAACTCGAAGCGCAGATGGCCCTTGGCCAGCTGTGCCTCGACGTCGCCGTCGCTGGACCACACGCCGTGGTCGAACTGCGCCACATGCCCGCCGCCATACTCGTCCTTGGGGATCTCGCCCTCGAAACCGGCGTAATCGAGCGGATGGTCTTCCACCTCGACCGCCATCCGCTTGACCTTGGGGTCGTAGCTCGGCCCTTTCGGCACCGCCCAGCTCTTCAGCGCATCGCCCACCTGCAACCTGAAGTCGTAGTGCCGGCGGCTGGCATGGTGCAGCTGCACCACGAAGATCGGCCGCCGGCCCTTCGGCAACGACTTTCCCGGCTCCGGCTCGCGGGTCTTGTCGAAGCGTCGCTTGCGCCGGTACTCGGTCAGGCTCATCGCGGGGGCGAGTCTCGGCAGGCTAGGATTTCTTGAGGTGTTCGCGCACCGCCGCCGCGGTCGGGCCGACTGCCTTCACCGCTGCGCGCAGCTGCGCCTCGTCCACGCCCAGCGCCTTTGTCCAGTAGCGCAACTCATGGTCTTCGTTGACGTTGATGCGATCGCGATCGGGACGACCGACGTTGTTCCTGTCATCGCTCATTGCAGTCTCCGTTGCCGGTTCAAACAACACCCCGACGCTACGCGGGCGACAGTCGTGCGCCGGTGAAAGCGTCCAATTCAGCGGCGCGGCGCGGCGGCCAGCCGGATCCACGTCGGCGCGTGGTCACTGGCTTTCTGCAGTCCCCTGACCCAACGGTCCACACCGGCCTCGCGCAGGCGTGGCGCCAGCACCGGATTGAGCAACAGGTGATCGATGCGCAGGCCGCGATCGCGCTCATAGTGCTGGCGGAAATAATCCCAGAAGGTATAGATGCGCTGTTCGCCGAAGTGCGCGCGCAAGCTATCGGTCCAGCCCTGCTCCAGTAGCTTGAACCAGGCTGCGCGGCTTTCCGGCTGCAGCAACGCGTCCTTGCGCCAGCCTTTCGGGTCGTAGATGTCTTCATCGGTCGGCACGACATTGAAGTCGCCGATCAGCGCCACGGGTTCTACCCCGATTCTGCGGACACTTTCACTAAGGCCCATACTGGGCCAAAGGAGTGTCCATGTCGAAGCGCAAGCGTTACAGCCCGGAGTACAAGCAAGAGCTCGTCGAGCTGGTCCGG
>Ga0160434_100059_pt1 | contig 76627 bp, 82 predicted proteins | sample HID1973I_E0MG_FD_108273 | JGI IMG/M metagenome (GOLD analysis project Ga0160434, IMG submission 108273) | Enriched mosquito-associated microbial communities from UW Madison campus, WI, USA - HID1973I_E0 MG | ecosystem: Host-associated > Arthropoda: Insects > Digestive system > Unclassified ... | reverse complement strand
TCGCGGATGCCGCTGGCCTGCAGCAGCAGGTCGTCGATGGCGATGGAGCCTTCGTAGTTGAGCTCGGAATGGGTGACGGTGGCGCGGTGGATCTTGGCTTTCAGCAGGGACAGTTGCATGGGGGTACGGCGCGGAGGGAAGACGCGCAGTTTAGAACGTGCGGGGGCTTAGAGGTAGTTGCACGGGCTTCGCGTGTGAAGGCGCGCCGCCGCGGCCGCGCCATGGCGCGGTGCGCATCGGTTCGGGGCGGGCCACGGGCGCCCTGGGCCGCCGGATCAGAACTCGAGGTTGTCGATCAGCCGGGTCTTGCCCAGCCGTGCGGCGACCAGCGCCACGCGCGGGCCAGGCTCGCCAGCGGCCGGCTCGGCCAGGTCGGGCGTGCGCACCACGGCGTAGTCGACCTGGAAGCCGGCGGCCTGCAGCTGCGCGGCGGCGGCGGCCTCGGCGGCCGCGCGCGCGGTCCCGGCCAGGCAGGCGTCGCGCAACGCGACCAGGGCGCGCCGGATCTCCGCCGCGACCGGGCGCTCGTCCGTGCTCAGGTACTGGTTGCGCGAACTCATCGCCAACCCATCCTGCTCGCGCACGATGCTGCCGCCGAGGATGTCGATCGGGAACGCCAGGTCGGCCACCATCTGCCGGATCACCGCCAGTTGCTGGTAATCCTTCTTGCCGAACGCCGCCACGTCCGGCTGGGCCTGGTTGAACAGCCGCGCGACCACCGTGCAGACGCCATCGAAATGGCCGGGGCGGCAGGCGCCTTCGAGCACGTCGCTGACCCCGGGCGCGTGCATGCGCGTGGCCAAGGCGGTGCCCGACGGATACATCGTGTCCACGCTGGGCAGCCACAGCACATCGCAGCCGGCGTCCTGCAGGCCGCGCAGGTCGGCCTCAGGGGTGCGCGGGTAGCGCGCGAAATCTTCGTTCGGGCCGAACTGGGTCGGGTTGACGAACACGCTGGAGACCACACGGTCGGCGTATTGGCGCGCCAGCATCACCAGCGAGTAGTGGCCAGCGTGCAGGTTGCCCATCGTGGGGACCAGGGCCACGCGCAGGCCCTCGCGCTTCCAGCCAGTGACGATCGCGCGCAGGCGCGCGAGCTCGGTAACGGTTTCGATCATGAGGCGTAGGCGTGCTCTGCGTCGGGGAAGCTGCCGTCGCGGACCGCGGCGGCATAGGCGCGAACGGCGCCGGCGATGGAGCCGCCTTCGGCCAGGAAGTCCTTGACGAACTTGGGCCGGCGATGGCCGCTGTCCAGGCCGAGGAAGTCGTGCAGCACCAGCACCTGGCCGTCGCAGCCGGGGCCGGCGCCAATCCCGATGGTGGGGATCGGCGATTCGGCGGTGATCTGCACCGCCAGCGGCGACGGCACGCACTCCAGCACCAGCAGCGAGGCCCCCGCCTCGGCCACGGCGCGGGCCTCGGCGCGCAGTCGCTCGGCGGCATCGCCACGGCCCTGCACCTTGTAGCCGCCGAAGCGCAGCACCGATTGCGGGGTCAGGCCCAGGTGCGCACAGACCGGGATCTCGCGCTCGACCAGATAGCGGATGACCTCCAGCTTGTGGCCGGCGCCCTCAAGCTTGACCATCTCCGCGCCGGCCTGCAGCAGGCGCGTGGCAGCGTCGAGCGCACGCTCGGGGGTGGCGTCGGCCTGGAACGACAGATCGCTGACCAGCAGCGCCCGGCTCAGCCCGCGCGCGACCGCGGCGGTGTGGTAGACCATGTCGTCGGTGGTCACCGGCAGGGTCGAATCATGCCCCTGCACCACCATGCCCAGCGAGTCGCCGACCAGGATCAGGTCGGCGCCATTGGCATCGAAGGCGCGGGCGAAGCCGGCGTCGTAGGCGGTCAACATCACCAGCCTGCGGCCCTCGCGCTTGGCCTCGGCCAGGGCCGGGACGGTCCAGGGCTTGCTGTCGGCTTGGCTGCTCATAAGCTCATTACGTGGGGTGATCAGCCCAGCATTATCTACTCAATTGGCACCAGGCCGCTGCTTTCCATGCCGGCGAGTACGGCTTGCACCGTTCCATGCCCGGGAATGGTCGCCAGCGGCGCGAGCTCGGCCAGCGGCAGCAGCGCGAATGCGCGCTCGTGCAGGTGCGGGTGCGGTACATTCAGGCGTGGGTGGTCGATGACCTGGTCGCCGATCAGCAGTACGTCCAGGTCCAGGGTGCGCGGACCCCAACGTTCGCCGTCGATGCGTTCGCGGCCGAACTGGCGCTCCAGGCCGAGCAGTGCATCCAGCAGCGCTTCGGGCGCCAGCGTCGTCTCCACCGCGGCGGCGGCGTTGACGAACGCCGGCTGGTCGGTGCGGCCCCAGGCCGGCGTGCGGTAGAGGCGCGAGGCGGCCAGCAGGCGGGTGCCGGGCAAGCTGTCCAGCGCCTGGATGGCAGCGCGCAGGGTTGCCACCGGGTCGCCGAGATTGCCACCCAGCCCCAGATAGGCCGTTGCCATGGCTCAGCCGGCGTCGCCGCCGCTGGCCCCGCCGCGACGACGGCGACGACGACGCCGGCGTGGCGCCCCCGCTTCATCGGCCTCGGCGGCATCTTCCTGCGCCACTTCGATCGCAGAATCCAGCGCCGGCCCGGACGATTGCTGGGCTTCCTGCCAGAACGCCACATCGGCCGCGTGCTCGGGCGAGGCGCTCTGGCGCAGGACCAGGAAATCGAAGGCAGCGCGGAAGCGCGGATGCGACAGCGTGCGGAACACCCGCTTGCGCTGGCGCGAGGCGAACCGCGACTGCAGCAGCCAGATTTCCTGCATGGGCAGCGAGAAACGGCGCGGCAGCGCGACGCGTTCGAGCTGGTGCAAGGTGACCCGGTCGGCGGCACGCCGCTGGGCCTCCTCGGCCTGCACGCCCTGGGCCTGCAGGCCGATCAAGGTCTTGCAGAACGCCGGCCACAGCAGCAGCGCGAACAGGAAGGCCGGCGACACCGGCTCATCGTTGGCCACCCGCGCATCGGTGTTGCGCAGGCCCTCGACCAGCATCCGGCGCAGCGCGCCGCTGCGGTTGCTACGCAGCGCGGCCCCGCTTTCCGGGAACAAGCTGGCGAACAGGCCGTAGTGCTCCAGGCCCTCGAAGCTGGCCACCGCACTTCCGGACAGGAACAGCTTGAGGATTTCCTCGAACAGGCGCGCCGGCGCGGCCTCCGACAGCAGCCCGGCCAGGCGCGGAATGGGTTCCGCGGTGCCCTCGTCGATGCTGAAGTCCAACTTGGCGGCCAGCCGCACCGCGCGCAGCATGCGCACCGGGTCTTCGCGATAGCGCTGCTCGGGATCGCCGATCAGCTTCATCACCCGCGCCTGCACGTCCTCGAAACCGCCGACGTAATCGCGGACCGAGAAATCCTCGATCGCGTAATAGAGCGCATTGCAGGTGAAGTCGCGGCGGACCGCGTCGTCCTCGATGCTTCCGTAGACGTTGTCACGGACCAGCCGGCCATTGTCGAGCTCGCGGTCGCCGCTGCCGTCATCGATATTGGCGCGGAAGGTGGCGACCTCGATGATCTCGCGGCCGAACACCACGTGCGCCAGGCGGAAGCGGCGGCCGATCAGCCTGCAATTGCGGAACAATTGCTTGACCTGTTCGGGCGTGGCGTCGGTGGCGACGTCGAAGTCCTTCGGATGGCCCCCGACCAGCAGGTCGCGGACCGCGCCGCCGACCAGATAGGCGCCGAAGCCGGCTTCGCGCAGCCGATAAAGCACGCGCAACGCGTTCGGGCTGACGTCGCGACGCGAGATATTGTGTTGGTCGCGCGGAATGACCCGCAGCGTGAATGCAGATGTAACTGGCGTTTCGATGTTGGCGATTCCCAGGAACGAAACAGGATTGCGGGACAGCGTTCAGCTCTCTATACTAACGCGCTCGGCCGCACACGGCCAGAAACGCTCCCTTCGTCTAGTGGTTAGGACGTGGCCCTCTCAAGGCTAAAACAGGGGTTCGAGTCCCCTAGGGAGCGCCAGCGACACAACAAAAAGCCCGCGAAAGCGGGCTTTTTGTTGTGTCGCTGGCGCAGCTCAGCCTGCTCCGCAGGCTGAGCTGCGCACGTCCCGCAGGCGGGACGCGGGGCCCCGCGGGCGTGGCACATCCCGCTTCGCGGGCCGTGCCCCCACGGTTGTGCTTCGCAAAACCGCGGGCCCCAACTTCGACCTTGCCTATCCCCGCGGCTTCGCCGCGCCCCCTTAACAAAGGGGGCTTTCCTCCAGACACGGGATCGGTCTTTGTAGGAGCGGCTTCAGCCGCGACCCGGTATCCACCCAGGCGTTGCGGTGCTGTGTCCATCCGCCCGCGCTGGACTATCGGGTGGTCGGGCTCGAGCCCTGCCGGGACCATTGGCGACATGGATGTCGCCAATGAGCCTCCATGGATGGATTCACGGCGTGTCCCGGCAGGGCCCGAGCCCGGCCGCCGCACGCAGGCAACGACTGGCCGTTAGCCGTTAGCCGTTAGCCGTTAGCCAATCACGCTTTCACAAAGCGGCCGTCGCGCAAACGCACCCGCTGCTGCTTGCCCGCGTGGAGATCAAACGCCAGCGCCTGCTCGCCATGGACCAACTCGTAGCGGCCGCCGCGATCGCTGCGCAGCGTCGCTTCGACCAACTGCCCGTCGCGCCACTCCAGATCGACACCGGCCGCGCCGCGCACGCGCAGCCCGCGCAGCCTGCCGCTCGGCCAGGCCTTGGGCAACGCCGGCAGCAGGAACACACTGCCGCCCCAGCTCTGCAGCAACATCTCGGTGATACCGGCGGTGCCGCCGAAGTTGCCGTCGATCTGGAACGGCGGATGCGCATCGAACAGGTTCGGATAGCTGCGATCCGGCGACAACAGCAACTGCAGGATCCGATGCGCGTGCTCGCCATCGCGCAGGCGTGCCCACAGATTCAAGCGCCAGCCGATACCCCACCCGGTCGCGTTGTCGCCGCGGATCTCCAACGAACGCTGCGCCGCGCGCGCCAGCTCCGGTGTATCGCGCACATTGATCTGGCTGGACGGATGCAACGCGTACAGATGCGACACGTGGCGGTGATGGATCTCCGGCGCCTGCATGTCCCAATCCTGCTGCCACTCCTGCAACTGGCCGGCCTTGCCAATGCGGTGCGGTGGCAACTGCGCGCGCAGCACGGCCAGCCGTGCGGCGAAATCGGCATCGACTTGCAGCAGCTTGCTCATCGCGATGCACTGCGCGAACAGGTCGCGCAGCAACTGCGCATCCATCGAAGGACCCGCGCACAGCGCCGCCCCGAACGGATGCTGATTTTCCGGTGAGATCGACGGGTTGGTGACCATCGCCCCGGTGCCTGGATCGCGCACCAAGGTGGCCTCGAAGAACTCCGCCGCGCCCTTGAACAGCGGATATACCGAGCGCAGATAGGCCGGGTCACGGCCATAGTCCCAGCGGTCCCACAGCTGCTGCAGCAACCAGGCGCCGCCGGTCGGCCACAGGCTCCATTTCGCACCGTCGATGGGGCCGGCCTGGCGCCACAGATCCGTGTTGTTGTGCAGCACCCAGCCCGGCGCCCCGTACAGCGTGCGCGCGGTACGTGCGCCGGTCTGGGCCAGGTCGCGCAACATCGCTTCCAGCGGCTCGACGCATTCGTGCAACGCGTTCGCCTCCGCCGGCCAGTAATTCATTTCGGTGTTGATATTGACCGTGTACTTGCTCTCCCACGGCGGCGACATCAACTCGTTCCAGATGCCCTGCAGATTGGCTGGCTGGGTGCCCGCGCGCGAACTGCAGATCAGCAGGTAACGGCCATACTGGTGGTAGAGTGCGGCCAGCGCGGGATCGCCCTGCCCGGCCGGCTCGGCGAAGCGGCGCACCCGCTCGTCGGTCGGCAACGCGGCGGCTTCGGTGCGCCCCAGGTCGATGGCCACGCGCCGGAACAACGTACGGTGCGCGCGCAGATGATCGTCACGCAGCCGATCGAAGGATTGCACCCGTGCCGCGGACAGTTGGGCCGCGGTGAGCGCCAGCGGATCGGCGCTGACATCGTCGAAACTGCGATGGCTGGTAGCCGCGGCGAGCAGCAGGACCAGCTCGTCGGCGCCCTCGACGCGGATGCGGTCGCGCTGGATCGACACCTTGCCCCCGCGCGCCAATGGCAACACGCGCAGCGCAAAGGTCAACCGTCCCTCGATGCCATCGCGCGTCGCATTGCGGCCGGCGAACAGCAGGCTCTCGCCGTCATCGCTGACGACGCCGGCCTGCGGGCTATCGATGCCGGCGCGCAGCCAGATGCCGCCCGGCTTGTCGGTCGAAAGGCGCACCACGATGCACTGCGCGACGGGCGAAACGAAGACTTCGCGGCGATGGCGGCGGCCGTCCGAACGGAACGTCGTGGTGGCGACCGCGCTGTCCAGGTCGAGCTCGCGCCGGTAATCGGCCGCACCGTCGGCGCGGTCGAAATCCAGCAGCAAATCGGCCAGTGGCTGGTACGGCATCTGTCGCGGTGGCCGCGACAGCATCTTCGCATCGGCCAACTGTTCGGCCTCGGCATAGCGCCCGGCGAAGACCAGCTCGCGCACCCGCGGCAGCGCCGCCAACCCCTCCGGACTGTCGGCGTTATAGGGCCCACCGGCGTAGAGCGTGTCCTCGTTGAGTTGCAGGCGCTCATGGGCCAGGCCACCCCAAACCATCGCACCCAGCCGGCCGTTGCCGACTGGCAGCGCCTCGACCCACTCGGTGGCCGGTCGCCGGTACCAGAGCACCAGCTCGCCCTCGGCCGCGACTGCGGGCAGGTCCTGTGCCGGTGCTTGTGCCGGCGCCTGCCTGCGGGTAGCGGCCAGGCCAGGCATGGCCGCGGTCGCAGCCACCCCGGCGCCCAGACCGGCCCCCACCGCTTTGCACAGCTCGCGCCGGCTCAGTTCCCACGCCATCGAACACTCCTCAGGACTTGCGCTTCACGCTGACCGGCTTGCCGCTGTATTGCACGCTGGCATCGATCTTGGGCTCCAGCGCGCCGGCATCTTCGCGCGGACCGTCGACGAAGCGGACCTGGATCGTGCGCTTGGCCTGCATGCCGGTCCAGCTGCCGTCGCGCTTGCCGATGCGCAGCTCGCCCTTGGCCTCGTCCCACGCCAGCGGAATGCGGCTGAACTCGCCCTGCTCGTAGCCATAGCCCTTGCCGTCGTCCTCGTACAGCGAGAACGCGCCGTCCGCGCCGCTATACACGACGATGGTCAGCGGGGCATCCGCCTTCTCATCGACGTACTGCTGCACCGGACCGGTCGGCACGATCGAACCTGCGCGCACGAACAGCGGCATGCGTTCGATCGGCGCGGCCGCGGTAATGGTCTGCCCGCCGTCGTAGCGCGTGCCGCTGTTGAAGTCGATCCACGACGTGCCCGCCGGCAGGTAGACCTTGCGCGAGGTGGCACCGAACTCGGTCACCGGGGCGACCAGGAACGCCGGGCCGAACAGGTACTGGTCGTTGATGTCGGCGACCTTGGGATCGTTCGGGAAGTCCATCATCAACCCGCGCATCATCACGCCGTCGCGGTGATAGGTATCACCGGCCAGCGTGTAGATGTACGGCAACAGCGTGTAACGCAGGCGGTCGTAGTACGCCAGGCTGTTGTAGAACGGCGTGCCTTCCGGGGCGATGTTCCAGATCTCGCGGTACGGAAACTGGCCGTGCGAGCGGAACAGCGGCACGAAAGCACCGAACTGGAACCAACGCGTGTTGAGCTCGCGCCATTCGGGCAGGTGCGCCGGGTCCTGGTTCTCGTAGCGCTTCTCCACCGAGAAGCCGCCGATATCGAAGGTCCAGTTCGGCAGGCCGGACATGGACACGTTCACGCCAGCGCTGATCTGCTCCTTCATGTTGTCCCAGCGCGAGACGATGTCGCCGCTCCACACTGCCACCGCGTTGCGCTGCGTGCCGGCATAGCCCTTGCGCGACAGGATGAAGACGCGTTTGTTGTCGGCCTCGCGGTCGCCTTCGTAGACGCCGTGGGTGTGCGGCAGCGGATAGGCGTTGAAGTACTCGGTCGAGCTGCCCAGCGCGTTCGGGGTCAGACGCTCCTTGCGGGTATCCACGTCGAGGTTGGAATGGATGTCCGGCTCGTCGGCGTCCATCCACCAGGCATCGATGCCCTTGCTGTTGAGCTTCTCGTTGATCTGGCGCCAGTAGATCTTCTGCGCCTCGGTGGAGAACGGGTCGTAGAAGGCGTTGAGGTAGCCGTTGCCGATCCAGTCCAGCTCGCCGGCTTCCACGTTCTTGGTGAACATGTAGCCCTTGGCCGCCAGCTCCTTGTAGTTGTCCGTGTTCGGGTAGAACTTCGGCCAGATCGAGATCATCAGCTGGGTGTTGTGGTCATGGAAATACTTGACCATCGCGTCCGGGTCCGGCCAGAACTTCTTGTCGAAGTCGTGCGAGCCCCACGCATCCACCGGCCAGTACGACCAGTCGAGCACGATGTTGTCCAGCGGCAGTTTGCGGCGACGGTACTCGTCGACCACGTCTTCCATTTCCTGCTGGTTCTTATAGCGCTCGCGGCTCTGCCAGAAGCCGTACGCCCACTTCGGCAGCAGCACGGCCTTGCCGGTCAGCTCGCGGTAACCGCCGATGACCTGGTCGGCGTTGGCGCCGGCCACGAAGTAGTAGTCGATCATCTGACCGGCTTCGGACCACAGCGACAGGTCCTTGGCTTCGGCCGCCGGCAGCGGATCACGATGCAGCAGCGCGATGTAGCTCGGATCGATCAGGTCCCACTCGACCTTGACGTGGTGGCGCTTGCCCGGCTCCAGCTGCAGCGAGAACTCGTGGTGCCAAGGGTTCCAGTTCTGGCGCCAGCGGTCCAGCACCAGCTCGCCGTCCACCCATAGCTTGGCGTATTCGCTGGCGTACAGCGAGAAGCTGTGCTCGCCGCCGGTCTTGGCCTCGATCTCGCCTTCCCAGCTGACCTGGGCGCGCGCGTCCTTGGCCGGCTTGCCCTTGGCCGGGAACTTGGCGAGGTCCTTGATGTACTGGTAGTCGATCTGCGCTTCGCGGCGCTCGACGGTCTGCTTGCCGTTGACGAAGTAGCGCGCAGTCAGTGCGCCCGGCTTGCCCTTGGCGTCGTAGAGCTTGAGCGAGGCGTCCAGCGGCTGCAGGCCGCGCGGGTCGCCCAGGCGGGTGATCGAGTTGTTGTCCCAGAGGATGCCGTAGTTGCGACTGGACACCAGGAACGGCACCGCCAGGTCGATATTGCTTTGCAGCAGCTCGACGTTGCGGCCCTTCTGGTTCATCCAGCCCTGCTGGTGCTGGCCGAAGCCATAGATCTTCTCGTCATCCGGCGAAGTAAAACGCTGCCGCGTGCTCTGCAACCCGCTGGCGCCGTCGACCTGGATAGGGGTGAACGTGCGGCCGCCGGCGACTTCCGACAACAGCTCCTTGCCGGCCGCATCGGTGAAGCTGACGTGGCCGTCGGCGGTGGAAACGTGCGCGGTGACCTGGGCGGTCTTCAGCTGCACCTCATCGCCCTGCTCGGCGACCTGGAACGCCGGCACCGGCTTGCCGGTGTCGGCACGCATCAGGCTCGGCGAACGCTTGAAATCACCCTGCGGGTCGGCACTGACACGGATGATGCCGTCGTCGACGACCTGCAGGCGCACCGGCGCCGCGCCGGCCTGCGCCGGATGCACGATGACGCCTTCGGCGTTGCGGTCGACCTGCTGCGCGCCGGCGGCGCCGGCCATGGCCAGCCACGCCAGCGAGATCGCCAGGCCCTGCGCCAGCGGGCGTCGCCGCGCCTGGATTGCGTTGTTGCCGTTGTGCATGTTCACTCCCTATCGGTAATGCGTGATTGGCGCGCCCGCGCTTGTTGCAGGCCTGCGTTGCCGGGGCGCCGTTGGATTTATTGCCAGGTGGCGAGCTTGATCTTAAGCAGCGTGTCGGCGCTGGAGAAATTGACGCCGTAGTCGGTCTGGTCGCCGTTCCAGTTGCGCTGGAACGCCCATTTGCCGTCGGCGTCGTAATGGCCTTCCTCGACCCGGTCGTAGACCATGTTCGCAGTGGCCGCACTGGCCGGATGCAGGGTGACGCGCGCGTGGTAGCCGGTGACCAGGAACTCATCCGGGCCCAGTTCGGCGATCAGCGCCGCGCCGACCGGTTCCGGGTTGCCCGGCGGTTCGCCCTGGAACCAGAACTGCGGCACGCCATAGGTGACCGTGGCCGACCAGCGCTCGTTGAGCGCGATCTCCTGCACCGCCTGCCCCGGCTGTTCGGCCACGCCATGCAGCTTGCCTTCGGCCGAGGCCTGGGCGAAGGCCGGCAGACCGAGCTTGACCAGGCGGTAGCCCAGCGCGAACGGCGCCAGCGCTTCCTTGTCGACATGCTTGGCGCCGAGCGGGAAGTTGCTGTAGCGCGTGTAGTCGATACCGAATGCCGACCAGCCGATGCCGTCGTGGCCGAGCGCGGGGAACAGGTAGCGCGCGTACTCGGGCTTGTTGCCGGTTTCGGCGACGAACAGCGGGTTGTCCGCACGCGCGTAACGGTCCAGCACCGTCGTGTACATCAAGTACTCGGGCATGTAGATGTCCGGCGCCAGCAGGTCGATATGCGGACCAGCGGCCTTCCACACATCGAGCACGTTGTCGGTCGGGCCGCCGCTGGCGTACTTGCCCGGCTGGCCCGGATTGAACGGCCCGCGCAGTGCGGCGTTAACGTACATCGGCAGCGGGTACTCGGCCTTGCCGGCCGCGGCGACCTGGTCGATGAAACGGCCGATGTGCCAGGCGTGGAAGAACTCATCGGCATCGTTGCCGAACACCTGCGACCAGCTGCCCGCCTGCTTGCCGAGCTTGTCCAGCAGCTCGTCCGGCACCGGGCCATTGAAGGCTTCCTGCGCCATCGGCGAGAAGTCGCGCACGCTGCCGTAGGTGCCCGGCTCGTTCTCCGGCTGCACCATGATCACGGTGCGCTGCGGATCGGCCTGCTTGAGGTGCTTCATCAGCGCGACGAAGGCCTTGCGATCGGCTTCCAGCGTCTCCTTGCCCAGCGGCGACAGCGAACCGATGCTGCGGCCATCGGCAGTGACCACGCGCGGGAACCGCTTGTTGTCGGTCTTGACCCAATGCGGCGTGTAAGCCGGGCCGTTGTTCTTCCAGGTGCCGAACCACAGCAGCACCAGCCGCACGTCGTGCTCGCGCGCCTGCGCCAGCAGGGTATCGACGAAGGAGAAGTCGAACTTGCCTTCTTCGGCCTCGATCTGCTCCCACGCGATCGGCACCTGCACCGTGTTCGGGCCGAGGTCGGCGATCGCCGGCCACACCTGCTCCAACGCGGCAGGGTAGTTGCTCGAATTGTTGACCTGCGCGCCGAGGACCAGGAACGGCTTGCCGTCGACGATCAGCGAATGCTTGCCGTCCCGGCTGACCAGTTGCGGGATCGGCGCTTCCTTGGCCGGCTCGCTGGCCTTTGCGCTCGCGGTGGCCGGGGCTGCCGTGTCCTTGCCCGACGCTGGCGCGCCCTGTTGGCAGCCGGCCAGCGCGGCCAGCAACAGCGCCGGCAGCGCCAGGCGCCGCAGCGCGGACGGGAATTGAACGGTCTGGTGCGTCATGCGGGACATCTCCGTCTTACCAATGGTCGGTGCGGAACGGCGAGGCAGGCAACTGCTCGCGATTGATGAGGTTGGCGTCGGCCGGGCTGCCGTGCCAGGCGTAGCGCGCGGCGACCGGTTGCGGCACGGCATCGCTGCTCAGGATGAGGCGCTCGCCGTCGATACGCGCCTGTGCCGGATGGAATACGCGGTCGGCGCCGGCCAGCGCGAAGCCGCGCAGCTCGCCGCCATCGCGCGCCGCCAGTGCACTGCCTTGCGCATCAAAGCGCAGCGTGGCGCCGCCCTGGGCGAACTCCGCGCCGACAAACACCGGGCCGGTGTAGACCAACTGCTCGCCATAGGCCACGTGGCGCGCGGCCAGCGCCAGGCGATGGCCGACGTCGCGCTTGTTGGTCGGATGGATATCATCGGGGTTGCCGATATCGATGATCACCGCCTGACCCGTCGCCGGCAACGACAAGGTCTTGGATTGCGACTCGCGCAGCAGCGCCCACGGGCTGATGTCGCCCTGGTCCGAGTGGTCGTCGAAGTTCGCCAGCTGCACCCACAGGAACGGCAGCTGCGGCTGGCCGCGATCGCGACGCCAGGCGTTGATCATCGCCGGGAACTGCTGGCGATAAGCCACGGCCGCGTTGTCGGCGAGCTTGGCGTTGCTCTCGCCCTGATACCAGATCACCCCACGCACCGGGAAGCGCTGCAGCGGGTGGATCATCGCGTTGTACAGCAGGGTCGGCTGCTGGTTCTTGTCGTCGATCGACGAGATCGTGCCGTGCTCGGGGCGGAACTTCCACGCGCCATCGAGCGGACGGCGCGCACCGCCAGCCGGCTGCACGTACAAGTCCTTCGCTTCGCCGTGGATGCCGCCACCGCCACCGCTGTCGAGCACTTCGATCGCGACGACATTGCGGCCGGCATGCAATGCACTGGCCGGCACACGATACGCGCGCAACGTGTCGTAGCTGTTGTCCGTATGCCCCACCCGTTCGCCGTTGACGTATGTAGTGTCGGTGTCGTCGATGCGGGCCACGCCGAGGGTCACGCCGCGCCTGGCCTCTTCGGCGCTCAGGGTGAAGCGGGTGCGATACCAGGCCACGCCGTCCATGCCGGCATAGCCCCCGCTTTCCCATAGCCCCGGCACCGCGATGTGGTCCCAGCCGCTGTCGTCGTAGCCAGCCTCGCGCCAGCCGGCGCTGCTTTGTCCTTCGGGCAATGCATAGCGCTGCAAACGCTTGCGCGCAGCGGCCAACGCAGCCTCGTCGCGGCGCCGCATCGCATCGCCCTGCCGCGCCACCGCCTGCGCGTCCACGCCCTGCGAGGCCGCGTCCATCCACGCCTCGATGGCGCTGCCGCCCCAGGTGCTGTCGATGATGCCGATCGGCACGCCCGTGCTGCGGCGCAGCTCCTGCGCGAAGTAATAGCCCACCGCGGAGAACTGCGCGGCATTGGCCGGGTTGGCGAGCTGCCAACTGCCACCGGCGAGCTCTGATTCCAGCTGCGCCGACCACGACTTGGGCACCTTGAAGTGGCGGATCTTGCCATCGCTGGCCGAGGCTGCGGCGGCTGGACCGCCCTCGGACCTGGACAGCGGGAACTCCATGTTCGACTGGCCACTGGCCAGCCACACGTCGCCGACCAGAATGTCGCCGACCTTGAGCGTGGTGCCGTCGCCTTGCACCTGCAGCACATAGGGCCCGCCGGCCGCATGCGCGGGCAGGCTCGCCTGCCACTGGCCGTTGCCGTCGGCGGTCGCTTCGACCTTCGCACCGTCGAGGCTGACCGCGATCTTCGCCCGCGGGCTGGCCCAGCCCCACACCGGGATCGGCTGGTCGCGCTGCAGCACCGCGCCCTCGCCGAACAGCAGCGGCAACCGCGGCGCGGCGCTGGCCGGCAGCGCCAGGCAGGCAACCGCAGCCAACAGCCAATGACGGCGCGAAACACTCATCGGGGCTCTCCATAGAAAACGCCGCGGCCACCGGTGGCGAAGTACACCCGGCCCGGCACGCGCGGGTCGCCGGTGATCGCGTAGGGGCGGCCGAAACGATGCGCATCGTCGTCGATACGCTGCCAGTGTGCGCCCTCGTCGATGGAGCGGAACACGCCGCTCACACCGTCGATGCGGCCGGCCAGATACAGCACCGGCGGCGCGCCCTCGCGCAGTGGCGCACCCAGCCCCAGCGCACGCGCCTCTTCCATCCGCGACACGGTCTGCAAGCGGCCATCCTGCCAGCGCTGCACGCCGTGGGACGGGCTGGCCAGATAGACCACGCCGGCGCGCCAGGGATCCGGGCGGATCTGCGGGCGGGTCCGCTCGACCCGGGCCGGCAGCCCGACCTCCAGGCCGCTGTCGGTGAAACTCAGGCCACCATCGACGCTGCTGTAGAAGCGTCCGGTGGCGCCGTCCACGCCATACCAGCGCAGCGGATCGACGCGATCGGCTTCGATCAGGATGCTGTCCGGCACCCCAGCGACCGAGCGCCAGTGCATACCGAAATCATCGCTGGCCCAGGCGCCGCCGTTGACCGGCGTCCACACCACGCGTCGGCCGTCGGCGGCGATCGCCAGATGGCCGGCACCTTCGCCGCGCGGCGGTTCACTGGCGAACGCCTGCCAATGCGCGCCGCCATCGCGCGAGAACTGCGCGCGAACCTCGTTGTTGCGGCGGTTGCGCACGGTGCCGCTGCGCACTACGACCTGTGGTTGCTGGCCGGCCGCGTCGATGCTTTCGCCATTGGTCAGCCGCGGCCCCTCGAACTGCATCTGCGCCCGGTCCAGGTCGTCGTGGCGGAAGCCATCGATATCGCCCAACGCACTCAACAACGGCGCGCCGGCCATCGGGCTGAGCAGATCCAGCGGTACCGTCTCTTCGAGGCCGTCGTCCTGGAACCACCACTGCACCCGCGACCGGCCATCATCGAAGGCACGCAGATTGCGCGAAGCCCAGATGCCATAGCCGGTCACGAACATCGCGTGGTCGGGATCGTAGGGATCGATCGCCAGCGAGGCCATCCAGTGCGGGCTGGCCTGTACCGTCCACGGCGCGTTGCCGTGGTCGAAATCCGAGCGCGCGAACAGCGGCTGCCAGTGCCGGCCGCCATCCGTGCTGCGGAAGATATCGTCATGCGGCTGCGCACGACGGAAGCTGCTGGCCAGCAGCACCTGCGGATCGCGCGGGTCCACCGCCACCGCGCCCCAACCGAAGCCCGGTCCTTGCGAAGGCTGCGGCTCGGGGCTGATGTCGGTCCAACGGCCAGCGCGCGGCTCGTACTTCCACACCGCGCCATCGGACATCAGATCCGGACCCGGTTCGTCGCCATAACTGAGATACCAACTACCGTCACCGCCACGCACCATGTGGCTGGGCCGCAGCCCACCCGGCTGGCCCGGCAGCGCACGCCATTGGCGACCGCCGTCGTCGGATACGAACAGGCTGGTGCCGCGCGTGGACACACCCGCATAGACGCGCTGCGATGCGTGGCCTTTGCGGCCACTGCCCGGTTCGAACGCCACGAACACGATGCCGACCTTCTGCTCGCGCCCGGCATGGTTGCGCGCGCTCGCCCCCGCCGACGTGGCCGCCGCGGGAAACGAGGCCACGCGCTGCCAGCTGGCGCCGCGGTCTTCGCTGCGCCACAGGCTGGAATCGCGCGAGCCCAGGAACAGAATGCGACCGTCGTTGGGGTCCACCGCCAGGCGTTCGCCATTGCCGCGGCCGAGTTCGTTGCCGCCGAGCTTGAACGGCAGATCGGTGCGCGCGAACGTGCGGCCGCGATCGTGCGAGCGCAGGATCGCCGCGTTGCCGGCGCGTTCGTGCATATAGGTACCGGCGGCCAGGTACAGCGCGTCCGGGTCTTGCGGGTCGATGGCCATGCCATCGATGCCCATCAGGTTTTCGTCTTCGGCGCCGATCCAGTCGGTCAGCGCGACCCAGCGCGACTGCGACGCATCCCAGCGATAGGCGCCGCCCACATCGGTGCGGGCATAGGCCAGGCCGCGTTCGGCCGGATGGAACAGCACGCCGCTGACGAAGCCGCCACCGCCGATGGCGACGTTGCGCCATTGGTAGGCGATCGCTTCACCCGCCCAGGCCGGCGCGGCACACAGCAGCAACACACACACCCACGCGAACGTATGACACGCGTCGATGGCCGTCTGGCAGGCACGGGGCGTCCGCTTGCCCATCGGTCGTCAGGCTCCCTTGCGGTCCGGCGACGGGGGCCGCCGGAGATGAAACACCGGTCCGGTGGCACGCGGCACACCGGACCGGAGACGCACTTCCTACGGCGCGTTCAGTAGCTGGCCCGCAGCGTCAGGCCATAGCGACGATCGTTGATCACGAAGTCGCGGTAGCGCGTCTCGAAGCCCGTGTAGCTTTCCTGGCGGGTATCGAGCAGGTTCACGCCATCGAGCGAGACGGACCAGTTGTCGTTGATGTTGTAGCGCAGCGACGCATCCAGCTGGCCGAAGCCCTTGTTGTACACCGGCAGGGTGCCGGTGCCGTTGCCGGCGGTGGTCACCAGCCAGTCGCTGCGCCAGTTGTAGGCCACGCGCGCCTGGAACTTCGACTTCTCATAGCTGAGGATGACGTTGTAGCTGTTCTTCGACAGGCCTTCCAACGGCACGATCAGCGGATTGCCTTCGTTGTCGGCCGCGCTCGGGCTCGGCGCTTCCGAATCGACGTAGGTGTAGTTGGTCTGCAGGCCGAAACCGTTCAACCAGCCCGGCAGGAAGTCGAAGAACTGGGTGTAGCCGACTTCGATGCCCTTGATGGTGCCCTGGTCGCCGTTGACCGGACGGGTCACGTGGACCAGGCGGCCGCCGTAGATTTCGTCGAACACCGCATTGGCGATGAAGCCCTTGACCTTCTTGTAGAACACCGTGCCGTAGGCCATCGAACCCTTGCCGAAGTACCACTCCAGCGCGGTATCGAACTGGTCGGCGGTCATCGGCGCCAGGTTCGGGTTGCCGGCCGAGGCGTAGATATCGCCGCCGGTGGCGTTGTCGGCGAACGACAGGTTCGGGTTGAGCTTGTCGAAGCCCGGACGGGTGATGCCACGCGAGGCGGCGAAACGCCACTGCAGGTTGTCGCGCAGGAACCAACGCAGGTTCAGGCTCGGCAGCACGTCGGTATAGGTCTGCTGCACGCTGATCGGGATCAGGCCGCCACCTTCGGCATCGGTGCCGCTGCGCACGCCATCCGAGCTCACCTCGGTGCGCACTACGCGCACGCCGATGTTGCCGTCGAACGGAATGCCCGCGTCATCCACGCCGAAGCGCAGCAAACCGTACGCGGTATAGGTCTTCTCGTTCTGGGTGTTGATGTTGGTCGGCCCGAACACGATCGGGTCGGCGCCGAACGCAGCCAGCGTCTGCGGGTAGTTTTCCACCGCCGAGTCGGCCGCGGTGTAGGTCGGCCCGAATACGTAGCTGTCGCCGCGGAAGAAGTCGGTGATCGGGTTGCGGACCAGGCCGATGTCGGGGTAGTTGGCGAACGGTGCCGCAACTGAGCAGTCCGAAGAGCCCAGGCACATGAAGCGCCACACGTTGCCCTTGTTCTCCGCCTTGCGGTCGGTATAACGCACGCCTGCCTTGAAGCTGCGCACGAAGGCATCGTCGAACGCCAGGTCCATGTCCGAGCGCCAGGCGAACTCGGTGCCCTTGTTGTCGTCCTTGTTGTCCAGGTGCCACTTCCAGCCGACGTAGTTGCTCGGGTCGGACAGATAGCCCTGGTTGCCGGCCGCATCGGTGACCGACAGACGCGGCAGGTCGCCGGACAGGTCCATCGTGTAGTACGGCACGTTCTGCATGCCGGTGGCCAGGATGTAGCGCGTGCCCTTGGTGGTGGCATCGACGTACTGGAAGTCGGTGCTCAGGTTCAGGCGCTCGTTGACGCGCCAGGTCGCACCGGCCGAGTAGTCGGTGGTGATCGAGTGGCGCGTGGTCAGGCTGGTGTTGGCGTCGGCCGGGGTGTCGCGGAAGGTGCCGCTGACGAACTCGTTGCGGTCGTTCACCACGATGTCGCGGTCGCCGATCATCGGGTTGCCGTTGCCGTACACGAAGAACGAGTAATCGTGCCACTGGAAGTCGTAGTCCGAACGCAGCACCTGCGCATGGACCTCGACGTCGTCGTTCGGACGCCACTGGATCGCCGCCGAGCCGGTCTTGCGCTTGCGGTCGCCTTCGGTGGTGTTGATGCCGGCGCCGCGCGGGACGAAGATCTCCTGGCCCTCGTAACCCGGCATGTCGGTCTGCACCCACCACGGCTCGATGGAGATCGTGTCCTGGCGAAACGAGCCATCCTGCTGCGACAGATTCACCAGCAGGCCGATCTCGCCGATGCCGGTCTGCCAGCGGTTGGAGAACAGACCCGAGAACGCGGTCTCGCCCTGGTCGGCCAGGTCGTAATAGTTGTACTGCGCGCTGCCGGCGATCTTCATGCCGTCGTAATCGAACGGCATGCGCGTGCGCAGGTCGACGGTGCCGCCCAGGCCACCTTCGATCATGTCGGCCGACGGGTTCTTGTAGACATTGATGCCGGCCAGCAATTCGGCGGACACGTCCTCGAAGCTCAGGCCGCGGCCATCGTTGGCGGTGAAGATGTCGCGGCCGTTGAGCTCGGTACGGACCTGGGTCAGGCCGCGGATGGCGATGCTGCTGCCCTCGCCGTAGGCACGGGTGATCTGGATGCCGGAAATGCGCTGCAGCGCTTCGGCGACGTTGTTGTCCGGGAGCTTGCCGATGTCTTCGGCGACGATCGAGTCGACGATCTGCTCGGCGTTCTGCTTGACCAACTGCGCCTTGGTGACCGAGCTGCGGGTGCCGGTGACCTGCACGGCATCCAGGTCGGTGGTCGCCTGCTCGGCCGGGTTGCCCGGCTGCGCATCCTGGGCGTAGGCCTGCGTGCTGAGCAACGCGGCGACGCTGAGGGCCATGATCGAACGGCGGAGATTGCGGGTGGACTGAAGGCCCACGGTCCGGCCTGCCGGAACATGGCGGTGTTGCACTGACATGGTGCTCCCTCCCAGGACGCATGTACTGAATTTTCGGGGGGATGGTGGTTCGACGAACCCCTCCCCATCTTGGTTTTGCCCGGCGTCGCAACGTGGCGCCGACCGGGGCGGCCTTCTGTCCGGGATCCCGCGTGCGCTGGATGACACGCTGCAGGTAGGCCGGCATCGACTGCGGCGGCAGGATAGGCTCGCCCTGTCATGCCACACCAATGAAATATTAACCGTGAGGTATGCGAGCCACTTATAGCTCGACCTGTCCAACAGCGCATTGCGTCACGACTTTGTCCCCGCAGCGGACAGGGCCTGTCCCCGCCTGCCCCGGGTTGACGCCGCCAGGCAATCGGTCGGCATGCAACAACCCGCGCCCTTTGTAGGAACGGCTTCAGCCGCGCCCACGGAACCCCGCGGTCGCGGCTGAAGCCGCTCCTACAAAGTCAGTTCCCTGCCCTCAGCCGTACATCCGCTTGGCGGTACTGCGCAGCGCCTGCAGGATCCGCTCGGCGCCCGGCGGCAGCACATAGTCGCGACGCAGGATGATCCCGAACGATTCCATCCGCACGCCCAGCTCGATCGGCAGCACGGTCAGCAGCTTGGCCTGGATCAGCGGGGCGACCGCGTCCGGCGGCAGCGCGGTCAGCACATCGCTGCCGCGCAGCAGATTGGTGGTGACCGGCAGCGAGGCGGTCTCGATCGCATTCATCGGCGTCTGCACGCCGTGCTCCAGGAACATCGCATCCAGGCGGGCGCGCAGCACGCTGTCGGCCGGCGGCAGCACCCAGCCGTAGCGGACCAGGTCGGCATGCTGCAGGCCCTGGCGACTGGCCAACGGATGGCCGGCGCGGGCGATCACCGAATGCGGCTCGTCGGCCAGCGGCTCGAAATCCAGCTCGCCGACCCCCTCCGGGCCCATGATCCGGCCGATCACGATGTCCAACTGGCCATCCAGCAGCTTGGTGACCAGGTGCCGGCTGTAGTCCATTTCCACCCGCACCAGGATGTCCGGGAACTCGCGCTTGACCTCGGTGATCGCCTGCGGCACCAGGGTCGTGCCCGGATTGACCACGGTGCCGATCGAGGCCTGCCCCATCCGCCCGCTGCGCAGGGCGGCGATCTCCTCCTGCGCGCGGCCGATTTCCGACATCGCCGCGCGCGCGCGCCGCACCAGCACCTGGCCGTACCAGGTCGGTTCCACCCCGCGGGCGTGCCGCTCGAACAGCTTCACCCCCAGCAGGTCTTCCATTTCGGCCAGCAGCTTGGAGGCCGCCGGCTGGGTCATGCTGGCCGCCTCGGCCGCCCGCAGCACCGAGCGCTGTTCGTACAGATGCAGCAGCAGCAATAGTTGACGGGTCTTGAGGCGCGATGCGTTGAACCAAGGGGTGCTGGAAGATGCCATGGGGGACCTTGAGCTTTCGAAGCTTTCGAGAAGTAACCGTATTCGCCAGGGGAATAGGATATGACGAAAAATTCATTTGCCGCACATATCTCGCAGGCGCGAGGCTATCGACCGCCGAGCCTGGAGACCCCCACCTCCGGGTCGGCGGCCATAACAGGTGCGACCCGTCCCTCCCCCACCGCGGGATGGCAACGCGCCGACGCCAGCAATGGGAGGAGGATCCAGATGGGGAATACCCACGGGCCGTTCGACGGCCTCTACTCGCGCATGCCGGGGGGCCTGGCATGAGCGCCGCCCGCCTGCGCGGCAAATCCATCATCGTCACCGGTGCCGCCAACGGCATCGGCGCGGCCACCGCGCGCCTGTTCGCCGAGCACGGCGCGCAGGTCGCCGGCTTTGACCGCAACGCGCCGGCCGAAGCCGATCCGCGCGTGACCTATCACCGCGTCGACATCACCGACGTGGCGGCGATCGAAGCCGCCGTCGCCGACGTGCGCGAGCGTAACGGCGGGCGCATCGATGCGCTGGTCAACAATGCCGGCGCCGACGTGTTCGCCGATCCGTTGCAGCTGGAAGACGCCGAATGGCAGCGCTGCCTGGATCTCAACCTCAAGGGCGCCTGGAACGTGTGCCGCGCGGTGTTGCCGGCCATGCTCGAAAACGGTGCCGGCAGCATCGTCAACATCGCCTCGGTGCACGGCCACAAGATCATCCCGCACGCCTTCCCCTATCCGGTCGCCAAGCACGGCCTGATCGGCCTGACCCGCGCGCTGGGCATCGAATACGCCGCGCGCGGCATCCGCGTGAACTCGATCTCGCCCGGGCTGATCCTGGTGCCGCGCATCGAAGCCTGGTTCGCCAGCAGCCCCGACCCGGCAGCCAAGCGGCGCGAACAGGCCGAACTGTTGCCGCCCAAGCGGATCGGCACGCCGGAGGAAGTGGCCTACACCGCCCTGTTCCTGGCCAGCGACGAAGCGCGTTTCATCAACGCCACCGACATCCTCGTCGACGGCGGCCGTTCCCAGCTCTATCACGAGTGACCACCGCCATGACGTCCGCAAGCTCCCGGCACGATCGTCCGTTCCAGTTGCCGCTGGTGGCGATCCTGCGCGGCATCACGCCGCAGGAAACCCTCGCGCACGTCGGCGCGCTGGTCGAGGCCGGCTTCGACGCCATCGAGATCCCGCTCAATTCGCCGCGCTGGGCCGACAGCATCGCGCTGGCCCAGCAGCAGTTCGGCGATCGCGCCTGGATCGGCGGCGGCACCGTGCTGCGCAATGAAGACGTCGACACGCTGGCCGGGATCGGCGCGCGTTTCATCGTCACTCCCAACACGCGCCCGTCGCTGATCCGCCACGCGGTCGAGCGCGGGCTGCTGGTGGTGGCCGGCTTCGCCACCGCCAGCGAGGCGTTCGATGCGATCGACGCCGGCGCGCGGGTCCTCAAGCTTTTCCCGGCCGCCACCTACGGCGCCGGGCATGTCCGTGCACTGCGTTCGGTGTTGCCGCCGCACGTGCCGGTGTACGTCGTCGGCGGCGTCAGTCCGGACACGCTCGCCGGATTCCTCTCCCATGGCGCCGCCGGCGCCGGCATTGGCGGCGAGCTGTATCGCCCCGGCCAACCCCTCGAAACCACCCAGACCCAGGCGCGCGCGTTCGTGCGCGCCTACCAGGAAACCCAGGACGACCAGGGATGAAGATCACCCGCCTCACCACCTACCACGCCGCACCGCGCTGGCTGTTCCTCAAGATCGAGACCGACGAGGGCATCACCGGCTGGGGCGAGCCGGTCATCGAAGGCCGCTCACGCAGCGTCGAAGCCGCCGTGCACGAGCTGTCCGGCTATCTGATCGGCAAGGACCCGGCGCGCATCAACGATATCTGGCAGACGCTGTATCGCGCCGGCTTCTATCGCGGCGGCGCGATCCTGATGAGCGCCATCGCCGGCATCGACCAGGCGCTGTGGGACATCAAGGGCAAGGCGCTCGGCAAGCCGGTGTACGAACTGCTCGGCGGCCTGGTGCGCGACACCATGAAGACCTACCGCTGGGTCGGCGGCGACCGCCCGTCGGACATCATCGCGCAGATGCGCGGCTACCTCGAGCAGGGCTTCGACACCTTCAAGTTCAACGGCACCGAGGAAATGAAGCTGATCGACAGCCCGCGCGCGGTCGATGCGGCGGTCGCCAAGGTCGCCGAGATCCGCTCCGCGCTCGGCCACGACGTCGACTTCGGCATCGATTTCCACGGCCGCGTCGGCGCGCCGATGGCGCGCGTGCTGCTGCGCGAACTGGAGCCGTTCAAGCCGCTGTTCGTCGAGGAACCGGTGCTGCCGGAACTGGCCGAATACTATCCGCGCCTGGCCGCGTCCACGCCAATTCCGCTGGCGGCCGGCGAGCGCATGTACTCGCGCTTCGAGTTCAAGAACGTGCTCGCCGCCGGCGGCCTGTCGATGCTGCAGCCGGACCTCTCGCACGCCGGCGGCATCACCGAATGCGTGAAGATCGCCAGCATGGCCGAAGCCTACGACGTGGCGATCGCCCCGCACTGCCCGCTGGGCCCGATCGCATTGGCCGCCTGCCTGCAGCTGGACTTCGTCTCGCACAATGCCGTCCTGCAGGAGCAGAGCATCGGCATCCATTACAACGAAGGCGCCGACCTGCTCGACTACGTGCTCAACAAGGACGATTTCCGCTGCATCGATGGCAGTATTGCCGCATTGCCGCGCCCGGGCCTGGGCGTGGAGATCGATGAGGAGATGCTGGTGCGCGCGAACCGCAATCCGCCCGATTGGCGCAACCCGGTGTGGCGCCACGCCGACGGCAGCGTCGCCGAGTGGTGAACACTCCGGTCGCTCCCAGCGTGCAAACGCTGCAGGCCACGCTCGCGGTGGACAGCCGCTGCGAGCATGGCGAAGGCGTGATCTGGTGCGAGCGCCGCCAGTGCCTGTTCTGGGTCGACATCAGCGGCCGCCGGCTGTGGGCGCATGCGCCCGCCAACGGCCGCAGCCGCGATTGGGCCCTGCCCGACCGCCCCGGCTGCCTGGGCCTGCTCGACGACGGGCGCCTGCTGGTGGTGCTGGCCAAGTCGATCGCCATCGCCGCGCCGGATTTCGACGCCGCCGAGCTGAGCCTGCAGCACTTGGCCGACGTCGAGCCCGACCAGCCGCATACGCGCGGCAACGACGGCCGCGCCGATCGCGATGGCAATTTCGTGTTCGGCACCATGGACGAACACGACGAAAAGGCCGCGCGCGGCAGCTTCTACCAGTTCTCGCTGCGGCACGGGCTGCGTCGGTTGCCGTTGGGCGGCGTGTCGATCCCCAACTCGATCTGCTTCAGCCGCGACGGCCGCACCCTGTACTACTGCGATTCACTGTCGCCGCGCATCCTGTGTTGCGATTACGACGCCGCCAGCGCCCAGACTTCGCATCCGCGCGTGTTCGCCGAGCTGGATCGCAAAGACGCCGAGCCGGACGGCTCCGGCATCGATGCCGAGGGCCTGCTGTGGAACGCGCAATGGCGCGCCTGGCGCGTGCAGCGCTACCGCGCCGACGGCAGCGTCGAGCGCAGCGTGGCGATGCCGGTGAAGCATCCCACCTGCGTGGCGTTCGGCGGCCCGGCGCTGGACCGGCTCTACATCATCAGCTCGCGGCTGGATCACCAGGACGATGAACTGCAGCGCATGCCGCAGGCCGGCGGCCTGTTCGCGTGCACGCCCGGGGTGACCGGCCTGCCCGAAAGCCGGGTGGCCAGCGCGTGATCGCCGTCGATTGGGGCAGCTCCAGCCTCCGCGCCTACTTGCTCGGCGACGACGGCCGCGTGCTGGCAACGCGCCGCGACCCGCGCGGCGTCCTCGGCTGCGACGGCCGCTACGCCGAGGTCCTGGTCGAGCTGGTCGGCGACTGGACGGGCGAGATTTTCCTGTCGGGCATGATCGGCAGCCGCAACGGCTGGATCGAACTGCCCTACCTGCCCGCGCCGGCCGATGCCGCCGCGTTCGCCACCGCGATGCATCGCCACGAGATCGCGCAATGGCCCGGGCGCGGCCTGTGGTTCGTGCCCGGCCTGAGCTGCGGCAGCAGCGAAGACGCGGTGCCGGACGTGATGCGCGGCGAAGAGACCCAGCTGATCGGCCTGGCCGCCCTGCTCGGCGCCGGCCGCCACCTGGCCTGCCTGCCCGGCACGCACAGCAAGTGGGCCTGGCTCGACGACGGCCGGCTCGGCGAGTTCGCCACGGTCATGACCGGCGAGCTCTACGCCGTGCTGCGCCAGCACAGCCTGCTGGGCCGGGTGATGCGCGATGACGGCGGTTTCGACGAAGCCGCGTTCGTGCAGGGCGTGGACTACAGCGGCACGCCCGGTGGCCTGGCGCACCAGTTGTTCGGCGCACGCACGCTGGGCCTGTTCGGCAAGCTTTCCGAGACCGCCGCGCCGGCCTGGCTGTCCGGCCTGCTGCTCGGCCATGAGATCCGCCACCGCCAGGGCCTGCCGGCACAGGTCCACCTGGTCGGCAACGCCGCGCTCGCCGCCCGCTACGGCGCCGCGCTGGCGCAACTGGGCATTCAGGGCCTGGCGCACGGCGAGGATCTCGCCGCCGCCGGCCTGCACCGGCTGGCCCGATTGCGACATCTCGCCGCCGGCTGACCCCTTCGCCGACCGACTGTTCTAGAATTAACCGGCTTATTGCCGGATTCCACCATGCCTTTTGTCGTCACCGAAAACTGCATCAAGTGCAAGCACACCGACTGCGTAGAAGTCTGCCCGGTCGATTGCTTCCATGAAGGCCCCAACTTCCTGGTCATCGACCCGGACGAATGCATCGACTGCACCCTGTGCGAGCCGGAATGCCCGGTCAACGCGATCTATCCCGAAGACGATGTGCCCGCCGGGCAGGAGCCGTTCGTCGCGCTCAATGCCGAGCTGTCCAAGGCCTGGCCGGTGCTGACGGTGCGCAAGGATCCGCCGCCCGATGCCGCCGAATGGGACGGCAAGCCCAACAAGCTGCCGCTGCTGGAGCGCTGATCCGCCGGCGATGCCGCGCAACGGCGGCATCAGCCGCAACGATTCCTACGAGAAAGGGCGCCATCGGCGCCCTTTCCGTTTGCTGGCTGGATCACGCCAGCCTTGAACACGACGGGATCAGCCGCCGAGCTTGCCCTTCAGCGTGGCGATCAGCTTGACCGGCGACTCGGCGGTCGCCGGCATGCCGCGCGGATCGACCGCCGACACGTAGCTGCCCGCCTCGGTCTTGACCACGCGCACCAGGAAGTTGGTGCCTTCGTAGTTGACGTCATACGAGCCCAGCATCTGCGCGCGGCTGGCGATGGTCAGGCCCGGAATATCGGCCAGCGCATCGCCGACCTTGGCGAACACCGCATCGCGATCGCCGGCGACGATGAAGCCGCTGTTGGCGGCAGCGGCCTGCGCCGCGGCCGACGGCGCACCGGACGGCTGGCTGGAAGAACCCACCGCGGGCAGCTTCATCGCGCCGGAGGTATCGGGCAGGTTGAGGTCCGGCGGGACTTCCAGCGGGCGGCTTTCGGCCGGCATCGCATAGTCGCCGCGGGCGTCCTTGTGGAACCAGCTGCAACCACTGGCGGCTACGGCCAGCAGCACCAGCGGCACCAGGCGGACGGTGGAAACGGGATGACGCATCTGTTGAATCTCCTGGGTCAGGCCGCGAGTGCTTCGCGGCTGGAAAGTGCTTCCAACGCGGTCGCGTCGGCGGCAAGGCGGTCGGCGGCGGCATGGTGCGGTGCCGACAGCGGCGTCAGCGGCAGGCGCAGGCCCTGTCCGATCCCCTGGCGCTGCAACAACGCCTTGATCGGGATCGGATTGGATTCCACGCCACCGAATTCGTGATAATCGCGCAAACGCGCGTCCTGTGCGGCGGCCGCCTCGCGCTGGCCGGCCCGGGCCAGGTCGCACAGGCGGCGGTACGACGCCGGCAGCAGGTTGGAAGCGACCGAGATCAGGCCGTCGGCGCCTTCCAGCATCGCCCGTGCGGCGGTGCCGTCGTCGCCGCTGAGCACCGCGAAGCCGGCGCTGCGCAGCGCCAGCAGCTGGCTCATGCGTTCCGGTTCGCTGCGCGCCTCCTTGATCCCGACGATGCTGGGATGGCGTGCCAGCTCGGCCACCGTCTCCGGCAGCAGGTCGCAACCGGTACGGCCCGGCACGTTGTACAGCACCACCGGCAGGCCGCCATGGTCGGCCACCGCGAGGAAATGCGCTTTCAGCCCTTCCTGGGTCGGGCGCACGTACGCCGGGGTGACCACCAGCGCGTACTGGGCGCCATTGGCCGCGGCCCGGCGCGTCAGCGCCACCGTCCGCGCGGTGCCCGACAGGCCGGTGCCGGCCAGGACCGGCACGCGGCCACCCAGCTGTGCGACGGCACGCTGCAGGATCTGGTCGTATTCCTCGTCGGCCAGCGTGCTCGCCTCACCGGTCGAGCCCGCCACCACCACGCCTTGCGCGCCGCCTTCGATCTGTTTGGACAGCAGCCGCTGCCACGCATCCAGGTCGAGGGCGCCATCTGAAGTGAACGGAGTGGCCAGCGCGGTGATGATGCCGGAAAGGGACAAGACGGTTGCCCTGTGTGGGAAGTGGAGGAAGCCGCGTCGACGCGGCCATGAGCACCCTGAATGTTACTTGCGGCGCGAAAGCACGGGCAAGTATGCTGCGCTCTGCCCCAGGCCCCGGCCCGGGCGCCATTCAGCCAGTTCGCAATGCCGGAACCCCCTTTGACCGACACCGCTCCCCGGCCTTCGCCGACCGAAAACCACCTCCTGATCAACGCCTACACGACGCATCCGGAGTCGCCGCTGTTGCCTGTCACCCGCCGCATCGCCGATAGCGGCTGCAACCTGGTGGATGCGCGCCTGGCCACGGTCGGCCGTGACGTCTCGGTGACCGCCCTGGCCACCGGCTCCTGGGATTCGGTGGCCAAGCTCGAAGCGATGCTGACCCGGCTGGAGCGCGAGGAAGGGCTCAAGCTGGTCTGGTACCGCACCGGCCCCAAGCAGACCCAGTCCAACCTGTTGCCCTACATCGTCGAAGTAATCGCCGCCGACAAGCCAGGGATCCTGTTCCAGCTGGCCGATTTCTTCGATCGCCAGGGCATCACCATCGAGAACCTGCAGAGCACCCGCTACCGCGCAATGCAGACCGGCGCGGAAATGTTCTCGGCCCAGGTCACCATCGGCGTGCCGGCCAACATGCATATCGCCGCGCTGCGCGATGATTTCCTCGAGTTCTGCGATCACCTGAACCTCGATGCGATCATGGATCCGATGAAGTTCTGAAGCGCCGCCCCACCTGAGTCCGCCGGGCCGTTCGCGGGCCGCGGACGCGGCATGCGGCGACGCGCGGTGGCAAGCGGCATGCTCGGCGGGTTAGAAGGCAGACAGCCTCACCACCGCAGCTGATGCAGGACCGCCCACGATGAGCGAAGCGACACCGCTGGACCGCACCACCCTCGACCTGCCGCTGGCTCTGTCCGGCGGCGAACAGGCCACCCTCGCCGACTACGCCGGCCGCTGGCTGGTCCTGTACTTCTACCCCAAGGACAGCACCCCGGGCTGCACCACCGAAGGCCTGGAGTTCAACGCGCTGCTGCCCAGCTTCAAGGCCGCCGGCGCCCGCCTGCTGGGGGTGTCGCGCGACTCCGTGCGCTCCCACGACAACTTCTGCGCCAAGCAGGGCTTCGCCTTCCCGCTGGTCAGCGATGCCGACGAGGCGCTGTGCCGGGCCTTCGACGTGATCCGCATGAAGAACATGTATGGGCGCCAGGTGCTCGGGATCGAGCGCAGCACCTTCCTCATTTCGCCCGATAGTCGTATCGTGCAGTCGTGGCGCAAGGTCAAAGTGGCCGGCCACGCGGAAGCTGTCCTCCAGGCCCTGAAGACGCACAAGCAGCAGCCAAGCGATCAGTGATACCCCTCGCCACCCGTCTCCCCCATCGCCCTGCCCCGCAGGCCGCGATGGTTCGCCCCTGTCCTTTCTCCAGGAAGACCCGATGACACGAGGCAAGCGCATCTACGTGCTGGACACCAATGTGCTGATGCACGACCCCACCGCGCTGTTCAAGTTCGAAGAACACGACGTATTCCTGCCGATGCAGGTGATCGAGGAACTGGACAATGCCAAGAAGGGCATGTCCGAAGTCAGCCGCAACGCACGCCAGGTCAGCCGCTTCCTGGACGAACTGCTCGAAGGCGCCGACGCCGAGCAGATCCAGTCCGGCATCACCCTCAGCCATCCGCAGGGCCTGCAGCTCAAGGGCCAGAGCCAGATCGGCAAACTGTATTTCCAGACCCGACCGGTCGAACTGGGCCGCAGCTTCGGCGACGTCGTGCCGGACAACAAGATCCTGGCCTCGGTGCTGGCGCTGCGCGCGGACCACCCCGAAGTGCCGGTGGTGCTGGTGTCCAAGGACATCAACCTGCGCATCAAGGCCTCGATCAGCGGCCTGGTGTCGGAGGACTACGAAAACGATCGCGCCCTGGACGATTTCAGCCTGCTGTTCACCGGCGCGGTCGAACTGCCCGGCGATTTCTGGCAGAAGCACAACCAGGACCTGCGCAGCTGGTCGGACAAAGGCCGCACCCATTACGAAGTGAAGCTGGCCGACGACGAGGACTGGCATCCCAACCAATACCTGTACCTGCCGGGCGACGACGAAGTCGAACTGCGCGTGGCCAGGATCGGCACCGACGGCAAGGCGATGCTGTCGCTGGTCGACGACTATCGCGGCGGGCAACATGCCGTGTGGGGCATCACCGCGCGCAACCGCGAACAGAACTTCGCGCTCAATGCACTGATGGACCCGGAGATCGACTTCGTCACCCTGCTCGGCACCGCCGGCACCGGCAAGACGCTGCTCGCGCTCGCCGCCGGCCTGGCGCAGACGATGGACCAGCAGCGTTATCGCGAGATCATCATGACCCGCGCCACGGTCAGCGTCGGCGAAGACATCGGCTTCCTGCCCGGTACCGAGGAAGAAAAGATGACGCCGTGGATGGGCGCGCTGACCGACAACCTGGAAGTGCTGACCCACAACCAGGAAGGCGGCGCCTGGGGTCGCGCGGCGACCAACGACCTGCTCGCCAGCCGTATCAAGATCCGCTCGATGAACTTCATGCGTGGGCGTACCTTCCTGTCGCGCTACCTGATCCTGGACGAAGCGCAGAACCTCACCCCCAAGCAGATGAAGACCCTGATCACCCGCGCCGGCCCCGGCACCAAGATCGTGTGCCTGGGCAATGTCGAGCAGATCGACACGCCCTATCTGACCGAGACCACCTCCGGCCTCACCTACGCGGTGGACCGGTTCAAGAACTGGCCGCACAGTGCGCACGTGACCCTGCGGCGCGGTGAGCGCTCGCGCCTGGCCGACTACGCCTCGGAGGTTCTGTGAAGTCCCTGCGTTTGCCTGCGGCGTTGGCCGCAGCCCTGCTCGCCGCCGGTTGCGCCAGCACCGGCGGCACCCCCGGCACGACCGTCCCGACCTCGGTCAAGGCCGGGCAGTCCTGGGTCATCACCCGGCCCGTTGTCGCCGCGCAGGTGCTGGACACCTGCTCGCGCGACAGCCCCGGGCGGCATCCCGGCGAGATCACCGGCTACTGGGCACCCAGCCGCCAGCAGATCGAGCAACTGGAAGCGCGGCTGGACCAACTGCAGCCGACCATTGAACGGCCCGGCGACTTCGACCGCCAATACGTCGGCATCGAAGTCCAGGGGCGGCGGCTGATCTACATCAACGCCTTCAACCTGCCCGACGACAGCGAGCTGGATCCGGCCCGCACCGCGATCCAGGTCTGCGATGGCGGCGCGCAGTTCTGGGGCGCAGTGTTCGATCCGGAGAGCGGGCAGTTCTCCGGCATCCAGCACAACGGCCAGCTCTGAGCCCGGCGCCGCCGCCAGGATGACCTCGACCGCGGCCCACGCACCGGTACCGATGCGATGACGCCCCTGCCGCGCTGGGTCTGGGTCGGCGCGACCACTTTGTCGGCAGTGGCCGGCATGGTGAACGTCATCGGCTATCTCGGCTTCGCGCACCAGGTCCTCAGCCATCTCACCGGCACCACCAGCCTGCTGGGCCTGGCCCTGGCTGGAGGCGACAGGTCCGCGGCGCACTTCCTGTGGGGCGTGCTTATCGCCTTCAGCCTCGGCGCGATGCTCAGCGGCCTGATCATCCAGGACAGCACCTTGCGCCTGGGCCGGCGCTACGGCGTCGTGCTGCTGCTGGAATCCCTGCTGTTGCTGGCGGCGGTGCCGCTGTTCGAACGGCAGTCGATCTGGGGTGCGTGGCTGGCCGCGATGGCCTGCGGCCTGCAGAACGCGATGGCCACCACCTACAGCGGCGCGGTGATCCGCACCACCCATCTCAGCGGCATGTTCACCGACCTGGGCATCGGCCTGGGCCACCTGTTGCGCGGCCTGCCGCTGCCGATGCGGCGCTTGACCCTCAGCGGCCTGATCATCACCGGCTTCCTGGCCGGCAGCGTGCTCGGCGCCTGGCTGTTCGTGCCACTGCGATACAACGCCCTGCTCGTGCCGGCGGCGATCACCGGGCTGACCGGCGCCGGCTACATCGCCTACCGCCAGTGGAGCGGCTTACGTTCGCGCGGTTGAGGCGCGCGCTGTCGAGGTGCTTGGGGCAGCCCGGCACTGGGTGCACAATCGCGGCATGAACCCCAACGCCCCTTTGTCCGCGCTCACCATCGCCGGCTCCGATTCCGGCGGCGGCGCCGGCATCCAGGCCGACCTGAAGACCTTCGCCGCCCATCGGGTGCATGGCTTGTCGGCGATCGCCGCGTTGACCGCGCAACACACCCGCGGCGTCACCGCCGTGCACGTGCCGCCAGTCGAGTTCCTCGCCGCGCAGATCGACGCCTGCTTCGAGGATTTCGAAGTGCAGGCGGTCAAGCTCGGCATGCTCGCCAACGCCGACGTGATCGCCTGCGTCGCCGATGCGCTGGAGCGCCATCGCCCGCCTTTCATCGTGCTCGATCCGGTGATGGTCGCCACCAGCGGCGCCAAACTGCTCGAGGACGCCGCACTGGAGGCACTGCGTACCCGGCTGCTGCCGCTGGCCACGATCGTCACCCCCAATATTCCCGAGGCCGAGCTGCTGCTGGGCCGGACGATCGATGACGGCGACGCGGCCGAGCATGCCACCGCCGCGCTGCTAGAACTCGGCGCCAGCGCGGTGCTGCTGAAAGGCGGCCATCTGTTCGAAGGCGGCCGCGTGGTCGACCGCTACGACGATGGCGTGTCGCGCAACGAATACATCCATGCCCGCCTGCCGATCGACGCGCACGGCACCGGCTGCACGCTCGCTTCGGCGATCGCCGCGCAGTTGTGCAATGGCCTGGCCCTGGCCAGCGCCTGCGAAGCGGCGATCGACTATGTCGCGCGCGCACTGCAGGGCGGCTATCGCCCGGGTCGCGGCGAAGTGCTGGTGCTGGACCATTTCGGCGCGGCGCGCCACGGATGACCAAGGCGATTGAGTTCGCACTGGAAGCCGTCGACGGCCACCGCTGGCAATCGCTAGGGCGCCAACCCGCCCAGGCGCGCGCGGCCCTGCTGTGGCTGCCGGCGCTGGGCGTGGCCGCGCGCCATTACGAACCGCTCGCCGAGGCGTTGGCCGAACGCGGCATCGCGGTGCTGTTGCACGAATGGCGCGGCAACGGCAGCAGCAACCTGCGGCCGTCGCGCCAATGCGATTGGGGCTATCGCGAAATACTCGAACAAGACCTGCCGATCGCGCACCGCCAGCTGCGCCACTGGATCGCTGGCGTGCCGCTGCTCATCGGCGGTCACAGTCTTGGCGGCCAGCTCGCATGCTGTTACGCGGGGCTGCACGCCAGCGATTTCTCGCGGCTGTGGCTGGTCGCCAGCGGCACGCCCTGGTGGCGCAGTTTTCCGCCGCCGCGGCGTTACGCACTACCGGCCGCCTATCGCTTCCTGCCCTGGCTGGCGCGCTGGAATGGCAGCTTGCCGGGCCGGCAGATCGGCTTCGGCGGCACCGAGGCGCGCGGCTTGATCGCGGACTGGGCGCGGGTGGGGCTGAGCAATCGCTACGCCGCGCGCGGCATGGCGCAGGACCTCGAAGCGGGCCTGCGTGCGCTGACCTTGCCCGTCGATGCAGTGCTGTTCGAGAAAGATTGGCTGGCCCCGCCGCAATCGCTGCGCGCACTGACCTCGCGCATGCAGGGAACCGCACGTTTGCAGATACTTTCGGCGTCCGCCCTGGGCGCCCGCGCCGACCATTTCTCCTGGATGAAACGGCCCGGCGCCGTCGCGGAATCGCTGATCGGATAATCCGCGTGAATTTTTTCATAAAGATGGGTTGACGGAGCCCGGTCAGTTCCGCATAATTCTCCTCCTGACGACGCGCCCGTAGCTCAGTTGGATAGAGTACCTGGCTACGAACCAGGCGGTCGGGAGTTCGAATCTCTCCGGGCGCACCAACGTCAAAAAGACGACAAGTTTACTTGTCGTCTTTTTTTTTGGCTCTTCTCCTATCAACGGGAGGAGAGCTTTTTTGCCACTTCCACGAACCCAGCTCAGGCGATCGCAGCCGGCGGCATATCGGCTGCGGCGGACGACGGCATCAGCGCGACGGTTTCATAACCGGCCGCGCGCCAGGCATCGAGCCCGCCCAGCAGCGGCCGCACATCGCGATAACGATGCTCGCGCAGCCGCGCCGCCAACCACGCCGCGGAAACTTCGTTGGGACACGCGCAGAAGATCACGATGCTGCGTTCGGGCGGGAACGCATTGAGGATCTCGCCCAACCGACGCTCGTCGGCGAACACCGCGCCAGGAATCGTATAAGGCTCCAGATCGCGATAACCCGGCGCACGAATATCCAACACCGCTGGCGTAGCCTGCGGATCCTGCATCTGCGCATACAACTCGTCGACGCTGATCCGCGCCGCTTCCAGCGAACGCATCAGCTGTTGCCGACGCCACCAGCGCCAGCCGATGTACAGCGCCAGACCAATACCGACCACGCCCAACGCATGGGTGCCCAGGCGGCTCAGCAGATCGAGCACGTAGTCGACCTGCTCGACGAACACCACGCCCAGCCCAAGCCCCACCGCAGCCCACAGCGCCGCGCCCAACGCGTCGTAGCGCAGGAACGGGCGCATGTTCACCTGCATCGCCCCGGCCATCGGCACCGACACCATCGACAGGCCCGGCACGAACTTGGCGATCGAAAGCACGCGCACGCCAAAACGACCGTAGAAGCGCTCGGTCTTCTTCATGCAGGTATCGCGCGACAACGAGAGCCGGCACAGCGACTGCAGCGTGCGCGTGCCATAGCGCCGACCGGCCAGGAACCACGCCGTGTCGCCAATGACACTGGCACTGATCGACACCACCCAGGCCGCCAGGAGCCCCAGCCACGCCGCCGGCCCACCCTGCATCGCATAGCCGGCACCGACCAGGATCAAGGTCGGCATCGCGGGCACCGGCAACCCAAGCGCCAGCGCCAGCACGTTGACGAAAACCAGCGCCAGTCCGAACTGCTCGATCAGGGCGTGCATGTCCACATCCATCGGGGGGACTGCGATTGTGGGGCCATTATGGCGTCGGACCAGTGGCGGCGGCGGGATATTCCGTCCCGGCCAGGCGCGCCAGCCAACGCTCGAACACGCCCGGCGCACGCAGCCGCTGCAACCACCACGCCAACGCCCCGCCCTGCTCTCCCGTACGCCAGGCCAGGTAGAACGTTTCGTCCGGCTTGGGCTCCTCCACCGCCACCGCCACCAGCCGCCCCTGCGCGAGCGCACCACGCGCGCAGGGCTCGGGCAGGAAGCCGCAGCCCAGGCCCGCCAGCTGCATCCGATACTTGGCCCGCATGTCCGGCACGCTCAGCACATCCTGCGCCGACTGCAGGCCGACGGTGCGCGGCAGCAGTCGCCGTGCCGAATCGGCGACCGCGACCGCGCGATGCTCGACCAGGGTCGCCGCGCTGACCACGGCACTGCCGGCGAGCGGATGGCCGGGCGCCACTGCGAAGACGAAGCGCACCGTGCCCAGTGGCTCGACGACATAGCCGCCCCCGCTCGGCCCCTCGCCGGCTGCCACCACCAGGTCCGCCCGCCCATCGAGCAGCGCCTCCCAGGTCCCGGACAGCGACTCGCTCACCAGCCGCAGCCGAGTGCTGTCGGCGGCCCCGTAGAAGGCGGCGATATCGTCGGCCAGCGAATCGGCGGGCAGCAGCGAATCCAGGCCCAGGCCGAATTCGGATTCCCAGCCGGAAGCGACCCGTCGCACCCGCACTTCCAGTTCCTGCGCAGCGCGCAGCAAGTGCCGCCCCTCCTTGAGCAGCTCGCGCCCGGCCTCGGTCGGGGTGGCCTTGGGGCCGGCCCGCTCGAACAGCTGCACGCCGAGATCTTCCTCGAGCTTGGCGACCGTGTAGGAAATCGTCGAAGGCACCTTGTAAAGCACCTTCGCCGCCGCCGCGAAGGAGCCGCGGCGGTCGATCGCATCCAGGATCTGCAAGGCTTCCAGGCTGATTTTCATGATTCGAATAATTCGATGCTATCGAGCAAATCTACTCGCTTTTCAGCTTCTGGAGAACCGCCCAGAATCTGCGCCAACGGGGAAACAACAGGCCCCGGAACCGACCCGGATGGCGACAGCCAACCATCGAATGCATCGAACAGGAGAATCACCATGCTGCAGATCCGCAAGAGCGACGCCCGCGGCGTAGCCGAGCACGGCTGGCTGTCGTCCCGTCATACCTTTTCCTTCGCCAGCTACCAGGACCCCCGCTACATGGGCTTCGGGCCGCTGCGCGTGATCAACGAGGACCGCGTCAAGGGCGGCGAAGGCTTCGGCGCCCACGGCCACCGCGACATGGAAATCATTTCCTACGTATTGGACGGCGCGCTGGAACACAAGGACAGCATGGGTACCGGCTCGGTCCTGCACTACGGCGACGTACAGCGCATGAGCGCCGGCAGTGGCGTCACCCATAGCGAGTTCAACGGCTCGCGCGAGGAGCCGGTGCACTTCCTGCAGATCTGGCTGTTCCCGGAGCGCAACGGCATCGAGCCCAGTTACGAGGAAAAGCACTTCGACACCGACAGCAAGCGCGGCACCTTGCGCCTGATCGTGTCGCCCGATGGCGCCGAAGGCTCGCTGAAGGTCCACCAGGACGCACGCGTGTATGCGTCGATCGTCGATGCCGGCGATCGCATCGAGCACGCCTTGCAGCCCGGCCGCGGCGCTTACGTGCAAGTCGCGCGCGGGCAACTCGATGTCAATGGCGCGACGCTGTCGAGCGGTGATGCCGTACAGGTCAGCGACGAAACGCTGCTGGTGTTCGACAACGCCCAGGATGCGGAAATCCTGCTGTTCGACCTGTCCATGCAGGGTTGGCACTGAAGCGCGGCGGCAGAGCCGAAAGCTCTCTGCCGCCGTTCGCGATCGATGATTGCGGAAAGCTGCCTGAAGGCGGCTTCCGCACTTGGCAGAGCGCGCCGGCGACGGCGGAACCGGTCCGTCCAGGCAACAAAAAAGCCGCTGGAATCAGCGGCTTTCTTGGACTGGCGGAGTGAGAGGCCGATTTGGGCCTTAACGCGCTGTTCGTTGCCGCCCGCCACTATTCGCAAGTTCTTGTGAAACCACGTGTTTCACGCTTTGAGACTACGCACCCTTACGCTGGCTTCCGTCACAATCCACCCTCGAAACATGGGGCAGATGGCGGGGCAGATGGCCAGACCAATCAATCGACTGAGTGCGCGCGCCGCGACGACGGTGATGGCACAAGGCTACCACCCTGACGGGGGCGGCCTGTACCTGCTGGTCGGACCCACCGGCGCGCGATCGTGGGTGTTCCGCTACCAGTTGCGCGGACGCCGACGCGAAATGGGCCTGGGGTCGACCGCGCTGGTCAGCTTGCAGGAAGCCCGTCACGCAGCGCTCGAGCACCGCCGCATGCTGCTGACGGGCCTGGACCCGATCGAGTCGCGCCGCGCCGCGCAGGCGGTTGGTGCCACGTTCGGCGAGTGCGCCGACGCCTTCATCGCCAGCCAGAAGGCCGGCTGGAAGAACGACGCCCAGGCCGAGCAATGGGAGCAGTCCCTGCGCGATTACGGACCAACCGCCGCCACTCCGGTTGGCCAGGTCGACACGGCCATGGTGATGGCCTGCCTGCGGCCGATCTGGACCACGAAGACCGAGACCGCTGCGCGCGTGCGCGGGCGCATTGAGCGCGTACTGGACTGGGCCAAGGTGCACGGGCATCGCCAGGGCGACAACCCGGCGCGCTGGCGCGGGCACCTGGACAAGCTTCTCCCCAAGCCCAGCAAGGTGCGCAAGCCCCAGCACCATGCCGCTATGCCGTACGCCGACGTGCCGGCCTTCATGGGCACGCTGGGTCAGCGGGACGCGCGCAGCCGGCGTGCCCTGCGGTTCACCATCCTCACCGCGGCGCGGACCGAAGAGGTCACAGGCGCGGACTGGGCCGAATTCGACCTGGCCGCCAAGCTGTGGACCATCCCAGCCGGCCGCATGAAGGGTGGGCGCGAGCACTCGGTGCCGCTGTCGCCGGCGGCTCTGGCGCTACTCGAACCCCTGGATCGGAAGGCCCCGCCCTTTGCCCTGTCGGAGAACGCCATGCTGTACCTGGTGCAGAAGCCGGCACCCAAGGGTCTGGGCCTACCGTTCACCGTCCATGGGTTCCGGTCCAGCTTCCGGGACTGGGCTGCAGAGACCCAGGACACGCCGGCCGAGGTCGTCGAAATGGCGCTGGCGCACGCAATCCGCAACAAGGCCGAGGCCGCCTATCGCCGCGGCGCCCTCATCGAGAAGCGAAGGCAGCTGATGCAGGCTTGGGCCGACTACCTGGCCACCTGACCGTGCCCCGCCCTCGCCTTCCCGCGGCCTGCCACTGGGCCGGCACCACCGAATCTCCCGTGCTGATGTACAACGCGCGGGTGGTGGCCATCTACAACCCGCCGGACCCAGAGCGCGGCCAGCCAGCGAACGTGTGCCTGAGCTGGGGGAATACCCGCATCAACGCCGTGCATCTCGGGAGCAAGGCGCAAGCCATGCGCTTCATCGAACGCTGGATCGCTGCGCGAGATTCGTTCCCTGGCCAGCGCCGGGTCAGCCGCAGACGCACGGAAGCGCAGGCCTTGGCGACGCGCGAATGGATCCGGGCGATCGATCGCAGCATGCGGTGGTGACGGCCGGGCGCTGCTCAAGCGCAACACGGGGTGAGCTACCAACGGTCCCGCGTCCGTCAGGAACAATTGTCCATGTGGCCTGCGCCAGCTCAATCGGACACAGGCACTCCCCAATGTCAGGAAACTCCGCTCAGAAGCCGGGCGTGGACACCATCACCATATTCGTGCCGCCGGCGCTGCCGACCGCCACAAAACGGCCGAGCGATGAGGACCACGCACTGGCGGTGAGCAACTGGGAACCACCGAGCCCAGGGGAATAATGAATGCTCGCCACCCCATCCATTAAGGCAGTCAGGCCGGTTCCGGAGCCGCGCCCAATCAAAGCGCCCTTCAACTCTGGGGAATATGCCGGGTTCATGTTGGCTATAAAGCCAAAGTCGTTAGGAACCGGCCCCACGAATCGTGTCCAGTTGATCCCATCCGGAGAGGTCATGTATGGGCTGAACACCACCGGCGAGGGGCTAATGAACGCGTACAAGAGCTGTTCATCAGCCATCCAAAAGACGTTATAGGGACTGTCGGTAGTCCACCGGTTTGTCCAGGTGGTGCCGTCGGGGCTGGTGCGGAGGGTGGCGCCATTGACCCAGACAAAGAGCGCGAGCTCGGCAACCCAAATCACTCGATCAGAACCGGGAGAGCCGCTGGACGTGCTGGTCTGCACCCAGTCGCTGATTCCGTTGGCGCTGATGTAGGCACCGTTTAGTCCAACACCTACCAATCGCTGCAGAGAGGGCGACCATGCAACGCTGTAGAAGCCGTTGCCGCCTGGATTTACATTGGTGGTTGTCTTGGTGAAATTTGTTCCATTGGTGGTGTATGCGACCGATTGGCTGGCCCCATACACAAAGACAGTCCCAGACCCAATACCAGGAGCCTCCACGACAGCGGTGAAATAATCGCCACTCGCCCCTCGGCGCTGCGTCCACGTGAAAGCATCATCACTACTGATAATCGACGTATTAGGCGACGCATTGTAGTATCCGCACGCGATGAATCGGTTGAACAGGCCGCTCCACAGCACATCGAACAGACCGTGCATCGCCGGGAAAGAAACCCCGCTTGGCTCCCAGTTGAAATCCCACAGGGCAGCCACCACCACCACGCTCCCACTCCACGTTGCGGTGCGGCCCGAGGTGTCGCGGACCCTCAGCGTCAGGTTCAAGGTCGCATCTATGTTGATGCCGACCAGGGTCGGGGCGTCCCACGCGACGGCGTCGAAGCGCACGCCGCTGCCCGGGGATTCGTTGGCCGTGGTCCACACCGCCGCCGCGACCGTGCCTTTCACCTGCGCGCGCCCCTGTGCCGTGGAGAGGCGGTAGGAGCGATCGTTGCCCCGGATCAACTCGCCCTCGAAGCGCGCCGACTCGTCGCCGCCCTCGTCGTAGAAGATCACCAGCGCCTGGCCCCTGTTCTGGCTGGTGTCGGTGTCGTCCAGGGCAATCTGGGCCGAGACGTTCACGCGCTGGCCCGGGTAGACGTCCGCCCGCGCGGAATTCACCCACGTGGCCTCAACGCCCCGGGCGTGTCCTGTTCCCTCGTTGCCCTTCCACAGGGCGCTGTAGCCGCCCTCGAAAGGCCTGCCACCGTCGGCCGTCGCGGCCACTGGATAGCCGGGAAGTTCGCCTCGCTTGGTAACTGTCCAGCCGCTGACATCGCCAGTGTTGAAGCTTGAATTCACCAGGGGCCACGGGTTCTCGGCATAGGCCGGCCAGGCAATCACGATCTCCTGGGTGGCATTGTCGACGTACAGCTGAGTGCCGTTTGGCAACGCATCGCCAGCGATCTTCTCCACCGTGCACGCACCGACGGCATTGTGGATCTGCAGGCGCCCTTCATAGGCGATGCCGGGACGCGCGCGCGGTAGGGCGCCTGTGATATAGAGCGGCAGGACGCCAGACGCCTGATCCAAATCGGGACGCAGGAATGGGCTAACGGACATCAGTTCGCCCTCGCGCCGCGCAGGAAAACAGACAACCCCTTGGCCAGCGCGGTGCCCACCTGGTCGACGTCGATCGTGACCTCCGAACCGGCCGGGATGATCCGATTGGCCGCGGTGAACGCGCTCGAGAACACCGGCGGCGTCGCCGCAGTGAGGCTGCTCTTCTCGTTGTTGTCGAAGGTGATCTTCGTATCCAGGATGCTGGTTCCGTCGACGTTGACGTCCACCGTGAACAGTACGCCGGCAGCCTGCGCTACCGCGAGCGCTGCATACAGCCCCCGGCTCGCGACCGTGTCGAGTTGGAAGTCATACGGCAGGATGAAGCTGTCTTTTGTGGTGCCCGTGGCTGCGTTGGTACCTATCAGCACGCTGCGGTCGATCAGGCGCAGAACTTGCTTGGCCGGCTCAACCACTGATCGCAGCAGGTCGCCTGACGCGCGCCAGGCATCCGCACCGGCGATCAGGCACGAAGCGCTGATGATCGAGTTCCTGGCCCGGGTTTCCAGGGAGAAGTCGGTCGGCGCCAGCAACTCGCCGCCGGCCTCAATCGCGACCTGCACTTTGCCAGTGCCGACCTGGCACACCGAAAAGAACTCCCCTGCCTTCCAGTCCAGGCTTCCGTTTCCCGTGTTCTTGCGCACCGTGATCACGACCGGACCGGTCATATCGGTGCACACGATGAGGGTGTTCTGATAGGCATGGTCGATCGTCAACGTGGTGCCATCGAAGATCACCACCTTCATGGCGGTCGTGGTCAACGGCGAGCCGCCGGCGAAGGGGCGCGCGAACCCGCGGAGCACCGCAAAGCCCCGGATCAACTCACCGGGTGGTACGGCGAAGCGCAGGACTGAGCTGTCGAGGTCGTCAGGGTTCACCTCGACGGTGTAGTCGGTGGAGGGGCGTTGCCCGACAAAGTCGCCAGCGCCTGGGGTCTGCTCGAGGTAGACGTCATACATGGCCGGCTCAGTGACGTCCGCGCCGGGGATGGCCATGTCGGTCGCCGCGCCGTCGCCAGTGAATTCGTAGGCGCGCGGCGTGACGGCGACGACGCTGCCGCCCTCAAGCACTTGCTCCACGTATCCGTACATGGTCCGAAGATTGACGGCATCGGCATCGGCAAACGCATCGCCGACCCGGATGATTCGCGCGCCCTTCGCATCCCACACGAACTGCCCCGAATCCGGGTCCAGAATCTGCATCAGCACCGATGCGGCCAGCTGCTGGATCATCAGCACCGGCGAGTCCTGGTCCTCGTTGAGGGTGGAGGCCAACAGATCGCCCAGATTGGTGTAGTTGATCGTGCGCGTGAAGGGCATCGCGCGCCGGCGGTCAACGGTCGCACCGTTCGCCGGAGGGTCCACGAAGACCACATCGCCGCCGCCCGCCTCGCCCACGCCTGTGACGCTGTAGTGCAGGCCCAAGGTGCGCACCAGGCCATTGACCGTTACCAGCAGATCGCTGGCGGCGAGGATCTTGAAGCTGTAGGGGAACGTCGTCGTGACGCCGTTCGCAATGGAGGTGTTGGGGCCGGTATAGGCGGGGGCCGTCATCGCTGTGCGTCCGCGGTGGAGTGCCCCGAATGCTCGGCTCGGGAGGCTACGGCTTCCCGACTATTTCGGCGGGCGCACCGAGGGCTTGATATCGGTCGATGGCTTCGTCGCGCTCGGACTGGGCGAGCTCGACGGCTCGTACAATACCTGCCGCACTTGCGCGGCGTAGTCGGTCTTCTTCAGCAACCTCTGCGGCAGCGGCGGCGCCGTCGGACAGGCGCTGGGTTTCACAGCTGCCCCACAGCCGCCGAAGCCGGCCAAGCTCGGAATCACGGCCAGCAACAGCAGCCGCCACGCGGTTTTGATAGTCGGCATTGATCTTCTCCTGGCGGTTGTCCGCCGAATCTGCAGCGGCCTGCGTCGCCGCCCGCTGGGTGCGCTCGGCTTTGAGCGTGCGCTCGGCCTCCATCCAGAGCGTCCGCGCCGCCTCCGCTGTCGCATTAGCCGTCTCGGCGCTGTGCTTGGCTGTGGCCACGGTGGCCCGCTGCCAGACGACCACGCCGGCGAGCAGCAGGATGACGGCAATCAGTGCGCGGATCATTTGCGGCCCTCGCAAGTGGCGCGCTCCCAGGCGCGGCGCTTCGGGATCCCGGGGCAGTTGCTGCCCGCTTTTCGGCAGTCGCGCCCGGCGCTGAACACCCATTTCGAGATCTCGGCGCAGGCAGTGGTCCGCTCGCCGGCATTGAGTCGGCGAGCCGCGGTGCTTCTGCAGAAGGCCGACGTGCCAATGTTATAGGCGAAGTGGCCCCAGGCCTTGATCTCGTGAAACTCGAATTCACCGCGAACGCACTGGCCCATGTGGGCCAGCATCTGCTGCACGTAGGCTGCCTCGAGCGCCGTGCATTCCTCGGCGGTGTAGGTCTTGCCCCACACCACGGCTTCGCCAGTGATACCCGCGCAGACGGTGGGGACGCCGCCGCCGTCGAGGTAGGCGGTATAGCGACGCCCCTCGTGTGCGGCGTCGTTCTGACCCAGGGCCGCGACCAGCGCCAGGACCAACGCCACCGGCGCGGCCGCGAGGCCAAACTTCTTCCCCGTGCTGGCCGGCTGATCAGTCACGGCGGCGTGCCCAGGCCAAGATGCGGCGTGCATCCACCCAGCGCGCTGCCCACCACCCGATCCAGGCGCCCCAGTTGTTCACCACCACGGTGAAGAATTGCGCCAATCCGACGAGGATGGTGACCGCCACCGCCACGTGGCTGAGCAGTTTCGACGGGTCGTAGGTGACCACGCTGACGGTGGCGGTCGGCGCCGTCTTGAGGGCTGCGGCGACCAGGTCCTGCGTGATGGGGTCTTTCATTGAAGCTCCGAGCGATGAAGGATCAGCGCTCGAACACGACCTCATGCTCCCCCGCGCTGTGGCGCCAATCGTCCCGCGCCGTGACGTTCGGATTCCCGACTATTTTGATGACCCTTTCAGGTACGTCGGTCAGGGCGCCGGCCCCCGCATCCAGGTAGTCGTCCGCCTGGTTAGTCGCGGTCGGAATCCAGTCCTTCATCTGATCCCAAAGCGGGCCGCGCAGCACGCTGACGTGCGCCCACAACTGACCATTGGACTCGAGCAACGGCTCCCAGGCTTCGAGGATGCGTTTGGACTTGTTGGCCACCGCCTGTTCTTCGGCCACGCCACAGGGCATCAGCTTGCGCTGTTTCAGCGCGGCCTTGAGAACCGCCGGCGCGAAGGCGCCGATGCCGTTGGTTTCCACCACGATGCGCGGCAGGTTCAGTTCCTGCACCAGGTCGCACAGTTGCCACACCTGGCCGCCGATGATGCGCTTGCCGTCCTCGGTGAACTCGGCCACCTGGCCGGTCAGGCGCGTCAGCCGATGTAGGTAGCGCCGACCGAGCAGGTCCTGCAGCACCACAGCCACGGCCGACACGTCCGAACCGAGCTTGCCGCTTGCCGGATCCCATCGGACCGCGGCGCCGGCGATCTGCACGCTGCCCAGGAACATGGACACTGCGCCGTTGGCCCTGCGGATAGTGGGCTCAACGTCGTAGGGCGTGATCAGTTCTGGCTCGAGGCGGATTTCCTCGATCGGCTTGGCTTCGAGCATGTATTGGCTGTCCCAGGCGTTGAGGGTGCGGGTTTCCTTGCGCCGGATGTAAATCTCTTCGCGGGTGAAGCGCTCGGGCCAGGCGCAGCCGCTGTAAATGTCGAGCACTGCACCGGGCGGCCGTTCGAATACGATCTCGCCGCGCTCCACGCGATAGTCGCTGCCTTCCTCCAGCACCTTCGCAAACTGGTGGATGCCCACGATCACGTAGAGTCCGTCATCGGCTGGCGTGAATCCGATGCGGTACCGGGTCTTGCTGTCGGTTTGCTTGTACCGGGTGGCGTGCGCGAACAGCGGGATGATCAGCGTAGAGGCGCCGGCGGCGATGCGCTCGGGATAGATGCTGTCGTGGGTGTGCGGCGTACCGATGAAGGTCTTCTGGGCGCCGGGCACGGCGATGTGCGTTGACTCGCTGATGCGCTGGCGCAGCTTCTTCCGGGCCTCCGGGGTCTCGATATTGCCGGGGACCTCGATGTCGTCGAAATCGACGTCGTCGGCGCGGGCACCGGTCGCGTTTGAGGTCACGCCGACGGCACGCATGCTCGCGTTGCGTGCGTCGCGCGAGCCCAACACCCAGAACCGCTTCGCACCAGGTTTCTTGGGCAGCATGCCGATGCACAGCGGATGGTTGCGCAGAACATTGATCGTGTCGGCAGTGAGCATCCCCGCGGTCTCGTTGTCGGCCGACCACACCAAGGACCGGTGCGCCTTGCTGCGATAGAGGCGCCAGGCCTTGTAGACCGCATAGATCGTCGACTTGGCCGCGCCGCGGAAGACCATCAGCACCCGCTCGGGGTCATCGCACGTTTCCAGCCACACGCAGATGCGCACGTGTAGATGCGGAACGGCCCAGCCTTGCAGCCGGGCCCACATCATGAAGAACGTCAGGAAGGAGACTTCACGGCTTGCCATGCAGCTTCGCCACCGCAGCCGCGCGCCGTTGCTGGGTCAGCACCTCATCGAGCAAGCGACTACCCTCCTTCTCCGCTTCGGCGATCTCGCGCTCCAAGCCGTCAGCTTCCCCGTCGGCTCCCTCTGGGGTCACCTCGCCCGCTCCGCCGCTACCGGCACTGTCGCGCTGGATCATGCTGGTCAGCGACCCCACGCGCAGCAGCAGCGCGCCCGTGGCAGCAGCGTTGCGCTTGCACCAGTACCGGTCACCGCGCTCGGTCTTGTCCATTTCGTTGGGCTTCTTGCCGGCGCCGCTCCAGTGGTCCGGGTCGGCCTCTTCGATGAAGGCCTCGGCCAGCTTGGTGCTGAGCGCCTGTAGGCGCAGGTACTGGTCCTCACGCATTGCGGGGTTCCTCCACTGCTGCCTCCAGGTCCGGTGCGCGGTCAGGAATGGCCTCGCCCGGTTCCCACCAATAGCGCTGCCCGAATTCGCGCTCGGAGCGCTTGCGCATCCTCCGCAGGTATCCCGGAGAGAAATACTCCTGCAGCTGGTGAAAGAACAGATGGTCAAGCGCTGCTTTCGTGTACCACAGGTTCGCGCCTGGCGTGTTCGATTTGACGAAGCGCACCGTCTCGGCGCCGGCGTTGGTCTCCTTCCCCTGCGCAGCCTCCATCAGATTCCCCTGCGTCAGCTTCAGGACATCCTCGGCCAGGCCGGCCACCGGGCCCAGCGCTGAAGCCAGGGCGGACTGCCCGTAGCGGGTGGTATCGGAGAACAGGAAGTCGCCATATAGGCCCAGCGAACCGCCCTTGAGCATGGCCGCGCTCCAAAACTTTGGGCTCAGCATGGTGCGCGGGTCGCGTCCCGATAGCAGGTCACTGATCTGCATCGAGGCCGCCCCCATCACTGTCGTCGAGGCCAGCAGCGCGGCGAGATAGGCGGCTTGACCTGTACCGGTCGGCATGGACCAACCGCGGGCCAGGTGCCGTGTGATCATCGCGATCGGGAATGCCTTGAACAGGAAGAACGAGCGGGTCAGCTCGCCTTTCCAGGTACCGCGCTGCAAGTTGGTCAGCATCGCTGCCCGCTCCCGCGCGCCGGGCTCGATCACGGCTACGTCTGTTTCCTCGAGCACGGCACCCAGTAGTCGCGTCGCCGCGTCCTCCTTCAGCCGGCGAGGGTCGCCCAGGTCTTTCAGCTTCGCATCCGGGATACGGTAGATGGCATCGGGGGTGAGCATCGAGTCGTTTCCGCCGCCCCAGTCCTCCAAGTCGGCGCGCTTCCACACGGCGAAGTCAGTATCGGTGATGCCCTTGGACAACAAGATGCGGTGGTCGGCAGCGTCAATGGCCGACAGCGTGGCGTGGTCGCGGGTGACCGCGCCGATGGCGTGCATGAAGGTGACGCCGTAGGCTCGCTTCCGCGCTTCCGTAATGGCATTCAAGCCGCTGGCGCGCATGGTTGCGCCGGCCAGTTTTGAGCTGAAATGGGAAGCCTTACCGAGCAGCCCCTGTCCTGTGCCGCTGAAGTAGTCCGATCCGAACCTGTTGAGGGAGGACAAAAGCGTGTTCATGGCTAGGCCCGCGCGCAACGCCATACGCTTTTCCATGGGATTTGCGGGGTTCAACGCGGCCACTTCGTTGGCGAACAGCCGCAAGGTCGGCAGATTGTTCACGTGAGCCGACACGTACATGGTTGCGTCGTCGGAAAACGACGTGATCACCGCGGATCCCAAGCGCGAGGCCACCATCCAGCTGCGCAAAGTATCGAACGCGTCCGCCAGCGCCTGCGATGCCACCGGCAGGGTACGCCCGGACACGGCGTTGTACAGGTTCTCAGAGTTGATGGACTGCTTTTGGTGTTTGCCGAGCTTCTGGGGCTCGCGCAGCGCGGCCTCTTGCATAGCTTTGTCGCGGAACAACCGATAGCTGAGGTCTGGGTTCGGGCCGAAGGTTTCGACCAACCCGATGTCCTTCGAAACGCCGGCGATGTGTCCGGTCAGCACCTCGTACAGCGACCGTTCGCCGAAGTTCTGCTGATACTGCAGGTAGGCGTCGCCGCTGGCGAAGTGGATCTGCCGCGACTCGTTGCCGCGGTTGGCGCGCATGCCGCTGACTGCCGGCCGACCAGGATCCAGCTTGTTCACACCACCGGTGGCAATGCTTTCCCAGGCCTGGCCAAGGAAAGCCGTCACCTCCGGTTCGCCCATGATCGAGCCGTCCGGGTTTACATAGCGGCGACGGTTGAGCAGCGGGAGGGTTTCGGCCACCCATTTGTCCCGCCCGGCCTGCGCGACGCGGCTTTGGCTGTGGTGGTGCGGCATGCCCCAGTCTTCGAGCACGCCGATGTCGCCGCCGGCGCGGTTGAAGCGCGTGCGCAGGGTGTCGGTCACCTGGTGGAAGATCTCGGCACCCTTCTTCGCTGTGGCATCGCCAGTGGACTGCCCGTGCAGTTCTCGCACCAGGTTGGCCACGCCCTCCGGGTTCTCGATAAGGCCAAACCATTTGGGATTCGTCGCCTCGAGCGTTTCCAGCATCTGCCGCAATGCATCGCGCTCGATGGCCTTGGCGCGCGTCTCCACCGACAGCGTGTTCCCCCTCGCATCGGCATGGAAGGCGATCATTCGATTCAGGCCGTCGAACTTGTCCGGGAACTGCGCCAGGTGCTTGGTGATCCGATCGTTGGCCAGGATGGTGAGCGCAACGCGCTGCTTTTTCTTGGCGGCCTCGGCCACCAGTTCCTGCGCGGCGCTGGCGGCCGCTTCACTCAAGCGCTGCTCGGGCGGCATGGCCAGGGCCGCCTGCGGATCATTCGCAGCGTTCTGGCGCATGTGGCGGCCGAGCCGCTCTTCGATGCCGCGAATCTCCGCAGCGTTCAACGGGCGGCCCACAGCCGCGGTCACGGCGTCAATGCATTCGGCGCGCATCAGGCAAACCTCAGGGAACAGGCAACGGCGGCAGCGAAGCCGCGGGAGTCGGACTGCGCTCGCACGATGTCGGCATCGGCCTGCGCCAGCGCCTCGGCAGCGCTGACGATCGATCCGTCGTCGAGGACAACCTGCAGATCCGGGAACGCGAGAGCCGCCTCTGCGGCGGCCTGGTCGGTGATGGCGGCGATCTGGGCCTCGGGAGAGGCCGGAGTGGGCGCTTTGCCCGGCGCGGCTACTTGTCCGCGGTCACCTTGCGCAGGCGATCCACCATCAGCTGCCCCATTCGCTGGGACCACTGCTCGTGCGTCTCGCCCTTGGCTGGCGAAGCCGCGGTAGAGGTCTTCGGGGAGACCTGCGGCTCGGGCTTCTTCGAGGGCTGCGCGGAGGCGTTCACGGAGTTGATTTTGCTCCTGCCGGGGGACGTCCGCAAGTGACCGCAAGATCGCCTGACGGCCCTTCCCGCGGCTGTTGTCGATCGGGATGATCGTGACCCGTGAGTCGTCAGCGTAGCGCTTGGCCAGGGCGTCCATGACGCCGCGCACGCCTTCGTGGGTCCGTGCGTGCTCTTCCAGGGGGACCGTGCGACCGGTGCCGAAGCGCTCGGCCTGTCGCTGAGCGCGCGGAATGGCGCCGCCGGTCAGTGCTTCCACCGGGTCGCGATAGACGTAGGCAATCGTCACGTCGCGTCCAGCGTCCAGCGCCTGCTGCACCTTCTGCTCGGCCGAACGCAGGGTGTTCATGTTGGTGTCGTAGACGATCTCTGGCCGGCCCAGCGCCTCGGAAACGGCCGCAACTGCCGTCGTCTTGCCCGCGCCGGTACCGCCGGCAGTGAACATCACCTTCCGTTCGAAGCCTTCCGGCGTCGGCGCGGCGAGCTTGCGCTCGTAGAGGGTCTTCACGAAGTCGCTGGCAGCCTCGTGGACGTCCGCGCTGCGGGTCCGGTCGGCCAGGTACTCAGGCGACAACTCCCTCGCAACGTCGGTGTTCAAGACCGTGCCGCCTGCCGAGTCCTCGAGCTGGGCGTACGCGTCGATCAGGGCGTCCGGCTCGTCCACCAGCCGACGGCGCAGGGTCTGGCCGGCTTCATTGGTGTCGACCAGCCCGCCATCGGGCAGCACCCCTGCACGGTGCGCCCGCGCATCCCAGTGCGCCAGGGCCTCGCCCTTCGTCATGCCGCGCAGGTACGGGTTCGCCGCCAGCTGCTCGGGCGTAATCAGGTCCGAAACCGGCGCGTCTTCGGCCGCGCGCGCGAAGCGCTTGCCGCTGGCCGGGCCGAAGTGGTGCATCGCATAGAGGTTGTGCGCACTCGCCGGCAGGCCTTCTTGCGCCAACGTCGCCGCGCTCTGTGCGTCCAAGGCTTCAACCATTTCGCCGGATCGAACCGGATCGCGGCGTGCAGCCAGCAGCTGGGCATCTGTCAGGCCCTGCGCCCAGGCAGGCTTCGTCTGGGCGACGATGCGGCGCCAAGTCGGCGCGGTGAACTGGTCGATCCCCAGGGCGCTGCTGGCCGGATTGGCAGCGTCGGCACGGAAGCCGGACTCAAGCGCGCGGCGATAGGCGGTGTAGCCGGCCGGCGCTTCGCCGGTTAGCTCCATTGCGCCAGGATCGATGCCTTGACGCTGGCGCGGGATGAACTCGGCCGGGTCGATGAGGTCAGCGACGCTGACCTGCTCGCCGCGCAGCAGGCTGCCGATCGCCTCCGAAATGGCGCGCTGGTGCGCCGCGCTGCTGACCTGGTCGGCGGGGATGCCCGGCGCGGTGTCCAGTTGCACGTGCTTGGCATTGGCTGCGGTTAGGGTCGCGTCGCGATCGACCACGCTGACGGGCCGCGCTTGCGCGTGGGCGATGCCGCCGAACACCGCGCCGGTCAGGAGGTCGACCGTGCGCGCCTCAGCGTTCCAGGGGCTAAATTGCTTGGCCTGCTCATCGTAACCACCAGCTTCCAATACGGCCGACTGCGCGGCCTGGCTGGCCGTTCCCACGACGGTGTTGGCGGCAGCGCCGGAAGCTACCCTCTGGAACAGGTTGGAGCCGAATGCCGCCGGCACCTTGAAACCCAGCGCGGTAGCCGCTGCCGAGACCGTGCCCAGTGCAGTCGCCGTGCCCGGATCGACGCCCTGCTCCACCATCGAAGCGGGCGTCTGCAGCCCTTCCGTCGCCGCCAGCAGCGCGGGATTGCCGCCGCCGGCAGCCAACGGCAATAGGATTTCGGACAGTCCACCCAGGACGCGCCCGGCGGTGCCGACCTGCGCGGGATCCGGCGTCCAGAACTCCACGGCCTGTTGCGCTGGCGCCGCGGTGTTGTCGAAGTAGCTGTCGAGCAGGTTGTCGCCGGCGGCTGAAGCCAGGCGCAGCGTCGAATCGACGGCCGGTCCGAACGGCAGCGACTGGATCAGCGGCCGCGCAATCTGGCCGCGTTCGGACCCCAGCTCCTGCGCAGCCATGATGGGTGCTGCGCCCGCAATTGCCAGCGCTTCGCCGGTGCGGGCGCCGCCACGCATGGTGCCGCCGCCCAGCGCGGTGCCGAACCCGTGGAAAAACGACGGGGTGACCTTGGACAGGTCCAGCGGATTAAGGGAGACCTGCTCGTCCAGCGTGCGCCGGCCTTGTTCGTCGAGATCGAAAACGCTCACGGTCCGGTGCCTCCATCAATGCTCAGCAGCAGCGGCTTGCCGTCCTTGCCGTACAAATAGCTGATGCCGTTAGTGACGTAGAACTGCCGCTCGCCGGCCTGGCGCAAGCCGAAGGCGCCGAAGTTGTCGACGGTGCTCTGCGGCAGCCCGGCAGCCTTTGCTGCGGTTGCGAAGGCTTGCTCGGCGCGCTCTTCGAACGTGGCCGCCGACATGCCCCACGGCGCCAGCACTTCACCGTTGCCGTTGACGTCAGCGACCTCGCCCAGTGATGCCCGGATTGCCTCGCGCATGCGCTTCGGGTCCACCTCGCCACTGCTGTCGCCATCGGCGGCCGATTTTCCGGTGTAGTAGGCGCGCACCGCCTGCATCGCCACTTCACCGGCGCCAGGCCGGCCGGCGAACAGTGCCCCGGTCTCGTCTGTGAACGTTTGCCGGAAGTCCTTGTCGGGCGGCAGAGGAAACTTGGTGTCGCCCTTCCCCTGCAGCAGACGATTGCCTTCCAACATGGTGGCGGCCACGTCGCGCGCGCCCGCCTTCGCATTCGGACTGAAAAAGTGCTTCTCCAGCGTCACCGTGGCGCGTTCGCGCGCGGCGAGCATGCCCGCATAGGCGACAACGGGCTGCTCCGGCGCCAGCTGCTTGAGCACGTCGTTGTAGACCTTGTCGTCCATGGTGGACGTGCGCAGCTGCCCCAGCAGCGCCACCTGCTGTGTCGGCGTGGCCTTGGTCAGTGTCTCGCCCAGCACCTTGACCTCCTGCGGCAGCAACAGCCGCATCGGCACCTGCTGCCCGTAGCGCTTGCGCATGGCTGTGATCGTGGACGCGCGGGTCTGCAACTGCGCGCCAACCTCCCAGGCATCGGCCGGCGAGACCAGGGCCTCAAGCTTCAGGGCCTCGACCTGGTCGCCCTCCCGGTTGGCGTTGAACAGAAGCGGCGCGTCGTCCAATTGCTTGAGGTTGTACTCAACCGCCGTCTTCATGCGATCCAGGTTGGCCTTGTCGCGCACGCTGCCACCCTGGCCGCGGAGCTTGGCCTCGGCCTCCTGCAGGAAGTTCTGCTGCTGATCCGGCGCCAGGCGCAGCACTTCCTGGACCTGTTTTTCCTGCTTGACCAACTCGTTATAAGTGTCGAGCGAGGACGTGCCCTGCACCGCACCGGCCCAGGCCGTCCATTGCTCAGGCGTGGCCGGAATGGTGCTGGCGATCTGCTGCTCGATCTGCGAAATGGCGCGCTCGCCCTTCGCATCGAGCCGGTCCTGCGCGTGCTCAGCCTTGTCGGCCAGGGTCTGCTGCCGGGTAACGACCTGCGACAGCAGCGCGTTGCGCTTCTCCGGGTCGAGCTTGTCGGCGTAGTAGCCGTCCTGCGCGCTGAGGTCCTGTTCGAGCTTCTTCAGCTGCGCCGGATCATTGCGATTGAAGATCACCGCCTGAGTCGCGTGCGAGGTCCAGGTCTTGTCCTTGAAGTCCTGCAGCGCCTTGGTGACCTGCGCATCGTCCAGTCCAGCCTGCCGGGCCAGCGGGGCAAAGGCCGCGGCCCGCTCGTTGATGCCATCGATATCGGCATTGGGCATGCCGGCGATCTTGCCGAGCTTGTCCAGCGCCGCGACGAACTGGCCCTTGAAATCGGCATGCCGCGCACTCAGCGCGGCCCGGGCGACGGTGAGCTGTCCAGCACGCTGGGTGCGCTTGATGCCGCCTTCGTAGGCCACCTGCATGTCTGGCGGCAGATCCTGCACCGTCGGCACCTCGATCTGCGCCAACCGATCGCTGTAGTGCCTCTCCGATTCCTGGTACGGGACGATGCCGCTCTCGACTTCTTGCTGCAGCTGCAACGCTGCATCGTTCACGCTGATTTCGTAGTCGAGCGATGAGTTCGCGGCCTTGGCGCGAGCCAGGCCTTCGCGGTTCTGCCGCTCAATCTCGATGGCGCGTGCCGCCCCGCCACCCATGACGTCCGCCAGCTGTCCCACCGCCCGCGCGACAGGGTCGTCGCCGCCGGCAATGCGCGTGCGCTGCAGTGGTGCCGTGGTGGCACCCTGCCCGAAGTTTCCCATCGGAATCCTGGCCATCAGCCACCCCCTCCTGCCTTCTTCCAGCCGTTGGCGAGCTTGTAGCCGCCCTGCAGCAAGTTCCCAGCCGCGCTCACGTAGCCGGCCGCTTGCGCCCGGCTTGCGGCCTGCCGTGAGCCCTGCGCTTCGGCTTCCAGGCGCAATGCTCGGTCGGAGCCGCCCGTCAAGGTCAGGACCGCATCTTCCTCGCTGTCGCGCGCGATGCGCTGGTCGATCTTGAGCGCGGTGCCAGAGTTCACATCCACGCCGCTGGCCGCCAGAGCGGCGATCGCCTCGGCCCGCTGCTGCTTGCCGGCCTTGCGGATGCGCTCTGCCTCGACCTCGGCCGCGCCCTTCTCGGCTTTGGCATCGGCTGCTGCTTGCGCGGCCAGGTAGTTGTTGTAGTTGCTCTGTGTCTGCGCCTGGTGGACTGCTGCACCCGTTCCAAGCAAGGTGCTACCGACCAGGAGAACTTCTGCGCCCGTGCACATGCTCAGCCTCCCGTGTATTCGAAGATGGTCCCGACCGGCTGGAAGCCGAGGGCGCGATAAAGCCGCGTTGTGGCGTCCAGGTGCACACCCGTGCTGATCCCGAGGTCCGGGCGCGCCACGCCCTTGGATTGGGCCCAAGCGACGAACCGACGAACCATTCCGGCCGCGGCGACCGCGCCGCGCCGATCCGGCCGCACGAACAGACCGAAGTCGCCCGCAGCCAAGTCCGGGCCAAACCAGTCCTCGGCCACGTAGCCAGCGAATACGCCCAGCAGCTCGCCGGCCTGCTCGGCTACCAGCACGACCCCTGTATCGCTTGCGATGAGGCTCTGGAACAGCGCAGCCATCTTGTCGACGCTGAAGCGCCGCGGCGAGAAGCGTGATTCGGCGTGCATCTGCTCGGCGAGCACCAGCAGCGAACCCACATCGGCGAGGGTAGCTTCGCGGATCATCCTTTGTTCACCGACATGGTCATGACTACCGCCTGCAGGTGGAAGGGATATGGCTGGGGCTGCTCAATCACGCAGCGGAAATTGCCGATTTCCCACCCCAACTGCTCGATGATCCGATCGCCAGTGAACAATGGCGGCGCCTGATCCAGCACGCCGAACCCGAGCTCGCGCGCGAAGATGATTTGCCCGTTCAAGGTGGCGCCGGTGGTCTCAAGGAAGCGCAGTGCCAGGCGAGAAACGCTGATGTTGGCCAGCTGGCTGCTGCCATCGGCGCCAGCAATCTCCGGCCTCAGTAGCTCGATGCGAGGGGTGTAAGCCAGGCCGATCTCGACGGCGCGCGCGGCGCGTTCGAGCGTGATGGCGCCATCGACGACGGTCTTATCGTTCATCTCGACGCCGTCCGCCAGCACCTTCACCGCGCAGCCTTCCAGGTGTTCCAGGCCGCTCCACGTCGCCTGGCCCTCATCGCTGGCCCCAGTGATTGCTGCGTCGGTGAAACAGGTCGGGTCAAGGCGCTCCACGTAGCGGACCAACTCTCCGTCGACCTCGCGCGCCACGATCACCCAGGCCTGCTCACCGCTGCCGCTGGGCAGCACGGCCACGCTATCGAACTGGCCCTGCGTGGTCTGGCGGGTCCAACCGACGATGTCCTGGTCGCGATCGATAGTGCAGGTGGCCAGCACGCCATCGGTGCGCACTGCATGCAGGAGGGCTTCGGGGTCTTGCTGGTAGGCCATCGCTGTGAGGCCCGGCCGTGTGATGTGCTCGGCCAAGACGGTGATATCGGGCGCGCCGTACTGATCGCTGTCGATCTTGTCTGCGGACAGGGCACGCACCTTGCCGCCAGCGCGTTGCACGAACAGCAGTTCTTTGCCCACGCGCACCGGCGAGACGATGGAGCAGCCGAAGTCCGACTGGTCCTTGATCTTGTTCTTGATGTTGGCCGCGATCGCCGAGTCATCCGTGCCGCGGATCGTCGTCTCGCCGCCCACCCCCAGCACGACGAGTGCGCCCATGCGGTTCAGGTGGGTGATCTCGTTCTGCTGGTCGCTGGCGATCGCCAGCGACAGCCCATCGTCCGCGTCGGAGCCGAGCTGAAAGTCCAGAAACTCGCCGATGCGCGAACCCCAGACGGTCAGCGGTGACGTGCGGGTGCTGGCCGTCCACAGGCGTTGCTCGAAGAACGTGCCGGTGCGCGGATAGCCATTTGCCCCACCCCATACAGGAGCCTGCAGCGTCCACGCGAGCTCCGGGACCGCGACCAGTGCGCTCAACGGGGTGCTGACGACAGCCTTTGCAACCGTGGCAGAGGTCACCTCGCTGATCTGCACAAGGCCGTCGTTGAGGTCCACCCACTTGCCCAGGTCGTCGGCGCGCCAACCGGCAGCGGCCAGCGTCAGCGTGACCTCCGCGCCAGCAGGCGGCAGGTCGGTGGGCTCGGCGCCGCCGGTCCAACTCGGCGTCAGCGTCGTCATCGGGCTGCCGGTCAGCACCCACTCGCCGGCAACGACGGTCAAGCCGGGGAACGGCGCTTGGGTGTTCACGGTGACGACGGTGGTGCTGGTGTAGCCGGTGATCAGCGCCAGGCCGCCCTCGGTCTCGATCTCGCGCCCCACGTCCGAGGCCATGAAGGACGCCAGAGACGCCGTCACGGTGCGTCCGGGACCGGTGGCCGGCGAGTCCACGGTGATATCGGCTGCCGGCCTCGAACCAATCTCGGCGAAGGGTTGCGTCACCCACGGCACGTCATCGATCACCCAAGAGGCATCGCCGAAGCGGCGCAGGCGCCTGGTCGGGTAGTCCACGTGGAACAGGAACATCGTGTCGCCGCTCTGCACGAAGTCGATTTCATCGAGGTCGGCCTCGGCGTAGTCGATCTCGACTTCGTAGGGCACGAGCCCGTCCAGCACTTGCGCGCCATTGGCCAGGAAGACGCGGAAGTAGGCGTCACCGAACTCGAGCATGTAGGCCTGGCTGCGACTGAAGACGTAGGACACCAGGATCGCGTGCTTGTCGCCGTGCTTGGCCTTGGCGGTGTAGCGCAGGCCGTAGCGGCGGATCATGCCGCCCTGCACCAGGATGAAGACGTTCTCGGCGACCTTCACCGCGTTGCGGTAGCGCTCGATCTCCTGCCGGCCGTAAAGCCGCGGGCTAAGCTCGCCGGCGGTGAAGTTGGTCTGGATCGGGTCGAGCTTCATCAGAAACCGCCGATGCCGGTGAACCGGCTCTGCAACAGGGGCGAGTCGCCGAGGGTTTCAGGCGGATCGTCCTGGCCGTCCACCGCGCGCGCCTGCTTGAGCAGTTCTTTCAGCTCGCCGTTGCGCTGGTCCTCCACGCTGGTCGACTTGGTGATGGGATAGGCCATGCGCCACGCCATCGCCATGGTCATCACGTCGATCAGCAGCGTGTCCCATTCCTGCTCGGGAGTGTCGGCCAGGTAGGTCAGCGGGAACACCACTTCGTCGCTGAGCAGGTAGCGGCCCTCGGAGCGGTAGATGATGCGCGAGCGGCCGCGCTCGTCGCCGACGTTCACCGTGCGCAGCCAGTCACCGGGCAACAGGAAGCGGTTGGCAAAGCCGAAGGGCGGCGGGATGACGTCTGGCGAGAGCATCACGCGCTTGACGCAGCAGTTCCAGTAGTGACCGCGCAGCACCGCCTTTCGCGTCTGCGGGTAAAGCTCAGAGCACAACTTTGCGCGATCGAGGTTGGCGCCGAAGCCGCTGCCCTCGCTGAAGCTGGCGATCGGTTGCGCGCCCAGCATCAGTAGAGCGTTAGAGCAGATCTTCACTGCGCTGGTGGTTTCGTCCATTTGCCTTCACCTGAAAAAAGGCCGGGCGCACGCGGCGCCCGGCGTTCGATAGCCACTCCCCCGAGCGGGCCCTCGATCAGTTGCCGTCGATGAAGTACCCGTGCAGGGCGGTGTATCCGTCGGCGGTGGCAGCGGCGGTGAGCGTGGCGGCGACGTCGTACCAGACGCCCGGATCCTGTGCGAGGCCCAGCAGTTGCCACAGGGGCTGCTCGAGCTTGGCAACGGTGATCAGGCCGGACTCGCGGGTGATGTCGGTCTTGTCGAGTGCCGACGCCAGCGACTGAGCCGACGCGAAAAAGTCGGCATCCACGACCGCGCCGGAGTTGCGGGTCGGCATGTCGTAGAGGCCGACGTCGGCCGCTGCGCCGGTGACGGCATCACACGACAGGCGGATTGCGCTGACGCGCCAGCTCGAATGCACCGCGAAGTAGCGCAGGATGCTGCCGATGCTGTCGCCATTGGCGGCCTGGATGACGCCCAGCGATTCCTTGACGCGGCCGGTGGCCACCTTCGTCGGGGCCAGGGTCGAGTTGGTCTGGGAGGGGGGCGCGTCGCGCTTGGTGATCGCGGCGCTGGACTTATTCACAACGGCCATGGTGGTTTACCTCGTAGCTTGGAATGGATTGGGCTGTGCCAGGTAGAACGGGCGGCGACCGAAGCCGCCGCCCTGCCCTATCAGGTCTCCTGGCAGGCGACTTCGACGACCTTGACCTCTTCGGAGCGCACGGCGCCGATGGCCTGCTTGGCGTAGACGCGGGTGTTGAAGCCCTTGCCCGGGTCCTTGCCCACTTCGGTGGTGATGTCCTTGCCGATGCCCAGCGTCACGCCCGACTTGGCCCAGGCATACGCGTAACGGGTGGTGCTCACCTTCGGCATGCGCTCGGTCGGGATCCAGGTGAACCCCATCCACTTGCCCTTCATCGTGCCGTTCTGGAGCATCTGCACGGCAAGGAAGTCGGCCGAGGTCAACGTGGTGTCGGCCAGCACATCGGCCATCATCTGGGCGGTGTAGCCGAAATAGAGCTCTTCGCCGTTTTCCTCGTCGGCCTCGTTCTGCCGGAACAGCTTCTTGGCCTGGATGATCTTGGTCTTGGTCAGGCCCGAGGCGTTGACGGCGATCTTCTGCGAGGCCGGCAGCGCGACGTTGCCTGCGGTGCTGCGCGAATTGCCGCCCAGCGAGGCAATGATCACATCGTCCTGGGCGCGGTTCATCGCCGAGACCATGGCCTTGACGTAGTCGCTGGTCGGGTCCACCAGCATGCGGACCTTGTCCAGGTCATCGATCATGTCGCCGTCTTCCCAGTCGAACAAGTCGACGAAGCGCGTGCCATGGATCTGATCGTTGATCGGGGTGTCGCCATGGCGGACCAGGCGACGCTGGGCGGTGCGCTGGCCCAGCAGGTTGATGGACTTGGACATGCCGACGATGCCGGCCTCCACGCTGACCGCGATGCGCAAGCGGGAGGGCATCTGCTGAGCGACGTGCTTGAAGTTGTCGGCGAACTGCTGCACGAACGCTTCGGTGATCTGCTGGCTCATAAAAACTCCGAAGGGATGGAAGGGGTTCGTGCCTGCTCGGTTATCCCTTGTGGGGCCGGTGCGTTCGCGCGGCGACGGGTCGCGGGCTCAGCGGTTATCCGGGTGCCACCCCGGGCCGTGCCGGGAGTATTGGCGGGGTGCTTGTGCGGATTCCCGACAATTTGCGGGCACGAAAAAGCCCGCGCAGTGGCGGGCTCGTTCGTTTGCTGCTGGCCGCGGCGATCAGCGCGTGGCGCTGCCGCCCATCTGTTGCGCCCTGGTCCCGTACCGCTTCTGGTACAGCGCCGAGAGCTGCGCAACCTTCTCCGCATGCTGCGGGTGGTTGCCGTCCAGGTAAGCCGGGTCGGCCTTGATGGCGTTCACCTGCGACTGCCAGTCGGCGGTGGCGACGGCATCGCCGGTGATCGGCCTGTCCTCGGCCATTTCGGCGCCGATCTTGGCGGCGAAGGCCAGGAAGTCGGGGTCATTGCCGTAGCGATTCATCAGGCGATCGAAGCTGCCCGGAACGTCGCCCTCGGCGGCAAAGCCGCGCACGGCGCGCATCGCACTGCCGACACCATTGCGGATCGCCTGGTCGTCGCCCCAGACCTTCGACAGCTCGGCCTTGGCCTCGTCGGCAGTGAGCTGGCCGTTGGCTTCCAGCACGCCAGGCATGAACTGCAGGTACTCGCCGACGAAGAACTGCATCTGCTCGTTGGTGATGCCCGCCTTGTGGGCCTTCTCTGCCAGGCCCTTGAACAGCGGGTCGGCGACGAACGCTTCCAGGTCGATGCCCTCGATCGGCTTGCCGTCGGCACCCTTGGGGACTTCCATCTTGTAGTCGGCGGCGGTGGCAGGAACGGTGCCGGGAGAGGCCGGCCGCGCCTTTTCCAGTTCGGTGTAGCTGCCGGCGAGCTTGCGCGCCGATGCTTCGATGTCCAGGTCCTGCGTGCCCTCTTTCAGGACGCGGAACTTCTCCGGGATCCAATTTTGGCCGTTGGCCGCTTCCGCTCCCTGCCCTTGGGCCAGCAGCGAGGGCGCGCCTCCTTCACCGCCTTTGCCGGCGGCGGCAGCCGCTGCGGCGGCGGCGGCATCAGCACCAGCGGCGGCGTCAGCGCCCTGGCCTTCTTCATGGCTGTGGTTGTTCCAGTTCATCGGTTTCGACTCCGTTGGCCTTGTTGCATTGGTTGACGATGAAATCCACCACGGAGCGCGCGCCCTCGCGATGGTATGTGGTGATGATCGCGTCGATGCCGCCTTCGAGCTTGGCGGGCCGGTGGAACCGACGCGCCAGGTCTTCGAGGATCAGCGCGCCCTCGGCGTGGTTCTCGAACACCCGGGCGTACATCTCCGGCGTGACGGTTCCGCGGGTCATGCGGCCACCGCCTGGGCAACCGCGCCGTCGGCGGCTACCTGCGCGGTCTGCGCCATGGCGGCCTGTTGCTGGGTCTGCGCACGCGCCTGCTGCTTGGCCTCGAGCTTGGCCTGCAGTTCCTGGCCGGTCAGCAGCACCCGGTCAGGCACGCCCAATCCATCGGCGGTGATGGCCAGCGCCTCGTCCATGTTGAAGCGGTCGAAAACGCTGGGATCGCCACTGGCCTGGGCGAACGCCGCCGCGCTCTGGAACAGCCGGTCGATGGCGGTGACCTCTTCCAGGCGCTGCGCCCGCGCCATGGGCGAGACGTACTTCACCGAGAACTCACGGCCCTGCAGCGACTCAGGCGCCTGGCCAAGTACGCCGGCACGGTAGGCGATCGCGAAGCACCGCTGCACCAGCGGGCGCAGGTATTCGGCCTGGAAGCGGCCGTAGATCGGGCCGAGCAACTGGCGGATCAGCTCCACGCGCACATGCACTTCGGTCGCCGTCATCGCCGGACCGTCCTGCGGCTGCAGCTGGTCGGCCATCAGGATCTTGCGGATCGCGGCCTGCAGCTGCGCGACCAGGTACTCAGCCAACTGGAAATCGCTGCCGGACTTGAGCTCCTTCATCGAATCGACGGAGTTGGCGACGATGATCTTGCGCGGCCCGACCTTGACGGTGCGCGGGTTGAGCACTCCATCGTCCTCGGCGATCCACATGCCGGCCACGGCCAAGTCGGCGGAAGCCAGCAGGAAGGCCTTCAGCTCGTTGAGCATGCGCATATCGGGCAGCGCGTCGTACGCCGGCCCCACGCCGTAGGAGCTGTTCGGGATGCGCATCCAACGCGGCACGACGCATGGGAACTCGTGGTAGCCGGACTCGCGCACCACGTGGCCGCTGGATTGCTCGACGTGATACGAGGCGAACGGCAGGTTCTTGGCCATGCGTGCGTCCACCACGTGCGGTGTGCGCGGCTCGATCGCGTGGATGAAACAGATCAGCTCGTCCGGCTTGCTGACCACCAGTTTCTGCACGTTGTCGCTGAGGTTGCTCAGCCCGAGCTTTTCGGCCGCGGCCTGGGCGGTCAGCTTGTACTCGCGATAGATGATATCGATCAGTCCATCGGCGCGGCTGCTGGCCACGTAGCACCCGGAGATGGCCCATTGCTCGAAGCTGTAGCCACCGTTCTCGCGGTCCTCGTCGACGTACAGCACAAACCAGCCCGCAGCGACTGCATCGAGCGCGCCCTCGAAGGCCTCGGCGTCGAAGTTGGACTGGTGGATGTTCATCCACACGGTCTCGGCCGACGAATCGAGGTAGCGCTTTTCCTCGTCGGTCTCGTCGTCGACGTCGAGCTCAAACCAGCGCGAGTTCGCCGGCGTGAGCCCGGACATGATCGCCGAGGCCAGGGTGCGGCAGCCGTCGGTGCCGGTGCCGTCGAGGATCTTGGCGCGCTGGGTCTGCCCCTGCTGGGCATCGAGCGTGCGCCCTTCGAAGCCATCCGAGCGCAGCGGGAAGGTGTGGTCGTAGCAGTCGCGCCAGGACTGCTCATGCGGTTGACGGCGGGCCTTGAGCTCGCCGAGGCGCTTGCTGATCCGCGCGCCGAGGGACATCAGGTGCCCCCCGGGCGCGCGCTGGCCAGCAACGACGTGCCGCCGGTGCGGGTCGTCAGCCCGTCCGCGCCGAGCGTGAGCAGTGAACTCTCGCGGCGGCGACGGCGGCGCTCGGCGATCTGCAGGTTGGCCTCGGTGGCTGCCTTGGCCTCAGCCTCGCGCTGTTCGGCCACGGGGTCGCGCTCGACGACCTTGGGTGCCTTGCGGGATCCGCACATGGTCGGGTGGTTCCTGGGTCAGGGCTTCAGCGCAGGCTCGGGGACAACCCAGCCGGCATCTGTCAGCACGGGCGTGGGCTGGCGGTCGGTGCGCACGACCAGGTCGACAGGAGCATCGGCCGGCGGGGTCGACGGGTTCGCCGCGGCGCGTGCGTCGAACTCGGCCTCGATCGCGCGCAGCAGCGTCACACGGGGCTGCGACTTGGACTTCTCGATCTCGTGCAGCGCAGCCAGCTCGGCGTCGTTGAGCGCCTCGAATCCGCTGGTGATTTCGTCGACGGTGAGCTCGGCCAGGGCGGTGAGCTCGGCGTAGTTCGGCGCGTCGGGGGCGCTGTCGGCCGTCGGGTTTTCGCCTGGTACCTGGGTCTTCAACTCGGGCGCGGGCATGGCCGGCTCCTGTCGGTGGGATTGGCTGGATGGTGCGCAGCCCCGCCTGCGGGTTCCCGACTATTTCCCGACCCGCGGCACCTGGTGGCGGTTGCACTGCGTGATCCCAATCCATAGATCGACCAGCAACTCGCCGTCCACGTGCTTGGGCTCTACGCCCATCTTCCAGCCGTGAACGGTGGAGTGCGGCACGCGCAAATGCTTGGCCACGGCCGAACATGGCAGGCCCGCTCGTCGCAGGTCTTCCAGCACCTGGAACCAATCCACGCGCTCAGCGAGCGATCCCAGCCTGCGCATCAGCCTCCCCCGGTATCGCGAACAGGTCCATCGCCACTGCGGCGATGCGCACTGGCTCGATTTCCACCTCGACGCGCGCGCCCTGCTCGTCAGGTTCGCAGCGCTCGAGCACGATGCGCCGCAGCTGCTTGTCGTCCACCCAGGCGATGCCGTTGAGCGCGTCGGAGAGCACCTTCTCGCAGTTGCCCAGGTCGATGCACCGCACGGTGTCGTCCCAGCTGTCGGGCTGCTGGCGCGCGCGCTTGGCCCAGTCTTGCGGGCGCTCCGGGTACAGCCGCACCAGCAACGTCACGCGTCCGTCGAGCGGCAGCCGTAGCCCGGCCTGCTTGGCTTTCCACGCGACCTCGGCCTTGTACGCCTTGGCCTCCTTCGTCGGCACCATGGCCAGGCGCGGGCCCATCGACACGGCGCGCCAGTAGCGGTTCGCGCTGACCGGGTACGGCAGGGTGACGGCGTAGCGGGTCACGGGGCGTCCTTCCGCAAGCTCGCCAACCGCTGGTCGCGGATCGCAGCGAAGCGATCGTTCACTGCCTGCGGCTGCTGCTCAACGAGACTCCAGCACTCGCACTCGCGACTGGTCGTTGCCATGCGGTGCCGGTCGAACTCGTGCACGCGGCCAGTACCGTGGCAGACGCGGCAGCCCGGCGCAAACGTGCGCGCGCGCGTGTCGGTGGAACGAGCCATCACGCCCCCTCCCCTGCGGCCTTGAGCAGCCCTTCCTCGCCAATGGCCTCGGCCTCGGGCGGTGACAGTCCCAGGATCTCGGCGATGTTGGCCAGGTGCTGCTGACGCTGTGCGGCTGTGGCGGGCACGGATTCACCGGGCTGGTGATCGATGGCGCCGGCGATGGGCTCAGGCAGAGGTACACCGCGCATGACCATGTCCCGGGCACGGTCGTAGGCGGCCTGCAACAGCTTCTGGCACTCGCGTGCCGAGGCGTGGCGATAGGCGTAGCCGTCGATGAACTGCCACACGCTGCGGGTGAATGGCGAGCGCTCGGCGTCGGCGCGGGTGACCTCGTACTGCACGGCGACAAACGACGGGATGCCCAGGCACATGGCGCGGAAGCGCGGCGCGCCCGGTGGCCACTCGCTGCCCTCGGCAACACACGCCTGCAGCCCTGCAGCCAGCTGCGGTCCGCTCAGACCTGCGAGCGATGCGGCCCACGTCTCAGCTGCGGTGCCTTCCGGCTGCACGCCGAACTGGCTGGCCCAGGTGTGCCCGTACATGCCCAGCATTCGCTGCCAGATCTCAGCGATGCGGGACTCGGACTGCCGAGCCCTCGATGACGGTGCCGGCGCTGCCGGCGTCGGGTTGCGATTCGGGTTTGCGGACTTGATCGGCAAGGCTGCCTCGGCCGCTGCTGCTGCGTGGTGCATGGCTGGATGCTCCGGGCTTGGCGTCGGCCAGTCGGCCGCGCACGGTGGCGATGACCCAGGCGAAGCCCTTCGACGGCTGGTGCGTCAGGGCCTCGCGGGCGGTGTGTTCGAAGTCAGCGTCGATGGCGCCCTCAGCGAGCGCGGCGAGCAGCGACGGGTGGCTGGGGTTGGTCTGGGTGAGGCCGGCTTTGCGCATGGCCAGGCAGGCACGGCCGGCGGCGCTGGGATCGATCGGCGTCAGCGCGGCGCGCGGGCTCAGAGATCTCTCAGCGCTCTGTAGATCTTCTGGAGTAATACTGGTGACTGGTGACTGGCGAGCATTGCCATCGCTATGCGTTCGCATTGCGTCCGAAGATGCGTTCGCATCGGATTCGCCGGATGCGTTCGCATTGCGTTCGGATGCCTCTTGCTGTCGGCCCCAGCGAGCGTTCGCACTGGCCTGAGCCTTGGCGCGCTTGGCTTGATAGCGCTCGATCTCTTCGTCGCACCGCTTGTGATGCCAGCCATCGGTGCTGAGCTCGAAAAATTCTTCGAGCATCGTCTCGACCGCTTCTTTCTCATCCTTGGCGCGTGCACGGACAAGGCGCTGGACGGCCTTCAGGTCAGCCGGCAGCGGCGCCTCCGTGTCGTAGTAGCGACGCAGCAGCCGGCCGTAGATGCCGTCCTCGGTCGCCGTCAGGTGCGCCGTGGCCTTGTCGTAGTCGCCGATGTGGAGCTCGAAGTAATTCAAGGATTCCTCCCCCCGTGTCGCACGGCGGGGTCGATGCCGTATGCCTCCGCAAGGGCGGCGGTCCAGCGGTACGCGGTGGCCCTGCAGACCTGGAAGCGCGCCATCACGTCCTCCGGGCTCGGGAAGTGCTCCCGCTCGATCGCCCAGCGCATGAAATGCATGGTCGAGAGCAGGCGGCCGTAGCCGGCCAAGCTGTGCTGCGGCTGATTCCTCGCGCGTGGCGGGGCTGTGGCGCAGCCTGGAAGCAGGTCTGCGGCTGATTCCTCGCGCGTGGCGAGGACCGGCATGCCCAGGGACGCGGTCAGGTTCAAGCCGCCCTCCGCGCGTGCTGTTGCATCCGGTCGGCCAGGCGCCGCGCATCGGCCTGCGCCGTGAACCACTGGCTCGACCAGGTGATGCGCCCTTCGACGCTGATATGCACCACCCAGCTGCGTCCATGGCCCCAGACGACGATCGCGCTCATGCCGCCCTCGACGTGTAAGAGGCAATTTCCGCGATGCGATCGACCGCGCGCACCTGGCCGCGGGCGACGCGCAAGGCGCTTTGCAGCTCGCGGTACTGGCGCAGTAGATTGGTGCCGGTGGCGCTGCAGAAGCGCCCGGTCATGTTGCTTTGGGCGTTGCGCGGCATCATCCGCTCACCGGTCTTGAGCATGGTCAGGTAGCTACGGGCCACACCCATGCGTCGCGCGATCTCGGCCTGGCGCAGCCCCGATATGGCGATCGACACCGCGATCGCATCCGGCTCGCTGTCGCACAGGCGCACCGTTTTTTCGGCCGCATCCTTGGGCTCTGGAAGCCCGGCCAGCAGCGCGAATTCACGCTGGGTCACGGCTGTTCCCTTCCGTTCACTGGCGTTCACTAGGTCCCCTTGGGCAAAAATTTGGCCTACCCCGTCAGGAGCAGGCCTTCAGGTGTCAGGCAGCAGGAGCGACCGAAAACAGATCAGGCCGCAGGTCACCGCGCCCGACTTCGCCGGCGGTGAGCGTCTCGATCACGGCCCAGCGCTCGGGCGGCACCTTGACCGCGCCCTGCTCCCACTGGGAGATCAGGCTCTGCGTGGCGGGGGAACCCGATTCCGTCAGCAATGCGGCGAAGGCCGCCTGCGACAGTCCCTTTGCTTTGCGGTAGGTGGCGATGTCCATGGGCACAGAGTATTAGCGCCCCTCATTTGCATGTCAATAGCGCCCCTCATGGCAGAAAGGATGGCCGGCCATTAGCGTTCCTCATATGGAGAGCAACAGGAAAGCAAAGCCAACGAAGGCCGACGAAGTAGCTGCCAGCAAGCTTCGAGCGGTCTGGCAGGCGCGCGCGCGTGGCCTGGGGCTGACGCAGGAGAGCATCGGCGCAGAACTGGGGATCACGCAGGGAGCGGTCTCTCAGTACCTCAACGGCAAGATCCCCATGAACTATCGAACACTGGCGGTTTTCTGCCGGGCGCTAGACGTTGAGGACACCGATATTCGCACCGACCTCCCCGAGCAGCAGCTGTCACAGACTGGGGCCAACGGCCAGGGATATGAGGACGTGCCGGCTTACACCCAGGGGGTTGGCTTGGGCAGTGGCACTGAGGTGCAGGAATATGCCGAGACACACTCTCTCAAGTTCCGCGCCACCAGCCTGCGCCGCAAAGGCCTGCTCAACCGCCGCCTTTCGGTGTACTACGGCAAGGGGGACTCGATGGAGCCGCGCATCAAAGACGGCGACGCCATCCTGTTTGACGAGGATGACACGCGCCCGGTGCACGGGGCGATATTCGTCGTGGAATGGCGTGGAGAGATCTATGCCAAGCGCATCCAAATGATTGATGACCTGGTGCTTGTAGCCAGTGACAACCCGAACGGCGATCACCACTGGAATCGACCAAAGCGCATGGATAACCCGCGTGAACCAGTTCGAATCATCGGCCGCGTGCGCTGGATCGGTAGCTGGGAGGAATGATGCGCTGGATCAACCCATTGTGGTGGATCCAGCGGGCGCGCGAGCGCGAAGCTATGGAACTGGCGGCGATCGCTGCGGATCGCTGGCGATTCTTCCGGCAAAATATCCACTTACGGGAAGACGTCAGTCTCACTGAGACGGTTGGCATGTTCCTTGAGCCGATGATGGTCAATGCGCAAATGCGCTACCCAAGGATGGTAAAACGCGACCGCACCGTAGCGATCGGTGCGATCCTTGTCGGCATCGGGTCGACTCGCGATCCCGAGGTTGATCCAATGCAGCTGCAGGCGATATTCGACGCGTTGACCAAGCGGGAGGTCCCTTGATCATTCTGTTCGCACTCTTGGCCGGCGGACTGGTCCTCGCCGCTTGGTTCAACCGAAAGGATCGCGGCGCGGTGATCTTTTTCCTGGCGTGCGCGCTACTGAATGCTGGTGCCGCAACCCACATGCTGGTCACTACCGACCCCCACCGATTCCAGCTCCGGGCCGCGTCCGAACTCGACGATTGACGGCACTGATGGTCTTCAGCGACCAGCCACGGAAGAAAATATGAGCGCCCCTATTGACAGGGTACATAAGCGCCCCTAATCTAACTCCATCGCCCCAAGACACCGGCATCCGCCGAGGGGCATGGAGATCGAGATGAGCTTCCAGCAGCAGCGCTTCACCCAGACTCACGGCGGCGTCCTGACCGTGATCGATTCCAAGACCGGCCTGGAATGGACGGCCAAGCCGCTGCCTCAGGGCTCGATGACCCACGACCAGGCGATCAAGGCCTGCGCCGAGCTGGACTACGCCGGACACAAGGACTGGGCACTGCCGACCCGCGAACAGCTGCTGAGCATCGTCGACATCAGCCGGCACGCGCCGGCGATCGACACCGCGGCCTTCCCCGACTTCCCCGAGAGCGGCTGGTTCTGGACGAGCGACCTGTGCGCCTGGTCTTCGGCGTCCGCGTGGTTCGTCGGTTTCAACGGCGGCGCCGTCAGCGGCGTCCACCGCGACTCCTACGGGTTCGCGTTGGCCGTGCGTCGTGCCGGTCAGTAATTGGCCTCTTTGCTCGCAACCGGAGACGCTGACATGTCCACCCGCTACTGCCGCGAGAAGGGACGCAACTTGTCCCGCTTCGTCCCGCACGATTTCCCGGACACGCTGCTATTTCTGGCGAAGGCGCGGAAGTCCCCGAGCTGGAGCGCCTACCACCAAAACCAATACCTGCCGGCGCGGCAGCGCGCTATGCGACCGGTGCTGGGCCAGCTGCGCATGATCGAGGCTGCGATTCGTTGCGACCTCGCCTGCCGGGAAGCGGTAGCTGCGTGGCGGGCGGCGGCATGAGCGCCCCTGTCGATGTGCTGGCGGTGTGCAGCGAGTGTCACGATGGCGCCGAGCGACTGGTCTGTCGAAACTGCGTCAACAACGCCCAAGCCGTCGCCGCCGAGGACGTGCACTACCAGCAGCTGCGCGCAACGCACGAGCTATTCACCGGTCTCGATGATTGCGCGGTGGAGGTGCCGGACGACTGGCACGAAAAGCCGCTGCTGCGGTTCACCGGGCAGCATGACCCTGGCGACGACAGCGTCGGGCTCGGTTCGCGCACGGCGTGGGTGCTGGCCGCCGATCAGTCGGGGACCGTGCTCGGCGACGTGCTAGCGCGTCTCGCGCCACAGCCTGAAGACGACAACGACTACTTCACAGCGCCCCGCATCGAAGAAAAGGTTAGCCGCGACGGCAGGACATTCACGGTCCGCGCAGTTCGGTTCAAAGGCGTCTGGCACATCAACGAAATTTACCAGCGGTGCGGGCTAGGCGGGCGTTACGGCCTTGGATTCCGCACGGCCGAGCGGCGCATCTTCCCGGCAGCCAAGCCGAACACCACGCTGATCGGACTCCTGTCGTACCTGCAGAGCGACGTAAGGGGAAGGTGCACGGGCGACTTGCGCGCCGCCCTCGCCCGCGTCGGGGGTGCGGCGTGAGCCGCCTCGACAACGAACTGCGAGGCGCGATTCGGGAATCCGCGCGCGAGTTCACCGTGCTGGGCGCGATTGCCGGCTTCATCTTCGGCGCGGTCGCGGCCACCGTCATGCAGGGGCTGCTGTCGTGAGCACCTGGCAGCCCGTCACCCACAGCGATCAGAAGCCGGATGCGGATCCGCGTTCTCAGCCGCTCGCATTCAACCCGAGTCCTGCTGATCGCGAAGCCGCCACCCGCGCGCAGCTTGAGCTCGAGCAAAACCGCCGCCGACTCAACCTGCTGGATGGCGCCCGGAGGAAGCGGTGAAGCGCCTCACCGAGAACCGAACCCTGCTGCTGTGCAGCCTGCTGTTCCTGGCCGGCTTGGCACTGCGCATTCCCCAGATCGCCGCCGGCGACTGGCCCACTACCCACCACAAGGAAGCGAAGCAATGAAGCGATCCGCGTTCGGCCTCATGGCCATCCTCGTCTGCATGGTCGTATTCCTGCTCTGGGCGGCCTGGCAGTTCCACAAGCAGGGCCTGTCGGCGCTGGCCACGGCTGCGGCACTGGTTGCGGTGATCGCTTTCGCCTTCGTGCCCGGCGCGGCGAACACCGCCTGGCGCGCGGCGCGCGGCAACGGCACCAGCTTCATCCGCCCGAAGGCTGGCAAGTGAACGGCCAGATCCTACTCGACGTCCCCGCCGCCGAATACCAGCGGCGGGAGTTGGGCACGGCCACCAGCGGCGTTCTGCAGCGCCTGCGCACGCAGACTCCGGCGCACATCAAGGCGTGGGCCGCAACAAGGGATGACGACGACACACCGGCCAAGGTGTTCGGCAAGGCCTACCACTGCCGCGTGCTTGAGCCTGAAGTCTTCACCGCCACTTACTGCGCCCCGCCGCCGGCAGATGCGCCGCGCGACCTGCGGCACCTGCGCACCGCCAAGAAGCCCAGTGAGGCGACGCTCGAATCGATCGCATTCTGGGATGCCTGGTATGCCGAACACGAGGGGCAGATTGCGCTGCCGCGCGAAGCATTCGAGCAGATTGAGGCGATGCACGCAGCGCTGATGGCGCACCCGGTCGCGGCCGGGATCATGCGCGACGGTGTCAGCGAGGTGACCATGCGCTGGGTCGACGAGGCCACGGGCGTCCCGTGCAAGGCGCGCGCCGACTGGTGGGTAGAAAGTCGCAAGCTCCTGATGGACCTCAAGACGACCGACGACGCGAGTCCCGAGGCCTTCTCCCGCTCGATCGACCGCTACGGCTACCACGTCCAGCACGCGCACTACTGCGATGGCGCGCGGGTCTGCGGTATCGGTGTGCAGCACTACCTGATCCTGGCCCAGGAGAAAGAGCCGCCGTACCTGCCAGCGGTGTACAGCATCGACGCGGCGGCGGAGGTGCGCGGCTTTGAGTTGCGCGAACGCGGTCTGGAAATCCTCCGCCGCTGCCGCGAGTCCAACGAATGGCCGGGCTACTCCGGCATCACCGAAATCTCCTTGCCCGCCTGGGCGTTGAAGGATTGACTGCATGAACGCACAACTGATCACCGCCAACGACACCGCTCAGCGCCTGCCGGCCACCCAGGGCGATGCGGACTTCAATCTCGCCTACCGGCGTGCCAAGGCCATGTCGTCGTCGTCTCTGGTGCCGAAGGAATACCAGAACAACATCCCCAACACCCTGATCGCGCTCGAGCTGGCCGATCGCATCGGCGCCAGCCCGATGCAGATCATGCAGAACCTGCACATCATCCAGGGCCGGCCGTCGCTGTCGTCGTCGTTTCTGATCGCCACGGTGAACGCCTGCGGCCGGTTCACGCCGCTGCGTTTCGAGGTGGTCGGCACCGATCCTTCGAAGGACGACTATCGCGTCCGCGCCTTCGCCGAGGACAAAGCCGGCAGCCACCGCTGCCTGGGCGCCTGGATCACCTGGGCCATGGTCAAGGCCGAGGGCTGGTCGAAGAAGAATGGCTCGAAGTGGTTGACGATGCCGGAGCAGATGTTCATGTACCGCGCCGCGGCGTTCTGGGCGCGCGTGTATGCGCCGGAGGTCTCCCAGGGCATCCACACCAGCGAGGAAGTGGGCGACGTTTGGGGCACCGGTCAGGTGGTCCCTGCCGGCGCGGGCGTAGCGCACGAGGCCGGCTCGCTGCAGTCGCTGGAAGCCCAACTGACCGGCCAGGAGGCTCCGTCGGAGACTGCCAGCGAGTTGGATCCCGAGCCGCAGATCGTCACTTTCGACGAAGCGATCAACCGCATCCGCAGCGCCGCCGATCGCGACGTCCTCGACGACGCCTATTCGCTGGTCGACCTGTACCAGCCGGCCGAGCGCCAGATCCTCACCGAAGCCTACAACCAGCGCGCCGACGAGCTGCAGCTGCCCTGATCCAACCGCAACACCCAGTCCCGCCCTGCCCAGGAGAACGCCGCATGTCGCAATTCCAGCTCTACCGTCAACCCGCCAAGATCGACAGCTTCAACCCGCGCGCCGAGAAGCACGGCGAGTCGAACGTGCCAGCCGGCGATATCAAGATCACGGTCGTCGGCCATAGCAGCATGCTCGATGCCTTCAGCAAGCAGCTGCGTCCGCTGCTGTACCGCAAGCCGGACCTGATGGGCGAGCAGCAGCCGCTGCTGGAAGGTGATGAGCTCACCGCGCTGGCGATGCCGAACCTCAAGCCGCTGAAGCTCGACGAAGACTATCCCGGCTACAAGCTGGAAATCAGCGCCGGCCTGGATTTCTCCAAGCCGATCAGCCTGATCGACGTGTGCCTGTCCGACTTCACCTTTGCGCCGGAGAACGGCGGCGCGGTGAAGCTGAGCTTCCGCGCGTCCTGTCACCCGGACGAGGAAACGGCCGGCGCGCTGTGCCAGCTGATCCAGGAAACGCCGTATATCAGCCTCGTGCCGCCGGCACCGCCGCAGGTTGCGCAGATGAGCAGCGGCGGCGAAGGCGACACCCTCGACCAGCAGGACCGCGACGCGGCGTAACAGCCCCTGCAGGCGCGCTCATCCCCTCGCGCCTGCATCGCACACCAGCGCCTCCCTCGCTGGTGTGCACCAACCGGTCGTAAAGGCGACGCCGGAGCCGTAACCGGACCTATCCAATCAGCAATCCCGGAGAAGAACCACCATGGCCGCACTGATGCGCCAGGCCTACGAGGCCACCCAGATCATCAACACCATCGCATCCACGCGCGGTGTCGGTCCGCAGGACAAGCTGGTCGCGCTCGGCCAGGTGCAACGGCAGTTGGAAGGCCAGATGCGCAAGCTGATGGACGACCGCGATGCCTCGCGCGCCAGCGGCGTAGCTACCTCAACCGGGGACTGACGCAGCGCACTCGAACGTCCAGCTATCACCCACTCCATCATCAGAAAAGGATCCATCACATGTCCCAACCCAAGTACATCAAGATTGGTGCCGACGGCCAGCAACTTCAGGACGATGCCACCGACCACGTCGCAGTTCTGCTGCCCGAGCACGGCCTCATCTTCACCGCGACCAGCGTGGTCGACAGCGATGTGCCGCACGAGCAGTGCGAGGCGGCATGTAAGGCGCTGACCCTGGCCGGCTACAGCAATTGGGATCTGCCGACCATCGACGAACTGCAGCTGCTGGTGGACCGCACGCGCTACTCGCCGGCGATCAACACCGACTACTTCCGCGACATTCAGAACGACTGGTACTGGTCGAAGACGCCGGCCGCCTGGTCTTCGGCGTCCGCGTGGTTCGTCGGTTTCAGCTCCGGCTACGTCTACGACAGCCACCGCAGCTACGGCGGGTTCGCGTTGGCCGTGCGTCGTGCCGGTCAGTAATTTGACCTTGGGCTGATCTTTCCGATGACCTCACGCTTCCAGCCACCGCCGATCATCAAGGCCGCCGAACGCCTGCTCGTGGACATCGAGCAGGCCGTGCGCATGTTCCCGCCGTATCACCGCTACCAGATCGGCGGTGACCTGCGACGCAAGGCAACCGACGTCCTCCACACCGCGATCCGTGCGTGGAACGACCGTGCGCAGCAGCAGCGGTGGGTGGAGCAGGTCGTCTGGGCGATCGATGACCTCAAGCAGTACCTGCAGACCGCCAAGCTCATTCATGCCTTCAAGAGCTTCCGCCAGTTCGAGCACATCGCCCGGCAGGCGGCAGAGCTTGGTGCCCAGGCCGGCGGCTGGCGCCGCCGGCTCGCTACCCCTCCAGCCCAGAATGCGGAAGGCCGCAGTGCCGTACCGCAGCGTGGCCAGAAACTGAGTACCCGTACCGCCCTCGCGGGGGCCAATCCATGACGAAGCCACGCTACCCTCATCCGGGCTGCGCGGCCTGGTCGCAAGTGTATGGGGAGGCGGCCGCCTGGTCTTCGGCGTCCGCGTGGTTCGTCAATTTCAACAACGGCAACGTCAACAACAACCACCGCAACAACAACGGGTTCGCGTTGGCCGTGCGTCGTGCCGGTGAGTTTCAGGGGGCACCGGGCCTGCAGGACCTGTATCACGCCTGGCGGCGCGCCCGTCGCCAGAAGGTTCCCAGCTTCAACCAGCTGCGCTTCGACGCGGACTGGATCACCCACCTGCTGCAGTTGGAGCAGGAAATCACCGCCGGCACGTGGTCGCCGCGGCCCTCGACGTGCTTCGTGGCCACCCGCCCGAAAGCCCGCGAGATCCATGCGCCTGACTTCGCTGATCGCGTCGTGCACCACTGGCTGGTGCCGCAGTTGGAAGCGATCTGGGAGCCGACCTTCATCCATGACAGCTACGCCAACCGGCGCGGTAAAGGCAGCCATGCGGCCGTACGCCGGGCCCAGGCCTTCGCACGCCAGGTGCACAGCGGCCAGGGCGGCGGTTGGTACCTCCAGCTCGACGTGGCCAACTTCTTCAACCGCATCCACCGTCCGACCCTCTGGCGCATGCTCAAGGCCCGCCTGCGGCGCGTGGGCGCGTCTGCCGCAGTCCTGCAGGTCACCCATGCCCTGTTGCGCCAGGCGCCCGGCACCGCAGGCGTACGCGTCCGAGCGACGCCTGCCGAACTCGCCCTGGTGCCGACCCACAAGCGCCTGGCCAACGCGCCGGCGGGCCGCGGCCTGCCAATTGGCAACTTGTCCAGCCAGTTCTTTGCCAACGTCTACCTGGACGCGCTTGACCAGTTCGTCAAACACGAGCTGCGCGCCAAACGCTACCTGCGCTACGTCGACGACTTCGTGCTGTTCCACCACGACCGCGCCCAGCTGCAGGCCTGGCAGTCGCGCATCGAGCAGTTCCTGCAGGAGCGTCTCGGCCTGCAACTCAAGGCCGATATCCGCCTGCGGCGTCTGACCGACGGCCTGGACTTCCTCGGCTACGTGATCTACCCCACCCACATGCTGGCGCGGCAGCGGGTCGTCGGACACCTGCGCGCGGCCTTGTCTGAGTGGGAGGGCCGCCACTTCCGCGGCGGCTCCATGCGGGCGCAGCCCGATGACCTCTCGCAGCTACGCGCCCGCATCGCCAGCTTCGATGGGCACCTTCGTCACGCCAATGCGCGGCGTCTCCGGCGCGCTGTCGTAACGCGATTCCCTTGGCTGCCGGCCGCGCTACGCCGGAATCGCAGCATCATCTATTCGAGGAGAACTTCCCGTGCCTGACCTGGCCCTGCTCCCCCTCAAGGCCGTGCGCGAGCGCGTCGGCATCGGCACCACCTCGATCTACAAGGGCATCGCCGAGGGCACATTCCCGAAGCCCTACAAGCAGGGCACGCGATCGCTATGGTTCTCTGAGGACATCGACGCGTGGATCCTCAAACAGGTAGGCCGCACAATTGTGGGGCAGAACATGGGGCAAAACGTCGCGGCATGAAAAAAGCCGCTGAAATCAGCGGCTTAGTTCACGTCTTGGCGGAGTGAGAGGGATTCGAACCCTCGATAGAGCTTTTGACCCTATACTCCCTTAGCAGGGGAGCCCCTTCGGCCTCTCGGGCATCACTCCGGTTTCTTGCGACTGCCGTATTCCGCGACAGGCCGCGAAGAATACCTGTAGAGAGGGGTCAACGTAAACCCTTTCAGGCGGCCGATTCGTCGTTATTGCCGGCGCCCGGCGAAACCGGCTCGTCTCCGCGCTGGATGCGCTGGTAAATCTCTTCGCGGTGCACCGCCACATCCTTCGGCGCGGTGATGCCGATACGGACCTGGTTGCCCTTCACGCCGAGCACCGTGACCGTGACCGAATCACCAATCATCAAGGTTTCGCCGCAACGGCGAGTCAGGATCAACATTTGTGCAAATCTCCAGGGACTGGCGGGACACTTTCCCGCCAGCAACGGACGCTCCTGGGAAAGAAACGTCCTACGTATAGGGAAAAGATGAACGATGGTAACGACCACCCCGCCGGCCATCAAGGCTAGCGGGGCTGGTGTTCAGGAGAGGTGTGGATTGACCCAAGCCGGGACGCCTTGGAGAGCAGGAGCAAGGGCGGGCCCGTCCTCACCACCACCCTGGGCGAGATCCGGGCGGCCGCCGCCCTTGCCACCGATCTGACCGGCCACGTGCGCGAGGAGTTCCCCCGCCTTGACCCGCCCTGTTGCGGCACCATTCACGCCGGCGACCAGTGCAACCTTGCCGTCCTGCACGCCGGCAAGAACGATGACCGCATCGCCCAGTTGCTGCTTCAAGCGATCCATGGCATCGCGCAACGCCTTGGCGTCGAAACCGTCCAAACGCACGGCCAGGACCTTGACTCCGCCGACATCGACCGCCGCGCCGGCGAGATCCGCAGTCGCACCGGAAGCCACCTTGGCCTTCAGGGACTCCAGTTCGCGTTCCAGCTTCTTCTGCCGTTCCCCCAACAGGCGGATCTTGTCCACGACGTCCTGAGCACTGGCGCCGACCAACTCGGCCGCCTCGTGCAGGCGCCGCTCTTCATCGGCGATATGGTCCAGCGCGCCCTGCCCGGTGACCGCCTCGATACGTCGCACGCCGGCCGACACACCGCTCTCGCTGGTGATCTTGAACACACCGATGTCGCCGGTGCGGGACACATGCGTGCCGCCGCACAGCTCGGTGGAGTAGTCGCCCATCTTCAGCACGCGCACGTGCTCACCGTATTTTTCGCCGAACAGCGCCATCGCCCCGAAATCCAGTGCCTCCTGCATGCCCATGTTGTGCACTTCGGCGGCATTGTTGGCGCGGATCTGGGCGTTGACCTTGCGCTCGACCACCGCCAGCTCGGCCGCGGTGAGCGGCTGGAAGTGCGAGAAGTCGAAGCGCAGCCGGTCCGGCGCGACCAGCGAGCCTTTCTGCTGCACGTGGGTGCCCAGCACCTCGCGCAGCGCGGCATGCAGCAGGTGCGTCGCCGAGTGGTTGAGGATGGTCGCGCCACGGCGCGCCGCGTCGATACTGCCGGCAACGGTGTCGCCCACGCGCAGCTGGCCGGCCTGCAGGCGGCCGACATGGCCATGGAACTGGCCGGCGAACTTCTGCGTATCAGCGACTTCGAAATCGACCCCGGTAGCCGCAAGCCGGCCGAGGTCGCCGACCTGGCCGCCGGATTCGGCGTAGAACGGCGTGCGGTCGGTGAAGACAATGGCCGCGTCGCCGGCGGCGATCGCATCGACCGGCCGGCCGTCCTTGAGCAGCGCGACCACCTTCAGGCCCTCGGCGGAAAGCTGGTCGTAGCCCAGGAAGACGGTCGGCGACAGCTGCGCGACCAGGTCCGCCGGCAGCGCGGTGCCACCGCCGAACTTGCCCGCGGCACGCGCGGTTTCGCGCTGCTGTTCCATCGCCGCTTCGAAGCCGGCCATGTCCACTTCCAGGCCGCGCTCGCGCGCGATGTCGGCCGTCAGGTCGACCGGGAAGCCATAGGTGTCGTACAGCCGGAACGCGTCGCCGCCGGCGATCGTGATGCCCGAACGCGATGCGATCTCGTCGAAGATCTTCATGCCGGCGTCCAGCGTCTCGGCAAAGCGCTCTTCCTCTGCCTTCAACGCGCGCTCCACGGTGTCGCGCGCAGCCGGCAGTTCCGGATAGGCATCGCCCATCAGGTCCGACAGCAGCGCCACCATCTTGTGGAAGAACGGCTGGCGCACACCGAGCATCCAGCCGTGGCGCAGGGCGCGACGGATGATCCGGCGCAGGACGTAGCCACGGCCCTCATTGGACGGCAGCACGCCATCGACGATCAGGAACGAACAGGCGCGGATGTGGTCGGCAATGACGCGCAGCGACTTGTTTTCCAGGTCGGCGGTGCCGGTCAGCTCGGAAGCCTTGCGGATCAACGCCTGGAACACGTCGATCTCGTAATTGCTGTGGACGTGCTGGAGGATCGCCGCCAGGCGCTCCAGGCCCATGCCGGTGTCGACGCAGGGGGCCGGCAGCGGCACCAGGGTGCCGTCGGGCTGGCGGTCGAACTGCATGAACACCAGGTTCCAGATCTCGATGAAACGATCGCCGTCCTCGTCGGGCGAGCCCGGGGGGCCACCGGCGATATGCGCGCCGTGGTCGTAGAAGATCTCGGTGCAGGGGCCGCAGGGACCGGTGTCGGCCATCTGCCAGAAGTTGTCCGAAGCGTAGGGCGCGCCCTTGTTGTCGCCGATGCGCACGATCCGCGCTTCCGGCACGCCGACCATGTCGCGCCACAGCGAGTAGGCCTCTTCGTCGGTGTGGTAGACCGTGACCAGCAGGCGCTCGGCCGGCAGCTTCCAGACCTGGGTCAACAGCTCCCAGGCCCAGGCGATGGCGTCTTTCTTGAAGTAGTCGCCGAAAGACCAGTTGCCCAGCATTTCGAAGAAGGTGTGATGGCGCGCGGTATAGCCGACCGAGTCGAGGTCGTTGTGCTTGCCGCCGGCGCGCAGGCAGCGCTGGACGTCGGCCGCGCGCACGTAGCTGCGCTTCTCCGCACCCAGGAACACGTCCTTGAACTGCACCATGCCGGAGTTGGTGAACAGCAGGGTCGGGTCGTTGCCGGGCACCAGCGGGGCCGACGGCACGATGGTATGGCCCTTGCCCTGGAAGAACTCGAGGAAATCGCTGCGGATCTGGGAAGTGCTGAATTTGGCGGGTGCGTTCATGGGCTGGCAGTCTGGCGGGCGGTGGCCACCGCCGCTCTCCCCCAGATGGGGGCGCGGGAGCAGGGACACAATCTAAACCGCCAAGGTTATCAGGCCCAGGCCCACTCAGTCGTCAGGATCGAATCTGGACGCGGCGCGGATGCTGTCGGCATCGAACCCCCTGCGCGCCAGCAGATCCGCCGCCTTGCGCCGCTGCGCCAGGTCGGTCGGGCCGGCCTCGCCGAAGCGGCGTCGGACCAGCTCGCGGGCGTTGTCGCGCCAGTCCCCTTCATAGGCACCCATCGCGACGGCAATGGCGTCGCGGTCCAGGCCATGGACGCCGAGCTCGGCCCGGATATGCAACGGGCCATAGCCGGTGGCCGCGCGACTGCGGACCAGCAATTCGGCAAAGCGCTCATCGTCCTGCCAGCCTTCGCTGGCCAGCCGGGTAACCACCTCGTCGGCGGCCTCGGCCTCCACGCCCCGGCCGCGCAGCTTGCGCAGCAGTTCCTTGCGGGAATGCTCCCGCCGCACGAGCAAGCCCAATGCCCGCTGCAATGGCGTGGGCTCCGGTCTCGCCTTGCGGCCACGACGCCGCGGTTCAGCCTCGTCGCTCATGTTCCTGTCCCACGTTTACGAAACATTGCGCCATCCCTGGCGCCTGCCCTCCTGGCTTGCATAAAAACTACCGCGGAACGACGGCACTGACTCCGCCGCCCGCGATAGACAAAAGTCACTCTTCCGCAGCTGCGCTGTCCTCGTCGCGCGAAGCCTCGGCCGGCTGGAACCGCTCACGCAGCTCGGCTTCGAGCCTGGCGGCGACCTGCGGGTTGTCGCGCAGATAACCGCGGGAGTTGTCCTTGCCCTGGCCGATGCGCTCATCGCCGTAGCTGTACCAGGCGCCCGCCTTCTCGACCAGCTTGGCCTCCACGCCCATGTCGATCAGTTCGCCCTCGCGGCTGATGCCCTCGCCATAGAGGATTTCGGTGATGACCTGCTTGAAGGGCGGCGCCAGCTTGTTCTTGACCACCTTGATCTTGGTCTGGTTGCCGATGATCTCGTCGCCCTTCTTGATCGCGCCGATACGGCGGATGTCCAGGCGTACCGAGGCATAGAACTTCAGCGCATTGCCGCCGGTCGTGGTCTCCGGGCTCTGGCCCGGCATCATCACGCCGATCTTCATGCGCAGCTGGTTGATGAAGACCACCAGGGTGTTGGAGCGCTTGATGTTGCCGGTCAGCTTGCGCAGCGCCTGGCTCATCAGGCGG